>Ga0210396_10004417_pt1 | contig 13781 bp, 10 predicted proteins | sample IncBWH17OmetaG_FD_155466 | JGI IMG/M metagenome (GOLD analysis project Ga0210396, IMG submission 155466) | Forest soil microbial communities from Barre Woods Harvard Forest LTER site, Petersham, Massachusetts, United States - Inc-BW-H-17-O ...
CTGGATCAGCCCAGCGCCCTGGCACGCTTCGCACCGCCCGCCCTTGACGTTGAAGCTGAACCGGCCGGGCCCATAACCGCGCGCCTTGGCCTCGGGAAGGCCGGCGAACCAGTCGCGGATGGCCGTGAAGGCGCCGGTGTAGGTCGCGGGGTTCGACCGTGGCGTCCGCCCGATCGGGCTCTGGTCGATATCGATGACCTTGTCGAAATTCTCGAGGCCCTCGATCCGCTCATGCGGCGCAGGCGCCTCCGAGGCCCCGTTCAGGCGACGTGCCGCGGCCTTGTACAGCGTCTCCACGGTGAAGGTGGACTTGCCTCCGCCAGAGACGCCGGTGATGCAGGTGAAGGTTCCCACCGGTATGTCGGCGGTCACGGACTTGAGGTTGTTCCCACGTGCGCCAATGACGCGGATCCGCCTCTTCGTCGAGATCGGACGCCGCTCGGCAGGCACCTCGATCCGCCGCGCGCCAGTCAGGTACTGGCCGGTCAGGCTGTCGGGATGGTCCATGATCGCCTTGGGCGGCCCCTCGGCGATCACCTTGCCGCCGTGGATGCCCGCGGCCGGTCCCATGTCGATCACGTGGTCGGCGGTGAGGATGGCCTCCTCGTCGTGCTCCACCACCAGGACGGAGTTGCCCAGGTCCCGCAGACCCTTGAGGCTGGTCAGCAGGCGCGCGTTGTCGCGCTGGTGCAGGCCGATCGAAGGTTCGTCGAGGACGTAGAGCACGCCGGTGAGCCCCGATCCGATCTGGCTGGCCAGGCGGATGCGCTGGCTCTCGCCGCCTGAGAGCGTGCCCGAGCCGCGCGCTAGGTTCAGGTATTCCAGGCCGACGTCGACCAGGAACCTCAGCCTGTCGTTGATCTCCTTGAGGACCCGGCGGCCGATCTCGAGCTGCTTGGCGGTCAGCTCGGTCTCCAGCCCCTCGAACCAGTCGCGCGCGGGTCGGATCGCCAGGGAGGAGACCTCGGCGATGTTCCGGCCGGCGATCTTCACCGAGAGCGCCTCGGGCTTGAGGCGCGCGCCGCCGCAGACGGGGCAGGGGGTCTCCGACTGGAAGCGACCCAGTTCCTCGCGCACCCAGCTGGAATCCGTCTCGCGCCAGCGCCGCTCGAGGTTGGGCAGGACGCCCTCAAAGGTCTTGGTGACCTCGTATTTGCGGGCGTTGTCGTCGTAGATGAAGCGGATCTTATCCTTGCCCGAGCCTTCCAGGACAACGCGGCGGGCTTCTTCGGGCAGCGTCCACCAGGCCTCGTCCATCGAGAACCCGTAGTGGCGGGCGAGGGCCTGCAGCGTCTGGGTGTAGAGCGGGGAGGGTCCCTTCGCCCAAGGGGCGATGGCGCCCTTGTGAAGAGTGCGATCCTTGTCCGGCACGACGAGATCCGCGTCGAAGCCGAGCTTCAGCCCCAGCCCGTCGCAGGCCGGGCAGGCGCCGGCGGGGCTGTTGAACGAGAACAGCTTCGGCTCGATTTCCGTGATCGAGAAACCGGAGACAGGACAGGCGAACTTCTCCGAGAAGATCAGCCGTCGCGGTTCGCTCTCGCCCGGCTTGACGTCCGCCCACTCGGCGACGGCGATGCCGTCCGCCAGCCGCAGCGCGCTCTCCAGGCTGTCGGCATAACGGGTCTCGAGGCCCTCCCGCGTGACGAGGCGATCCACGACCACATCGATATCGTGCTTGAAGGTCTTCTCGAGTTGGGGAGCGTCTTCGATCGGATAGAAGGTCCCGTCGATCTTGAGCCGCTGATAGCCGGCCTTCTGCCAGTCGGCGATCTCCTTGCGGTACTCGCCCTTGCGATCGCGGACGACCGGGGCGAGCAGATAGACCCGCTCGCCTTCCGGAAGGGCGGTGAGCTTGTCCACCATCTGGCTGACGGTCTGGCTCTCGATCGGCAGGCCCGTCGCAGGCGAATACGGGATCCCGATGCGGGCCCACAGCAGGCGCATATAGTCGTGGATCTCGGTGACAGTGCCGACGGTCGAGCGAGGATTGCGGCTGGTGGTCTTCTGCTCGATCGAGATCGCCGGCGAGAGCCCCTCGATGAGGTCCACGTCCGGTTTGCCCATCAGTTCGAGGAACTGGCGGGCATAGGCCGAAAGGCTTTCGACGTAGCGACGCTGCCCCTCGGCATAGATGGTGTCGAAGGCGAGGCTGCTCTTTCCCGAGCCGGACAGGCCGGTGATCACCACCAGCTCGTCGCGCGGGATGTCGACGCTGACATCCTTCAGATTGTGCTCGCGCGCGCCGCGCACGCGGATGAAGCGGCTGTGATCGTGCATGTCCTGCTAGGCCGGTCCCGCCTCGCTTCAGCGCGGGCGGTTCAGTCTGACCGATTTAAGAACAGGAATCTTGTTTTGCTGCAAGAACAAATCAAGAACTTCTACTATCTCGACCTGCGCCGAAGGGGCGACAGCCGCAGGACGAGCAGACCCGCTCGCGTCCTTGGCCCACCAGGGCCAGGTCTCCACAGTCGGGGCAGACGTCGGCGATCGCCGTCTGCATCTCGCCATTGGCCGTCGCGCGAGCAAGCGGCAGGAAGACGAGGTTGTCCGGCGCGGCGCCGCGAGAGAATCCTTTGGAGATGTAGCGCGCCACCGGCTGGGGCTCGGCCGGGGCGGAGGCGAGGCCGTCGCGGTCCATCTCCCCGGGGTCGATCGTCGCAAGGTCCCGCCGGTCCAGATAGGAGATCCCTAGCTCCCGGAAAACGTAGTCGAGGATGGACGTCGCCGACCGCACCTGGTCATTGCCGGTGACCGCGCCGGATGGCTCGAAGCGGGTGAACACGAAGGCGTCGACGAACTCGTCGAGGGGCACGCCGTACTGCAGGCCGATCGATACGGCGATGGCGAAGTTGTTCATCAGCGAGCGGAAGGCGGCGCCTTCCTTGTGCATGTCGATGAAGATCTCGCCCAGCGCCCCGTCGTCGTACTCGCCGGTGTGCAGATAGACCTTGTGGCCGGCCACGACGGCCTTCTGGATGTAGCCCTTGCGCCGGTCAGGCAGGCGCTCGCGTCCACGCGGCGCCTCGACCACGCGCTCCACGATGCGTTCGCGCACCGGCGCGGCGGCGGCGCGGACAGGCGTCTCGTCCGGCTCCGGCAGATGCAGCGCGAAGTCCGCCGGGGCGGCGGCGCGCCGAAGGACGAGGGCACCGACGCCGCTTTCGGCGGCGAGCGCCTGGGCGGCTTCCGCCGCTTCCGGTCCGACTTCGAAGTCGAGGTCGATGATCACCGGGAGAGGGGCGTCGCAGATGTCCTCCAGCAGGGCCGTCATGGTGAGCCGCGCCTCCAGGGGAAGTTCGTCCCTCGAAAGGTAGATCTCCTGCTGCGCGGGCAGGAGGAACGGGGCGTCCGTCAGGCGGCCGGTCCCGAGGATGTGGTCGCTCGCGGCTGCAATCTCGTCTGGGTCGAATCCGGCCTGGACGAGCGTGTCGAAGTCCTCGGTGGCGAGGTCGCTCTCCGACGCTCCCAGCACGTCACGGACAAAGCCGGCGCCCACGATCGCGGGCGCGAAGGCGGCGCGCAGGTCTGCGGCGTCCAGGAGCGCCCGTTCGGCCGTTCCAATCTCGTGATCGGTGAAACCTCGCGCCGCGAGGGCGGCCGGATCCAGCCCCGGGGCGTCGTTCAGGCTGCGACGGCCAATGACGTGGTCGCGTGCGGTGTCGCCGTCGAGCCCAAGCCGGTCGATGGCCTCGACCGCAGCGCCGTGGAACACGCGGACAATCGCGCCGTCGGAGGTCTCGGCGAAAGCGACGGGGCCGGCCCAGGGCTCGGCGCCAAGGCTCCGGCCGCCGAGACGCAAGGCCAATTCCGGTTCGACGACCGCTCCCAGGACTTCACTGTTCCGGAGGCAGACGCCATCGCCGAGGGCCGGGGCTGCGCCGAGGCGCCGCCCGAGGGCCTCTGAAGTCTCGTGCGCGGCGTCGCGGACGATCTCGGCGAGTTCGCAGGCGCGCGCCCGCCCGGCGTCCGAGCCGTAGGCGAGGCCTTCGGCGACCAGCCGCTCAGCGAGGCCGGCGAATCCGAGGCGGAGCGGTCGCCAGTCGCGCCGAAGGCAGGTCTGTGCGGGCGTTTCGCAGAAGCCTGCGGAGACCTCGATGTCGAGGCTCACGGTCAGCAGGCGCGCAGCTGCAGAAATGTCCTTGGGCTCGCGCAGCATGAATAGGTCGAGGGCTGCGGCCGGAGCCGCGCGACTTCGGGTCAGAGTCCGAGCGTTCTCTTCCGAAAAGGCGAGGGTGAATCCGCCGCGCCAGCCAAGCAGGGCGGCGCGAACGCCCGGCGACTCGCCGGCGATGGCGTCGCTGCGGTCCATGAAGGCGAGATCGGCGGTCGGGCGCGGGGCGGCGTCGTGGCCGGCAAGCCCAAGGGCGATCGCCTCGGCGATCTGCGCATCGCTTGCGCCAGCCATGCGGGCCGCATGGGCAGCTCGTGCGAGAGCCTGGTTCGATGCAGGGTTGGCGCAGGCTCGGCGGTCGCCCTCGCAGCGTCGGACCTGGTCGGCGACCGCGGCCAGGCGACTGTCGAGCGGGGACCTCGCCGACGATGGCGCGTCGGCCACGCGCTCGAGCGGCAAAACCTCGAGCGGCGGCGAGGCGACGGGATCGGCGATAAGCGGATGCAGACGCGCCCCAAACGGCAGGCAACCCCCCGGCGAGGCCAGACCGCAGGCGAAGAGATCGAAGAGCCCGGACTGGAAGGCGAGCGCCTCCGCCGCGCCCGCGAAATACCCCAGAGCGAGCCCCCATGCCGCCTGGCGCATTGCGTAACGATCGGGGCCGCCGTTCAGCAGCGGGTCGGAGGGCCCATCTGGACCGAGGGCCGCGGGCGTGTCCGCCGGCCAGTCCCCGGGAATCGTGTCCGCCCAGTCGAGCCATGCCTCCACCTGGGCGTTCGGCCACGCGATGGGAGCGAGGACCTCTTCGATGCGCCCGACTCTTTCCATGGCGCGCTCGGCCGTGGCCAGCGAGGGCGCACAGCGGACCGGGTCCAGTCGCATCACCTCATCTCCTCCGCTCGATCTGCGGACGCTAGGAGGGCCGCACGCGCCGCGCAACAGATATTGGGCTTCGAGGGCGTCAATCCACAAGATGTTGTGGCGCCAGCGTAGTTCGTCAGCCCCACCGCGGCGTCTGGACGGGTACGCAGCCGCCGCCTATAAGCGCCCCGTGCTCAAGGATATTTTCACCTGGTGGTTTGGCGCGACAATCGGCGCGCGCAACCAGATCCGCCGCTCTTCGAAGCTCGTCGGCCACGACGAGCTCGGCAACGCCTATTACGAGAGCACGGACAAGAAGTTCGACTATGACGGGCGCAACCGACGCTTCGTCATCTACAAGGGCTATGCCGACGCCTCGAAAGTCTCCCCGGACTGGCACGGCTGGCTGCACCACACCTTCGCCGAACCGCCCACGCGCGAGCCGCTGAAGCGCCGCGAATGGGAAAAGGACCATCTTCCCAATCTCACCGGCACGATCTGGGCCTGGCGGCCGAAGGGCTCGCTCGCCCGCGGAGGGGAGCGTCAGGCGGCGACTGCCGATTACGAGCCGTGGACCCCCGACTGACCGCCCGAGGCCTCGCCGCGGCCGTGGCCCTGGCGGCGCTCGGAGCCGGGCTCGCCCTGGCTCAGCCGCCTCCGCCTGGGCAACCCTTGCCGCCGGTTTCCCAGGCCCCTCCGCCGCCTTCGCTCGGACCTGTCGTCGAGCCTCCGCCGATGGCTGAAGAGGCGCAGTCGGAGCCGGAAGCAGCAGAGGAAAAGCCGAAACCGAAGATCGTGGCGCCTCCCGGTCCCCCGCGTCCGGATCGGGGTCCGACCGCGATTCTTCGCGTCCTGGACAAGGTGACCGCCGAAACCCTCCGGTTCGAGGCCCCCATCGGTCGCCGTGTCCGGTACAAGAGCCTCGTCTTCCAGGTCCGCGCCTGCCAGACCTGGGCGCCGGAGTCTGCGGACCCGAGACCGTCAGCCTATGTCATCATCGACGCGGACATCGGCTCGGCCGGCGGCGCCGTGGCGTCGAGGCAGGTGTACAAGGGGTGGATGTTCGCCAAGGCGCCGGACGTGCACGCCCTGCAGCATCCCGTCTACGACGCCTGGCTGGAGTCCTGCGAGGGGGCAGCCGCTCCGACGGCGTAGGTCAGGGCCTCGAACCCGGAAATTGAGCGAGGCAGGGCGAGGAATCTCGCCCTGCGGCCCAGGGCGATCGACAGACGCCGCCGATAGTCTGCGCGATCGATCTCCACAGCGCCGAGGCGCATGAGGTGCTCGGTGACGAATTGCGTGTCCAGCAGGGCGAAGCCACCCGCCCGCAGACGAGCGACGAGATGGACCAACGCCACCTTGCTGGCGTCGCGCTCCAACGAGAACATGCTCTCACCGAAGAAGGCGCCCCCCAGGGCGACGCCATAAAGGCCCCCCACCAGCCGATCCTCACGCCACGCTTCCACACTGTGGGCGACGCCCCGATGGGCCAGTTCGATGCAGAGCCGCTCGATCGTATGATTGATCCAGGTCTCCATCCGCCCGGGGGCCGGGGCGGCGCAGGCCTGGACCACGGCCGCGAAATTCGTATCCACGCGCACCTGGAAGGCGTCGGACCGGACCGTCCGGGCGAGCCGCCGCGAGACCTGCAGGCCTTCGAGCGGGAGTATGCCGCGGCGAGTGGGATCGACCAGGAACAGCCGCCGATCCTGACGCGCGTCCGCCATTGGGAAGACGCCGCGCTCGTAGCAGGCGATCAGGTCATCGGCGGTGAAGGCGCTCAAGGCCGTGCGACTATAGCTCAGCCCCCGCCGGGAGAGCAGTTGGCCGCGATGAACCGGCCGACGGCGTCCAGGTCACGGATGGCGGCGAGGGAGAAACTGAACTTGCCGCCCTTGCTGTCGTCGCAGATCACGGCCTGCATGTGTCGGTCGGCTACCTGCACCTCGCAGACGCCGCCGTAGCTTTCAACATAGCCTCCGGTCTGCGGTGGCTGGATATGAAGGACAGGACCGCAGCCGGTGATCTGGGCGACGCCGCCCAACCGGTTCAGCGCGGTCTGGAATTGGCGAGTGATGGTGCGAACCTGCTGGCTGTCGATCACCGGCTGCGCGGACGCCGGCGATTCCGGTGGCGGGGGCAGAGTCGACTGGGCGGTGGGCGCAGGCGCGGGCGGAGACCCGGAATTCCCATTCCCTGGCATTGGGCTCGAATTCCATGGCGCCGGGGGCGGTCCGGGAATCGAATTCCATGGCGCCGTCTGTTGAGCCAGGGCGGAGGCGGTCATCGCGACAGTAAGGCCCAGCCCCACCAGTAAGGTCCGCGAACTCATCATGGGGCCCTCCAACTCGTTCTGAACACTTCGTTGCAAACCGCCGATCCGCAAGAGGCGCGCTTGCGCTCACTTGTGCATAGGCTTCGCTGGAGGGCCTCGCGAGCGCGGATCCTCCTCCACGCGACGCGTGGGGAGGACCCGCGGCCGGGCCTCAGTGCCGGCTGAGCTCGGCGCGGCCGACGACGAGGTGGTGGACCTCGTCCGGCCCATCGGCGATCCGCAGTGTCCGCTGGCCCGTGTACATCTGGGCGAGGGGGGTCCATTGCGACACGCCCGTGGCGCCGTGGATCTGGATCGCCTCGTCGATGATCTTGCAGACCCGCTCGGGGACCATGGCCTTGACCATGTGCACCCACACCCTGGCCTCACGGTTGCCCAGGACGTCCATCGCCTTGGCGGCCTTGAGGACCATCAGACGCATGGCCTCGATCTCGATCCGGGCGCGCGAGACGACCTCGAGGTTCTTGCCCAGCTGGATCAGTGGCTTGCCGAACGCCTCGCGGCTGGTGGCGCGCTTGACCATGAGGTCCAGCGCCCGCTCGGCCTGGCCGATGGAGCGCATGCAGTGGTGGATACGGCCGGGGCCCAGGCGCACCTGCGAGATCTCGAAACCGCGGCCCTCGCCCAGCAGCATGTTCTCCTTGGGCACCCGCACGTTGTCGAGCTTGATGTGCATGTGCCCGTGCGGCGCGTCATCGTGGCCGAACACGCACATCGGTCCCAGCACCTGCACGCCGGGGGTGTCCATGGGGACCAGGATCTGGGACTGCTGGAACTGGCGCGGTGCGTCCGGGCTGGTCTTGACCATGCAGATCATGATCTTGCAGCGCGGATCGCCGGCTCCGGAGATGTAGTACTTCTCGCCGTTGATCACCCACTCGTCGCCGATCAGTTCGGCGCGGCAGCCAATGTTCTTGGCGTCGGAGGAGGCGAGGCCCGGTTCGGTCATGCCGAAGCACGAACGGATCTCACCGTTCAGGAGCGGCTTCAGCCACTTCTCCTTCTGCTCGGGTGTGCCGACGCGCTCGAGCACCTCCATGTTACCTGTGTCGGGCGCCGAGCAGTTGAGGCTCTCGGACGCCAGGGGGGTCTTGCCCAGTTCGGCGGCGATATAGGCGTAGTCGAGGTTGGTGAGGCCGCGGCCAATCTCCGAGGTGGGCAGGAAGAAGTTCCACAGGCCCGCCGCCTTGGCCTTGTCCTTGGCCCCTTCGAGCAGTTCGAGCTGGCCGGGCGCCCAGCTCCAGCGGTCCGCGCGGCCTTCGCCGAGGCGGTAGAACTCCTCGCTGATCGGGGCGACGTTCTCGGCGATGTGCCGCTTGACCGCGTCGAACAGCGGCCGCGCGTCCTTGGACATACCGAGGTTGTTCAACTCCGCCTCGAGGTCCCTCGCGTCCGCCGCGCTCTTGTCCATCACGTCGTGGGCGTCGTCAGCCATGGTCCGTCTCCTCCTGCAGATAATCCGCTCAGGGGGTGGCCGGCCCAGCGCCGAAGGTCAAGGGCGAAGGCGGCGCCGTCAGCCCTGCGCCTTGATCCACCGCTCCAGCCAGTGGATGTCGTACCGTCCCTCGACGATGTCGGGCTCGACCAGCAGGTCCTGGAACAGGGGGATGTTGGTCTCGATCCCGCCGACGACCATCTCGGCCAGCGACCGGCGCATGCGAGCGATGGCCTCTTCGCGGTCACGGGCGTGAACGATCAGCTTTCCGACGAGGCTGTCGTAGTAGGGTGGGATGGAGTAGCCGGCATAGAGCGCGGAATCGAGCCGCACGCCCAGGCCCCCGGGGGCGTGGAAGTCGGTCACCACGCCAGGCGACCCGGCGAAGGTGCGCGGGTTCTCGGCGTTGATCCGGCACTCGATAGAGTGTCCCTCGAACACCACCTCGTCCTGAGTGAAGGACAGCGGCAGTCCGGCCGCGATACGGATCTGTTCGCGCACAAGGTCGATGCCGGTGATCGCTTCGGTGACGGGGTGCTCCACCTGCAGGCGCGTGTTCATCTCGATGAAGAAGAACTCGCCGTCCTCGTAGAGGAACTCGATGGTGCCGACGCCGAGGTAGCCGATCGCCTTGACCGCATCGACGACGATCTTGCCGATCTTCGCGCGGGCAGTCGCGTCGATGACGGGGGAGGGGGCTTCCTCGAGGATCTTCTGGTGCCGGCGCTGCAGCGAGCAGTCGCGCTCGCCCAGGTGGCAGACCGAGCCGAACGAGTCCGCTACGACCTGCAGCTCGATGTGGCGCGGGGCGGCGAGGTACCGCTCCATGTAGACGGCGTCGTCGCCGAAGGCGGCCTTGGCCTCGCCGCGAGCGGTCGCATAGGCCTCGGCAACCTCCTCGAGGCTGCGCGCGACCTTCATCCCGCGTCCGCCGCCCCCTGCTGAGGCCTTGATCAGAACGGGAAAGCCGATCTCCTTCGCCGCCGCGACGGCTGCGGCCTCGCTCTCCACGGCGCCGTCGGATCCGGGCACCACCGGGATGCCGGCCGCCTTCACCGTGCGCTTGGCTGCGATCTTGTCGCCCATGACGCGGATGTGCTCGGGCCGCGGGCCGATGAAGACATAGCCGTGCGCCTCGAGGATCTCGGCGAAGCGGGCGTTCTCCGAGAGGAAGCCATAACCGGGATGCACCGCCTGAGCGCCGGTGATCTCGCACGCGGCGACGATCGACGGGATGTTGAGGTAGCTCTTCGCCACCGGCGCAGGTCCGATGCAGACGCTCTCGTCGGCGAGGCGCACATGCATGGCGGAGCGGTCTGCCTCGGAGTGAACCGCCACCGTGTGGATGCCCATCTCCTGACAGGCGCGATGCACCCGCAGGGCGATCTCGCCTCGGTTGGCGATGAGGATCTTCTCGAACATTCCCTCAGCCGATGACCAGCAGCGGTTCGCCGTATTCCACCGGCTGGCCGTCCGCCACCATGAACTCGACAAGGACGCCCGACTTGGGCGCGGGGATAGGGTTCATGGTTTTCATCGCCTCGAGCAGGAGCAGGGTCTGACCCTCGTCGACTCTCTCTCCGACGCGCACGAACGGGGGCGCTCCAGGCTGCGGCTGCATGTAGACCGTCCCCACCATCGGCGACTTGACCACCTCCCCGGCAGGGATGGACGGCGCAGCCGCCGCCGCGGGAGGCGCAGCGGCTGGCGCGACCGTGGCATAGGCCGGCGGCGCCGCCACCATCGGGGGCGCCATGGCGATGGGCGCAGGCGGCAGGCTCTTGGTCAGGCGGACCCGCAGGTTCCCGCGCTCCACCTCGATCTCCGTCAGTCCCGTTTCGTTCAGCAGATCGGCCAGCTCGCGCACCAGCCGCGCGTCCACCGACGATTCCGCCGGATGCGCGTCGTCCTCGCTGTTCGCCATGGGAAATTGTCTCGCCTCTCGTTGTGCAGGGCGCCGCGTCAGGCGCCGCTTGCCAGGTTCGCGACGGCCTCGATGGCCAATTCATAACTCGCCGGCCCGAATCCGGCGATCACGCCTGTCGCGGCCAGGGAAACGTAGCTGTGTCTGCGGAACGGCTCCCGCGCCGCCGGATTCGACAGGTGACACTCGATCACCGGGATCTCGAGCGCCTTGAGGGCGTCCAGCAGGGCGATGGAGGTATGGCCATAGCCTGCGGGATTGAGCACCAGCCCCAGCGCTGCGGTCCGCGCTTCCTGCACCCAGTCGATCAGCACCCCCTCGTGGTTCGACTGCCGGAACTCCACGCTGTGTCCCAGAGCCGCCGCGCGCGCCTCGCAACGGCGCCGCACGTCCTCCAGGGTCTCCTTGCCGTAGATGTGCGGTTCGCGGAAGCCGAGCAGATTGAGGTTCGGCCCGCTCAGCACGAAGATGGGTTTTGTCATCGGCTCCGCGGCCTGAATCGGGGGCGCCTTTTATCGTCGCCGTTTGTCCGTCACAAGTCGACCATCCGCGGCGTCTCATGGCGCCCCGCCCGTCTTCGGACCGCCGGCGTCTCGCCGGCTCTTCTTTTTGCTTTCTGCCATTGTCCTGGTCAGACGTGTGGCCGCTGCGGAAGAGAAGAGCCGGCGAGACGCCGGCGGTCCAAAGGTAGCGTGTTGGGTTATTTCGAATCCGGCAGGTTGAGCACCCGTTTGGAGACGACGTTGAGGTTGATCTCCGAGGTGCCGCCCTCGATCGAATTGGCCTTCGACCGTAGCCAGGCGCGGACGGTGCTCAGTTCCGTCGACTCGAAGCCATCGCCTTCCCATCCGAGGCCCTGTCCGCCCATGATCTCAACCGCTAGCTCGGTGCGGTCCTGGGCGATCTTCGCCCCGGCGTACTTCATGATCGAGGTGGCGGCGCTGGGGCCCTGGTTCAACTTGGCCTCCAGAGCGGCGCGGCGGGTGGTGAGCTGGAAGGCTTTCGCCTCCATCTGGTGCGTTACGAGCCGGCTGCGAAGGTCGGCGTCGACCAGACGTCCGTCCTCGCCCAGGCCGACATAGCGCTTGGCCAGCACATCGACGCTGGCGGTCTGGCCGAGGGCCGGGTTTCCGCCGCCAAGGCTCGCCGAGATGTTCTCGCGCTCGAACTGCAGCAGCCGCTTGGCGATGGTCCAGCCGCCATTCAGCCGGCCGACCAGGTTCTCCTTGGGAACCTTCACGTCGGTGAAGAAGGTCTCGCAGAACGGGCTGGCGCCGTTGATCAGACGGATCGGCCGCGTCTCGACGCCGGGGGTCCGCATGTCGATGAGGACGAAGCTGATGCCCTCGTGCTTCTTCGCCGTGTCCGTCCTGACGAGACAGAAGCACCAGTCGGCGAGATTGGCGCCGGAGGTCCAGATCTTCTGGCCGTTGATCAGCCAGTGGTCGCCCATGTCCTCGCAGCGGGTCTGCAGGGAGGCGAGGTCCGAGCCGGACCCCGGCTCCGAGTAGCCCTGACACCAGCGCAGGTCCGCCTTCACGATCTGCGGGATGTGGCGCTGCTTCTGCTCCTCGGTCCCGTATTCCAGGAGGGTCGGGCCGAGCATCATCACGCCCATGCCGCCGATCGGATTTCGCGCGCCGATGGCGGCCATCTCTTCGGCCAGCACGCGCGCTTCGGCGCGCGAAAGGCCGCCTCCGCCATAGGCCCTCGGCCAGGTGGGCGTGCCCCATCCCTTTTCGCCGATGCGGCGGCGCCAGAGCTCGGCATCCTCGCTCGGCCGCTCGCCCATCATGGCCGCGATTTGGATGGCGGGGTCGTTGCGCAGGGCGGCCGGGAAGTTCTGCTGCAGCCAGTCGCGCGCCTCCGCGCGGAAGGTCTCCAGTTCGCCGCCGAAATCCGCCATCGCTTCCTCCACTTTTCTCGGGCCCAAGGATAAACCGGTGCGGTGGCGGCCCGGAAGAGGCTTGCGTGGCGTTGGCGGCCAGAGCCTGGCTTTGCGGTCGCCGGGGGCGTCATGCGCTGGTACCGTCCGCAAGAGGACACGATGGTTCGATAATCCATCGGGGCGCCGACGAATGCGGATATCCGTTTGCACCGTCCTGCTGTCCGCGGCGCCGTGCATGCTTCACGCCCAGGCGCTCGCGCCGCCCTCGCCCGTTTCCGAAGTGGTGGTCTCCGCCACCCCGGTTCCCGGCGCGGTCGTGGACCGCGACCGTCTACCCGTGGAGACGCAGGTTCTTACGGCCGCAGATCTCACCCAGGATGGCGAACCGGACCTCTTGCGCGCGCTGGAGGAGCAGGTGGGGCCTATCAATCTGGACTCGGCCTCGGGCAATCCCTTCCAGCCGACCCTGTTCTATCATGGCTTCGAGGCCTCGCCCCTTCAGGGAACGCCGCAAGACCTTGCCGTTTATGTCGACGGCGTCCGGTTCAACACGCCCTTTGGCGACACGGTGAATTGGGACCTGATCCCCAGCATCGCCATCCGTCGAATGACGATCGAAGGCTCGAACCCGGTGTTCGGGCTCAACGCCCTGGGTGGAGCGCTCAACACCGAGTTGCAAACGGGACTGACCTTCCAGGGCGAGGAAGCGGACCTGTCGGGGGGCTCTTTCGCCCTGGTCAAGGGCGACGCGGCCGTCGGCGGTCGGATCGGCGACACGGCGGTCTATCTGGCGACGAGTGTGATCCACGAAGGCGGGTGGCGGGACCTGCAGTCTTCCGACATCCAGAACCTCTACGGTGATCTGGCCTGGACCCGGGGGGGAGCTGAGCTCCATCTCGGCCTTCGGTTCGCCAATTCAGACCTCAACGGGCCGGGGACCTCGCCGGTCGAGCTGCTCGCCGCCGATCCCAGGGCGCAGTTCACCGGCCCCAACAACATCAAGAACCGCTATGCGGCCGTCGATCTGCGCGGTTCGGACCAGATCGACACGTGGACGACAGTGCAGGGCGTCGCCTACTTGGATTATTTCCGGCAATCGGTCGCCAACGGCAATGCAGCCAACGACCTCCCCTGCGGCGACGGCTCGGGCCTGCTGTGCTCCGACTCCGGCTATAGCGCCACCGCCGGAGGGGCGACGATACCCGCCTTCCTGGGCGAGAACCCGTT
>Ga0210396_10004419_pt1 | contig 13776 bp, 14 predicted proteins | sample IncBWH17OmetaG_FD_155466 | JGI IMG/M metagenome (GOLD analysis project Ga0210396, IMG submission 155466) | Forest soil microbial communities from Barre Woods Harvard Forest LTER site, Petersham, Massachusetts, United States - Inc-BW-H-17-O ...
GCGACGTCGCCGACCGGGTCGACGCGTTGCGCCAAACACTTTTGCCCACAACCGAAATCGGCATTCACGCCCACCACAACCTGTCGTTGGGCGTGGCCAACTCCATTGTCGCGGTCGAACATGGCGTACACCGCGTCGACGCCTCACTGGCCGGGATGGGCGCCGGCGCCGGCAACGCGCCGCTGGAGGTGTTCATTGCCGCAGCCACCCGGCTCGGCTGGGACCACGGATGTGACCTGCACGGACTGCAGGACGCTGCCGACGACCTCGTCCGACCGCTGCAAGACCGGCCGGTGCGGGTCGATCGCGAGACACTGACCCTCGGCTATGCGGGCGTGTACTCCAGCTTCTTGCGCCACGCCGAAGCGACCGCGGGCCGCTTCGATGTCGACGTCCGCACCTTGCTCGAAGAGGCCGGTCGACGCGGCATGGTCGGCGGCCAGGAGGACATGCTCGTTGACATCGCACTCGACCTCACCGCGGACCCGTTACCGGCGCTATGACCGCAGGCCGCGTTCATCCAGCCACCGGACGGTAACGCCAAAGTGCTTGTGGGCTAAGGGCCGTCGCAGATGCGTCAGTCGCTTCTCTCCGCGACGACCGCTCCACAGACATCACAAGTGGCCGCGGCCGATGGGAAATTTTTCACCGGGGCGTCGGCGATACCTCGACGGAAATCGGAAAAAGGGTGTAAGTGTTTGCTAGGCGCCAGGCCGTCGTTCGCAGTTTCCCTCGAGGGCCCGCAAGAAAGGGGCGCTGCGATGGATTTTCTGGTATTGCCGCCCGAGGTCAATTCGCTGCGGCTGCACGCCGGTGTGGGGTCGAGTTCGATCTTGGCGGCGGTGGCGGGCTGGGGTGGGTTGGCCGCCGAGCTGCGCGCAGCAGCGGCCTCGTTCACGACGGTAACCACGGATTTGTCGGGCGGGTGGTGGCAGGGTCCGTCGTCGGCCGCGATGGCCGGCGCGGCCGCTAGCTACGTCGCGTGGCTGGGGGCCGCGGCTACCCGGGCCGAGGAGGCGGCCGCCCAAGCCCGGGTGATGGCCGAGGCGTTCGAGGCGGCGTTCGCGGAGACGGTGCACCCGGCGGCGGTCGCGACCAATCGCGCGCAATTGGTGTCGCTGGCGGGGTCGAACCTGTTCGGGCAGAACGCTTCGGCCATCGCGGCGACCGAGGCCGAATACGAGCAGATGTGGGCCCAGGATGTGGCCGCGATGGTGGGTTACCACGCCACGGCCTCGGCGGCCGAAGGGCAACTGGTGCCGTGGCAGCGGCTGCCGCAAAGCTTGCCCGCTCAGGCCTCGGCCTCATCCGGTGGAACGCGCATCACCGTGCCCGGTGCTGCTCCGGGGCTCCTCACCGGACATGAGAATGCTCAGCAGTACGCGGCGATTAACGCCGCGATTGGCGAGAACTGGTTCCCCGGCACCACCCCAGAAGTGGTGAACTACCCAGCCACCGCCGGCGTGGTCAGCGGCCTTAAGGCGCCCACCGCCAACCAGTCCATCGCCATCGGTCAGCAGGCGTTGAACGCCGAGATCCTCAGCGCCGTGGCCACCGGGCAACCGGTCGTCGTGGCAGGTCTGTCGGAGGGCACGATCGTCGTCGACGCCGAGCAAGCGTATTTGGCCACCGCACCGAACGCGCCACCACCAAACATGGTGACGTTCGTCGAGTTCGCCAACCCTCAGCGCGGCTTGGCCGACACCTACTTCCACGCCGGCTTTACCATCCCCGGCGCCGGATATACCGTGCACGATGCGCCGGTGAGCCAATACAACACCGATGTGGTGTACCGCCAATACGACGGCTGGGCCAATCCTCCCGACCGTCCCTGGCACCTGCTGGCCGACCTGAACGCGCTGGCGGGCGCGAACTACCTACACACGCCGACCGAGTTCGCCGCACCGTCGCAGGCGGTGCAGGTGTCCTCCGCGACGAATTCGCTGGGCGGCACCACGACCACATACATGATCCCTACCGCGACGCTGCCAATGCTGATACCACTTCAGCAGATGGGTGCTCCCTCCCCGATCGTCAGTGGCCTGAATAGCCTGCTTACGCCCATCGTCAACGAGGGCTACTCACAGTTCGACCCGAACGGTGGCCCGTACTTCAGCCAAGGCAACCTGGTGTGGTAGCCCCCGATGCCGAGTGAGCGCGGCAACTGGGCCACGACACAATGGAGCCATGACCACCACATCCGTAGCTCACAGCGACGCTAACCAGAAAGCTGCATACCGAATCGCGGCGCTGTTGCTCGGCGTAGGCACCACCCACTTCCTGGCGCCCAAGCAGTTCGACGCAATCATCCCGGCAGAGCTGCCCGGAAGTCCGCGGTTCTACACGTACGCGTCGGGAGTCGCCGAGGTAGCGATCGGAGGGCTGCTGCTGAGCGGGCGCACGCGGCGATCCGCCGCGCTGGCGGCTGTCGTGCTGTTCGTCGCGGTCTTCCCGGGGAACCTCAATATGGTCCGGTTGTGGTGGGACAAGCCCTGGCCGATGCGCATCGCCGCCCTGGCCCGGCTGCCGCTACAGATTCCAATGATCACCGAGGCGCTCAAGGTCAGGCGCAACAGCTAGCACGCGCTACCCTGCCACTGGCACAACCGATTTGGTGAGCCGGGTCCTCAGCGGCTCAGGGGTGAGCCGACACGTTGTGCGGTGCCGTCGGGGTCGATATAGGCGAATTCGCGCAAACCGTATGCGGTGGTCCGCAGCGGATTGGTCGGCCCACGCGGGCAGGTGGATCGACACCGACCCGCGGTCGACAAAGCCATAGCGTTCCGGACCTTGTTAGGCGCGGGCGAGTCGGCGGTAGCGGGTGAGGGCGATCTCCAGATCGCGGACGGGCACGATCGGCGATACCGATACCGAGGTGAACTCAATCGCGGGCACACCACAGTCTGGCAGCCCCCGGCCCGGCCTGCCCACCATCGCGCTTCTCGCAGTACGGTGGGCGATATGAAGTATCTGGACGTCGACGGAATGGGAAAAGTCAGCCGGATCGGGCTGGGCACCTGGCAATTCGGCTCACGCGAGTGGGGCTACGGGGATCGTTACGCCTCCGGTACCGCGCGTGACATCGTCCGGCGCGCCCTCGCCTTGGGGATCACGCTGTTCGATACCGCCGAGGTATACGGACTGGGCAAAAGCGAGCGGATCCTCGGCGAGGCCCTCGGCGACCAGCGCGCCGAGGTTGCGGTGGCCAGCAAGATCATGCCGGTCGCGCCCTTCCCGGTGGTGATCAAGCAGCGCGAGCGTGCCAGCGCGCGGCGGCTGCGGCTGGACCGCATCCCGCTCTACCAGATCCACCAGCCCAACCCGGTGGTCCCGGATTCGGTGATCATGCCGGGAATGCGCAGCCTGCTCGACAGCGGCGACATCGGCGCGGCCGGCGTTTCGAACTATTCGCTGGCAAGGTGGAAGCGGGCCGATGCGGCACTTGGGCGTCCGGTCATCAGCAACCAGGTGGATTTCTCGCTCGCCCGCCCCGGTGCGCTCGAGGACCTGGTGCCGTTCGCCGAGCGCGAGAACCGCATCGTGATCGCCTACAGCCCGCTGGCGCAGGGGTTACTCGGTGGCAAGTACGGCCTCGACAACCGGCCCGGCGGCGTTCGCGCAGTGAACTCACTCTTCGGAACCGAGAACCTGCGCCGCATCGAGCCGCTGCTGCAGACGTTGCGCGCCGTCGCCTCGGACGTCGGCGCCAAGCCCGCACAGGTGGCGCTGGCCTGGCTGATCAGCCTGCCGGGTGTGGTCGCCATCCCCGGAGCGTCCAGCGTCGAGCAACTCGAGTTCAACGTCGCCGCCGCCGACATCGAGTTAAGCGCGGACTCCCGCGATGCACTCACCAACGCGGCTCGCGCCTTTCGGCCGACCTCAACGCAACGCTTCCTCACCGATATGGTCCGCGAGAGGCTCGGACGTCACTGATTCGGCAGTAGCGACACGAAACCTGTTGCGGCGCCCTCAAAGAGGGGCGTCCTCAAAGATGCGCCCGGCGATTCGCCCAAGTTCGGCCAGATCCCGCTCGGCGTGGCTTTGTCGTATGTAGATGGACAGGTCGGCGACCCGCTGCGCGTGGCGGCCGTCCTGGCAGAGGGGACCCGGACCCAACGCGCGGCCGGTGCGGGTGATGGCCTCGTCGACCGCGTGTTCCACGATGGTGCGGGCGCGCCGGGCCAGCAACTGAGCGGCGCCGGCCCGATCAAAGGGATCGGAGTCGATCTGGGCCGCCGCGGTGGCAAGCATCGCGTCACTGGCGGCCAGCGCGGCGTCAACGGCGCCCAAGTGTGCCAGCGCGTACGCGTCGGCCGATTCGCTGCCGGCGCAACGATACAGCGGTGCGGCAACCCTCCGTGCGCCCCCCAGCCAGCACGCCGCCACGCCGATTGCCCCATACCAGAAGCCGGGGCGATTCAGGTAGTCACCGGGTTCCCCGACTTCCACGGCGTGCGCGTTGGTGAACTGCACCGGGCGAGTGTCGCTGCCGGCCATCCCCGGGTTCCACCACGTGCTCGGCAACGGTTTGACGGCCGGCTCGACAACCGCCACCGCGAACAGACCCCGTCGATTGTCCCTGAGCCGCGCGGTCACCAGCGCATTCGTGCAAAACCCCGCTCCCGAGCACCACACCTTCGTGCCGTTGAGGCTGAACACGTCGTCACCCAGGTTGGTGGCTGTCAGCACCGCGTCGGAGGATTCGGCCGCCCACACGCCCCAGAGCTGATCCGGCTCCGCGGGCTTGCCGCCCAACTCGTCGAGTATTGCTACCGCGTCGACATGAGCTTCGGCGATCCGGGCCGTCACGATGTCTTCCTCGGCCAGCAACCCTAGACGCCGCCAACGCTCGGCAGTGCGCCCCGACGCGGGTAGCGGCAACTCCAGGCGTCCAGACTCAAGCCAATGCCGTATCAGCCCTGCAGTCATGCGTAATACCCCACTATCGACCCGGAAGCGCGGTCGTAGAGTCGCGGCGCGGGGGCTGACATAACTCATTGGTTGCCCCGTTTTGCGCTTGTTCAACCATTACCGCCACGAGGTTGCTCACTCCGATGGGCGGGTATGCCCCTGTCCAGGACGATGCACAAGAACGAACCGCTACCCGATGCAGTGTCGCCAGCCGCGCGATCGGGTTTTCTTCGATGTGCACGAGCAAATCGTCGGCATTCGCGAAAACCATGGCTGCACCAGCATTTTCGAATTCCGTACGAGATATTCCCCAGCTGAGCACCCCGACGCTCGGCACAAGCGACGACGACCGCCCTCGAGACTTAAGCCACGCACACCCATTTCGGCGCGTCGTGTGCGTGATTTAAGTGTCGCAGTGGGCTGCAATCGCCCACCACCGAAACGGCCGTGGTCGATAAGCTATCTCGGTCGAGGACGGAGCCGAATGCCTCCGGTGTCGTCGAAGAACGCCCACCGCCCGTCATCGTCGACTTCGATGCGCCAACCCGGCTCGGTGCTATGGGCGACGGAGTCGGCGAACCACGCGTGCGCAACCTCAGCGCTGTCGATATCCCTGCTGGCGACGACTTTGCCGCGCGGGTCGATAACTCTGAACGCAACCATGCGATGTGATTATCCCCGCCGATCCTTTTTCACACCATTTTTCACCGCACGCGGGGGTTGTCAGTGAGCCGGGGCCCCTAGACCGCCGTGCGCGCCAGGGTGGCTCCGGCGATGTTATTCAGATGCGAGATGGCCACCTCGACCGAACTCTGTCCCGATAGTGCTGGAACGCTCTGGTAGCTGATGTGCGGCAACGTCGGCGGATTGGTGCCGTAGAAGGCAATCGCGAGGTCGATCGCCTCGATAAGCGCAGGACCGCCCACAATCGGATCCCTCACCAGGGCCAAGACCTGCTGCGCCAGGCTTCCTTGACCGGTGAGCCCGGCGATCAGGGCCACAATAGCGTTGATATTGATGCCCAGTTGGACGGCCGCCTTGTACACAGCGGTGATGTCCGCGCCCGCCGTGTCATTAGGCGTTGTGGTGTACAGATCGCCGGGATTGGCGAAATCCCACCACGTATCAACGCCGTTCGCGTCCTTCGGGATCTGCGCAGCGGTGAGGTTGGTGCTGGCGATACCACGGCCACCCGGGTCGGTGCCGCCTGGGAACGTATGCCCGGTCAGCCGCCAGGGGTTTCCGAAGGTGTACCCGCCGATCAGGTTTGGCCGCGCCGACTGCAGTGACCCGGTCATGATCTCGGCGAGAATGCGCGATGCGGCCTCGGCGCCCTGGCTGTAGCCGCCGAGTGCGAATGTCTGTTGCGGGTTGGCATTGATCCAGGCTGTCGCGTTGGTGACGGCGATCTGGACGGATTGCGCGTAGCTCGGCGAGGTCGGCGCGCCGGGCGGTATCGGCCCGAACGACCAGGGCGCATCTATGGGCACCTCGAAGACCAGGTCGGGATTAGCGGCATTGACCACGTCGGACGGGTAGCCGGTCCCGGGCGCGGCCCACGTGCCGGCAAAGGTGAGCACCGCATGGCGCACCAGCCTGACGCCGGAAATGTGAGCGGCGATATCGCCGAATGTAGTCATTTCGCCGTTGTGGGCAGCCCGTTGGCTTTGCGCCACTGAATCGCGAATTCCATCAGCTCAATCAGCACGTCGCCGCTATCGCGGATGATTCCATCGCTGAACGTGTGCACCCACGCGATCTGTTCGGCAACCGTGACCTGCTGTTCGAAGGCGTCGTAGGTGCCCTGGTACGCCTGCCCGTTGTGGGTCGAGTTCCACGGCCCACGAGCGGTGTCGTCGACGATGTCGCCGATGTTGCGCGGATGGCGTGCGAGCACTTGGCGCCAGGGTTCGGGTGCACCACTGGTCGCGACGCCGGAGATGTCGGACTGCAGGGATTCTGGGTCTGCCACAGCAATTCCTTTCGGTGGGTTGATGACGCCGCACGCGACGGCGAATTCGTTGCGTCAGGGGTATCGGTCGTCAACAACAGGCTTCTTGGAGCGAGTCCGATGCGGCGTCACGAGCCGGATCGCGGTTGTACTCGACTTGTCGTGCACGGACAAGCGTAGGCGGCGCACGGCGGTGTGTGTCATCGTGGTCGACGGTGGTTGGACTTCCTCCGAATGGGATGCACGTTGAATCTGTTCACGGTTCTGGACCAAGCCGCTTCGCGCTTCCCCGATCACGGCGCCCTCTACCACGGGAAGCGCCTCCTCTGCACGTGGCTGGAGTTGCGGGACCGCGCGCTGCGCATCGCGACGACCGTTCGTGCGCAGGACACTCCAGCGGCGCGAATCGCCATCGCCAGCGAGAACCGTCCCGAGATCGTGGAGTTGATGTTCGCGATCTGGGCGGCCGAGTGTGTCCTCGTCCCGATCAATTACAAGCTCCATCCCAGGGAGATGGTGCAGATCCTTGACGACGCGGGCATATCGCAGGTGTTCGCCTCGCAAAAGATTGCCGCCGAATTGGCGGCCCTCACCGATGTTCCGATAGAAACCGTGGACGCCGAAGGCTTTTCACGCCGGCGCGCCGCCGCACCTTCGGCGCCACCTTTCTCCACCGGTCCCGGAGGCACCGATCCGTCGACGTTGGCGTGGCTTTTCTACACCAGCGGGACGACCGGGCGGTCGAAAGGCGCGATGCTGACGCACCGCAGCCTGACCGCAATGACAGTCGCTCATCTCGCCGACATCGACGGTCCGGACGAGAACTGCAGCCTGATCCACAGCGCCCCGATGTCACACGGTTCCGGGCTCTACGTCCTCCCCTACGTGCTGCGCGGCGCCCGCCAGGTGGTGCCGGCATCGGGTGCGTTCGATCCCAACGAGTTCCTGGATCTGTGTGAGCACCACCCAGGGTCCAGCGCGTTCCTCGCCCCGACCATGGTGCAGCGGCTTGTCGAAACGGGCCGGCGCCCACCGAACAATCTGCGCACGATCGTCTATGGCGGCGGCCCGATGTATGTCGAAAGCCTGAAGAAGGCGATGGCCGCATTCGGTCCGGTGTTCGCCCAGATCTACGGCCAGGGTGAGTCACCGATGACCATCACCGGTCTTCGCCGCGCCGACCACGACGGCGCCGACGACGCGATACTGGGCTCCGTTGGCTACGCGCGGTCCGGCATGGAAGTCGCGGTGCTGCGCACGGACGGGACACCGGCGGCCATCGATGAAGTCGGTGAAATCGTTTGCCGCGGTGACGCTCTCATGTCCGGGTATTGGAACAACCCGGCAGCCACCCAGGACACACTGAAGGACGGCTGGATGTACACCGGCGACATGGGATCATTCGACGCACGCGGCTACCTCACACTGCGCGACCGTTCCAGGGACGTCGTGATCAGCGGCGGCAGCAACATCTACCCACGCGAGGTGGAGGAAGTGCTTCTCGAGCACCCCGGGGTCTCGGAGGCCTGCGTGGTCGGCGCGCCCGACGCCGAGTGGGGCGAGGTGGTGGTGGCGTTCATCGTCGGCTCCGCGCAAGCCGACGAACTGGACGCGCACATGCTGCAACGCATCGCGCGGTTCAAGCGGCCCAAACGCTATCTGTTCGTCGACGAACTACCGAAGAACAGCTACGGCAAGGTGCTCAAGCGCGAACTGCGGAACTCAGTCGTCTGACGCCGCCGGATCACCGCATTCCAGCAGCTCTTTCAGCGCGTCCGGGAACCCGTCGGCGATGCCCCACAGGTCGGGCAGCAGATCGGGGCAGGCGACGATGCCGATGCCCATTTCCCCATTGAACGACATCACGGTGATGTTGAGCCCCGCGCCGGCGAGGAGCGGGCCGAGGGGATACATCGTGTCCATCCGGCAACCCATGAAGTACAACTCGGCCTGCGGGCCGGGCACGTTCGACAGGATCAAGTTGAAGACGGGGCTGTGGGGCAGCGGAATGCGCGGCAGGATCCGCATGGCCGCGCCGAACATCGTCTGGCCGCCGAATTCGGTCCAGTCGTGCAGCAGGGTGGGGCCCATGGCCGCGGTGTGGTCCTTTGCGGCGGTGTTTCCCGCGGCGATGGTGCGGATACGCTCGGCGGGATCGCTGATGTGGCTCTCTAACCGGCAGAACATCCAGGTGGTGTGGTTGCGGCCGGGTCGTTCCGACTTGCCGTGCACCGATACCGGCACGGTGGCCACCAGCGGGTTGTCGGGCAGCTCGCCACGCTCGAGCAGGAACCGCCGCAATACCCCGGCGCACAACGCCACCACGACGTCGTTGACCGTCACCCCGAATCGGTTCTTGACCCTCTTGACGTCCCGCATATCGAGCTGGGTGTAAGCGATGTTGCGATGCCGACTCAAGGCGCCGTTGAACGAGGTCGGCGGGGCCGAGAACGGTGCGGCCATCGTTCGGCCGTCGCGGGCGCGCAACAGCGTCTGCGCCAACGTCAGCGCCGTGGCCGGCACCACGGTCGCTAATCGCAGCGGCCGCTTCGCGAACCCCATCAGCCCGCTCGCGGCGATCTGCAACGGGTGGGCGCCGCCCGCGCCGGCGACGGGCTGCGGTGGCGGCGCGTCGGGCTGCGGGCTGCACAGCTTGGTGAGCAGGTGCGCCCCGGCGATCCCGTCGACCATGGCGTGGTGGACCTTGAGCATGACCGTCAACGCGTCGTCGCGGGCGCCACCCTCAAGCACCCACATCTCCCAGAGCGGGCGGTCGCGGTCCAGCGGCAGCCCGGCGATATAGCCACAGATCTCGGCCAGATCGCGCCGCCCTCCCGGTGGCGGTACACCGACACGGTGCACATGGCGTCGCAGCTGGAAATCCTCGTCGTCGACCCATACCGGGTGATCCAGGTTCAGCTGGTTGTCGGCCAACTTCATCCGGAATTCGGGCAGCGCACTCACGCGCTTTCTCAGTTCAGCGCGAAGCCGGCCGTACGAGTAGCCACCCGGCATTGTCGAGGTATCCAACTCCACGACGCAACACACATTCAGAGGCTGCGTTGGGGTCTCCAAGTAAAGAAAGAACGCGTCAAGCCCGCTGAGTCGCTCCATGGCCGCCCGCCCGACTAGTTGCCTGCAGAATTTCCGGACCCCCCTACCACACCGTAGGCACCCAGGCTCCGCACGCGTACCCACCAGACTAGTTCTCTAAACGAGCTCCTAGAAAGTTCTTTCCGCCGTTGATGTCGACCGGTTGCGGCGACTGGTCTGGTTCTGCCACCGCGCGCTGGGCCTACTCGCCGCGCGCCGCCAGCCGGGGGTCGCTAACATCTCTCATCGTGAGCGATTTACCAGCCCGTCGATTATCCGAAGGCGTGGCCGCCGTGCTGGCCGCCGCGGCCCTGCTGACCGCCCCCGTCATGATTCCCGCCGGTAACCCCGGCGCAGTCGCACCCGCCGCCGCGGCCTGCCCCGCAGCCGAGGTGGTGTTCGCGCGTGGCCGCATGGAATCGCCCGGGCCCGGACAAGTCGGCAACGCGTTCATCAGCGCGCTGCGCTCCAAGGTGTCAGGCAAGTACATCGGCAGCTACGCGGTGAACTACCCCGCCGACACTCAGATCGATCAGGGTGCCAACGACATCAGCCAGCACGTCCAGAACACGATCAACAATTGCCCCGACACCCGCGTGGTGCTGGGCGGCTACTCGCTCGGCGCGGCAGCCACCGACGTGGTGCTCGCGGTCCCCACCCCAATGTGGGGCTTCACCAATCCCCTGCCGCCGGGCACCGACCAGCACATCGCCGCGGTCGCTCTGTTCGGCAACGGGACTCAATGGGTCGGCCCCATCACGAACTTCAACCCGATCTACAACGACAGAACCATCGACTTGTGTCACGGCGCCGACCCCGTCTGCAATCCGGCTGACCCGCATACCTGGGAAGCGAACTGGCCAGAGCACCAGGCCGGCGCCTACATCTCGTCGGGCATGGTCAACCAGGCGGCCGACTTCGTCGCCGGAAAGCTGCAGTAGTTACTCAGCCGTCGCCGAAGCAGTGACTGCGAGTACGGCTTGAGCAAGCTCAGGTCGGCAGACCAGCAGGTCCGGCAGCTTTGGGTCGGGCCGGTTGTAGGCCAACGCAGACCCGTCGATGCGGGAGGTATGCAAACCGGCTGATCGTGCGACTGCCACAGGGCCAGCGGAGTCCCATTCGAATTGGCCCCCGGCATGCACGTAAACATCCGACAGACCTTGGCAGATCGACGCCACTTTGGCTCCGGCGGAACCCATTTCCACCAGCGTGCCGTTCAACGCGTCGCGAACGGCCAGCGCGATGGCGGGTGGCCGGGTGCGTGACACCACGATGCGCGGCGTGTCCGGCGCGACGGGAGGCGGCACAACACGAGGCGTCGCCAACGTGACTCCCTGAGCCGGCAGTGCCACAGCACCGGCAACGAGCTCACCGGCCTGCCAGAGCGCGACGTGCACTGCCCAATCGTCGCGCCCGAGCTCGGAGAATTCACGCGTGCCGTCGAGCGGATCGACAATCCACACCCGTTGCGAGCGCAATCGCACCGGATCATCGGCGCCCTCCTCGGACAGTACCGCGTCGTCGGGCCGTTCGTCGGCGAGCGCTTCCATGAGGAAGTCGTGGGACCGCTTGTCCCCCGCCGCTTTCCGCTCGCTCGCCTCAGCGTGGGCGAATTCCTCCCGGACTCCGAGCAGCAAGCGGCCCGCGTCGGTAGCCAACCGCGCGGCCAACGCATGGTCATTCACCGGTGACTCCTGACACGGCCATCGCCATTTTCTGGACAGGTCGGTAGCCCTGACCAGATTTAGCCCAAATTCAGCCCAAATTTACCCGTGGCACGACACTGATGGCAGTCGAGCCCCGGCATGCGATTCCCGCCATAAGCTGTAAGCGTGTTGAGCGTGAGAGGCAACAGCACCGTCCCTCCACCGAGCCGGTCCCGGCACCTACCCCCAGCGCCCCGCATGGTGACCGGTGTCGTCCTTGTCGTACTGCTGATCAGTGCCCTCGTCTTCGTCGGAGTGAAGCACATACAGCGCAAAGAAGGCGCAGCGACGCAGCCCGCTGCCCGACCGTCGCTGACGACGGGCGCACCGGCGGGCGGCTTCGCCATTCCGGGCTGCTACAACCGTGTGGTCCCACCAACCACCCGTCCAATCAAGCTCAACGTTCTGGGATGCGCCAGCGTAGCCGTTGCGCTGCAAGAAATGTCGTGGAGCTCATGGGGACAACAGGGTGCCGATGGGACCGGCGTCGCCGTTTTCAAGATCTGCGACCCGAACTGTGCACTGGGCTATCAACTCACCAACCAGGTTGTTGTGCACGCGTGGAATCCCCAGCCGCCGCGAAGTGACTCCGGCTGCCCCGTCGGCCTCAAGATATTTGCTGACATGATCGTGGCCTTCCCTAAGGGAGTCCCCCCAGCCACCGTGCAGAAAATGAACACCCAATACAACGGAATGCCGGCAGTGCACTACGCCAACTATTCCGTCGACGGCCACGGCGATGCCCAATTCATTGGCTTCACCTGGTGCTCCTAGAACGTTTGTGCCGCGGACTATTTCGGGCACTTGTCGAACTGGTTGCGCATGAACTCGCCTTCGCCGGTTCCATACGTGCATCCGCCCGCGTCGACCATTCCTTTGAATTGCAGTGCCGCGAAGGCTGATTGGCCCTCCAACCGCTACCCCAACCCCACCGCGTGCGTTGGTTCGGCACCGGTGGTGGCAATGACCGAGACCAGGTCTTGGTGGGCGGCGTCAGGGGTGGGAAGCCCGACGTCGAGATTGGTGATCGACCCGTGCGTTCCGACAGTGATCGACCAGATCGGTACCGGCATCGCTGCGATCTGCCGGTCGACGCGCTGCTGGTCTTCGTCGCTAAACGGGAAAGACACGCTCCATAACGGCATCTTGACCTTCGCGGCCGGAACCATGTCGAGGTTGATCTGAGCCTCGTTGCCGAAGGCGGCGCGTACCGCCGCGAAGACGTCGCCGGCCGGCGTCTTGACCTCGTCAACTCGGAGGCCGGCCGGCGTGGATGGCTCGCGGCCGCTCATGATTATTTGGACGGCGTCGACCGCTTCGGAGAATCGCCGAACGCTTTGGGTGTCGGCGGCGATGCTGTCCGGGTTGAGGTCGGCGTCGCGGGTGACGCGCACTTGGCGGTTCGGTGTCACCAGGAATTCCGCCGTCTGCTCGAACGCGGTGAAAGCCTCACCGCGCACCTTGTTGATGCGGGATGCCACGTCGGCGATCTGCTGCGGGGGCGCGTCAGGCAAGTAGACAGACAGCTTGAGGGTGGCGCCACGATCAGAATCGTTGGTGTAGTCCACCCGGGCATCGACAACGCCGGAAATGGCTTTGATCACCCGCTCAAGCCGGTCAGCTTCGGCTTTGCGGTCGGGAGTTCCACATGCGCTAAGCACAACGGCCAGCACGACCGCTGCGGCTGCCAGCACGGTGGACCGCGCTTTGGTCGGCCGCTGGACGGCATCACGCGGCAGAAGTTGAACTGGCATTGTCGGCTCCCTTCCGAATATGTGGCGGTGGCGCTACGTATAAAAACATATGAAGTCGTAGCAGTACAACATCTTCCGGCCATCGTGAACATCGTCAGCCGTTCCGGCAGGGGCGGCCTGCGAAACCGTTAAACCGCAGGTAGTATCGCTTGTACTGAGCTTTGCGCGGCTTACCGGCACCTGCCTGAAGCGGGTCGCCGGTGTGATCAACGTAACAGCTGATCGCGATGCGCCTCACCAACAAAGTGCAGCACTTTGAGTCACATTATCAAGGGTCGTAGCGGCGTGGGTTGCTCGACGGCACCGATGTTTGGGGTAGTCGAGGTGGCTTCACGTCGCCGGCGCCATACGATCCCAGAAT
>Ga0210396_10004420_pt1 | contig 13772 bp, 13 predicted proteins | sample IncBWH17OmetaG_FD_155466 | JGI IMG/M metagenome (GOLD analysis project Ga0210396, IMG submission 155466) | Forest soil microbial communities from Barre Woods Harvard Forest LTER site, Petersham, Massachusetts, United States - Inc-BW-H-17-O ...
GATCCATTCCCGGATCACCCGGCCGGCGGCGGGATAGGTGGTCGATTCCCCCACGCCCATCAGAACGCGCGAGGCGATGAGCGTACTAAATCCCGGCGCAAACCCGGTCAGCGCCGTCGCGATCGACCACAGGCCGATACCGGCGGCATTGACGGCGCGGGTGCCGAACTTGTCCACGATCATGCCCATAGGAACGAGGCAAATCACATAGAGCCAGAGGAAGGACGAAAAGAGATAGCCGAGCTGAACCGGCGTGATGTCGAACTCTTTCGCGATCGGTGTCGCCGAGACGGAGAGAACGACTCTGTCGATGTAATTGATCGTCGCCAGGAAAAACATCAATACGAATATCAGGACGCGTCGGCTCGTCATTGCAATCCCCCCTTATTGGCGTGCGCATTTTTTGACGCCGCCTTTTTTAATTCGAAGTTGGAAATCTAGGATACTTTACCCGCACTCAGGCTGAGTGCGTAGTCGATCGCCTCGATCAGGCTGTCCTCGTTTGCGATGCCCTTGCCCGCGATATCGAAGGCCGTTCCGTGATCCACCGACGTGCGGATGATGGGCAGGCCGAGGGTGATGTTGACGCCGTTCAGCGCGCTCCATTTCTGTGTAGCGGGATCGATCTGGAAGCCGAGCAGCTTCACCGGAATATGACCCTGGTCGTGATACATCGCGACCACAGCATCGTAGTGGCCGGCACGGAGCTTCACGAACACCGTGTCTCCCGGCACCGGTCCACTGACATTCAGGCCGTCCATCCGCATACGCTCTATGGTCGGCGTGGAGACATCGATGTCCTGCCGCCCGAACAGGCCGCCTTCGCCGGCGTGCGGGTTGAGAGCCGCGATGGCGATATGGGGTTGCTTCAGACCGAGGCCTGTCAAAGCCTCATGCGTCAATTCGGTGACGCGGCGCAATCGCTCCGGCGTCAGACGTGAAGGCACGTCCTGTAGTGCGATATGTGTCGTCACGTGACTGACGCGCATGTTGCCATGCGCCAGCATCATCACGGAATCGCGGCTTCCCGTCAGCTTGGCCAGCATATCGGTGTGGCCAGCAAAATGATGGCCGGCCGCGTTCAACGCCTCCTTGTTGAGTGGGGCGGTGACGATGCCTGCGATCTTGCCTGCCATGGCCAATTCCACCCCGCGTTCGACCGCGCGGTAGGCGAAATCGCCACCCAGCGCCGAAACCTGCCCCTGCGGAACGACTGCCGCATCGTCGCCGACCGACACCAGAGCGATGCGGTGGGAATCGCCATCCGCAGGCGAAACGAGCTCTTCTCCAAGGGCGCGGCAGGCCTCGTCGAGCGCGCTCCGGCTTCCGATCACCAGAAGCTTCAGGGAGCCGGAATCAAGCCGGTTCTTCAGGCGCCGGGCAGCCTTGACGATGATCTCTGGCCCGACGCCAGCCGGATCGCCCATGGTAATTGCAACCGGCAACACTGCACTGCTCACTTTCCATCGTATCTGCGCATAAACGCGCAAATTACTCTAATATCTTTCATGAACGAGCAAGCAAAATCAAGCGCCGAATCAACCCCTCGTTCCCAAAGGCCCCTGATTTGGAAATGACCCGCACGCCCTGCCATTTTCCGCCCTTCAGCACCGAGATCGGAATACCCGGCTCGATCTCGCCCTGGACCTCGAGCGCCTCGGTTCCAAGTGCCGCGCAGACGTGGCTCAGGGTTTCTCCTCCGGTCACGAACAGCGAGCCTGGCTGCGGCAATTCGGCAAGAAGCCTTGTAAAGCTCTCGCCGATGCGGCTCGTCGCCAGATGTCGGTCCGGAACATCAGGCATGCGCACCGTCACAATGGCCGCCCCCTTCCCTGCAAGCTGGGCTTCGATTGCGGCGGTGCCGATCGCGTCTTCGGGATCGAACACAACGCGATGGGGTTCGACCTCATTCAATTGCCGGAGCGTGACGGGATGATCCGTTCCGACGAGTGCAAGTAACGGCGAACTGATCGTTTTCACCCGCAAGGGCTCCGCGCCAGCCATCGCCTCCGCCAAGCCGGCCGTGCCGCACCAAAGCACCTTGCCCGGCAACCGCTGCCCCTCAGTGACGATCTGTCGCAAAGCTTGGATCGTTTCGGCATCCCAGAGGCTGACGCCCGGCGGCGCGCTATCGCCCGGCCGGCATTTGTCGACGGAAAAGCCAAATTCATCGAGCTGCGCCGCCAGATCCGGCCCGACCAGTTGCCATTCATCTGTTTCATGCGGAGCCGCCCATTGCCGGCCGTTTCGCGTGATCCGTCGCTGCGCAGGAAAAGCCGGCGCGATAATGCAATGGTCGAAATGCCTCGAGCGCAGACAGGCGGCGATTTCCTGGGCGACTGAACCACGCAGCAGACTGTCGCATTTGAGATAGGCGAGATCGGCGCCGCGCAAAAGCTCCGCGGCCGTGCTCGCCCGTTTCGTTGACTGCGCATCCGTCAACTCGCGCGTTCCAAGATCGAAAGCCAGGTCTCCCGTCGAACTCAGGGCCTGGGCAAGATCCCACCGGACCAGCAGCGGTCCCGCGAACGGCACGAACCGCACCGCCGTATCGATGGCACCGGTCCGATCGTCGGCAAGAAGGCGAACGCGCATCGCCTTATGTGCCGCCCACCAGCGTCAATTTCACGTCCGAGCGCCGCAACATCTGCTGGATGTCCGGCGAAAGGCCATCGTCGGTAATGATCTCGGTCAGAGCATTGACGTTGCAGACCTCACAGAAAGAGCGCGGCTGGAATTTGCCGCTATCGGCCAACAGAATGGTTTGCCGGGCGGCGCGCATCAGCGAGCGCTTGATGTCGGCACCTTCGATCGATGATTCCGTGACGATCTCGCCGGTGATGGCATGCGCTCCGAGCAGGCAGAGATCGGCTTGCAGGGTCGAGAGGAAACCTTGCCCCGGTTCCCCCCATAACGTGGCCGAACCGTTGCGAAGCGTGCCGCCGACGACGATGACGCGAAGCCTGGACGATTTCCCGCACATCTCGGCCGCGGTGAGACTGTTGGTGACAATCGTCAACGGAATATCGAGCGCCAACACCGCCCGCGCCGCGGCATCGACCGTCGATCCGGCGTCAAGGATGACGCTGCTGCCGGGCGCGATGCGCTGGGCAGCCTCCTTGCCGATCGCGGCCTTCTGGCTGGTCGCGGCAGCGCTCGCATTCGCAGGCTCGAACGTCGACAGCAGCCGCCGCGGACTGATGGCACCGCCGTGCGTGCGCTCCAGAGCGCCTTCCTGCATCAGTTCATCGAGATCACGACGGACGGTCGAGGCGGAAACCTGAAGATAATCGGCTAGGTCGTTGATCGAAACAGAACCGAGCGTCCGCAGTCGCTCCAGGATCATGGCACGGCGATGTGCCGGTATCGGCTCCGAACTCGAATGGTAGCTTTGATTCATTCACCGCGCTTTCCGCCGCATAAGGCGGCCGCGCATCTTTAATCCTCGAGTTGCAATTTGGAAAGGTCGGGCGGCACCGAGATCTTCAACTGCACGCCCCCGGGATCGACCGGCGAGGCCCGATAAGGAAACACGCCGTGAAAATCAGGCATGGGTGGGGCAGGTCCCGACATGCACGGCGCCCGGGCACCGTGTCGTTGTCGCCCCTCTATAGCTCACGCGCTTCTCCGTCAGGATCGCGCCGCCTCGGCTATTTCCTGATGTCGGCATTCACGATGACGCGGTGATCGCGCAACAACTCCTGTAGCGCCTGCAAGGCAGCAACTCCGCACTGCGTGTCTTGCTCGCCGTTGCCGCCGCTGAGCCCGATGCCACCCACCACCTCGTCATCTACCACGATCGGGAATCCTCCCACGAAAATCGCAAATTTGCCGTCAAAGCTCCACTGGATGCCAAAAGCCTCGTTTCCCGGAAGCGCGGGACCGTTCGGCATCTGGTTGAACAGATGGGTAGATCGCTTGTGGCCGGCGGCGGTAAAGGCCTTGTTCCAGGCGATCTGCGGGCCCGTGATCCGCGCGCCATCCATCCGCTCAAGTGCCAGGGGATAGCCGCCCTCATCCACCACGCAGACGGTTTCCAATACACCGATTTCACCCGATTTCCGGATCGCCGCAGCCACCATGTGGCGGGCCTCTTTCAACTCAAGCTTCAAGGAGCGTTTCATCTGTTCGGTCCACTTTTTTCCGATTAGGTCCAACTGTGAATGTGTATTTGCAGCGTCAGCAGCCGCGATAGACGGTCTTGATCTGTGTATAGAATTCCAGGCCCGTCCGACCGGATTCACGAAACGTGGACGTGCTGGAACGCTTGAGACCTCCGAACGGCGCGTTGATCAGATTGCCGGTGGTCGTGCGGTTGATCTTGACCGTTCCCGACTGAATATCCCGGGCGAAGTCGTGCATATAGCGCGGATTGCGGGTGGCGATTGCCGCCGACAGTCCGTATTCGGTGTCGTTCGCCTTCGCGATCGCATCGGCATAGCTTTCTATTCCGATGATCGCGATAACGGGACCGAAGATCTCCTCGCGGGCAATCGTCATGTCCTGCGTGACCTCGCTGAAGATCGCCGGGGAAACATAATAGCCGTTGTCAAAGCCGGGACCGGTGAGCCGCTCACCGCCGCAGACCAGCACCGCCTCTTTCTTTCCGATCGCGATATAGCGCAACACGGTGTCGAACTGCTTTGCGGTCGCAAGCGGGCCCATGTCCATTCCCGGCGTAAGACCGCTGCCGATCTTCAACGTCTTCACTCTGGCGGCGAGCCTGGCGGTGAATGCCGTCCGCACTTGCTCCATGACCAGAACCCGGCTGGTGCCGGTGCAGGCCTGGCCCGCCAGTGACAGACCGCCCTTGATCGTCAGATCGACCGCCTTGTCGAGGTCGGCGTCCTCCATGACGATCAACGGATTCTTGCCGCCGAGTTCCATCTGCGTGCGGGTGGTGAACCCGACCGAGCGGCAGATGTGCTCACCGGCGGCCGTCGATCCGGTAAAGGAAATGGCCCGCACGATAGCCGGTTCGGTGATCGCAGGGCCGACCTCCGCCGCGCTGCCGGTAACGAAATTCAACACTCCCTTCGGAATGCCGGCTTCGACGAAGGCTTCGACCAGCCTGTAGCCGCTCAGCGGCGCGTCGGAAGACGGCTTGAAAACCACGGTGTTTCCCGTGACCAGCGCGGGCGCGATCTTTCTTGCCGGAATGGAAACGGGAAAATTCCATGGCGTGATGATCGAGACCACGCCGAGCGGTTCGCGCAGGGTGTAGACCGTCATATCGGGATCATCGTTCGGAAACGTCTCCCCGGTAAGAGACTGCCCCTCGACCGCATAGAACCGCAGCGTCTGTGCCGAGCGGAGGATCTCATCCTTCGCCAGGTTCAACGCTTTGCCCTGCTCGCGTGTCATTTCATTCGCGAAACGGTCGGCGTTGCCTTCGAGATAATTCGCCGCACGATGGAGCGCCATCGCCCGCGATGACACCGATGCATTCCTCCAACCTTCAAAGGCCGCAGAGGCGGCAGCCACGGCAGATTGAGCGTCCGAGGCCGTCGAGGCCTGAAACCGGCCCACGACATCCGAAATCTCGGCCGGATTGATATTGTCAAACAACCTTTTCGAGCCGCTCCGGACCCAGTTGCCGTCGATGTAATTCCGAAACTCCTCGATCGACGCGCAGCTCCGATCGTACGTCCGCGCCTCCTGGATCACCGCCTCACTCATGTCGTCACACCTTTCTCAACGCCAGATCAGCACGGCGCAGACCGTGGATGCGGCAAGCCCGATCAGCACCGGCACCATCACGGTCTGAACGATCTTAAACACCGGCACGCGCGCGAAGCCGGCGACCGCGATGAGCGACGACCAGGCCACCAGTGTGCCGCCGCCGGTCCACACTGAGCCCATCTGGCCGATGGCGGCGAGCGTGGCGGGTTCGAACCCAACCGCTGGCGCCAACGCGCCCGACAGCGAACCGGTAAGAGGCAAGCCCGCAAAGCCGGAGCCGTCGATGCCAGTGATCATGCCGGCGATCAGCACGCCGAACGCCACCACTGCCTGATTATGCGGTATCCACCCCTCCATGGCCTGGATGATCTCGAACAGCAGGCTTGGTGCATGGTCGAGCGGCACGCCAAGTATCGGAGCTGACAGGCCAGGCTCGGCGCCGAGGAAGAAGAAGCCGGCGATCGGCAACACGGACCCCATGGCCCTGAATGCGAACACGAAGCCTTCCGTGACATGGTCGGCGCTGACATCGAGGAATTTGCGCATGTTGTCGGTAACGAACGCGGCGCAGATCATCAGCGTGGCTGCGACACCACCAACCAATGCCGCCGCGGCACCGCCCTTCAAATCCTGTCCAATGCCGAATTTGGCGAGCACCATCACCGCAATGACGCAGAGAAAGGCGACGGGAGTGGCGACAGCGAAGAACTTCGACCATACTTCGTTGCGCACCGGTACTGCCGCGAGTTCTTTCTCGATTTGCGCGTCGGTGACGAGCGGCTTCTGCCCTTCGGCGGTCCCCCGCGCGATCTGAGCCTTGTCGAAGCTACCTTCTTCCTCGACGCGGGCCAGTTCGCCGTTAATCGACTGGGTCTGCCAGCGTTCGAGCAACCTGTCGTCGGGCTTCACGATGGATTTGCGAATCGCCAGATACGCCAATGTCAGCGCGATGCCCCCCGTGATGAGCGAGAGCACCAGCGCCCGATCGGCAACGGTGGCAGCGCTGACTGCGACACCGGCAGCCTTGGCGCTGATGCCGGGTGCGACGCCGATCACATAATCGGATGACAGCGCCATGCCCTGCCCGGCGATCGCAATCGCCAGCGCGCCGCCGAGCGGCGGCAACCCGGCGGCAATGGCGGCGGGCAACAATACCGCCGACACCAGCGGCACCGCCGGAGTCGGCCAGAAGAACAGTGAGATCGTGTAGGTGATGGCGGCCAGGACAAAATAGGCGGCATGGCCGTTTTTCATAATCGCGCGGAATGGTTCGACCATGCGGATGTCCGAACGCAACACCTTCAGCGCATTCAACAACGCCGTCATGAGCGCGATCACGAGGAAGATATTGAATAGTTCCTTGGCAGCGGTGAAACTGGCGTTAAAGATGCCGGCCAGCGCGGAAATCGGACTGTGCGTCCAGGCCAGGGTCACGAGAAATGTCGCCACCACTGACGGGACGACGACGTTCGCACGCCAGATCATCGTCAGTACGATGAAGGCTACGCCGAGCAGATACACCCAATGCGTGATGCCGATTGCGACGTGCTCTTCCATTCCAGCTCCCGCTCCCTTCAAACGTGAAAGCGGAACCAATATTGTATACTGTATTCGAGTTTTGCAACAGAAGAGTTGCGAAGGGTCAGCCTTAACCGTCAGCAAATGACATCCGATTTTCGATGTTTCTTGAAAACGGGCTCTTTTTTTTGCCTTAAATGGCGAATTGACCGCTCATCATTTTTGTATACAATGTACACTTGATGCACACCATGTGCGAGCATCAACCCGCTTGCACCTTCGCAGCAGACAGGAGCGCTGAATGCCCGAGCTGATGAACCACGTTGAATTCCGTACAGCCCTCGAAAATGCCATCAAGGGCAAGAGCGCCAACAAGGCCCCCTTCAGCGTTGCATGGGCGAGCGGCAAGCTAAGTCGCGCGCATTTGGCGCGCTGGGCCGAGAATCACTATCATTATGTCGGTCCGTTCGCCGATTACCTTGGCTACATTTATGCGCGGATGCCGCATCACTACCTGGAAGCCAAGGACTTCCTCCTCGCCAACATGTACGAAGAAGAAATCGGCGGCGATCGCCATACCGATCTGCTGATCCGCTTTGCCGAGGCGTGCGGCACCACGGCCGAGCGGGTCAAGGATCCGGACAATATGACCCCCACGACTCGCGGCCTGCAAAGCTGGTGCTATGCCGTTGCCATGCGAGAGGATCCGATCGTCGCCGTCGCGGCACTGGTTGTCGGCCTCGAGTCGCAGGTGCCGTCGATCTATCGCAAGCAAACACCGACGCTTCGCGAAAAGTACAAATTCACCGACGAACAGGTCGAGTTTTTCGATCTCCACATCGTCTCCGATGAAATTCACGGCGAGCGGGGCTACCAGATCGTCCTCGAGCACGCGAACACTGTCGAGCTTCAGCAGCGTTGCCTGAAGATCTGCGAGATCGGCGCCCAGATGCGGCTGCTCTACACCACCGCGCTGTATCACGACTATGTCGAAAAGGAGATTCCGCTGTCCGAACTCGATCAGGTCGAGAACAGGATTTCCAGTGACGAGCGCCTGCTGCTGCAGGCCTGATCCTGCATCGAACCCGGGAGTCGCTGGATGCCCTCTGTCGTTTTTCACAAAAACGGCCAGACGTTTTACGGCGAGGTCAAGGAGAACACCAATCTCGTCGTGAGGGCGGGCATCCGGCAATTCCCGTATCCGAATCTTCTCTACGGTTGCGGAATGGGGAAATGCGGCAAGTGTACATCGCTCATCATAAAGGGCGGCGAACACCTGCCGGAGCCGAACTGGAAAGAGAAGCAGCGCTTGGGATCCAGAATCGATGAAGGTTACCGTCTCGCCTGTCAGTTGTGGTTGACGCATGACATCGAGCTCTCGCAGGAGGCATCTGCGAACGACGACCGGTCGAAAGGACAAGGTTGATGTACGTTATTTTGACAAGCAAACCAGGGCAGTTCCGAACGGAGATCGCCGAAGGATTACGGCCGCTCGAGACGTACGACTATCTGTTTTACGGGACCAGAAAGGCGACGTTCGTGATCGCGGAGCTGGTGAAAGACACCAAGATCAGGGTTATTGACGAGGCGTGGTCACCGCCGATCGTCAACAACGTGCCATCGAAATTCCTGGAGAAATTTGAAACTCCCGAGCTTGCATTTCGCGAACTGCGGCATCTGACGACGTTCGGCACGATGGATACGTCGCTGCGAAAGCTGTGAGCTGCGAAAACCATGCGCGCAATGCAGATACTGCCATGATCGAAGTCACGTTTTTGACCAATAGCGGCAAAATAGTCACCGCGCCGGAGAATAGCAACCTGCTGCGTGTGTCCCTGCGCGAAAAAGGAGGCATTCCTTTCAAATGCGGCGGCGGTCTTTGCGGCACTTGCAAATGCTTGATTGAGCGCGGGCTGGAAAACACCGACGCGATCAAGCCGAAGGAAAGAAAACATCTGACCGAGGAACAGTTCGCCGCCGGCTATCGCATGGCGTGCCAGACATTCCTCAACGGGGACGTCAGCGTCTCCTGGACGGTTAATGCAGGCATCGATAGCAATTCTGTTGGCGCTAGCTCGTCAGGGAGCTAATGAAATACCGCGTCGAATCGATGCCAGCGTGCGCTGCGATGGGCGGATTAATGACTATCTTTGGTTGACGATGGCAACGGATTGATGGTTCGCGACGGCAGACCTTGGTATTGTGATATCGAGCACGACCGGCGGGCTCCAACACCTCATAAGGCTGGATGGATCGTATCATGGCGGATGGGTTGGCAATTTCCAAACCGCGTCTAGGCGACGAGTTCCTTTCGCTGCATGGCAAGGTGATCGAGGAGCTTCGTCAGGCCATCGTGAGCGGGCGGCTGAAACCGGGCGAACGCCTCGTCGAGGGCCGCCTCGCCGATGAATTTGGCGTCTCGCGCAACCCTGTGCGGGAAGCGATTCGTGTTCTTGCGTCCGAAGGTCTGGTCGAAGTCACTGCGCGCCGCGGCGCTTCCGTCATTTCAATGAGCGAGCAAGAGGCGCGCGAGACCATTGAGGTCAGGGCGCTGCTGGAAGGTCAGAATGCACGGCTGGCCGCGCGGCGGCACGACAAGGAAGTTCTCAAGCGGATAGAAGCCGTGCTGAACAACGGCGTCGAGGCCGTGGCCGCCGGCCGGTACGAATTGCTCGCCGATCTAAATCACCAGTTCCATTACGAACTCGCGGAGGCTGGACAAAACCGGGTTCTGGGCGATCTCCTTAAAAAGCTGCGTGAGCGAACGGCGATGCTGTTTTCGCCGGCCGACCCGGTCCGGCAGGCGCGCACCTGGGAAGAGCATGCGGAAATTCTGCGTGCCATCATCAACAGCGATGAACGCGCCGCCGCGGCGCTGGCCGTCGAGCACGTCATGCGCGCAGGCTCCGATTTTCTGGCCGGGTTGTTCGCGACGGTCGAAGTGCCTTCCCTTCTGCCGGAAAGCCGCGATCCATCAACCGCCCGGGCCCACGAGTCGGCCAACCGCAACAGCAAGCGAAACCCCGCGAAAAAAATCTCGGAGTAACGGCGGGTAAGACCATCTCATGTCGCGAATGGTCGTCAGCAACAGCCGCGCAGTTTTATCTCGCGTGTGACGGGGCAAATTGGCGCGCCATTCACCGCATGCTGCTATCTTCTGATGAGAAGTGCAGAGAATGCGCTTCCGGCACAGAGTACGGCGACGATTGGAAAGATGATGGACGTGTCGCCCGTATGATCCATGAAGCGTCCGATAAGGGGCTCTCCAAGACCTGCACATGCATACGAGATGAAGTTGAGGACACCGGTTGCGGTCCCTGATAGACGCCGGCCGAAAATATCCGGACAAAGTGCCCAGAATGACGATGCGGGACCAAATACAAAAAATCCGCAAAGGAAGAGTCCGACGACGCCAAGCAAGCTACCATGCGGTACGAATTCCATGGTGATCGCGATGATTCCAGCCGAACCCATGTAGGCAATAATTGCAAGGTATCGTTGTGATCGAAATACGATGTCGGAAATCCAGCTGTTCGTTGAGGCGCCGAGCGCCATTCCGATCGGCAGCGCCACCGTGATCCAGGTCGGATCGATAGTTGATGATCCAGCCTTCCAGTTCGGGCCAAGAAAATGCACGGGAACCCAAACGAGCAAGGCGTATCGTGCCGCGTTTTGAAATCCGATCGACAGTCCCGTGGCATAGAGACGCCAGTTCGAGAGAACAGCGCGGTAGCGCGATGCGCTGGTGTCGGTGTCGATGGGTTGGGACTCGGCTTCGGCCGGTGATTTTTCGTCGGTCGGACCTACCAGCCCGAGATCCTCAGGCCGTTCGCGGACCGTCAGATACATCACAATCGCACCGAACAGCATGAAGAAGACCGACAAGCGGAATATCCACCGCCAGTCGAGACCTAGAGCGCCCAGAATGATGATGGGAAGGAAATACGCCAGGACCGATGAAAAGCCGGACATGCCGACGTAAAACGAATAGACGAAGCCGCGGTGCTTATGCCCCCACCAATTTGAAAGCAGCCTGCTGCCCGGCGCAAATCCCATAGCCTGGAAATAGCCGTTCAAACCCCATGCCAGCAGAAGCCATACGAAATCGGTTGCGAAGCTGGTCATCCAGTTCGCCGCAAATGAAAAAATGGCGCCGGCGAGCATCATGATACGCCCACCCCACTTGTCACCAAGATTGCCATTGATGGACTGGCCAAGTGCGTAGGCCCAGAGCATCGAGGCGCTGACCCATCCAAGCATTTCCTTGGATAGTCCCAGTTCTTTTTGAATGCCGGGGATCGCAAATCCGAACGTCTGGCGCCCGGTGTAATAGAAAAGATAGCAAAACGAGACGCCCAACAAGGCCGCCCATTTGTAACGCTTATACGTGGCGTCGACATCCGATGTGGCGACAGACGGCCGTAACATGGCCCGCCCTGTTTCGAGCATGACGTATCTCCCCTGACGACATTTTTCTGACGGCCTTTTCTTGTGGGACTACTGCGCACCGTTCAGAGCGAAATCGAAGATATCGAAATTACGCAGCCGTCTGGCTTCAGCGAGGTTCCGATATGCTTCGTTCATCGGATGCGAGAGTATGAAAGGTACAACCTGCTCGCTCAGTCCTCCGTGGGATCGGAGACGATGACCCCCAAGGCCCGTAAGGTCATGCTCGGCCCGGCTTGAGCCGATTACCGTGTGCGTGTCCGCGATCGCAACAAAATCTCCTTCGCGATCGAGCGGCATCTGATAACGGCTGGCAGCGCTTTTTCCATCAAGAACTAACGCTATTCCCTGGATTGCAGCAGCGACTTCCATGACTTCCGCCAGTGCCAATTCTCTGCGCAGGTAAACCCGCACAAACGATCCGAGGGCACCGTGGTGCTTCACGAACGGATCGGTAATTGGGCAGATGACGCGGACCGAATCCGGCCCGAAACGACGATTGAGTTCCTCTTCCAGGAAAACCACCTGCGGCGTTCCATCTTCGTTGGTCTTGTCGTTCATACCGTGATCGGCGATCAACCCTACAACTGCGCCGAGTTCGGCAAGCCGGCCTACTTTTGCATCAACGGCACTGTGGAATGCGTCAGCCTCGACATCACCTGGGCGATGGGCGTGCTGAACCAGATCAGATAACGAGAGATAGAGAAGCTCCGCACGATCCTGTTCGAGCAACTTGATACCCGCATCGAGAACGAACAACGATAAGTCGGGGCTGTACATGTCAGGCGTCGACCGTCCGACGAGCGCTTCGACGTTTTCAATTCCGTTTTCCACAAGAGTCGCACTGCCGGCCTTCTCCGACGAGAAGCAGATCCCGCCTTTCATTCGATGGCCCAGCATCTTGCGAAGCTTGTCCTTGGCCGTGACGGCAGCGACGCGCACACCCGCACGCGACATCTCAGCGAGGATCGTCGTCGCGCGCATCGGGGTTGCATCGACAATCATGATTTCTTCGCCGGTTTCCCGGTCGAGATAATAGTTTCCGGAAATGCCATGAGCCGCGGGCGGCGCGCCGGTCACAATCGAAACATTGTTCGGATTGGTGAAGGTCGGCATCGCCGCATCGGCAAGTGCGGAAAAGCCGTCGCGCATCATCCGAGAGATGTTTGTGAATACCTTTGCCGAATTCTTGAAATTGAGATAGCGCGGGTCGCAGCCATCGAGACAGACCACTACGGTGGGACGGTTGGGTCTCGCATACGCCCGTCCATTTACCTCGATCATGATAAATCCTTCGTTTTCTCGATTCAGTCTACTGATTGACCAAGAACCTAAGGTGACGCGATACGAATTAAAATTGACTTATTTGCCAATAATCGTAACTTTTATTCCATGAAGCTGCGCGATCTTCCGCTCGTATCGCTCCGAACTTTCGCTGTTGTCGCCGATAGCGGCAGTGTGACTGCTGCAGCTGAAACGCTGGGCGTCACACACAGCGCAGTCAGCAAGCAGGTCAAGTTGCTCGAGCGCTGGCTGGGTCAAGCTCTCTTTACTTTCGACGGACGGAGACCGGTCCTAACGCCGTTCGGACACATACTCTCCCGCAAACTCGGCGTCGCACTCGAGGATATCGCAGGCGCCTGCGCTTATGTGCAGCGTCAGCGTGAGCGACGGACTATCACCGTGGAGGCACCAGCGACGTTCGCCATGTATTGGCTGTTGCCGCGTGTAAGTGCTTTTCGCGCATTGGCGCCGCAGACCGACGTCTGGGTTGCGACGCGAATGACAGGACAATCACCAAATTTCGCGGGACACGATCTCGTTGTCATGCGCGGAGAAACTGCTCCGGCCACTACCCGACTAAATGAGCGTGCACTGCTGTTTCGCGAGGACATGACTGTGTTGAGCTCGCCTAAATTGCTGGCCAGTAAGCCCCTGGCGAAACCAACCGATATCACAAGCCACGAGCTGATCGAGTCGGTGACTCGTCTACAAGACTGGCAGGCCTGGCTTAAACTGGCAAACGTCAACAATGCCATTGTGGCTGGTGGGCACCGGTTCGATCATCTATTTGTTGCGATACAAGCCGTTAAAGACGGCCTCGGGGCATCGGTGGCGCCACAGAA
>Ga0210396_10004421_pt1 | contig 13770 bp, 10 predicted proteins | sample IncBWH17OmetaG_FD_155466 | JGI IMG/M metagenome (GOLD analysis project Ga0210396, IMG submission 155466) | Forest soil microbial communities from Barre Woods Harvard Forest LTER site, Petersham, Massachusetts, United States - Inc-BW-H-17-O ...
ACTTCGGAGGCGGGCGAAACCTTCGCTTTCGATATCACCAGCTATAACGCAAACTTCGTGAATAACGGAACAGAGGGTTGCACAAACGGCGCCACGTGCTTGTTTGCCACGGGCACAGGCTTCTTTACTGGAACCGGCGTGGTGAACTACACCAACAGCCCTGCAACGTTTGTGTTTACGAGCCAATACCCACCTATGCAAACAGTCGGCACCCTAACATCGTTTTCTGCGTCAGCCTCGGCGATTCCCTCGGCGGTTCCCGAGCCAGCTTCGCTCGCACTCTTCGGCACCGGCCTGGTCGGACTCGTTGGGATCGCGCGTGGCAGGTTCAGCCGCGCCTAAACGCGCCTAAACTTGTACTTGTTCCATTACCGAAACGGGAGCCGCAACCGGCTCCCGTTTCGCTTTGAGTTACCTACTCACTAGATTACAATCCGCTCCGAGCCAAAGGGCAGGGCCGTGGGGTGATTGAGCAGAAAACTCCGCATCCACCGTTGAACGGCTGCTGACGAGAGATTTCCCCCGTCAGCGAGACTGTCCAAGAGATTGCGAAGCGAACAGTTTGTTCCTATTTTATGCAAAGTTTTGCACTTATCGTAGTGGCATGACGCTAATGGATAACTCAACTCGTTGTTTCCAGACCACTAGCGGGGATTTCTTGCCCACATCCGATTGGCAGAACGCTTGCTAATAGTTACTGCGAGAGACAGTTCCTCGAACGTAAATAGTTATCCCCGGGAGGACCACCCATGTTGAAGCGCCTAGTCGTAATCACTGCCTTAGCTATTAGCAGTGTAGCCGTTGCCCATGCCGATTCCGTTAGCGGCTTCTTTTCCGCTACCGGAACCGATGCCTTTACCAGTTCAACCATCACCTTTGCGGCCGGCACTTCCGCGGTCGCAGGAGCAATTGGAGGTACCTTCGCCAGCTACTTGACGGACGGTAACCCAATCAACTTTCTTACTGGAGCTCTCCCCTATACGCAGGGGGCAAATATTCCTCCGGGAGGAATTCCAATCCAACTCTTCTCGACTTCGGAGGTGGGCGAAACCTTCGCTTTCGATATCACCAGCTATAACGCAAACTTCGTGAATAACGGAACAGAGGGTTGCACAAACGGCGCCACGTGCCTGTTTGCCACGGGCACAGGCTTCTTTACTGGAACCGGTGTGGTGAACTACACCAGCAGCCCTGCAACGTTCGTGTTTACGAGCCAATACCCACCTATGCAAACAGTCGGCACCCTGACATCGTTCTCTGCGTCAGCGTCGGCTGTTCCAGCAGTTCCTGAGCCAGCTTCGCTCGCACTCTTCGGCACCGGCCTGGTCGGACTCGTTGGGATCGCGCGCCGCAGGTTCAACGCCTAAACTTGTACTCGTTGCTTAAGCCAAACGGGAGCCGCAATTGGCTCCCGTTTACTTTTTGCCTATGGCAGCTACCACTGAAGCAGAAGCAGTTCAGAGCAAAATGCTGGACCCATGGCCCCGATCATGCTGTAGCAACCGGGACTTCCGGGGCGGTTGAGCAGAAAATCCTGCATCACTGTAAGAACGGAAGCGGAGGAGAGATTTCCCCGCTGGCGAAGGCTGTTCCAAGACGAGGCCAGAGCGTTTGGAGGGAGGCCCAGGGCGCTCTCCATGGCTTTGAGCACCTTCGGTCCTCCACTATGGAAGATGTAGCTGCAGATGTGGCTCATGCTCAAATCGTTGTCCGCAAGGAAGCTCTCGACGGTGCCGCGGAGTTGGGTGCTGACAAGTTCAGGAACGTCGGCGGACAAGACAATGTTGAATCCGCTTTGATTGATGTTCCATCCCATCAGGTGCTCGGTGTCGGGATAAAACGTGGAACGGGTAGCAACGACACGGGGGCAAGGATCTTCAACGCTGGTGGGCTTTTCGGCTAACGGCGTCTCTTCCCCGGCGAGGACGACGGCGGCGGCGCCATCTCCAAACAGTCCGCAGGCGACGAGGTTGGCCATGGAGTAGTCATTCTCCTGCCAGGTGAGCGAACAGAGTTCGACCGAGAGCAGAAGTGCGTACTGTTTAGGGAAGGCACGGACATAGTCGGTTGCGCGTGCAATTCCCGCCGCTCCGGCAACACAGCCGAGGCCGAAGATTGGCGTGCGCTTGATGTCCTTGGGGAAGCCCATGAGGTTGACCAGACGGGCATCGATGCTTGGGCAGGCTATGCCCGTGACGGAGGTGAAGAAGATGGCTGAGATATCCGACGGCTCGAGTCCGACGTGATCGAGCGCCTTCCAGATTGCCTGCTGGCCAAGTTCGAGAGCTCCTTTGATCCATAGATCATTCATTGGGCCGAACCCGGAGACGGTTCCCAATGTGTCAAGGGGAAACATGATGTGCCGGAAATCCACGCCACAATTGGCATGCAACCGGTTCATAACGCCAGGAATCTCCAACTTGTCCTGCATGCGCTCTTTGAGAGCTTCAGTGATGACTGCCTGCGGGTAACGGTGCGCAGGAAATGCTGTGCCTACAGATGCGATACGCATGGAAAACAACCTCTCGGGAGATAGAGTGGTTACATTGCTGACGCTAACCCATCAACAATCAATATTCGGATTTGGCAGGAGTCAAACAAAGCCATCGGGCTGGACTAGCATCCAGGGCTTCAGGGGAGGTCAATTGGGCTGAGTATAGATAAAAAAAGTTGCCTGGCGCCAGAGATTTTTCCGGACTTTAGTTGTATTCCATTTAGTATCTGTTTGAGGTACAATTTCGCTCCCGCCAATCGACGAATCTGTGGTAAGCGTTCTCAACATTGGCCGGAAAACATAAGCCCGTTGAGCTTCGGTGATGACTGCCTGCGGATGTCGACGCGCAGGAGGTGATGCAATGCACATAGTCGATCAAACCTCATGAAAAAAGGGGGTTGATTGTATACTTGCTGAGGCCTAAACATCAGCAATCAATATTTGGCAGGAGGTAAAACAAAGCTGCCTGGCTGGACTGCACCAGGGTACAGGGGGAGGCCACTTGGCTATGATTTCAGTATAAATCAAAAAAGGTTGCCTGTTCCACGAATTTTTCTTTGTTGGGGCTAAACCTATTTGCGACAAAACCTTTAAGGGATGGAATCCACACTGAACAGTGTGGAATGGACGCTTTGAAGCTAACATTTGTTGAGGCGGGCTACGGATAATTTTTGATAAACCAATTATTTCATTCCGGGGGCTCAGTCATTGATCCGTCGCTGCCGAACCGACTTTCTCCGGTTCTCTTCATGATGAGCGCTGGCTCAAGGGCGTTGAAGAGACCTTCAGTGGTCTTGAAGATGCGCCACGTGTCATCAATGGCGTCACACGCCTTGAGGTTACACCCCGGGAGACGTTTGCCGAGACGCCACTTACGCTCATTCCAAGCTACCCTGATCTGCCCATGGAAAAGGTATATCCACGGACGACGAAGACTGACATCTCCTGCGTTTTTCTTCGTCAAACCGCGGGTCGCGTGGCGTACTTTCCTTGGGACATCGACCGGACCTTTTGGGAGGTGTTATGCGCCGATCACCTGAAGCTGCTGCGCAACGCGGTCCTTTGGGCGAATTCGGAAGCGCCAGTTGTTGAGGTTCACCGACCTGGTCTCCTCGATGTCGCGGTGTGGAAAAACGCCGGCTCTATCACAGTCCATCTCGTCAACCTCACCAACCCTATGGCGATGAAGGGCCCCTATCGCGACTTCTTCCCTGTTGGGGCGCAGACTATCAAGCTTCGGCTCCCCAGCGGCGTTCATGCCAATCATGTCCGCTTGCTCGTTGCTGACAGGAGCGTTCCCTTCGAGCTTTCCGGATCCGTTCTCACAGTTACGGTCCCGTCAATCCTCGATCATGAGGTTGTGGCGATAGACATATAGTTTAGAGGCTGTCGGGCCATTCGAGAGTGACTCGATCTGTGGAAAATGCCCGAGGGGATTTGGTCGTGACCTAAAACCCCTTGCAATCTGCGGCGGAGGCTCGTAACCTCCTCCATCGGGGGGATTCTGGCATCCGAATCCAACCTAAAGACGATGAGCATCGGAGTTTTGTGCACGCATTTGAGACGCTATGATTGTCGCGATATTGGGCGGCAAGTATACAAGTTCTCGTTCAGAGGAAGCGACAACGACTATGCGACGACGCGATTTTGTGAAGGCAATGGTGGCGGCATCGGCGTCCGCCAAGACGATGTTAGGACAACAGACGGCGAATCCGGTGGCGCCCTCTGTCCCGCCGGCAGTGCAGCCCGCCGCGCCGACTGCGCCTGGACCTGTGCCATGGATGCGTGGGCTGATGGAGGTGAAACCGCTGTCGATAGCGTCGATTGTTCCCGATGCTGTGGCGCAAACCGACGCGTATTTTTTCAATGAACAGCAACTCGCGACTCTGCGCCGGCTGAGCGAAATCCTATTGCCTCCTCTCAAGGGTTATCCCGGCGCGAAGGAAGCCGGTGCGCCGGAATTTATCGATTTTCTGATTGGGGTTTCACCTACGGATCGTCAGCAGATGTATCAATCCGGCCTGGATCGGCTGAACGCGGAAGCGAAGCAAGACTTCGGCGTGGCGTTTTCGACGCTGGAGAAGAGTCAAGCCGACAAACTTATTCGCCCCTGGTTGAGGACCTGGATGACGGACCATCCTCCAACGGAGCCGTACGCACGCTTCATCAATCTCGCGCATAGCGATATCCGCACCGCAACGATCAACTCGCAAGCCTGGAGCGAGGCGAGAAAGAAAGCCCCGGATATGGAGTTGTATTGGTTTCCGGTTGATCCTGACATTCATCGAGAAGGTCCCCCCTCCGTCCGGCGGGCTCCTCAGAACAAACGAACTTCATAGGAGAGACCGAACACTGCTACTCTTCTTTTCGGGGTTTTCGGAGGAAGGATGGCAGCTACCAATCGAGTCCTTAGTCAGGCGAGATATTGAATCACATTGTCACGCGAGTACCGAATAACTGAGGAGCTATGGCGGAAGAGATAGTTGACGTTTTAATCATTGGGTCTGGCCACTCTGGTGGGATGGCCGCAAAGATACTGACCGAAAAGGGCATCTCGTGCCTGATGCTCAATGCAGGTCCGGTAGCGGATGTGCACAAGGACACCGAACCAAAGCCGGCCTACGCTTTGCCTTTTCGCGGCTTCAGCCAGCCGGGCCGTCTGCCCCATGTCTTCCAGTCGAACGAGTTCAACGCGAACACATGGGTAGACGAACGGGAAGTTCCTTACACGTATGACCCGCAGCATCCGTATAACTGGGTGAGGGTGCGGCTGTTTGGTGGAAGGTCACTATTCTGGTCGCGACAATCGTTTCGGCTTAGCGATTATGAATTCAAAGGGAAATCCCATGACGGCTTTGGGGATGACTGGCCGATTGGCTTGGCTGATTTAGCTCCCTACTACTCGAGGGTCGAATCGATATTTCGCGTGCAGGGGCGTGCTGATGGGCTGCCCCAATATCCCGATGGAAATTTCGTTCCGGATGAGTCGCCGTGGACCGGATGCATGCAGCGGTTTATGGCGGCGGGTAAACAAATGGGGATTCCGGTCTGCAAACCGCGCAGTTCCCTGGGGGTAGATGGATTGGCAAGTTCGGTCAATCTTGTTCTGCCCGACGCCTTCGCGACCGGCAAGCTGAAGGCAATCCCGAATGTGGTGGTTCGTGAACTCAGCGTCGATAAAAATACAGGTTCGGTGAATGAAGCTCACTTCGTCGATCGCCTTTCGCGACGGGAGATGTCGGTGAAGGCCCGAGTTGTTGTTTTGGCTGCTGGAACTCTCGAGAGCACACGCTTGTTGCTCAACTCCAAACTGGCGAACTCCAGCGGCGTGATGGGCCACTATCTAGTGGACCAGGTGTATGGACCGGGGATTGTCTGTTCGGTGCCGGAGGCACGCGATGGCAAAGCAACCCCGGAGTTGATCGGTGGCGGCGCGCTGGTTCCGCGCTTCCGCAACATCAATAGTAAGGCGAAGAACTTTATCCGCGGGTATGCTCTCAACGTGCACAGCAGCACGCGCCCAATGGATCCGCGCAACTTCGCGGCGTATGGAGAGGAGTTGCAAAACAAACTGGATAGCTATAGCGGAAGCGGGTTCTCGACCAGCATCATGGGCGAGGTGCTGTCGCGCTATGAGAATCATGTGAGCATCGATCCGAAAGTGGTTGACGCGTGGGACATCCCTGCGCTGCGCATCGAGACAAAGTACACCGACAACGAATTCAATATGGCTCGGGATGCGGTGGATACGTGCATTGCGCTGGCGGAAGCTGCCGGCTTCGAAGTCCTTTCCAAGAACTACGATCCAAATCCGCCTGGCTATAGCATTCACGAGCTAGGCACCTGCCGGATGGGGAATGATCCGAAGACCAGCGTGCTGAATAAGTGGAGCCAGAGCCACGACATCAAGAATTTGTTTGTGGTCGATGGCGCCAGCTTCGTTAGCGCAGGATGGCAGAACCCAACCATGACGATTGTGGCGCTGGCGATGCGAGCCTCGGAATATCTGGCTGAACAGATGCGTCAAGGAAATGTTTGACGTGGACCTTTAATCAATCGAGAAGTTTACGACCGAAGAAAGAGGTTATATCTTGAACTATTCGCGAAGAGATTTTGTCAAAGCTGGCTCGGCGTCACTTATCTGCGGTTCTTCGGCGCTTCACGCCGGCAAGTTAGACGCAAAGACGCTAAATTTGCCGCTTGGACTTCAGCTCTATTCGGTACGACAGATTCTGCCGACAGATTACGACGGCACGCTCAAAGAGATCGGGGCGTTGGGCTACAAGGAAGTGGAATCGGCCGGCTACTTCAATCATACTGCGGCGGAAGTCAAGACGGCCATGAAGAATACCGGGTTGAAACTAGTCAGCGCACATCATCCATCGGACGATCTGCATCGGAACCTGGATCAGATTCTTTCCTTTAGCCATGAGTTGGGCATTACCTACATTGTCTGTTCGTCTCCAGGGCACAAGAATCCAAACCCGGCAGACAAAGGAAGCTTTACGCTTGATGACTGGCGATGGAATGCGGATCAGTTCAATGTGTTTGGAGAAAAAGTGAGTGCTGCAGGCATGAAGTTCGGCTATCACAATCACATTCTAGAATTCAAAGAGACGGATGGAGTCATCCCGTACGTCGAGCTGCTGCGCTTGACGGATCCTTCCAAAGTCACCATGGAGTTGGATTGCGGATGGGTCACTGTCGGAGGCGGAAATCCGATAGAGTATCTGCGCAAGTACCCAACCCGCATCACGATGCTGCACGTGAAGGACTTCAAACCGTCAGCGACTCCGCTATCGAACACGAACCGTCCTGCCATCGCGGAACTTGGACAAGGAACAATCGATTACGCTCCCATCTTTGCGGAAGCGGCAAAAGCAGGAAATATTAAACATTGCTTCGCGGAACAAGAGGCCTTTAATGTGCCTTGGAAGGAGTCCCTGAAGATTGATGCAGACTACCTGCGGAAGCTAGGTATGAGTTAGTTTTCTATGGATCAGTTGGCAGGGAGGTCTATCCAGCTTCGGTTACGATGGCTTGCAAGCTCGGCTTCCATAATCTTCATCTGTCGCAGACCATCGGCCATTTGCGGATACTCCAAAGGAGACTCGGGCTCGGCTATGGAGGCGTAGAACCGCCGGAAAATTTGTTTGAACGTATCGTCGTATCCCTCGGAGTGGCCGCCAGGCAGATCGGCATAGCTGGCAGCCGCTCTCTTCAATAGTGACGGATCTTTGATAATCGTTTGGATCGGGCTGTTGCGCTGCCCGATCCATAGCTCGTCGGGGCGTTCCTGGTTCCAGCTGACTGATGACTTTGTGCCGTAGATTTCGACGCTGAGATGGTTCTTTCTCCCGGCGGAGACTTGGCTCGCGGTCATGGCACCCCGCGTACCCTCACCCATGCGAAACAGGACTGCTCCAAAGTCTTCAGTTTGTACCGGCGTGTCCTCGACATCATCGGCGGCGAGTAACTTTCCACCAAATGTTTCGGCATTTTGCTTCGGCCGTTTGCGGATGGAGTGAAAGGTCTGCAGATCGGCGCATAGAGAGCGAACTCGCAGGCCAGTGAGGTGTTCCGCCATATCGAACCAGTGCGAGCCGATGTCTCCCATCGCCCGCAATGCCCCTCCCGCCTTCGCATCGATACGCCAGTTCCAGTCGGTCTCATAGAGCAGCCAGTCCTGGGAGTAAGTTCCCTGCACCACCAGCACGTCGCCAAGGTCGCCGTCCTCGCGCATTCTGCGTATCTGCTGAACCATCGGGTAGTAGCGCAGATTATGGCAGACGCAGTTGCGAAGGGAATTCTTTTGCGCCAGAGTGACTAACTCCTGCGCTTCTTCCACCGAGACGGACAGGGGCTTTTCGCAGAGAACATGCTTACCAGCCAATAGCGCATTCTTCGCCATCTGATAATGCGTGGCGTTGGGGGTGCGGATGTGGACCGCGTCGATCGTCGCATCTTCGAGCAGCTGGCGATAGTCGTCGACGACCGTTTCTACACCATATCCCGCGCCGAGTCTTTCTGCCGGTGCAAGTTCACGACCGGCGATCGCAGCGACGTCAACGAACTCCATTCGCCGAAGGGCTTCCAGATGTACGCGGCCCATGAATCCGGTCCCGATGACTGCTGTCCTAAGCCGTCTCACTTTGACTCCTTTGCGTGGAAGCGTGGCTTTCTTATACCCACCAGGCTGCAGTGGGTTGCTCTCTGATGACGATCTCGTTCAGGAACTGCGCTGCTTTCCTGAGACCTTCTTCGGGAGAGAGCAGACTGTCCTCATGTTCGATAGAGAGCACGTTATCGTAGCCGCACATTCTGAGAGTGGAGGCAAACTCCTTCCACCACTCCGCGCCATGGCCGTAGCCGCAAGTGCGGAAGATCCATCCACGGTTGCGCTCGTCGGTGTATGGCTTGGTGTCGAGTACTCCTGTCAGCGGCAGATTGGTGGGATAAAGTTGTGTATCTTTGGCATGAACGTGGAAGATGGCCTCGCCGAGAATCCGGATGGCTGCGATTGGGTCGATGCCTTGCCAGAACATATGGCTTGGGTCGTAGTTGCAGCCAACAGTGGGTCCCGCTAAGGAACGGAGCTTCAGCATGGTCTCCGGGCTATACACCACAAATCCTGGATGCATCTCCACTGCGATCTTCACCCCGTGCTGCGAAGCGAATGCCGCGTGTTCTGTCCAATAAGGCGCTACCACTTCGTTCCATTGCCATTCCAGAATATCTCGATAGTCGGGAGGCCAGGGACAAGTGACCCAGTTCGGCGCTGTTGACTGAAGGGAATCTCCAGGGCAGCCGGAAAAATCGACGACAACAGGTACGCCTAGTTTTTCAGCCAGCAGAATTGTCTTACGGCTTATCTCGCGAGCCTGGCGGGCCCGGTCTGCGTTCGGATGTAGCGCATTGCCGTGACAACTGAGGGCGCTGATGCTGGCACCATGGTCAGCCAGCTTGCTCTTGAACTCAGCTAGTTCGGAGCTGTTCTCAAGCATTGAGAGTTTGCAATGACCATCGCCCGGGTAGTTCCCTGTCCCCAGTTCCACGGTATCGATCTGAAGTGCCTTCAATTTCTTCAGCACTTCCTCTAGTGGCAATTGCGACAGCAGTGCGGTGAATACGCCAACCTTCATCTTCTTAGCCTCCGCCGATCAGTATAGAGAGTTTACTGAGGGCGAGGGCCCTCGGGGTACCGGAGCGTTCTGCAGACATGCTGGAAGGAGATTTTCATGCGTATTGTTGTAGACTCGCCCCTTGGCATGGAGTTGGCTAATTCCCTGTTCCAACCGCCACGGCGATGCCAGATTTCGTTGTTCGAACGAGGAGAGCAGCATGAAGAGACTTGCGTTCACTATTCTTTGGAGCACAATCCTCTTTGGAGCGACTTCATCTGCGGAAACCAGCCCGATACGCGTATTGCTTCTTGACGGACAAAGCGCAGGCACCTATCACAACTGGGAACTGACCACGCCCGTTTTGAAGAAGGAGTTGGAGGACTCTGGCCGGTTTCGGGTGACGGTCGCGACCTCTCCTCAGTCTGGTGGCGACTTTGGCAGCTTCAGGCCTGAGTTCGACAAATATCAGGTGATCGTCCTCAACTATGACGCTCCCGATTGGCCGGCTGACCTTCGCTCGCGGTTCGAGAATTACATAGAAGCGGGCGGCGGCCTGGTCATCGTTCATGCGGCTGACAATGCATTTCCGAATTGGCCGGCCTTCAATCAGATGGCTGGAGTCGGGGGCTGGCGGGGGCGAAACGAAAGCGCAGAGCCCCTCTGGTACTTCAAGGACGGGAAGCTGGTCTCTGACACCTCTCCCGGATCCGCCGGCTCGCACGGCAATCGCCTCCCTTTCCGGATTGAGACGCGGGTGCAGGAACATCCAATTATGAAGGGTCTGCCGCAAGTCTGGATGCATGCTGCCGATGAGCTTTATGCAACGCTTCGTGGTCCGGGAAAAGATATGACCGTGCTCGCTACCGCGCATTCCGACCCGAATAACAAGGGCACTGGCCGCGACGAGCCGATGCTGATGGTCCTCAATTACGGACGGGGAAGGGTCTTCCATACCACGATGGGGCACGATGTCGCGGCGTTGAGCGACGTAGGATTTATCACAACCTTTCAGCGAGGAACAGAGTGGGCAGCGACCGGCAAAGTAACGCAAAAGGTGCCGGGCGGATTCCCGACCGCAGACACCGTCAGTTTTCGCGTGGACATCGCTGAGATGGATCCGGCGTTTACTAAAGGTCAGGCGACCGCCTCAGCGGGGGCAGGAAGTAAGGGCTCGCCCGCTACTCCGCCACAACGCGGTTCAGAATCCCTCGGTCTCTTCGAAGGTCAGTCCGACGTCGGCAAGGTTACTCCTCCCGGAACTCTTGTGTACGACCCGCTCGCAAATACCTATACCATTACCGCGGCTGGCGCGAATCTATGGTCTACGGTTGATGGCTTTCACTTTGTGTGGAAGAAGGTCTCGGGCGACGTATCGCTTACGGCTGATATCGATTTCCCGATTAAGATTGGCAACCCAAATCCCCATCGCAAGGCGTTGCTGATGTTTCGCCAGAGTCTCGACGCCGATGGCGTCTACGCCGATGCGGCGCAGCATGGTTCGGGATTGACCGCCCTGCAGGACCGGCTAGCACAGGGCGCCACAACTCAAGACATTGAATTGGACATTTCTTCTCCAAAAAGATTGCGCCTCGAGAAACGCGGCGACACGATCACTATGTTTCTAAGCATGGGCAGCGAGCCGATGCATCAGATTGGCTCGTCCATCAAGCTTCACTTCGATGAACCGTTCTACGTCGGTCTTGGCCTGTGCTCCCATGATGAAAAAGACGTAGAGAAGGCTGTCTTCTCGAATGTCGAGCTCAAAGCGTTGCCACCGGCCAAACCTGGGAATCTAGCCCTCTACAGTACACTCCAGACTATTGGGACTGAAGACAGCTCTCGTAGGGCAATGGTTTACACGACGCGTGGGCGCTTTGAAGCGCCTAACTGGATGAAGGACGGGAACACGTTACTCTTCAACCAGGACGGCAAGATTATGAAGATTCCTGCAGCGGGAGGAACGCCTGATGCAATTAATATTGGCGCTGCCACTCGCTGCAACGGAAGTCACGGACTCTCGCCCGACGGCAAGTGGCTGGCGATCAGTTGCAGCATGCCGGAGAGGCCGGAATCGCGCATCTATATCGTCCCGTCCGACGGAGGAACGCCGCGCCTGCTAACAGAGCATCCCAACTCCTACTGGCATAGTTGGTCGCCCGACGGTAAGACGATCGTCTTTAGTCGCCCAGACCACGGTTCCCTCAATATCTACGCGATATCGGCTGATGGTGGCGAAGAGAGAGCTTTGACCGCAGGCAATGGCGTCAGCGATGATCCGGATTACTCTCCAGACGGAAAATGGATCTACTTCAACTCAGACCGGGGCGGCAGTATGCAGATCTGGCGCATGCGCCCGGATGGTAGCGGCTCGGAACAAGTCACTGCCGACGAGCTGGTGAATTGGACGCCGCACATCTCACCTGACGGCAATTCAATGGTCTTCCTCAGTTATGAAAAGGGTGTGACAGGACATCCTGCAAACAAGGATGTTGTGCTGCGCATCATGTCCCTGCACGACAAAAAGGTGAGGGTACTGGTGAACATTGTTGGCGGTTCGGGCACCATTAACGTTCCGTCCTGGGCTCCCGACAGCCATCATCTCGCTTTTGTCAGTTATCAGATGCTCGCAGCTGAAGAAGATTAAGCAACGAGTGGAGACTCTCCTCAACGCAAGTAGCCCCAGGGACCTAGCGCTACTTGGGCAGTTCTGCTTTACCAGTGATGGTGAACGTTCCCGTTTGAACTGGGGCGGCGGCATCACCGGGCTGTGCACCGCCGAGCGAGACTGTGTAGTCGCCGGGCAGTATCACGCGGCTTCCCTTCGAGTCGACCTGGGCGATCGAACGGGGATCGATTGTCAGCCCGACGTGGGTAGACTGGCCAGCAGCGAGATGCACGCGCGTGAAGCCGGCAAGTACACGAATGGGAGTGCCGGAAGCCTTTGGTTGCGAGAGGTAGAGCTCGACGACCTCGTCGCCGTCAGCGGAGCCAGCGTTCTTCACTTCACCTTCAATGGTGACCGGGTCGCCGGCTTTGACACTTGAGGAGGTGAGTTTGATGTTGCTGTAGGCGAAGTTAGTGTAGCTGAGACCGAAGCCGAAGCTGTAGAGCGGTTTGTCAGAAAAGTAACGGTAAGTGCGGCCTTTCATGGCGTAGTCGCTAAAGGACGGCACCTGACTGAGCGAAGAATAGAAGGTCAACGGAAGGCGCCCTGCGGGGTTGTTATCTCCGGCCAGCGTTTCGGCGATGGCGGATCCCCCTTCTTCACCGGGATACCATGCTTCGAGAATCGCGTTGGCGTGGTTCTGAGCCCAGTTGATGGCCAGGGCGCTTCCATTCTGCAGGACGACCACGAGCGGCTTGCCGGTGGCCGCAACCGCCTTGAGCAGTTCCTCTTGGACCGCGGGCAGATCGATTGCCGTTCGGTCCCCACCGCTGAAACCGGCGAGTTTGACGGGCATCTCCTCTCCTTCGAGCGAGGGGGAGAGTCCGGCGAAGGCGATGATGACGTCGGCTTGCTTTGCTGCCAGGACGGCTTCGTCGCGAAGGACGGCTGCGGGCGCGTCCCAGGTGAGGTCAATGCCGGCGCTCCCGGTACCGTGGAGGTATTCGAGACGAATGGGGTGCGGCTTGGCGTCGGCGAAATGCACGGGTTCTTCGATCACGGCGCCACGCTCGCCGGTGCCCCTGGCACGGCTTTCAACTATGACCTTCTCGTCAATATAGAGGCGGAAGCCCTCCGCGTTCTCGCAGGCGTAGCAGTAGTTCACGCGTACACCGAGTTTGTAATCGCCTGGAGCCGGCGGCGTAAAGGTTCCAGTCCAGCGGACCGCGTAGTTGTCTCGCTGGAGGCCAGGGACTGGAACAACCTTGTCCCAGTTGAAATTAATGTTGCGGTCGGTGCGCTTGAGCGCGGGCTGACCACTGAAATCCCTCGAATTGAAGTACTCGCCCGTCAGGCCGTTGCCGGAGCCGCTGGCGGGGTGCAGCGCCGTGTGTTCGACCGGCATCGCTAGTCCTTCGACGAGGCTAGAGCCCTGGGCGTAGGAGATTTGGGACGAGGAGAAGCGTTTTTCAATTCCGTAGAGCGGATAGACTGGCGAGGGGGGAGGGCCGTTGTAGTTGCCCTGCAGCGATTGGACGAGCTCCGCG
>Ga0210396_10004422_pt1 | contig 13769 bp, 10 predicted proteins | sample IncBWH17OmetaG_FD_155466 | JGI IMG/M metagenome (GOLD analysis project Ga0210396, IMG submission 155466) | Forest soil microbial communities from Barre Woods Harvard Forest LTER site, Petersham, Massachusetts, United States - Inc-BW-H-17-O ...
GATATGCACGTTCACTTGGATTTGCGCTGCAGATTTATGATGACGTCCTAGATCTCGAACCGACTACAGCAGGTCTCAAGTCATTCGCGGGGGATCTGAAACGTCGGAAGCAGCGGCTACCGCTGATTCATTTCCTTCACAAAAGTCCGACAAATGAGAGAGCGAAGTTCTGCGTGATCCTAAAGAAACGAAAGATCACGGATCGGGATGCGTTGCGGATGACTAAGTCGCTGAAGCGCGTTGGATCAGTAGAATATGCACTCCGGCGTGGGTCTCATTTTCTGGATCGAGCTATTCATGAGGTCCCGAAATTCGCCTCAGGTTCACAGCGCGATTTGCTCATTGGCTTGGCCGAGTTGATTAGACCTGACGTCACATAGCCAGCTAATCATGAAAATATCTTCGCGGCCAGATAGGGCATTGGGTTCTGAGCCGAATACCTGTCTTTCACTGTTGAAGGTTGAATATGAACGTGCGCGCTCGCGGCTTCGCATCCGAAGGCAGCGAGCGTCCGAGGTTAGTCGAAGCAGTTCAAACCGGCCAGCTCGACGAGGAGTTCCGGATTACTAAACGGGGCGGCGCAAGTCGCTGGGTGTGGGTGCAAAAGGCGAAACCCATCAATCCCCGACACTTTTCTTCCGCGAGATCCAAGGCAATAAGAATCACGCGCGAACAGGCGATGACCCGTGCGCGAAACTCTCCAGGTCTCCGGGTGTCGTTAAACGCATTGCTCCTCCTCTCGCTCATAAGGCGTGCTGGTACGGATTAATTTGCCTAAACAGCGATCTTTTGAATCAGGTTCACGTGTTCTACTTTGGTGATTTCGAATATGCACGATCTTCCACCGGCAAGGTCCGAATGCAGCGGTCGGCCCCGTCACTCAGGATGTCCTCGCTCAGTCTCCAAGGATTGCCGAAGAACGCTTCGCTGGCATCGGCATCAATCTCCACAATGGCGAGTTCATTGCTTGCCTTATCGCTTGGGCCCAGCGATTCCGCGAAGATCACCCTCATGCTTTCGCCGGGATAGGACCAAGGAGGGCCGTTATCAGCGATGAGCCAGTGGAAATATTGAGTCGCGGCATTGCGGTATCGCGCTTGATGCCGGGCGAGGTTTACGACCATCAGATTCGACCACTCGTCCTGAGTCATCTGCTCTTTCCACTTCATCATTTGCGCATGCGTTCCCTGGATTTGCGTACAACCGGCTTGGTCCGCGTTCTGCAGCATGAGCGGCCGCATTTTGCTGGCAAACGACAAGAGATCGCCGCGCGGCACAGTCTTCGACTGCAATGTCGTCTTGATGAATTCCTCGGAAGTGCGAAGAATGATTCGTTGCCTCTCCAGCTGATCGGCAGAGAAGAACTCAGGAGTTACCGACGACAGCACAGCATCGAGGCAAGCCGACAATCTAGTGAGAGCGGGTATCTGAGCGTCGAGCGTGACCAGATTTCTCTCCACCGGTGAAAGCAGGAGATACACGGTGAAAGGGATGTGAGCGATGTCTTTGAGCGCGTGGTAACTGTTCGGGATTACTCTGACTTTCGCCGTCGAGTTGTGCTGATGGAGGATCAGGTCACTGCCGGAAACGACGACATACGGAGGCTGGTGAACCAGGACCAGATCTTCTCGGGCCGTATAACTATTGACAAAACTGCGGTCAACCTCCCCGAGAGGGCCGGGTGGAATTACGGGCATCTGGTGGGCGGGTGCCGGTGCCGCCGGCGCGGGGGGATTCGTACTCTCTGGACTTGTGCACGCCACGCTGTCTGTTGCCTCGGGACGAGGAGCCGGAGGCGCATGCTCCTGTGCCCTTGGTGAGAATTGTCCCTGCAGCAGAAAGTTCACAATCAGCCAGCCTACTACTAGGCGCGCAGCATGGTTGTTCATGGTTGGAACCGTCCTTTTGACGATCAAGGCTTGGTAACGGCGTTCGCTATCGTCGGCCCAGCACGGAAGTGTTGCCAAGTGTATTCGCGCGCCTGGCCTACCGCTTCCGCGAAAGCGTCGAGGTCGGCTTGAACCTTTGTCTTCTCGTCCCGACACGAATCCGGTTTTGCGCTGGCGCCCCCGTTGAGAAAAGTCCCATACGTGTGGAGGGAGCATTGCATCAGCTTTTCCACCGAATCGCGAGACGAGGCCCAGTGAGAAACAACGGCCGGATGGCTAAAATGGTAGTACTCCAGCAGAAGACCCGTTTTGTATTTTTCGGCGTCCCACTTCAGCGAGAGTTTCTGATGCTGTTCGAGAAGAGCCTTCTTCTGTTTTCGTACGTCAGCACGATCGGCTGGCTGAATGTTCTTTTCCTCGAAGACGGGCTGCGTGAGCGAGAGTAAGACTTGCGAATCGGAAACGGCTTCGCCGAGCAGATCGTACGTTTTCTGGACGACGTCCTGCTGCTTGGAGATGAATTGACGGTACTCGGCCACCTCGAGGGCAGCCTGTTTCGCCCGGTCCTGATAAGAAGAGACGATAATCTTGCCGACTATGCCACCGAGGACAACGCTGACCAGGGTGAGTACGAGTTTGGACTCGAGAATTTGACGCCAAACCGGGTCCTTGCGGGTTTCGGCTGGGGATGTGCGACGCCGAAGGATCTCAGTGTAGAAGGCCTCCTGTCGCAACAGGCGTTCTTCTTCGGGAGACCATTCGATTTGTTCTGGGCCTGGCATAGTGTCAGTCGGAAAGAATCCGAAGATAGCGATGCTCTCGCGCTTGGGTTTCAGGGTGTTGTCGCCGGCTTGAGTTTGAAATCTTGAGTCTTTTGCTGGTGCGCTTCCACTTTCACGCGCTTCTTGGCCTGAACGTATCCGCTCGCTTTTACGATGACGTCGTACGTTCCCGCCCTGAGACCGGACCTCGAATAGCTCCCATCCTTCGCAGACGTTTCGCTAGCCGAATCACTCCCGTCGTCGGGAACAAATTCCACCGAAGCCTCTTCGATGGGGTGCCCCTTGTCGTCTTCGACCTTGCCTTTGATCCCGCCGAATAGCGTGCCCCCAACGGGCACAATGTCGAGGTCGAAGTCAAGACTGGAGGCCGCCCCTGGCTGAACGGAGACTTCGCGAAACGCTTCCTTAAATCCCTGGACGGCAACCTTGACCGTGTACTGCCCAGGAGGTAAGCCAGGAATGGCGAATTGCCCCTCGGAACTGGTCGTCGTTGTGCGCGTCTGGCCGGTGGCCTTATTGGTCGCGGTCACAGTCGCATTCGGAACTGCAGCTCCAGCAGTTCTCACGGCCCCAGTGAGAGAAGCAGTGATGTCTTGGTTCTGCGGCGACGCGGCCGTGATAAAGATCGGGAAAAGTGCAAGGGAAACGAGGATGGTTTGCAAGGCGGCACGCACAGAAAAACCGGTGCGGGGAGTAGGCATCGATAACTCCTATGCGGGCGACTGTGGTGAGTGTTAACTTCCGAAAGACTATCGCAGGTCGTTATGGGCTGTCAACGGATGCGGTAAGTACACCGGATATATACAGAGGAGGAGCTGACCTCCGATCTGCGTGTTGACGCTACCGTTTGGCGCAAAGCGTCTGCTCACAGGGCGGATGCTCCAAGCAGGTGCCTTGCCTGTGTCAGAGCATTTGGTTCACTGCCGATTGCCGGAGGTATCGGTTTTTTGCGGAAAAACTCTGATGTCAGTACAACGGCCCAGGGAACCGTCGCCTTCGGACGCTTTTACATATAGGTGATCCGGATGCCGACATGACAGTATGGCGGGTCGACCGTTCACTTGCGCGGTTTTCCTACCGGACGCAGCTGGATAGGCGGTTGGGACCATTTCTGCCCGTCGCGATGCACGAGTTTGCGCGCCAGTCGATACCCCGACTGCAACGCTCCTTCCATGTAACCTGTGAATGCATAGCAAGTGTGTTCGCCTGCGAAGTGAACCTTTCCTTCATAGCCATCACTTAGCTTTGGCCCCCAGTTCATTATGTCGCCGCATTTCGGGAAACTGTAAGAAGCCAAGGCCCAATCGCGGGTCGGCCAATTTACGAATTCCTTGTCTACCGACCTCTTTGAAAGATTTGTGTACGTCAGGTCCAGTTGCGTGGCGACCCGATTCAATGCGGCTGCGTCGGTCAACTGTGAAAGTTGAGCAGCATTGTTTGCTCCCGAGAAGGCGACCATGCCGAACTGCGGTTTCTTGTAGTCCTCTGTCGTTTCCCACGTCTGATCAACTGGACCGTTTTGCGTCGATGAAGGGACTTCGCCTTGGCGTTTCCAAAAGCGATTCCGGAAAGCAAAGAGAGCTTTTGTGTTCTTGCCCATTTGTGGTGGGGGTGCACCCATGAAATCGGAAAGCGGTGTCGGCGACCAAGTGCGGATAGTCGGCCATGCGGAGGGGGGAATCGCCAGGATTACGTCGGTGAATTGAGGTGATTCGCCGTTTTTGCTGATTTCGAGTTTCACAGTCTTGCCGCTCGCATCCACGCTGTTTACGGGAGTCTTGAATTCCACAGAAACATTCATCCCGCGGAGTGCGTCCTCGAATGCTTGCGAGAGTGCCTGAGCTCCGCGCCGGCACCGGTAGACTTCGGTATCTTCCCAATATCGCTCCATGCCGCCGCCCTTGACCATCGAAAGTAACCCCAGCAGGCTCTGATCTTGAGCGGGAACTCCGTTGTCCGATTCGAGCTGCTGCAGGATGGCGAACTTACAACGCTTAGTCCAAGCTATGCGCATCACAAAAGCATGAACATTTTTCTGGTCAAGCGTCGGAGCCGCACTGTCAGTCCAGGGTTGGAAGGGGTCAATGATCGTTTTTGATTGAGAAGAGATGAAATCGAACGCCTTTTTCATGTGCTCAAACAGAATGTCCGCGTCTTTTGGCAAAAGAAGGTGCTTGCCCAAGTAAATGGAAGAGTTTTCGTATTCTTTTACGTCGCTGAACTCTAGGTGAAACGTGTCCGCATAAGTAAGCCACAGAGGATGGTTGGCTCCAATGAGTTCGGCGCCGCGTTCCATCACGTGATGCGTCACAAGCTTATGATTTGACCATGTGCGGCCGCCGACGCGATCCGATGCTTCAAAAACTCTCACTTTGTAGCCGCGCCTCCGAAGTTCATAGGCGGCGGATAGACCGGCAAGGCCTGCTCCAACAACACCGATGGAGCGAACGGGCTCCTCTACGCGAACCATCTCTGCCAGAACGCCAGAGTAGCTTTCAGCGACATGTTCGTCGAAGTGCTCTTTTGGGAGCTTTGCGATATCTACACGAACAGGCGGTCGCTGGTTCTTTGGAGCGAGAGTTTTCCTATTGGTGTTTCGGGCGAGCAGCGCGGTGAACAGGGTGGGCATGAATCAACTCCTCCGTCCGGGCAATGAAACGAAACTAAAAAGACTAGTCCGCCTTCAGACAACGATTCGATAGGGTCGGTAGTTCCAAGTTCCTGGTTCTCGCGTCATTTTAAGAATCTGAGTTTCGCTTCGCCCACGAACAGCCTCCAGCACCTGGCCGGCGGCAGCTGATTCAGTCTTCTCTCCGAGGATTACTTCAGTAATCCTTGCGGGTAACTCAAGCTCAGCATCTCCGTGTCGGGACACCAGTCGGAACTCGGCCTCATGTGACCACGCCGTATGCTTCGTGCCGTAAAATAGTTTGAGCATATCCATGCTGTTCTCCGCAACGCGGTCGAAAAACTTTGAGGGAGCAAGCACGGGCAGCTCATTGGCATATTCAACCCTAAGTGGTAGCAATTCAGAATTCGAGAGATCATCGAATTCGAACGTCACGCCAATACATACGCCTCTGCATGAATCAGCATAATGGGCCCACATCAGAGGGTCGTCACGACGAGCAGATAGTGACAGAACCCCGCACGTTCGGCCAATAGCTTGATTCTGATCATAAGCGTCTCTAAGTTCAGCTTGCAGGCGGCCTGCGAGTTCACTATCCAAGTCCAGTTTCAGTTGTTTCGCGATTTCTTGAGTCGTGAGGCCTCGGTCTCTAAGAAAGTGCACGGCGGCGATGCAAAAAAGGCTGCGATTCTCGGGACTTGAGTCTAGAAATCCCTGAAGAAAGAGGGGATCCGAAACTGGAAAACTGTCAGAGCCACCAAACTTCATTAAAGCAGCCAACAGTTCTGGGGCAATATACTCTTTGCTGAATCTTTTCTCGTAGTGCTCAACAAGTTCCGTCGGGCTCATCGAAATAAAGATCGGGAGACTGAATTCGAAAGTGTCATTCAACTTTGTGGGTAGAGAGAACCACATCTTCGTCGAGCGAAGTGATTTGAGAGACCAGTCGTTGATTGCGCGGTACTTATAAAATGTAAAAGTGCTCATAATATTTAGATGAATTTCAAGGGTGTTGTTCTGAAACAAATGGTGAAAACATAGAGGTCCAAATCTGAGAACAAGTTGAAGACGCGACCTCCAAGTACTCTGCGGACGAGAGTGTCAGCCTCATAGCGTGAACGAGTCTCGAATCAAACTTTTGCGAAGATCACGAATCCGTTGGCCGGAATGACGACTGCCGAAGAATGTGGGAGACCGTGCATGGACGGGCCGCTGGCATTGATCTGACCACCGTTGCCCGCAACGGAAGTATTTACCCAGTTGTCATACACGTCACTGTTAAATACCTCAGCCCACGTTCCATCCAGCGGAAAGCCCAACTCGTAAGACCACCAGGTGTCTTCCTTCAGGCTTACGGCAACCACGACGTCTGCGCCGATCCCTGGAACCCAGCGATGAAAAGCGATCACACGGTTGTCGTTGTGGACATGAAATACGTTGATCGTGTCTCCGGACAATGCCGGATGCGAGCGCCTGATGGCAAGCAGCTCACGAACGAATCGGAGGTGGTCGGTCATTGGCTTGTCGACACCGAGACCGTCCCACCAGATGAGGGTGTCTGAGAAATAGTTCGGACTGTCGCTCCAATACTTGTCTTCGAGGAACTCCTGACCCATGAAAAGCATCGGGATTCCTGGCGCGATCAGAAGAATGCCGTTCGCCACTCTGGTCCGGCTCCTGGCATACCAAGATCGGGAATTCGTCGGATCAGCCAACGCTGGCACGCGAGGCTGCCTATCTGTTTTGTTATCGATCTTCACTACGTCCTGATTTTCAAGGTGCTGGACAGCCCGCCAAGCAGCACCGTAGGGCGGGTACAGATCGGCTGCCAGAGTATCCAGATTCACGCTGGCGTCTTTACCCCCCAAGGTTTGGGTGATCACGTTTCGAATTGACTGGCGAAGACGAGAGGCAACGACGGAATCGAATCCCGCTCCTGCATCGGAGCGCGGCCGCAGAACGGAACTTTGATCGGCCCAATACTCGGCGATCAATAGCGCCTCTGGCTTTTCAAAGCGAAGCGTGTCCGTAATGCTCTGCAGGAAGCTCCACCCGCCGAATCTGTCGATGACCGTCACCTCGTCGAAGCGAAAACCGTCGGCGTGATATTCGTGGAAGAGAAACGAGGCGTTATCGATCAGAAACTGACAGACGGACTGCTGCCAGTATGCAAAAACGAGGCCACCGGCCCAGTCCTGGCTCGTAAAATACAGGCTGCGGTTATTGTCGCCCGGCGCCTGTCGGTCGAGAAAGAAAATGCCTTCGTCGCCGAAGTCGCCCCCTGCATGGTTGTATACGACATCAAAAATGACCGCGATTCCGTACACGTGGAAGAGATCGACTACCGCCATCAGCTGCTTCGTCTGGCAATTCAGTTCCGATTCTTTGAAGGGCAGAAATCCCGCTTTTTCGAGCAATTCATTCGCTTTGTCGAAGTAGTGTTGAAAGTCCGGATTGCCCGGAGGCACGCTATAGTCCATTTCGGGGGAATACAGATCGATTCCGTTGTAGCCCATGGAGCGGGGAGTGGAGAATTCTTGGATGGGCAGCAGCTGAACCGTATTCACGCCGAGATCCGCCAGATATTCGAGCCGAAACAGCAGATCGAGAAAACGCCCGGGCCTCGAACTTCGCAGATCTTTTCCGGTTGCATCCGTCGACCAATACGCTCCCACGTGCAGCTGATACAGCACGATTTCATGAAACGGCTTTGGCTTGAACGCAGAGTCGTGCCAAGGAAAAGTGTGAGGATTGGTCACGAAACAATTGCAAAGAGGAAAGGAAGGCTCGAGCGTAAGGGATCTGGCGTACGGATCTCTTTTGTATCCAGTAGTGCCTTGCCCGTCGACGAAGAATTTATATTGGTCGCCTTCTTTGACGCCCGGGACGTTGGCGTACCAGTATCCACCCGTGGATTGCGTCAAAAAGAAATCGCTCCACGCGTTGAAGGTTCCCCTGACGCTCACACGTTTCGCCGTGGGAGCCCAGACGCGAAAAGTCGCGCCCCAATCGGTGAGGTTCGCGCCCATGGGAGCGTTGTCGGGTAAGCCGGTCATATCAGTCGTAGCCACCGAACATCAGGAGGGCGATATCCTCATCCGTTGCATTCATCAGCCCATGCAGATTGCCACCCTTGAGAAGCGCGAAGTGGCCAGAGCGTAGCGTTCGGACTTCGAAACAGCGTTCGCGCTGAGGCATTTTGCACCAGTCGCCCACGACCATGAAGCCTCGTCCCTCCATCATGAAAAACACTTCCTGGTTGTCTCGATGACGGTGTAGTCCTATTCCACACTCCGGCTGAAGAATGTGCAGGTCCATGTAGTCCACGCTCAGGAAGGGCTCGGCCGACAGAGTCGAACTCTTGGTGCCGAATGCGTTGAAGTTCCAGGGAAAGAGTTCGCGTCCGAGTTCCCCGCTCCCCGCGAACTTGCCGTAGTTGGAAAGCAGATTTCGGTATTCGAGAAAACCCTGACCGCCGTGGGGGTTCTGGCTTACTCCGGTTTGAAGGTAGTTGTCCCATCCTCTGAAAATCATGTTGAATTCGTAGTGATAGTTTCGTCCTTCGTTGGAGTCCCAGACGTTGCCGGCGATGTTCGCCCACGCGCACTCAAGGTGCAGAGGGTTCGTGGGATGCATAGTGGAATCGCTGCGTATCTCGCGTACGTTGCGGTCGTTCAGTTTTTCCCGCGAAAAATCGGCAGGATCGCCGCTGACAAGATCGTTGTAAACCTGCAGTTCACCGCGGTCGAGAGCGTCGAGAGAACTTCCCCCGAGATGGCTCCTCAGGTCCGGACCGGTAAAACCCCACAACTCAATCGCATACCGATGTGACTTTTCGTCATAGGGCACGGTGAGCGGAGCTTGAACCGCGCGCCCGCCGACGCGCAGCCATAGCTTTATCGAGGGTCCGAGCGAGCCGCGATTCAGCTTCCAGAGTGGGGAATCGGGTCCCGCTTCGTACGACAGGCGCAGAAACGGACCGGTCCAATCACCAGTGGTAACCCAGCCGCGCGAGAGTGCCGCGGCGGAAGTCTGGAAGGTCTTGATGTTTTGTTTCTGAAAATCGGTCTTGTTGTCCTGCGCCGCGGGATCGATTACCGCCCAGGAATCGCCTTGCGGACCATATAGTTCGAGGTATTCGAACGGAAAGAGGTACTGGATGCTGTCGCGCAGATACCACTCGCGATCGCAGGCGAACTGTGTCTGCTCGATCAACCGCATCAGGGCAAGCAGGGAATTCCCCTTGTTGTAGTTGGCCGAAGTTCCCGGCTCGATTTTGAAGACGCTGTCGGTGTGCAGAATTTCCATTGAGATCACCCGTCAGGAGGTGTGGTACAGAAACGCTACGAAGCGCAGGGGTTTGTCGGCACTCGGGTTGCGGATTCCATGTATTCCTCCGCTCTTGGTGTAGATCACACTTCCGGGTTTCACAGGCACCTGTCGACACGGCGCAGTGCCAAGGCCGTAAATTACACGGTCGACCAGCGGATATTTTGCGTTCGCGGGATCGTCTCCCTCGCCCATGTAGGCGATGCCTTCCCCCTCGACGATGCAATACAACTCTTCCGTGCCGACATGCCTGTGTGTTCCCTCGATCATGCCGGGGGGGATCGTGACCTTGTGAAAAAAGACGACAGAACTAGCAAACTCGCGTTGTAAGACCCATCGCATTTCAATGATATTTTTACCGTTACATTCGGGATTCTTGGGTTCCATCATCCCGTTCAGATAGCGCACCGGATCAAGACTGTCGACATCCTCGAAGAAATGGCCGCGCTGGAAGTCGATGAGATAGGAGTTGTCTGGGATCGTATTCTTGTCGTTGTCGCTCGGCTTGGGGCTTACCGGAGCCTGATGATTTCTGGTGTAGTTGTTGTCCCACTGCGGATCTCGGATGAAATAACCGAACGGCAAATCTATATCGTTTTCGCGGAAAGAGACTTCTAGCCGTCGTAGGGAACGCAGGTCCCGGATTATGTCCTTGAACGCGAAAACGCTGGTGATCGAGCCCATTCGACCGATCTGGTCGAGCACCTTGAAGTCATGATATTTGCGGGGCGGAGCGCTGACGCTCTCCCAGATTTCTGTCTGATATGCGTTGATCCATTTATCGAAATGAAGATAGAGGTCGGCTTGCGGCCCTTGTTCGGGAGCGTTATCCGGAATTTCAGGATCGAGCAGTCGAATGTGCATCATGATCTGCTCTCGCAGAAATCTGTTCTTTTCCCTGGCTACCTCGGTCAGGCGAGCTCCCCGGTACTCGATTCGCAGCACATTGCTCAAGAATATGCCGTCAAGATAGACCTTGGCTTTGAGGACCGTAATGTCGAAGGCGTTTCGAACTTCCGAGACGTTGTAACGGTATCTCGGACTGCGAGTGGCATTGAGATACGCGGCGTGGTAAATCCGGTCTGGATAAAAGACGACCTTAAAGATGTCGTTGAACGGATCCCGGAAGGTCTGATCGAATTTCGGGTCAGCCGGCTCTGGAAACAGTTCGCTCAGTCGAGGATCCATCTTGCCTCCAGGGGAAAATCCCTAAATCAATCCGTTCGCCAGGATGTTGTCGGCGACTCGAAACGCGTTCGCTTGAATCGTCAAAGTCGGATTGCCGCTTCCTGATGTCGGCATGAAGGAACCGTCTGTGACGAAAAGATTGTCGAAATGCCATGCCTTGCAATTGGCATCGAGAACCGAATCGTATTCTTTCGACCCGAAACGAGCACCACCGAGAATGTGGTTTGCGATCCTGGCCAAGGAGTTCTCGCTTAAATAGACGCCACCCGAGCCTTCGACGTCGAATTTTCCATTCTTGGGGTCGCCGCCCCAAGCAAGGATGTCGCGGCATTTGTTGGCGAGAGTGTCCATGAGATACCGATCATGAGCGTGCCATTGCTTGATGATGAACGCGACGTTCCTTCCCCATTTATCGCGAATGTTCGGATGCAGTTCGATTCGATTTGTTTTCTGTGGCAGCTGATTGGCCATAAAGCTGACCGATAACCGACGGTTGAACTGACCGTTGAGAAAGTCGACGAGCTGGTTGGCGACGATGGAGGGCTCGTTGTTGAAGCCGTGCCACAGAGTGTCCAGATCGGATGCCCCGTGAGTTCGCGCCAGTGCGATCGGCAGGGCCTGGTCGGAAGTGTTGTTGTAGATCGTGCCCCCAGCCCAAAGGCCTTTGTCTCTCAGGAATCTCTCTTCGCCGCAGAAGTCCGTGGCCCAGTCACTGTCAACCGTAATTGATTTATCGTAACGTCCCGGCATGACTGCCGAAGCACCACCGAAACAGTGAGTCAAGAAGTATTTACCGAGCAGATCGTTCTGGTTGATCCGTTTATCGAACTCCGCACTTTGTAGAGCCGAGAGCTTGAGAAGGCGGACGGATTCAATCGCTGAACAGGCGACGACAACGATCTTGCCTGAGGCGGTCCGCTGCAATCCGCTCGGATCACGGTAGTGAACATGTGTGATTTTCCCTTCCGCACAGTCCAAATGCGTGACATTGCAATTCGGGCGCAATGTAAATTGGAGTGTTTTGTCGCGGTAGAGCCCACGGAGTAGCGACACCCAGGTGGTAGATTTGTAGTCGAGCGGATCCCCGTAGCGATTGACGTAGGCAGTTTTGGGTCCGCCCGCCCACTTCGCATCCCGGACATTGCCTACGGTGCGACCGCTTGGTGCGTGATCGCTCGTGATCACTGCTTGGGGCGTCCGGTAACGCGGCATCTGAAGAGCATCCATTCCTTTTTCGACAAACTCGCTAATGGGATTCGGGGGCAGGGGAACCTGATAGTTATCTTCCGTCGCTTTCTTTATCTGGTTGGAACGCGTCCCGTTGATACCCACGAGTTTTTCCGCGATGCAGTAGTATTTTTCGAACTTATCATATTCGATCGGCCAGTCCCGGAGTTCTCGCCTGACGTCATCCGTGAAATCCGCCTGCAGGTCGGTACGTCCCTCGTTGAAGCTTCTCAGCTTAAAATCAAGTGCACTGTATCGGAGCGAAACGCCACCGTAGTGTTGAGTGCCGCCACCGATGCATTGACATGTGTAACCTTCAATGGTGGCGTAATCATTTCCATCCGAGTTTCGGTATACGTGCGGCTCGTCATTTAGGTCAGGCTCCACGTGACTGGTATAGAACGAAGCGCCTGTATTCGCGAGGCCCGGGATCATCAGTTTCTTCTCCGGACCATCCGATATGAGTTCATCTCTCTTGTAGTCGCTGAGTCCCATTGGGTCGTCGGCTTGCGGCCGAAAGAAAGGTCCTTTGTCGATCACCAGAACGGACTTCCCATTGCGTGCCATCGTGTGCGCGATGGGAGCACCGCCCGCTCCGCTGCCGATGACAACCACGTCAAAGTGTTCTTGAGCGTCCGCCATGTTGCGTCCTCTGAGTTGCGCGCCAACCCGATTTCGGATGAGCCTAACCTTTATATTCAGTGTTGCGACCGAGCGGCGGCTCAAGCGCTCGTTCCCAGTCGAAATAAGAAGAGGTCTTACCCGGATTCGGAAGATCTCCCGTCATGGGGTCTCTGAGGTTCTGGGCCAGGAAGGCCCAACCGGAAGCTCCGGCATTCCCGCCATACTTCGGATGTGCGAACGCTCCTGTGTACGCGTGTCGACGGAGGAGCCCGAGGAAAAACCGCGGACTTGCGTACCGACCGTAGTCCCAGCCTTGCAGGCTGTGTCCGTCGTCCGCCGCCAAATCGGCGAATAGATCGTCATACATTCCAGTCGGCATCTGGCTCGGCTCCTGATACGGATTGCGGAGACGGAGGACCTTATCGATCTGTTCCAGACAGACTTTGTAATCAAGCAGTCTGTGATTTTCCTGTTTTGCAAGAATCTTGTCGATGAAGCTAACGGCCCCCACCGGCTGGTCAAGGCGATAAGCGCGAGCGTATTGCGTATCTTTGTCCTGGCGGTCTGCGTTGTTGTAGTAAATATCGAGAAAGCGCTGCCCTTCCGTGGTGCGAAACGGCAGGATTCGGTCGGTCAATCGTTCCAGCAGTAGAATCTCCCATCTTTCGAATGAGAGATTTTCCGTGCAAAAATCCGTGAAAAACCTCGACCACTGAGATCCGTCGGGCGTCGTCACTTGCTGTGGATTGATAGGATCCAGTACTGGCCTGCTTCCGACCATAAACTTGTATCGATGCCATTGTCCCTTAGGGATGACGACAGTCACGGCCCAATAAACTGAGCTTTCGATCTGCGCCAGGGGAATCGGTGAATACAGATTGGAAAAGGTACCTAAGACCGAGATATCACAACCAAGATTTCCGTCTCGATTTACGTAGATGAACGTGACGATGTTGAACGCATAGCTCGCTGTGTAGTCTTTGCCGTCGAAGTAGCCGTCGATGACCGGGAATCTCCAGGCCTCCGAAATGCGGGCGCGCGGATCATCGGCCGTGTATTGGCCGTAGTTATGCCTTGGATCTGAGTTATCCCGGGCCAGGT
>Ga0210396_10004423_pt1 | contig 13769 bp, 11 predicted proteins | sample IncBWH17OmetaG_FD_155466 | JGI IMG/M metagenome (GOLD analysis project Ga0210396, IMG submission 155466) | Forest soil microbial communities from Barre Woods Harvard Forest LTER site, Petersham, Massachusetts, United States - Inc-BW-H-17-O ...
AGGCGCGATAGACGGGGAAAGATGCCATCCAGGTGGCCAGGGCCTGTTTAAGCCGTTGTTTGTCCTGCGTGGCGGCGTGCAGCAGGGGCAGGCTTGTCAGGAGGTCCATGAGGTTATCCAATTCGCCGCCCATATAACGGTGCAGGAAATTGAGCTTGCGTTCATAAACAATGGTAGGGTAGGGCGGGAGGTCGATCACCTCACGGGAATAAAAATCGAGCAGTTCGCGGCTGCCATCGGCGTCGGTGAGCAGCTGGCCCGCCATGGCGAGAAAATCATAGCCCGTGCTGCCTGCTATGGGCCAGCTTGCCGGCATCTGTTCTTCTCCGGTGAGGATCTTCTCCGCCACGATATAAGATTCTTCTCCCATCAGGGCTTTCAGCGACTGCAGGTATTGTCTGGGATCGGCAAGTCCGTCGATATGATCGATGCGCAGCCCGTGGATCCAGCCGTTGTTATACCAGCGATAGATGGCCGAATGGTATTCACGAAACACATCTGCGTCTTCCATGCGCAGACAGATGAGGTTGTTGATCGTGAAGAAGCGGCGGTAGTTGATATGGGAGGAGGCGAGCCGGTGGTGGGTCAGCACGTAATGCTGATTTTGCAGCAGCGATTCCAGCAGGTGGATGCGTTGGTTGAAGAATTGGAGACGCGCCGACACGAAATCGGACCAGGCGGCATAGGTGTTCATCTGTTGAAGCCATTGGGTCTTCGCGATCGTCCAGGTATGCGGGTCGGCGGGGAGGGCCTGTTCGAGGGCGTCGAGCGCCATCGACATGCCGGTTTGGTAACCATCGGCTACGGTACAGATCCAGCGGTAGAGCCGGGCCGACACCGGATAGTCGTCATTGTAATACCGGATCACGAAACCGGCGGCCGTGAATTGCAGCGTGAGCTCGCCTTTTTGCAGGCATTCCGTGAGGGTGGCGCCCAGGAAGGGGGCCATGAGCTTGTCGCCCAGCAGTTCCACGGGGTGGTCGGTGATGATATCGAAATAATGATAATACTGCGAATAGGGGCCGCGTTCCAGCACGTCGTAGAGCCAATGGTTGCGGGTATCGTAGGCCATGTGATTGGGGACGATGTCCTGCAGCCAGGTCATGCCATAGGCTTTCAGGCGGGCGGCGAGCCCGGCCAGCTGTGCTTCGGTCCCTATTTCAGGATTCAGGCGCAGCGGGTCGATGACGTCATAGCCATGATTGCTGCCTTTGACGGCCGTGGTGATGGGTGCGGCATAGATGGTAGAGATGCCGAGGACATGGAGATACTCCAGGACCGCGTCGAGATCGTGGAGGGTGAATTTTTCATGTAGCTGTAATCGGTAGGTACTGATCGGGGTTAGCATCGTGTAATAAAATTTATTAGTTCTTTTGGTAAACAACCACGGAGTACGGTGCTAAAACAATGGGGTGGCCGGGTGGGATCTCGGTGGCGGCGCTGGAACCCGGTCCGTTCCATTCGACATCGGCCGAATCGAAGACCTTGCCGAGATGTTTCCAGGTGATGTTCGCGAGACTGACGGGCTGGTCGCCAAAATGGAACCAGATAAAGAGCTGGTCGTTGAGGATCTTGCGTTCGATGGGCAGGGTCAGGCCGGCGGGCGGATGGACGATCATAGTATCGCGGGTCCTGCCCTGGAACGCGGGGCGGCTCTGGCGGAAGCGGATCAGGTGGCGATAGTAGCGCAGGAGGGTGGCGCCGGGTTCTTCGGCGGTCTGCCACGATAGCACGGAGTGGTTAAAGGTTTCTTCGGCCTGTGGGTCGGGAAGGGCATCGGCGTCGCCGTGACGGAACTCGCGCGCCCGGCCTGCGTGTACCGCCTTGATCAGCGCGGCGTCGTTGAAATCCACGAAGTATTGAAAAGGGTTTCTTTCGCCGTATTCTTCGCCCATGAACAGGAGGGGTACGTAGGGTGAGAGGAGTACGGTGGCGGCGGCGAGCTTCAACTGCTCGAAGGACAGAATGCCGGTGAGCCGGTTGCCTTCGGCGCGGTTGCCTACATGATCATGATTCTGGGCAAAGACGACGAACTGGTCATAGGGATTGGTTTCGGCGGAGCCGCCGAAAGTGCGGTGACGATGCGGGGAGTAGACGTTGTTGTAGACATAGGTGTTCCGGAAGGCTTTCTCGAGGTGTGTGATGTCACCAAAATCTTCATAATAGCCGCTGGTATCGCCGGTGAGCAGGGTGCGGAGGGCGTGGTGGAACTCATCGGCCCATTGTCCATCCATGCCATAGCCCCCTTTAGAAGGTGGGTTGATATAGCGGGGGTCGTTGAGATCCATCTCGACGATCAGCTCTTTTTTGCAGCCGGCGCGGGCGCCGATCTCGGCGGCCAGCTCTTTGAGCTGTTGCACGAAAGGGATGGCGCTGTTATCGTAGATAGCGTGTACGGCGTCGAGGCGGAGAGCGTCGACGTGCGCATCTTCCAGCAAGAAACGGGCGTTCTGCAGAAAGAAGCTCCGGACGCCATCCGACCAGGCGCTGTCAAAGTTCAGCGCGCATCCCCAGGGGGTCTTGTATCTATCCGTAAAATACGGGCCGTATTCGTTGAGATAGTTGCCTTCCGGCCCCAGATGGTTGTATACCACATCGACGATCACGGATATGCCGATGGCGTGAGCGGCATTCACCAGGCGTTGAAAGCCGGCGAGGCCGCCGTAGCTATACTGGATGGCGTAGGGGTAGACCCCGTCGTATCCCCATCCGCGGGTGCCGGGAAATTGCGCCAGGGGCATGAGCTCGATGGTATTGATGCCCAGTGCGTGCAGGTAGTCGAGCTTTTGAAGGATGCCTTCGAAGTCGTGGGTAGGCGAGAAGGCGCCGGTATGCAGCTCATAGATGATGCGGTTGCTGAGCGGGAGGCCTTTCCAGCCGCTATCGTTCCAGGGGAAAGCGTGCACGTCGACGACCTGGGAGAGCGCATGTACACCTTCGGGTTGACTGAGCGAGGCGGGATCGGGCAAAGACCTGATGTCGCCGTCGAGTCGAAAGCCATAGCGAGCGCCCGGGCTGGCGGGGAGCGTTATGCTCCAATAGCCATATGCATCCTTTTCCATAGGATAGAAGGCCTCGGTGGGAGTAGCCAGCAAGAGTTCTACTTTTTTCCGAAGGGGTGCCCAGACAGTGAATGATACGTCCCGGCCGTTGTACCAGGCGCCGGGCTTTTGCAAGAATGTAACCACGGATAAGTAAGAGAAAAACGGGTGCCATGGAGGATGAGAAATATTTTCCCCAGCTATTGTTTGTCCTTTTTCCTGAAGAATCCGCGGAGCAGCCAGTGGTGTTGGATGGCTTCGAGGTCTTCGCTCAGCTCCTGGCTGCTCACGCGGAGATTTTTCAACGTGCGTTGCAGGTTATCGGCGGCATCGGTGTCGTGGAGCAGCATGCCGATGGGGGCGTTCTTGTCATTGAGACCGGCGCCGGCCGTTTGGAGGGAATTGCTGAATGCATGGACCTGGGCGGCAGCCTGGTCGAGACGATCCACGGCGTCCTGCAGGTGGCTGAAGACGGTGGTATCACTGGCCAGCCGGCTGGCGAGACCGCCGGGTTGACGCAGGCGGTTGGAAAAATCTTTGAGGTTGGCGACGAGGACTTCGCTGCCGGCGGTGGCGCTGCGGAGATTATCGATCGAGCCGCGGAGGCGGTCGGCGATCGCGGGGTCGTTGATCAGCTGACCGAGCGTCCCCTGGCTTTCCGTGAGCTTCCTGCTGATGGTCCTGAGGTTGCCTGTAATTTCCAGGAGGTTGCTGTTGCTGGCCTGCAGCGTGGTCATGAGCTCTTGTGTACCCGTGACATGTTCTGTTTGAAGGCTGTCGTTATCGGCCACGATGGGCGCCTCGTCGCTGCCGCCATCGATCACGACGATCTTGTTGCCGACAAGGCCGTCCGTGGTGATACGGACCTTGGAGTCTTTGCGGATATGGGGCTGCGCCTTTTTCTCCACATTGAGGGTGACGGCGACCTGGGAGTTGCCGTAGAAACCGATGGATTTTACGGTCCCCACCTTCATGCCCGAGAGCCAGATATTATTGCCGGGTTGCAGCCCTTGTACGTTGTCGAAGATGATGTGGAGGCGGATGGACTTCACAAAGGCTTTGTGCTGGCCGCCGATGGTGAAGACGGCGCCGATGAGGATGAGCAACCCGATGGTGATAAAGCCGCCGACGGCCATGCGTTTGCGAACGTTTACTTCACTCATGCCTTGGTAATAAAGTTATAGTTATAAAAATTTTGTACCCGGGGGTCGTCCGTGTGGAAGACCTCTTCGAAGCTGCCCTGGCGGATAAATTTGCCTTCGGATAGCATCACGACGCGGTCGCCGGTAGCGCGGGCGCAGGTCAGGTCGTGGGTGATGATCACCGCGCTGCTGTTGTAGTGTTGTTGTACTTCGTTGATCAGGTCGTTGATCTCTTCGCTGGTCACGGGGTCGAGCCCGGCCGTGGGTTCGTCATAGAGCATGATCTCCGGGTGCAGGATCAGGGTGCGGGCGATGCCGATGCGTTTTTTTTGTCCGCCGGAGAGTTCGGCCGGCATCTGGTTGACGGTTTGAGAGAGCCCTACATCGTCCAGCACCTGGGCGATGGCCTCGTCGATCTCTTTACGGGTAAGGTTTCTTTTATTGCGAACCAGGGGGAACTCCAGGTTGTCGCGGACGTTCATCCCGTCGTACAGGGCCGAGCTCTGGAAAGAAAAGCCGATCTTACTCCTCAGCTCCCGTAGCTCACGGGTGCCGAGCTGGTCGACATCGCTTCCCAGCACGCGCACGCTGCCGTTGTCCGGCGTAAGCAGGCCGACGATGATCTTGATGAGGACGGATTTGCCGCTGCCGCTACGTCCCAGGACGACAACGTTCTCCCCTTTAAAGACGTCCAGGTCCACGCCCTTGAGCACGGCCATATCCCCGAATGCTTTTTGTACGCCGCGAAGGGCAATGACCGGGTTACCGCGGTCGATCTTATCGGGCGGTTTTTTGAAGGCCGTATGTGTTTTTTCGTCGGTCATGATCTAATGTAAATAGGTACTAATCAACTGGACTATGAGCATTTCTTCAACAAAAATCAGAAACATGGAAACCACCACGGACATATTGGCGGCGCGGCCTACTCCCACGGTGCCGTGGTCGGCATTATAGCCATTAAAGCAGCCGGTGAAGCCGATAGTAAAGCCGTATACTGCTGATTTACCCACCAACACGGCGATATCGATAAACGAGATGCGGACGAAAGCGGCCTGGAAGAAGGAGGTGAAGCTGGTCTCCTCGTTGTAATAGACATTGACAAATGCGCCCAGCAAACCGACCAGACCCATATAGATGGCCAGGATCGGCACGATACAGGTCGTAGCGAAGATGCGGCTGACGACCAGAAATTTAAACGGATTGGTCGATGATACTTCCATGGCTTCGATTTGTTCCGTGACCTTCATCGAGCCCAATTCCGCCCCAATATGGGACCCCACCTTTCCCGCCACGATCAATGCGGTCACCAGGGGCGCCAGGGCGCGGACGATGGCGATGGCCATCAGGGAAGGCAGCCAGGAGGTCGCGCCAAATTCGGCCAGGGACGAGCGGGATTGTTTGGTGAAGACGAGCCCGGTAATGAAGCCGGTGAGGGTGATGATGGAAAGGGAGCGGATCCCCACGTCAAAGAACTGGTTCAGGACTTCTTTGTATTCGTAGGGTGGGAGGAAGGCTTCCTTATAAAAACGTAAGAGGAACTGGTAAATATCGTACATCCTTAATAAAAATGCCTTCATCTCCTTTACGGGGCGAATTTAATGCCACTGGATTACCCCCCTTTAGACGGGGTCCATTTTCCCCAGCGGGTAGCTATCCAAAAAAATTTGCCTTCCGGCAATCTATGCGCGCGCTTTTGTCGTACATAAACTACAGGGAGCGCTGCAAAATGATGATTTTCGGCGTTTCCGAATTCAGCTATGTTATAGTCTTCATAGGCAGTTAGGTTTGGTAATCACGGGGATTCTTCTCCGTGATTTTTCATTTGGGGGAATTCTCCAAAAACGGGAATATAGGTTCCAAAATGGGAGTCTTTTCCTTTTTGGTATAAGGTTATCCTCTTATAAGACAATCGTTTATCTTCTGGTATGGGGGTTGAACTCTATAAGACAAATCCGTTATTATGAATACATACCTCCCCACCTCCGCCAAGACCAGTTTATTGCTGGCGATCCTGATTGGCTCTGTGACGCTGCTGCAGGCGGGCCCGGTTTATCGCTCGCCCGATGCTACCAATAAGACTACCGTTATCTATAAGAACACCGCCGCTCGCGCGGCCGCTGAAGCGAAGCGCGCCGAGATGCGGATGGTCGTGGCGACTGCTACCGCCATCTACGCCGACATGGATCTGGAAGATTCCGGGCTGAGCCGTCAGGCCTTCCAGAACGCCTGGATCGGTTATTACAAGCTTAAGAAAAAAGGGTTGTTGAAAAAGACCAATGTGCTGACGATCTGTGATTTCAGTCAGAGCTCGAGCAACCAGCGGATGTATGTGATCGATGTCCGTAACCACCGGGTGTTGTACCGGACGTATGTTGCACATGGCATCAATTCGGGCGAAGAATACGCCAATTCCTTCTCCAATAAAATGGAATCCTGCAAAAGCAGTCTTGGTTTCTATATCACGTCAGGTACGTATACCGGTGTCAACGGTTATTCGTTGCGGATCGAAGGTGTCGACCAGGGGTTCAATGACAATGCGCGCAAACGGGCGATTGTTATCCATGGCGCCAATTACGTCAGTATGAAGATCGTGCACAAATATGGCATGATGGGTACGACGTTTGGGTGTCCGGCGATCCCTACGGAAATGACGACACAGATCATCCCGGTGGTGAAAAACGGCTCTTGCCTTTTCATCTATTATCCTTCCAGGAAGTACCTGGCTCATAGTCCCGTGTTGAATAGCTAGACATACATGTAAGAGTTAATTTGCTGAAGGCCGCCTTATATTTATAAGGTGGCCTCTTTTTGTTTTGTTCGGGAAAATTGTATTTTGTCGCGACATGAACAAATCGGTACGAACAATACTAGCCGCCGGCGCACTCGTCATCCTTTACAGTTTTATCGTCAGATTAGCCGGCATCTATTTCTTTTGGGAAAGTAGTTTTCTGGGCTGGTCGATCTTATTTATCGGCCTTTTGCTGTGGCTGTTCCGAGCCATCAAAACAAAAAAGGCGGCCGGTAAAAAGCGCCTTGGGGAAATACTGGGCATCACTTTGCTCCTGCTAATCCTGGTCGTCCAACTGGTCGTGACCATCGTGTTCCCCAGGACCGATGCTTATGCTGCCGCCGTCGCCTATATCCGGAAGAGTGATTCTCTTAATAAGGAGCTCGGCACCATAAAAGGATTTGGATTTACCGAGTCCGGAAGTATGGCGGTATCCTCGACGGACACCAGTGAAGCGGGCAATGCCGAGTTTCACCTGATCGTTAAAGGCGAAAAAAAATACAAGGACATCATTATCTATTTAGACAAAGATTGGAATACCCCTTGGAAAGTGGAGATTCTTCAATAGATGCCCTGATCAGTCCTCGTGGCGTCTTTTTTATAACTAAATTTGACTATGGCATTCACGATACCTACTCCGCTGGCGCCGGCTGCTGCGACGGTGCGGTCCAGGAGCGCCGAAGGCAGGGGCGCGATCCCGCTGTACCTCTATGCCGTCTCGCTGGCGGCGTTGCTGACGATGGTGGGGGTGCTTTGGGATATCTCGTGGCACCGGACGATCGGCCGGGATAAGTTCCTTTCCCCGCCGCATATCCTGATCTATCTGGGCGCCATCTTCGCCGGGTTGTTCTCGGGGATACAGGTCATCTATAATTCCTTTTTCCGCCGGGCGGCGTCGCAGGCTACGGCGATCCGGGTCTGGGGTATCTTTTACAGCTCGCTGGGCGGCCTGTTCTGTATCTGGGGCGCCATTGCGATGCTCACGTCCGCGCCATTCGACGACTGGTGGCATAGCGCCTATGGGCTGGACGTCAAGATCCTGAGCCCGCCCCATACCTTACTGGCAATGGGCATGATCTTTCTGCAATTCGGGGCATGTGTGAGTATCTGTAAATATCTTAATACAGGGGTGCGCAACGGAGGGGTATTGCGGGTGTTGTTCGTCATAGGCGCCTGCAGTCTGCTATGCATGGTCTATACCCTGTTCACGGATTTTCTCCATGTGCGGGCCGAGCGCAGCGGAACTTTTTATATCATTGCGGCCGTAGCCAGCCTGTTCCTGCTTCCGGCATTTGGGGTGGCGTTGCGGATGCGCTGGGGGATCACCGCCGTCACCGCGGGTTATTTTCTGCTGGTGGCGTTATCGAACTGGATCTTACAACTTTTTCCCGCCGAACCCAGGCTGGGGCCGATCCTGACCCATCTCACGCATTTTCAGCCTGCGCAGTTCCCGGCCCTGGTCTTTATCCCTGCCCTGGCGATGGATACGGTCTTGCAGCGTTCGAAGGGAAATGACTGGGTCAAAGCCTTTTGGTTGAGCTTGTTTTTTGTCATCGGGTTGTTGGCCGTGCAATATCCGCTGAGCGGGTTCCTGCTGGAGTCGCCGGCAGCGCGTAACTGGTTCTTTGGCGCGGATACCTGGTATTATGGAGCTCCGCCCGATGCTCCTTTCCGGTACCGGTTCCGGCCGGACGATATTGCTTCGCTACCCCAGCTGCTCGAGGGTCTGGCGGTCGCCGTGGTCGCGGGATGGTTATGCGCGCGGGTGGGTCTTCGCTGGGGCAGATGGATGTTAAAAATTCAACGTTAATTTTTTTGCGTATGCGATCGATGTTTTGGCTGCTGGTCTTGCTGGCGGGTGTCAGCCTTTCCGTATCTGCGCACGTGGGTAGTCCCGATGTAGCGCTGGAAGGGGCTGCGGGTCCCTATAGGGTACTGGTGAGCGTGAAACCGCCGGAGGTCATCCCCGGGACGGCACAGGTTACCGTCTATTTGCTTAATGGAGGTGCGGGGGTATCCGTGACGGCACAGCCGATCTATTTCTATTCGGGCCGTAAAGGTGCACCTTCGGCTGAGGCGTTGCAGCCAGTGGCGGGGCAGCCCGGCCAGTACACAGGTGTCGTTTGGCTGATGACCGATGGTTCTTCCAGCATTCTGCTGCATGTCAGCGGCGCGTTAGGCGGCGGGGAGATCGTGGCGCCGGTGATGGCGGTCTCTACGGCGCAGAAGAAGCTGCCGGCCGGGACGGGTTACGTGCTCATCGGGCTGGGCGTCCTGCTTTTTGGGCTGATGTTGACCATCATCGGCAACAGCGTGGCGGACGGGCTTGCGCCCAGCGGGGAAGCACTGACCGGTTCGCGGCGGCGCGCCAAACGGATCGCCATCGTCGTCGCCGCGCTTTTCTCCACCGGCATCGTCTATGGCGGCAATGTCTGGTGGCAGACCTGGGCCGGCCGCTACCGGCATTTCATGTACCGGCCGATGCACGCAAGCTATCGGTTGCAGCAGGACAGCGGCGTCAACGACCTGCATATCCATATCGACGTCGAGCATGCCCAGGGCAGAAGCTGGCTGCCTTATCTCGTCCCCGATCATGGGAAGCTGATGCATCTTTTTGTCGTGCGTATACCGGCCATGGATGCATTTGCGCATCTGCATCCGGTACGGCTGGATTCCGCGACGTTCCGGACGGAGCTTCCGCCGTTGCCCCGGGGGCGTTATCTGGCTTTTGCGGACATCGTGAATCTCTCCGGTTTTGCCGAGACCCTGAAGGATACGTTCGAGATCGGAGAAAACCTTACCGACAGCCTGCACCGGCTCGATCCGGATGACGCCTATGCCTATGCGTTGCCAAACGACCTGGTGGACAACCCCTTTCGCGGTGACGAGCATGCCATCGTTTGCGGGGCTCCCGGTAAGGGCGCGCGGATGAAGGATGGTTCGGTGATGACTATGGAAGCCGAGCCGCTGGAAGCCGGGACGCTGTATGACCTGCATTTTGACGTATACGATGCCCAGGGAAAGCCTGCTCTGTTGGAGCCTTACCTGGGGATGCTGGCGCATGCCGCGATCATCAAAGACGATGGCAGCACGTATGTGCATTTACATCCAGTGGGGACCTTCTCCGTGGCGGCGCAGGAGGGGATGCAACAGCGGCTTGGCGACTCCACGGGCGGATACCGGATACCTGAAGGCAGGGTCTTTAGCGATAGTATCGATAGGGAAGCCGCGCGACTACGCGCGATGCCGGTCGCGGAACGCGAGGCGACCCTGATGCGGCAGATGAAGATGCCGGAAGCCGGGCACGCGGAAGTCGGACGCGCGGAAGCCGGACAGCCGCCCAAGTCAGAGGGGCGGCAGCGGTCCGGCGGGGAGGGGCGCGGACGGCCCGACGAGCAGGGGCGCGGACGGCCCGGCGGGGCCGAGACGATGCACATGGGCAATAGGGTCAGTTTCCCGTATACTTTTCCGCAGCCGGGGAATTATCGTATCTGGGTCGAGATCCGGCTCAATGGGCAGGTGCTTACGGCGGCGTTTGACCGGACGGTGAAATAGGATTACGAAAATTTTATCTTATCCCACAATTTATTGGCGACTACCTGCCGGAGTACCTGCTCGCGGTAGTTCCGGCTCATGGGGATGCGATGCGTTTGGATGAAGAGCTCGTTGCCTTCGATGCCTTCGATCTTGTCGATGGAGACGATGTAGGATTTATGTACGCGGATAAACGACCGGCTGTCGAGGTTCTCTTCCAGGTTCTTCAGATAGAGGAGGGTTACGAACTTCCCCTTTTGGGTATGGATGGTAATGTAATTCTGCATACCCTCGACATAGAGGATCTGGTCGAAGTGGATTTTCTCGTATTTGCTGCCGCATCGAATAAAGAAATAATCCTCGGCGGGGTCGGTTTTCGCGGTGGCCAGGTCGGATCTGCCGGCGCCGGGATTGGCGGGTCTGTTGATGAGATGATAATAGTCGCTGGCCTTTTTGACGGATTTGAAAAAACGGTCGAAGGTGATGGGTTTGAGCAGGTAATCCAGTACGTTGAGCTGGAACCCTTCGAGCGCATAGGTTGGATAGGCCGTGGTGATCACGACGATCGGCGGCTGTTGAACGGCTTTTAAGAAATCCAGTCCGTTCATCTTCGGCATCTGGATATCCAGGAAGATCAGGTCGATCGAATGCTGGTTCATCAGTTTGATGAGCTCGAGTGGGTTCTCGCAGGTATCCACGAGGTGTAAAAAATCGATCTCCCGAACATAGCTGGCCAGTCCTTCCCGTGCCAGGGGCTCATCGTCGATGATTACGCAATTGATCATAGTATAATATCCTGGTTTGTGCTTCAGGCTGTTTTTTGCATGGGTTTAGACAGGCTGATCCCGGCCAGCCCGAGACGTAGCCGCACCTCGAAGGTTGCGTCGTCGTTCTTGATCTCCAATTCATATCGCTCCGGATAGAGCAGGTCCAGCCGGCGCTGTACGTTCTTGAGACCGATGCCGCCGTAACGAATGATGTCGCCGGAGCCGGGGTCCGGGGCGACACTGTTTGCGATCGAGAAATTCAGCAGGTGTTCGGTGGTGACCAGCGAAATATTGATCCAGTTCGCCCGGTCGGCACGCCGTGAGACATGTTTGAAGGCATTCTCCACAAAGGTCATCAGCATAAACGGGGCAATCACCGATCCTTCACCGTCCTGCCGGTGGATATCCAGGGTGACCTGTTGATTGTTGTTCTGACGGAGCTTTTCCAGCCCGATAAAATTCTCCATGTAGTTGATCTCCTGGCTCAGGGGGATGCGTTCGTCGTTGCATTCATACAACTGGTAGCGCAGGAGCTCGGAGAATTTAGCCAGGGATGCGGCGGCCACGTCGGGGTTTTTGTGGATCAGGAAAAAGATGGAGTTGATGGTGTTGAACAAAAAATGCGGGTTGAACTGGTAGCGGAGAAAACTCAACTCCGTTTCCAATTTTTCCTTTTCCAGTACCTGCTGATGGCGTTTGGTTTGGATCCAATTCTTGGTGAGCTTGATGCTCATGGCCAGGGTAGTGCTGGCGAGGGTGGTGATGAGGGCGCCGCTGAAGAAGGTGAAGAAACAGGCTTTTTCGCCCCAGAATTTTGCTATGGTCATATGCGCCATACCGGCGGCGATATAATAGGCGGGGGTGATCAGCGCGGCCGCGAGAACCGAGGTCAGCAGGACGAGGGAGGTATACTGGATGAACCGGCTTTTCTCCAGGTAGCGCGGCATGAGAAAATAGAGGTTGACATACACGGCGAAGGCCTGGATGAACACATAAATAAGATATTTGACCGTTAAAGGAAAATAGAGCAGGTCATGAGCAGCCCGGACAGGATTGCCGATGGCCATCACCCACATGAGATAATTGTACACCAGCCAAAAGGGGATGTGATAAAGCCGGTAGCGCACAAACCAATTTCCTGTATGGTGACCCGGTGTCATCCTACTAAGTTAGCCCTATTTTCCCCATGTTTTCCGGCTACTATACGAGTGACCGCAAATAAATGACGAGTTGCAGCCCTACCTCCATAACCGGTTTTATGCCCTTGGTTTTTAGGGATTTATTGCCCATCCGGTCGTTCGTCAATTATCGGCGGCGGGTCGTCATACGCTTTTTTTGCGGTGTCGTTGCGGCGCTAATTTTCCGGCATGAGACTACTCCCTTTGCTTGTTCTGATCCTATGGGCCCGAGGCGCGGCAGGCCAGGTTACCGGAACACTTCGTACGCCGGCGGGGCAGCCGGTGGGTTTTGCGAATGTGAGCCTGCTGCCATCTACGGATACGGTGATCGTCAAGACGACAATGACCGATTCGCTGGGTCATTACCGGCTGGAGCCCGTGGCGCCGGGAAATTATTATTTGCGATGCAGCAGTATCGGTTACCGGGTGTGGCAGTCGCCGGTCTTCCGGTTGGACGGTGCCAGGGACATGGGCGTCGTGGTGATGACCGAAGACAGGCAACAGCTGGGCGCCGTCGTCGTTCAGTCGCGGCCGCGACTAGTGGAGCAAACGATCGAAGGGACGGTGGTGCATGCGGAAGCCAGCATTATGACCAAGGGGAGCTCGATCCTCGAGGTGCTGGAGCGAAGTCCGGGCGTGCAGGTCGATCACCATTACAACACCATTACCCTCAATGGTAAAACGGGCGTGTCGGTGATGATCAACGGAAAGACCCTGCAGTTACCGGAAGACGAGGTCATCAATATGCTGGCAAGTATGCCGGCGGACAATCTCGACAAGCTCGAGCTGCTGACGACGCCACCGGCGAAATATGACGCCAGCGGCAATGCAGGGATGATCAATATCGTGCTGAAGAAGGGGCATGCGCCGGGGACCAACGGGTCGTTCTCGCTTACCGGCGGATACGGCGGCATTGGGGAAAAGGGAAATGCAAGTTTCAATATCGATCACAACACCGGGAAATTCGATTGGTATGGCTCTTATGCTTATGCGCACGACAGGACCGGCACCCGTTTTCATGCCTATGGTTCGGAGATCATCGGCGTTTTCGGTGGACCGGCCGACTGGCAATACCGGAGTATTTACGACCATACGGACAACGACCACAGCGCGATGGCGGGGCTCGATGTCCAGCCGGGGCATGGCTTGACATTGGGAGGTAGCGTGACCTATAATTTCAGCGGCACGTCGGGTTCCGGGCACAACCAAACCATTTACACCCTGCCGCCTGACAGCGTGTTGGCGTTCAATGGGACTGATCACGGTTACAGTCATTGGAACAATATGATCGTGTCCATCCACACGGAGAAAGCAGGACA
>Ga0210396_10004424_pt1 | contig 13767 bp, 9 predicted proteins | sample IncBWH17OmetaG_FD_155466 | JGI IMG/M metagenome (GOLD analysis project Ga0210396, IMG submission 155466) | Forest soil microbial communities from Barre Woods Harvard Forest LTER site, Petersham, Massachusetts, United States - Inc-BW-H-17-O ...
TTGTTGATGCGCGTCGTGAGCGCGCGCGCCGCCTCGATGATGCCGCGCCCCGGGGCGAAGGAGGGCAGGGCGTACTCGCGCGCGAGCGTCGACGTCGGCACGTGCGGCGACGTGAACACGTAGTTGCGCGCGGCGCGCGTCTCGGTGTTGGCGCCCGCGCGCACGGCGTCGCGCACGGCCTCCCACGGCGTGCTCGTCGCGGGCAGGGGCGCCCGCGGCGCGACCTCGACGTCGGCGCGCGAGGTCACGCGCAGGTTGTTGTGCGGCTCGTGGATCTCGACGTAGGTGCAGCGGTTGCCGAAGTCGTCGACGCGCTCGCGCCGCATGGCGGGGTCGGGCACGATCTCGAGCTCCTCGTGCAGGCAGCTCTGCTCGGGCGTCGCGCGCGGAAGCAGGTGCAGGTTGTGGTGCGACGTCGAGACGCGCTCGGAGTACAGGTACTCGGTGACGTGGACCACGTGATGGATCACTCGAAGCCCTCCGGAAACTCCTGCGCCCGGGCCTGCTGCATCTGCGTCTGGCGGCGGTGCTCGCTCTCGTGCAGCCGCGCGAGCTGGCGCGCCTGCGTCGCGTGGTTGAGGTAGCTCTCCGTGAGCGCGTCGGACAGCGCGGGCAGCTCGCGCACGAGCTCGGCCATGAGCTTGACGAGCGCGGGCCGGCGCGCGTCGGGATCGACCTCGGCGAGGCGCCGCACGTTGGTCTCCTCCATGCGCGACAGCAGCGTGTCGGCGCCCTGCGCGATGGCCGACTCGATGCCCTCGCTCGCGCGCCCCGCGAGGTGCGGCAGCTTGGCGGCGTGCTCGAGCAGCGCGCCCAGCTGGAACACGACCGAGCGCGGGTTCGTCGGATCGGTCAGCAGCAGATCGAGCACGGCGGCGGCGTGCAGGCTCGACAGATAGCGGCGCCGGTACGTGATGGCGCTGTCGGCGGCCTCGAGCAGCGACTCCAGCACGAGCGCCTCGGACGGGTGCGCCGAGGTCAGCGTCGCGTCGAGCGTGAGGGCGAGGCTGAGCGCGCGCTCGAGGCGGCGCCCCATGTCGAGGAAGCGCCAGCCGTGGCCGCGCGACATGCTGTCCATGACGAGCCCCGACAGCGCGGCGAGCAGCGCGATGAGGCGATCGAGCAGCGCCGAGACGCCGCCCGTCGTGCTCACGGCGGCGGCCCAGGTCTCGGCGTCGCGCATCTCCTGATCGAGGGCCGTGATGACGCGCCAGGTGTCGCTCGAGAGGCGATCGCGGATGGCGCGCGCCACGCGGTGCACCGAGCGCAGCGTGTCGGCCAGCGTCCCCGCCGTGTCGCCGTCGAAGATCATGGCGCCGATCGTGCCGAAGAGCTCCGGCTTGCCCGAGGCGGCGTCGAAGGCGGGGGCCGCGGCGCGCGCCTGCGCGCGCAGCGCCGCGAGCAGCGACGCGCCGGGCTCGATGCCGTCGGGCAGGCGCGCGACGGCCGTGCGCGCGAGGCGGGCCATGGCGTCGGCGCGCTCGGCGTAGCGGCCCAGCCAGTAGAGGTTGTCAGCGACGCGGCTCGGGAGATCGCCGCCGCCGCGCGACAGCTCGACGGGCGCGTCGACCGGCTTGAGCAGCGACAGCGTGCTCACGGGGCCCTCGGCGACGACCCACGTGTCCTGGCTCGCGGCGCCGCGCTGGATCGAGATGTCGTGGAGCTGATCGCGCGCCGCGACGACGCCCAGGCCGCCCGGCATGACGCGATAGCCGGCGGCGCTCGAGGCGTCCGACACGGCGAAGTGGCGCATGAGCAGGCGCCGCGGCTGCAGCGCGCCGGCCTCCCACAGCGGCGTCGTCGAGAGCGTCTCGCGGTGCTGGGCGACGAAGAGCGACGGGGTCGCGACCAGCCGCGCGCGCAGCTCGGCGAGCGCCGCCGCGTCGAGCGCGTCGCAGAAGACGGGCTCGGTGCGCCCCATGGGGAAGGTCGGCTTGATGACCATCTCGCCCAGCTTCGCGAGCACGTGCGCGAGGACGCGCGGCTGGCCGCACCACCAGGTCTCGACGCCCGGCAGCGCGAGCTCCTCGTCGAGCAGCGCGCGGCACATGCCGGGCAGGAACGGCATGAGCGCCGCCGTCTGCACGACGCCCGTGCCGAGCGCGTTCGCGACGGCGACGTTGCCCTCGCGCACGGCCTGCAGCAGGCCCGGCACGCCCAGCGCCGAGTCGGCGCGCAGCTCGAGCGGGTCACAGAAGTCGTCGTTGAGGCGGCGCAGGATGACGTCGACGCGGTGCAGACCGCCCAACGTCTTCAGGTAGACACAGCCCTCGCGCACCGTGAGATCGGCGCCCTCGACGAGCATGTACCCGAGGTACTGCGCGAGGAACGCCTGCTCGAAGTAGGTCGAGTTGTACGGGCCCGGCGACAGCAGCACGACGCGCGGGTTGTCCTTGGCGTTGGGCGCGAGCGCCGCGAGCGCCCGCCGCTGCTGTTGAAAGTACGGCGCGAGCCGCTCGACGTGACACTCGCGAAACTCGTCGGGCAGCAGGCGCGACACGATGATGCGGTTCTCGAGCGCGTAGCCGGCGCCCGACGGCGCCTGCGTCCGGTCGGCGAGCACGCACCAGGTGCCCGAGCGTTGCCGCACGAGGTCCGCCGCGTACATGTGAAGGAAGCGCCCGCCCGCCGGCTTCACGCCGCGACAGGCCCGCAGGAAGCCCGGGTGCCCGAGCACGAGCTCGGCGGGCAGGTGGCCCTCGTCGAGCAGGCGCTGTGGCCCATAGACGTCGGCGATGATCGCGTCGAAGAGGCGCGCGCGCTGCGTGAGGCCGGCCGACAGCTTCGCGAAGTCGCCCGGCCCGACGACGATGGGCATGGGCCCGAGCGGCCACGGCCGCTCCATGCCCTTGGCGTCGCCGTAAGCGTTGAAGCTCACGCCGTTGTCGTGAATCAGGTGACGCGCCTGCTCCCACCGCCGCCCGAGCTCGTCGGGTCCGAGCGCGTCGAAGCGCGTCGCGAACGTCTGCCACGCCGCGCGGATCTCGTGATTTTCGTCGGCCAGCTCGTCGAACGGCGCCGCGCGCGCCGCGTAGGCCTTGACGGGGCCCGTCGCCGGCGCGCGGGTCGCCGGCGCGTCGGACTCTTCGGGTACTGGCAGGCTCTTACCGGGCATCGGGGAAGGCGTCGCTTCACACCGTCGGCGTCGCCGACGGGAAAAAGACGATAGAGCGCGCCGCGTAACCACCCCGTTTCGGTGGGGTCAGACTTGCGTAACGCACACGACGACTGTAGCCGACCGGAGGGTTCTGCGGATAGATTCCTTTGGTGGTGACTGAGCCCGAAGGGTCGCTGCTGTTGAAGGGGTACGGCGCCCTTCCCGGCGCATACGATGAGCTCGTCGATGAGACGGGTGCGCCGCGTCCGCACGCCCGCGTCGCGGCGGACATGCTGAACGGCCTGTCGCCCGAGGGCTTCCAGCGCTGCCAGTCGTTGGCGGAGCTGTCCCTCGTGCAGCAGGGCGTCACGTTCTCCGTCTACTCGGACCAACGCGGCACAGAGAAGGTCATGCCCGTCTGCCTCGTGCCGCGCGTCATGGGCGCCGAAGAGTGGACCCGCGTCGAGCGCGGCCTCGTGCAGCGGCTCACGGCCCTCGACCTCTTCCTCGACGACGTCTACGGCGACCAGCGCACGCTGCGCGAGGGCGTCGTGCCGGGCGAGATGGTCGAGAAGTCGAAGAGCTTCGTGCCGCGCCTGCGCGGCATCAAGCCCGCGGGCGGCGTGCGCATCCACATCGCGGGCGTCGATCTCATCCGCGATCCGGCGGGCACGCTGCGCGTCCTCGAGGACAACCTGCGCACGCCGTCGGGCGTCTCGTACGTGCTCGAGAACCGCCAGGTCACGAAGCGCGTCTTCCAGCACGCCATGGAGTCGGGCGGCGTCCGTCGCGTCGACGACTATCCGTCTCAGCTCGCCGAGGCGCTGCGCTCGGTGTCGCCCGACGGGGTCGACCCCGAGGAGTCGACCGTGGTCGTGCTCACGCCGGGCCCGTTCAACTCGGCCTACTTCGAGCACAGCTTCCTCGCGCGCTCGATGGGCCTCGAGCTCGTCGAGGCCTCCGACCTCGTCGTCGACGGCGACGACGTGTTCGTGCGCACGACGATGGGCCCGCGTCGCGTGCACGTCATCTACCGCCGCACGGACGACGCCTACATCGACCCCGAGTTCTTCCGCCCCGACAGCTTGCTGGGCGTCCCGGGCCTCATGCGCGCGTGGGCCAAGGGGCGCGTCGCGCTCGCGAACGCGCCCGGCAACGGCGTCGCCGACGACAAGGCGATCTATCCCTTCGTGCCCGACCTCATCCGCTTCTTCTTGAGCGAGGAGCCCATCATCGAACAGGTGCCGACCTTCGTGTGCGCGCGCCGCGACGATCGCCAGTACGTCGTCGAGCACCTCGATCAGCTCGTCGTCAAGGCGGTCGACGAGGCGGGCGGCTACGGCATGCTCATGGGCCCGCAGGCGACCGTCGCCGAGCGCGAGAAGTTCCGCGCGCTCGTGCTCGCCGAGCCGCGCAAGTACATCGCCCAGCACCGCGTCGAGCTGTCGACGTGCCCGACCTGGGTGCCCGAGCGCCGCCGCCTCGAGCCGCGGCGCGTGGACCTGCGGCCGTTCGTGCTCGCGAGCCGCGCGGGCGCGGGCCAACCGCCCTCGCGGTGGGTGCTGCCGGGCGGCCTCACGCGCGTCGCGCTGCGCGAGGGCTCGTACGTCGTCAACTCGAGCCAGGGCGGCGGCTCGAAGGACACCTGGGTGAGCACCTCGTGATCTCCCGCGTCGCCGATCATTGCTTCTGGGTGGGTCGCTACCTCGATCGCGCCGAGAGCACGGCGCGCCTGCTCCAGGTCACGCGCTCGCTGGCCTTCGACGCCGAGATGCCGACGTCGGCCGTGTGGCGCCCCGTCGTGACCGTGTCGGGTCAGTACGCCGACTTCGCCGAGCGCTTCGGCGACCGCGCCGCCGGCATGGGCGACGTCGTCCAGCGCTACATGACGTGGGCGCCCGAGAACGACGTCTCGATCCGGAACTCGATCTGGGGCGCGCGCGAGGGCGCGCGCTCCGTGCGCGAGGTCTTGAGCCTCGACATCTGGCAGGCCACGAACGAGCTGTACCTCTGGTTCGTGAGCGAAGAGGCGCAAAAGCAGTTCCAGATCGATCGCGACGACATCTACCGCCAGATCCGCCGGCAGACACAGCTGTCGCTCGGGCTCGTGCGCAGCACGATGCTGCACGACACGCCCATGGACATCTTGTGGCTGGGCGTGCTCCTCGAGCGCATCGGTCAGACGGCGCGCATCCTCGACATGCACCACTACTTGCTCGACGAAGACATTCACGAAGACGTTCACGAAGACGTCGACGAAGACGTCGACAAAGACGTCGGCGCCGGCTCGGCCAAGCACCAGATCGTCCAGACGTCGCTGTGGCTCTCGCTGCTGCGCACGTGCTCGGGCTTCGAGGCCTTCATGCGCGTGCACAAGGGCCGCGTCACGGGCCACGACGCCGTCGAGTTCCTGCTGTTCGAGGAGCGCTTCCCGCGCTCGTTGCGCTACTGCGTGCGCTCGGCCGTCGGGCTCGTGCGCCGCATCTGGCCCGAGCAGCTCGCGTCGATCGGCGGCGCGCCGCTGGCCCGCCTCGCGGCCCTCGACGACTGGCTCGGCGAGCGCAAGCACGATCTCCTGCCGTCTTCGATTCACGACCTGCTCACGCACGTCGTCGACGAGGTCGCGCTCGTGTGCAGCGAGACGCGCCAGGCGATCTCGGGCGCCGCGATCGTCCCCGAGACCGAAAAGGCCGAGGTCGCCCCCAAGGGCGAAGCCCAGAGCCAGAGCCAGACCGGGCCCGTGGGCGAGGCCGAGGCCGCCGCGACGGCGCCCGCTCCCGCGCCGCCGTCGACGCCGCAGTAGCGCAAGCCGTGCCCACCGTGCAAGCTCTGCTGGTCTGCTCGCGAGCTCTGCTGGTCTGCTCGCGAGCTCTGCTGGTCTGCTCGCGAGCTCTGCTGGTCTGCTCGCGAGCTCTGCTGGTCTGCTCGATCGTCCGACCAGAACGCGTCGTCTCATTTAACGCGTGAGAAACCCTCCCGAAACAGATCCGGGCGCACCATCGGAGGCGATGTTGACCGCCGCCGATCGCAACCGCTCGGTCCTCGTGCACGAACGCGCCGACCGGAGCCTCGACGGCATCTTCCGGTTGATCGAGGCGGCGGGGCAGCCGCGTCCGCTCGCCGAGGTGCTCGCGCGCATGTGCGCCGACGTGTCGGCCATCGCGGCCGCCGATGTCGTGAGCGTCTACGTGCGCGACGCCGAGCGCGGCGCCGGCAACGAGGACAGCCAGGTGTTCACGATGCGCGGCAACGTCGGCTTCCCCGCCGAATCGATCGGGAACGTCCACCTGCGCCAGGGCGAGGGCATCACCGGCTTCGTCGCCGAGAAGCTGCTGCCCGTGTCGGTCGCCGTCGCCGATCGCGACGAGCACTTCAAATACCTCCCCGGCCTCGGCGAGGAGCGCTTCCCCGCCATGCTCGCCGTGCCCATCGTGCGCGCGGGCGCGGCCGCGGCCGTGCTCGTCCTGCAGCGCGGCCCCGCCCACGAGTTCACGGGCGAGGAGGTCGTGCTCGCGACGGCGCTCGCCGCCGTCATCAGCCACGCCCTCGAGCGCGCCGAAGAGCGCGAGCGGACGCAGCGCGAGGCCGGTCGCGCGAGCGTGCGCCTGCCCGGCACGTCGCTGTCGCGTGGGGCGGCCATGGGGCGCGCCGCCGTGCTGCCGACGCTCGCGGCCCTCGCGCGCGACGCCGCGCCGCCGTCCGCGGCGGCCACCGTCACCGTCGACGTCGCGCTCGAGCGCATCGAGAGCGACGTGCGCAAGCTCGCCGCGGGCGCGACCTCGGCCGAGCTCGCGAGCCTCACGCTCATCCTCGCCGATCGTCGCTTCCGTGATCGCCTGGGCGCGGCCGCGGCCGGCGCGACGCCGCTCAAGAGCATGTCCGAGCTCGCGCGCGAGTACGCGCGCGTCGCCTTCGCCGCCGCTGGTGACTCGGCGACCGAGGCCCTCATGAGCGAGCGCGCCGCCGAGATCGAAGATCTCTGCGTGATCGTCCACGCCGTGACGACGGGCCAGACGCTCGTGCGCCCCGGCGACATCGTCATCTCGGAGCGCCTGCGGACCTTCATGGCGGCGCACGCGCTCGCGCGCGGCGTGTCGGCGCTCGTCGTCGACGGCACCCTGGCCGAGGGCGGCGCCGTCGCGACGCTCGCGCGGGCCGCGGGCGTGCCCCTCGTCGCGGGCGTCGCCGGCGTCTTCGCCTGGGTCCACCCGGGCGACTTGCTCGTCGTCGACGCCGACGCCGGCAGCGTCCGCGTGAACCCCGAGGCCACGCAGGTCGCCCGCTTCCGCAACCAGCGCGGCTGATCGAGGCCCTCGAGCGGTCCTGTAGGCGATGTCGGAGGGTCGATGTCGGACGACACCCTACGGTGGAGCCTTGGTCCCCCAACTGGGGCGTCCTGCCTCACCGGTTCAGGTGCCGCGACATCTGGACGATGACGGTCGAATCACCGTGGCTCGAGATTCTTCCCGTCGACGGTGCATTGCGCTGAACCATGGTGCATCGCGAGCCACATCCAAGGCGACTAGCATCTCATTGACTGCTGGAGCGCCGTCACTGGGTTTTGTCCCGGTCGAGCGCCCGAGTCGATGAGGTGAACATGAAGTCGAGCCTTGTACGTTTCCTGGGCGAGCGTCCGTTGGGCGTCGCCTGCTCGATCGCGATGCTGTTCGGCGCCGCGTCGAACCTCGCATGCACGGCGGTCGGGTCGATCGGCGGCGGACCCGGGTCGGGTTCGGGAGCATCGGCGGGGAGCGGGAACGGCGCCGGCAGCACGTCGGGCGGGGCGACGGCCGGCACGGGCGGCGTTCAGGTCCTCACGGGCGCGCCGTCCAGCACGAGCTGGTACGACAGCCTCTCGGCGGCCGACTGTTCGGGTGCGCCGACGGCCTTCCCCTCGACGCGCATCTGGCGGCTGTCGGCGACCCAGTGGCAGAACACCGTGACCGAGGCGCTCGGGGTCTCCGCGCCCAATGTCAGCGCCTTTCCGCCCGATCAGGTGAACGCGACGACGGGCTTCGACAACGACTCGACGGGCGACATGGTCACCTTGCCGCTCGCGTCCGCCTACTTCGACGCCAGCGACGCGGTGTCCACGCAGGCGGCAGCTGGCGCGATGACGTCGTTTCCCTGCCTCGGCACGACGCCCCCGTCGGCGGCCTGCACGCAGATGGTCGCCTCGGGCCTCGGCGCCAAGCTCTTCCGCCGCGCGCTGACCTCGGCCGAGACGTCGACCTACGCGGACTACCTCACGAGCGAAGCCAAGCTCGATCCGACGGCCACGGCCCTCGGCTCGATGATCAAGGTGATGCTCATGTCGCCGAACTTCCTCTACCGCACCGAGCTCGGCAGCAGCCAGCTCGGAATGGTGAACCTCACGAACGACGAGATCGCGTCGCTGCTGTCCTACACGATCGCCGATGTGCCGCCCGACGCGCAGCTCCAGCAGGCGCAGCTGAGCGATCCGGCGGTGCGCGCGACGCAGGCGCAGCGGCTCGCGGCGCTCCCGGGCGCAAAGGCCAAGCTCGTCAACTTCTGGACGCAGTACCTCGCGCTCGGCGCGGCGCCCACGACGCCGGGCATCGACCTGTACTCCTACAACGAAGCCATCGCGTTCTTCAGCAAGGTCGGGTGGGACGGCATGGGGGCCTTCAAGGATCTCGTGACGGCGGACTACACCTACGTCGACCCGACCGATACGACGCTCACGCTCGCGAAGGTCTACGGATCGAACAAGCCCGACTCGACGGGCAAGCTCATGCTCGATCCGACGCAGCGGACGGGCTTCCTCACGAGCGTCGCGATCCTCACGCAGACGTCGGCGCCCTCACAGGCGGCGACCGTCATTCACCGCGGCCTCCTCGTGCGTGAACGCATGCTCTGCCAGACGCCGCCGCCGCCGCCCGCCAACGTCAATCGGGACCCGACACAGATCGAGCAGGCGGGGCCGAACGCGACGGCGCGCGAGAACTACGCCAAGTTCGCGATGGACAACGTGAGCTGCAACGCTTGCCACCAGTTCTTCCAGCCGCTCGGCCTCGCCTTCGAGAGCTACGACGCCGTCGGCAACTATCGCACGCAGGATCCGGGCGGCATGGCGCTCGACCTGACGGGCACGCTCGACCAGGCGGGCGACGCGACGGGCGCCTACAACAACGTCATCGACATGGCGTCGAAGATCGCCGACAGCAAGATGGCGCAGTACTGCTTCACCCAGCAGTACGCCGAGTACGCCTTCGGCCGCTCGATCAGCTTGGACCAGGAGGCGTGCACGATTCGGGGCATGGGCGACTATGTCACGCAGCAGGGGGGCCAGATTCGGGAGCTCCTCGCCTCATTCGCCGCGACGCCGACCGTGTACCGGAGGATCCACCAATGAGCTCGAAGCCCACACGCATGCGTTTCTCGCGCCGCAGCTTGCTCCGCGGCCTCGGCGCGGGCGCCGCGCTCTTCGGGCCGTTCCTCAAGTATCGCAGCTCGATGGCGCAGGCCGCGAGCAGCGCGCCGGCCGGCAACCTGATCATCTTCTTCACGCCCAACGGGCACAAGCGCGCCCTCACGACGAACGGGGTCACGCAGCCGGCGTTCGACGCCGTCAACGGCGCGACGGGGATGACGCTGGGAACGGCGTTGACGCCCCTTCAGTCCCACGTGAACGACATCATGGTCGTCAAGGGCCTCAACTCGAAGACGCCGACGTTCATCGCGAGCCACCAGGACAACTGCCGCATCCTGACCTGCTGGGGCGCGCCCAAGGAGGGCAACGACAACAGCCAGTTCACGGCCTACGGTCCCTCGATCGACCAGGCCGTCGGCGTGGCCATCAATCAGACGCCGCTCGTCGTGGCCGTCGACCCCTATCGTGACGCGCCGCAGTGGCGCACGTTCGTGAGCTGGCGCTCGTCTGGCGTCAACGAGCCGTTCACGAAGGACTTTCAGGGCGTGTTCACCGACCTGTTCGGCATGCTCACCGGGCAGACGACGACCGCCGCTCAGACGGCCGCCCTCATGCGCGCGCAGGCGCGCAACCAGAGCGTGCTCGACTTCGTCAAAGGCGACATCGCGACCTTTCGCACGCGCATCAACAGCAACGACAAGGCGCACATGGACGCGTACCTCGACGCCATCCAGACCGTCGAGCAGAAGGTCACGCAGACGGTGATGGTGCCCGGGACCTGCAGCACGTCTGCGCTGCAAACGCGCATCAGCGGGCTGCCGATGGCCCCAGTTCAGAACGACGACAAGTCGCCCGACATGGTGGCCGCTCAGCTCCAGTCGCGCGGCGAGCTTTGGATGGACATGATCGCCGCGGCGTTTTCCTGCGGGTCGCGCCGCGTGGCCACGATCCAGTGGCAGGGCTCCTCGGAGGGCTATGACCCGGTCGCGAACCTCGGCTCCCCCACCCACCACAGCGTCAGCCACGGGTCGGCGCCGGCGGCGCACTGGGCCGACATCGACAGCTGGTACTCGGCGCGCTTCTCGTACCTGCTCGACTCCCTCAAGACGCTCAACGTGCTCGACAACACCGTCGTCGTCTGGGTGAGCGAGATCACCGAGGGCCACAACCAGGCCAACATGGTGACCGTCCTCGGAGGCGGAAAGGCGCTGGGCATCCAGACGGGCCAGTACGTCCAGTATCCCTTCAAGGGCAACGAGGTCGAGGGCAGCGGCGCGATTCCCATCCAGCAGGATCCCGCGAACAAGGGCCTCAACGACCTGTGGATCTCGGTGCAGAACGCGGTCGGCGTCCCGGCGACGACCTTTGGCGACCCCAAGTACTGCACCGGGGGCCTGCCGGAGATTCGCAAGCCGGTCTAGCCTCCGCCGGCGCTGCATGTTGCGCCCCCGCGCGCGCCGAGGTCGCCCCTGACGCGCCCGCTCGCACGGGCCGCGGCCGCCTTGGGCCCGTAACCCCGCGCCAGGCTGGGACGTAGTCCCAAGCATGAAGACGTTCATCTGGATCCCCGTCGTCGGTGTCGTGGCCCTCGCGGCGTGGGTCGCGCAAGGAGGCTCCAAGCCTGCCGCGCCTGTGCGCGAGCACCCGCCGGGCTTCCCGCTGTACTCGAAGGCCGGCTACGACATCACGCCGCTGTCACCGGCGCGCATCGCCGAGATCGCGAAGACCCTCACCCCCGAGGAGGAGCGCGTCACGCTGCACGCCGACACCGAGCGTCCGTTCTGCACGGCGATGCACAAGAACCACGGCCCGGGCACCTACGTCTCGATCGTCGGCGGCTTGCCGCTGTTTCGGTCGACCCAGAAGTTCGACTCGGGCACGGGCTGGCCGTCGTTCTTCGAGCCCATCTCGGCCGACCACATCATCGAGCACAGCGACTCGACGCTGGGCATGACGCGCACCGAGATCGTCGACGCGCGCTCGGGCGCCCACCTCGGCCACGTGTTCGACGACGGTCCGCCGCCCACGGGCAAGCGCTACTGCGTGAACTCGGCGTCGCTCAGGTTCATCCCCGAAGGCACGCCGTTGCCGCCCGAGTCGCTGCCCGTCAAGTCGCAGGTCGCGTACTTCGCGGGCGGCTGCTTCTGGGGCGTCGAGGACGTCTTCGAGCAGATCCCGGGCGTCATGGACGCCGAGTCCGGCTACCAGGGCGGGACGGTCGCGAACCCGACCTACGAGCAGGTGTCGTCGCACACGACGGGCCACGCCGAGACCGTGAAGGTCACGTTCGATCCGGCGCGCGTGTCGTACCGCGATCTGCTCAAGGTGTTCTTCGACAACCACGACGCGACGACGATGAATCGCCAGGGGCCCGACGTCGGCTCGAACTATCGCTCGGCGATCTTCGCGAGCTCGGACGCGCAGGCGAGAGAGGCGAAGGCCTACATCGCGGCGCTCGCGCAGACGCCGCGCTACAAGGGCGCGACGATCACGACGACCGTTCAACCCGCGCCGCCCTTCTATCGCGCCGAGGAGTACCACCAGAACTATCACGCCATCCACGGCGGCTCCTGCTCCGTCAAGGGCCGCTGACGCGGCCGGCGCGGGTATAGTGGGCGCCCTTCGAGGTCCCCTTGCCCACCGACGTCGACATCCTCGCCGAGGTTCCGTTCTTCCAGCACCTGTCGCCCGAGGACTGCGCGCGCCTCGCGGCGCGCATCGACGTCGAGCGCGTGCCCGCGGGCACGCAGATGTTCGCGCACGGCGATCCGGGCGGATCGCTGTACGTCGTTCGCTCGGGCGTCGTCGAGCTGTTCTTCAAGAACGACACGGGCCAGCACATCACGCTCGAGACCGTCGGCAAGGGGCAGTTCTTCGGCGAGATCTCGCTGCTCGACGGCGGCGCGCGCACGACGGCGGCCATGGTGAAGGAGGATCTCGAGGCGCTCGTCATCGATCGCGGCGATCTCGAGGATCTCATCGGCGTGAGCCGGTCCGCGGCCATGAGCCTGCTGCAGGCCGCCGGCGAGCGGCTGCGCACGACCGTGGCCCTGCTGCGGCACACGGCGTCGCGCAACCCCAACATCGAGACCGAGGACAAGCGGACGGCCGTCATGCGCGTCGCCGACTGGATCTCGGAGTTCAGCGGCAGCCTGCCGTTTCTGTTCATCCACCTCGTCGTGTTCGCCATTTGGATCGGGCTCAACGTCGGGCCGCTCGCGAAGTCGGGCGTGGGCGGCTGGGACGAGTATCCCTTCGGCCTGCTGACGATGGCCGTCTCCCTCGAGGCCATCATCCTGTCGGTGTTCGTGCTGCTGAGCCAGAACCGACAGGTCGCGCGCGATCGCGTCCGCAACGACATCGAGTACGAGGTGAACGTGAAGGCCGAGCTCCAGATCGCGCACATGCACGTCAAGGTCGACAACATGTACGCGGCCATCATGGCTCGGCTCGATCGCGACGCCACGGCGCGCGCGAGCGGGGCGCTCGAGAGCCGGAAATGACCGCCTAGGCAGTCGACCCGATCTTGCGCGTTTCGATCGACGGAAATACCATGCCCGCCGTGAGGGGCGTGGAGAGCATGATCGAGAAGAAACCTTCGAACGTTCAAGCGAACGCGGCGCGCGCCGATGTTCTTCGGGCAGCCATGAGCACGAGAGACGGGATGTCAGTCGCCTCGGCGTCGGAAGGGCGGCGGACGTTCGTCGCGCTGGCGTCCGCATCGATCATCTCCCTGGTCGTGTGGGGGTTGGTCGTGGTCTTGAACCTCCACTGACGGTCGCCCGCCGGCGGCGCTGGCCTTTGACGGGCTGCATACAGACCGAACCCGACAACCCTGGTGGGAAATCACGTTTCCCGTTAGGCTCCCGGGTCGAGCCGTGGATCTGAACGGAAAAGACCCCCTGGTCGACCTGGCGGCCGATTGGGTGCGTTCGGCGTCGACGGAACGTCACAAGACCGCAGAACGCCAGCGTGTTCGGCGTCGGACGCGCCGGCCCAGCGCCGTGCGGTCGAAGATCCGGCTTCGGATCTGGCTCGCGTGCGCGGGCGCGCTGCTCGTCATGGCGCTCGTCATCTACCTGGCGCTCGGAAGCCAGCATTCGAACGAGGCGAGCCTTCGGTTCGACCCGACCCCCGCGATCGCCGGCGCGGGCGTCGCAGCGCAAGCCATCGCGTCCTGACGCCGCCGCGGGGTGGTCTCGCGGCGCAGGAGCCGCTGACGAGTCCCCCTCAGCGTTCGTGAGGCGGACGTGGCCGTCCGCTCAGCGTCTTGTCG
>Ga0210396_10004425_pt1 | contig 13765 bp, 11 predicted proteins | sample IncBWH17OmetaG_FD_155466 | JGI IMG/M metagenome (GOLD analysis project Ga0210396, IMG submission 155466) | Forest soil microbial communities from Barre Woods Harvard Forest LTER site, Petersham, Massachusetts, United States - Inc-BW-H-17-O ...
CGCGGAACACCGCACGCGCGTGTGCACCGGCAACCAATCGTGGCAAAAAGATCAGCGCTACGATAGCGTTGCACGCGACCGCGACCATTAACGTCACCAAGCTCATCAATTGAAACCAATGGCGCGTCGCGGAAACCTTGCAGCGCGTGCACACGGATTGTCTTGGCAGGAAGTTGAGTCCGCAGCGTTCGCAGAACACGATTGCGCTCCCAGGCTACGGGAATCGAGACCCGTGCTCCAGGCAAGACTACGCGGCATGTGGATCAAAAAACTACTGGTCTGACGTGCAGCAAAACGGTCAGGTGCTCGCGAGGTTAGAAGGTCAAATCCGGCCGGCGACGTCGGCGCGTTGCTCGCCGGGCGCAAGAGTCTGTGCTGAGAGAAGAAGCCCTCAGCGGCTAAACAAGCTGGGGAAAAATGCAACAAAACGAGGAAAAAGCTTTCTTCAGGGGCTGAAGCCCGTTGAGAGCACGCAGTTTACGTCGGTGCTGAAGCACCGACCCCCTGAAGAAAAAGACTTTTTCCGGAGACTGTAAGCCTTGTTGATTCGGCTTCCGTTACGGCACGGCTGAAGCCGTGCCCTGACGAAACCTAAGCGCACTAGGGCTTCGCCGACGGCCCCGCGGCTTGCACCGCCGATTGACCTTGCACGGCATCGGCTGCGGCGGTAGTACCTTGCGATCGTGTTACTTTCACAACCGCGCCGCTCGTCTTCACAACCGTGTCAAATTTCGTTCCCGCAGGCACCAGCGCCGGCTTGCCCTTTTTGAATTCCCAGGAAGGGCCGGGGGCCCCCATGATGCTGCTCATGGGGTTCGCAGCAGCATCCTTGGAGAAAAAGTTGGCGGAAATGTGGTCGCCGTTGACCGCGGTGACGTAGTCCATGGTCCAGCTGAAGTTTCCCGGTGGTTTCCCCATGAATCCCGGCTGTTTCACGGTGGTAACGCTGCCGTGTGCCTCGGCGCCTTGCTGGAAGATAGTCACGCCATCCACGACGACGTCTTGCGTCACCTTCAACAGCACAACGCGGCCTTCGACGGCATCGTCGGAGGAAACGTCATAGGTCAGCGCGACTTCGACGGGAGTGCCACCCGGGATCTTGACCTCGACAATTTCCGGGGCCTTCGGCGCAGGCGGAGGAGCAGAAGCCGACGGCGCCATCACCATCGCCAAAATCACCTTGTCGGGAACGCCAGCCTGCTTGAGCTTCTGCAAACCCGCAGGGGTGGTATCGAAATCGCACGGTGAAGACTGAATCTTCGCCAACATCACGTCGGCGGTTAAGTGCAAGTTGCGCATCTTTACGATGCTCGCGTTGTTCAACGGCGGCACGCCCGCGCCTTGCGGTTTCGCCGAGGGATCGGTCAACCCGAGGTTCTTGGTCGGCGCCTCCATCGGCGCGTTCGAAATTTCCGCGTTGTGTACCCACCCGACCCGGCCGTCCAGCGCGCGCACCTGCACGTAATCGAACCACCGATTCAACACTTCCACTTTTTCGCCGCAGCGCAATTTGCCCAGCTCCTCGAACTGGTCGTTGGACTTGTACAGCAGCACGTAGGAGCCATAAGTCCCGCAGTACGCGTAGCCTATCGTGGCCGCGGGCGTCGCCGCAGCTCCCAAGAACGCTCCCGCCATCATCGCCAGAACCAACACCCAAATTCGAGCCTTCATTCCAGTCCCCATTGCTGGGCCCAAATGCAATGCATGTGGTTGCCCGGCGTCTTTGGATTTGAGATACGTGCCATCCTCGCGCAAGTATGATGAAGCGCCAATAGTACCTGTGACGATTTGATTACGAGAGTCGTAGGACACACGGGGGCTCGACGCGATGCGATCGTTCTTCTTTTTCGCTGCGGCATTGGCCCGCAGCATCAAAGGGTGGGCCATCTTCAGGGCGGCTGCATGCGGCTGGAGGTGATCGTAAATCCAGCCCGTGAACATGGTCGCTTCCATCGCCGCGCTCCACGGCTGTGGCAGCGTTTTCATCCACACGTCCAGGTCAAGGCGTGTGGCGGAAAGCAATCCTTCAGCGAAAACCCAGCCGCTGCTGTTCTTCACGCAGTAGCTGATCTTCCGCTTGTGAACATCCAGGCCGATGTAATACATAGGTTCCATGAGGGAGCCTCCTTGGTGTCTCTGAATCAGCGTCCGCTGAGTTCAGCTTTTGTACACCAAGCGCTCCTCCTCCGACCTATGCATTCAAACTTATCAGGCAAGTGGAATTGGGATCGTTGGGGGGATTACTTCCGAGTTGCCCGTGACCCAGAATACAGGTGGTACCCACAATGCCCGTAATCGCCCATCGGGGACTTTCGGGTGTACAATGCCTCGCGATCAGGCCCCGTTGAATTCCCGTAAGGAGATTCCAATGAAAACTCGTCGCTGGCTATCCATAGCAGCGGTTACATCACTTGTTATCTCAGCGGCATTTATCATTGTCTGCAGTACAACGCATACCCCGCATGGCGTCACATCCGTTGCCACCGGAAACTCGGTGTTCGTGCCCGCCGTAACGGAAATACAACTCATATCAACGGCCACCCCTCCGCCGTCCGAGTCAGCCTGCTTCGCAATCGGCATACGATGCTTTACGCCCCAATCCATGACGGCCGGCTACAACTTCGGCCCACTCTACGAGATGGGACGGAACGGCGCGGGAAAGACGATTGCGATTATTGACTCGTTCGGCAGCCCCACGATTGCCGACGATCTTCACGTGTTCGATTCTGCGTTCGGGTTGCAGCCCATGTGTGGCGAAACTGGCGTTACCTGCACACCAGGTATGCCAACCTTCCAAACTTTGGAAGTCCAGGGCTCACCGCCGCCCGTATCTCAACCGCCCAATAACGGCACCGGCCAGGAAGATCATTTCGGATGGGCAGTGGAAGTCTCGCTTGACGTCGAGTGGGCGCACGCCACGGCGCCGGGAGCAAACATCATCCTGGTGACCACGCCCACCGCAGAAACGCTCGGTGTGCAAGGTTTCCCACAAATGATGAACGCCATCCAATACGTCGTGGACCACCATCTCGCCGATGTAATCAGCATGAGCCTGGGCGCTGGAGAGGGCTCGTTCGCCAGTGCCAACTCCCTGCTCAATTTGCGCAAAGCCTTGGTGGATGCACAAGCCAACAACGTTACAGTTCTCGCCGCAACTGGTGACAACGGATCCGCCAATGTCCTCAAACAGCCCGTGAAGAATCCGCCCCTGATTCCCTATCCCAGTGTCGGCTGGCCGGCTTCTGACCCGCTGGTCACTGCGGTCGGCGGAACCTACCACTGCACCGATCCCAACAGCACGACTAGCCCCCCAACCGTCGACAGTACCGATCCGCCGGTCAATTGCCAGGGCGCCAACGCCGGCCAGGCTGAAGTCGGATGGATTGACGGTGGTGGCGGCTACAGCATTCTCTTCCCGCGTCCTGACTATCAGAATAATTTGCCCGCCGGCAGTTCTTTCGTTGGCAGTTCCGTCGGTGCGCCCGGGCCCAACAGTAACATGCGCGGGGTTCCCGACGTTGCTTATCAGGCCAGCGCAAGAACCGCACCGCTCGTCTATCTGAGTGCCTTTGGATGGTTTCACTGTGGGCGGTACGAGTTGCAGCGCGCCACAATGGGCGGGATTAGTGGCCATCGCGGACCAGATTTCCGGTGCCGATCTTGGGTTCATTAACCCGGGCCTCTACAAAATCGGCAGCGATCCCACTCGTTATGCCAACGACTTCTTCGACGTAACCCACGGCAACAACGGAGCGTTCGCCCCAAACATTCCCGGCTATTTCGCCTCGACAGGCTGGGACGCGGTCACCGGATTAGGTACGCCCAACGCGGCCAACCTCGCCCCCGATCTGGTCGCCGCAGTCCAGGGCCACTAAACTGAGTTTACCGGCGGATGTGGCCCCAAGTTGCGCGTGAATCGGCAATGGATTCGGGACCTTTTCAACGCTTCCTCTCACCGTTCAGAAACGGCGCTCTGGGCAGCATTTCGTTCCGGTTGGATCGTCGGCTACTTGCCTAAGCCCTGATTGATGTTGCCGGCGTAACCGGAAACTGATGACCCACTGCCCAAAGTAGTAAGGCCCACGACATCACGTGATGCGCCACGCTTCAGGTCAGTTGGTATCGCCGAACCGATTTGACGCGATCCCGGTGGCCTCAACGATTTTCGTGACCTCAACAAGGGGAACACGAGATGTGTTGACAAGAGTTCTCTGCTGTTACTTTTGACAGATACTGCAAAGCAGGTTCCGTGTTCCAATACTCGGCGCGGTTGGGATGAGCAGATCGACATTCTCTCCAGCGTTGGTCGTGAAAAGAAATGAGTTATTGGCAGGCGCGGGGGCCGTTGCTCTGATGTCGACCCGGGCGTTGTGCCATGCCCGCCGCCGATCCAATCGAGCCGATTGAACCTCTGGTCACAGACCGTTTTGAACACGCCACGAGACACAATACCGGAGCGCGGTCGATCCACGTTCTCGGCGTTGTGGCCTCTAATTCTGGGACTTCTCCTGGGAATGATGTGCCCCCCCAATGGCGCGGGTTACTCGGTTCTTACCCATGAAGCGATTATCGATGCCGCGTGGAAGGACGACATTGAACCGCTGCTTTTGAAGCGATTCCCCAACGCGACTCCGGAGGAGCTGCGCGAGGCCCATGCGTACGCATACGGCGGCGGAATTATCCAGGACTTGGGTTACTACCCGTTCGGCAATGACTTCTTCAGCGATCTCACGCACTACGTGCGAAGTGGTGATTTTGTTCTCGCCTTGATCGAAGAATCCAGGGATCTGAATGAGTATTCCTTCGCGCTGGGGGCGCTTTCGCACTACGCCGCGGACGCGTCGGGTCATGAGTTGGCCACCAACCGAGCGGTTGCCATCATGTATCCCGGGCTGGCGAAAAAATATGGACCGATCGTTACCTATGAGGAGAAACCGCCCGCGCACATGAAGGTAGAGTACGGCTTCGACGTAGACCAGGTAGCCAAAGGACATTACGCGCCGAAAGCTTTTCACGACTTTATAGGATTTAAGGTCTCCAAGCCGGTGCTGGAAAGAGCATTCGCACGAACGTATTCGCTCGAACTGTCGAGCGTCTTTGTCCACGTGGATCTGACGCTGGGAAGCTATCGCCACGCGGTCTCAACGGTGATACCACGAATGACCAAAGTGGCGTGGCATTTAAAAAAGGATGAGATTCAGCATGGTGACCCCAGCGAGACCAAGACGAAATTCGTCTACAACGTCTCAAATTCGGGATACCGCAAGGAATGGGGCGACGTCTACGAAAAGCCGGGGTTCGACGCGCGCCTGAAGGCAATCTTCTTGCGCCTGATGCCCAAAGTCGGCCCGTTCAGTGGCCTCGCGTTTCATCCACCCACGCCGGCTGTGGAACAGCTGTACATGCACAGTTTCAACGAAGCAATGTATCGCTATCGAGAGATGCTCGTTGCACAACAGGAGGGCACACTCCAGCTGCCCAACGATAACCTGGACACCGGATCAATCACGGGAGGGGCCGAATACGGACTCGAGGACGAAACTTATGCGAGGTTATTGAAGGAGACGAGCGGTAAACCTATTTCGAACGCGCTGCGGCAGAACATTCTCGCGTACTACGCCGATCTGGAAAAGCCTTTCGCAACGAAGAAGAAACCAGAAGCCTGGCAAGAGGTGATCAAAGAATTGGATGCCTTGAAATCGATGCCTGCGGCCGGTGTTCCCGCTTCGTAATCCCGCAGATCGAGTTCGTAACACGATTTTCGCTGATGCCTGACTGACCCGACGTGCTGTTTTCGGACTCGGCTCCCCTGGCTGTTGTACCCCGGAAGATTTTGCTGCGTTCGCTGTCACACTCCCAGTATCATGACCTAGTAATTTTGCTAGTGGCACACCTTAGGAGAGGAAGCAATGCTTGGGCGGTACGACAAGCTGCGAGGTAGTGGCGCAGTTTGGACGAAGTGAGGAGCTCGGGAATTGCTTTCGAGAGAGGTGGACTTATGCGCGTGAGGGCATTCGTTGGATGGATCGTCGTAGGGGTAGGCGTAGCGGTAGCCGTGGCCCTGCCGATCCTGGCTCTGTCGCAAGTCGCGCGGCAGACCCGCACGCTGGTCGTAAACGGTCATTCGGGTGAGACGGCGATCGTCGAAATAGAGGGTCGCTCTTACGTAGAACTTGAAGCACTGGTACGTCTCGCGAATGGTTCTTTACGCTTTAACGGGAACCAGATCTCTGTGACTTTGCCTGCGGGCGGCGGCGGGTCTGAGCATGCTTCGGCAACGCCACCACCTGCAAATCCAGGATTCTCCAAAGAGTTCCTGAGGGCAGGAATCGAGCAGATGGCAGTGATCAGGGAATGGCGAATTGCGCTGACGAACGCAATCGAGCGCGGCTATCCGGTAACCGAGGACTGGGTGTCGCCCTATCGAAATCAGGCTACGCAGAACCTTAGATTGGCATCCGTAGCAGCTTCAACTGATGCCGACCGAAATGCAGTTCGGTTGCTCGGCAGTGAACTCGACAATATGAACAAGCTGAACCAGCGATTTCTGGATGCAAACCAGTCGATGACTATGGTTGCTACCGACGCGCTGAAGGGTGATCCTTTAGACCAGAAGATCGTGAACTGCGGACACGCCCTGGCTGCGATGGCTTCGAGCGGCCAGTTTGTCGATGATGGGTCGTGTCAATGACGCTATTCCGCTCATTGGGTTTGCCCAACAGGAATATCGCCACGCGACGGAGACATTTGGTAATTTCCCCAATATCTGATATAGGCACCGTTGCTGTAGCTGAGTTTTCTAGACTGATGCCTCGTCACAGGAACCGAGGCGGTCACACCCACACGTGAGTTCCTGAACAACCCTCCTAACCGAGCTATTAGTGATTGCATCCAAGCTCTATAACCAGGTTCCGTAACCAGGTCAAATCTTGAAACCATACCAACATCCATAAGGAGAATCTTGTGCGGCTCACGCCAGGACCTGTCCCTTCGGGGATCCGCCAGCTGAAGTCTGCGATTTTACTGTACGTTTTTTCGGTCTTTCTATTCGCGCCCTTGGCTCAGTGCCAACAACACGACATGGATAGCATGCCAGGAATGAACATGAGTGCGCCGGCGGCTCCGGAAGACCCCGCGCAAGCAGCCAGGCGTCTGGCATGGAAACAGGAGAGTGAATTTAACCATCACCTGGCGGGTGTCCTGGTCGCCTTCGCAGGAATTTTCATCCTAGCCCAGGGCCGACTCGCGAAGCGCTGGCCCTTGGTGCGCTATGCCTGGCCCATGTGCTTCCTCGCCGCCGGGCTCTTTCTTCTAATCTTTAGCGACACCGAGATTTGGCCCGTCGGCCCTCAAACTCCCTGGTATGCGCTCACTCATAACGCCGAAGACCTTCAGCACAAGATCTTCGCTGTCATCCTTTTGGCTGTTGGGTACGTTGAATTCCAAAGAGCACGAGGGCGATTGACGGCGCCCTGGGCAGCCTGGTTTTTCCCGGTCGTAGGAGGTGCGGGCGCGATCCTGCTCCTGTTTCACGTTCATGGCGGCGACATGCAGGCGCCCCACGCCATGGAGTCGATGGAACGTATTCAGATGCAGCATCGCTGGTTCGCCGCCACGGGCTTCGGAATCGCCATAGCGAATGGACTAGCGGAAACACCACAGAGGTGGCAACAATTCTTCAGGAAGGCTTGGCCGACGCTATTGATCGTGCTGGGCGCTCTGCTGACTCAGTATACAGAGTAGTGGTTCCAAGGAGCCTAGCGACCGTGCCAATCAACTTGCCTCGCGCCAAACCACCTCTCCCCCTCCTCTCGCGAACTTCCGTAATCAGAACGCGCCTGCTTTTTCTAGTGGCTTTCTTTGCTCTGGCTACGATTCCTCTCTCTGCCGGGACGAAGATTGTTCGCCGTTGGCTGGTCACCGGCGAACCCATGCCAAAGATTGAGAAGGTCCTGGTGATCGCGGTCCTGGAAAATTACCTCATACGCCAGGAATTTGAAGACGAAATGGAGAGACTGCTAGCCGAGTCTGGAGTGCAAGGCACCAAGAGCCACATGGTCCTACCACCTCGCAACGAACTGATGGAAGGTGAACTCAAAGAGCGTATCAAGGAAGGGGATTTCGATAGCGTCCTGGTCATCCGGCCAATGACCGTGCGTAAGGAGACTGAGGAGGTGGTCACCAGCGTCTCCGGCCCCTACTTCGTGCCTCCCGCGCCCTATTACCATTTCTGGCCCTACTGGAATATGGCCTGGGGCCAAGTCCATACGACAAGCTCCTATCTCAAAGAAAGCACGATCGTCAACGCCGAGTTTAACCTCTATAGCACCAAGGACGAAAAACTCCTCTGGAGTGGCGAAACCGAGACCGTCTATTCCAAGGACTTCGGGAAATTGGCGAAGGCGTATGCGAAGACGCTCGTCAAGCAATTGAAGAAAGACAAGGTCGTCGGGACAAAATGATATGCCGGACCTGTCCTAAAGTGCCCACCAGAACCAAGATGTTCAGCTCAGAGTGACTTTGCCGCCCGCGAGATCATAAACTCCAGCTTCCACCTTCGGTGTGCCCGCTTTGACCGCATCACGGATCACGGTTGAGGAAGTGCGCAGCGATTCGGCTTGAAATTGCTTTATGACGCAGCCCTGCAAGAATTGGTCGCAGGCGACCCGCGTTTCGGTGACCCCGTCCTGTCGCCATCGGGAGTATAGGCCTTGTACGCTCTATTGCTTAAGGTCCACTAAAGGACCACTGACTCGCTTCACCTTGAGGTTGACACTCACCTCGACGCGATCGGCGATCTTGATGAAGGGAATTCCGCTGTTCATTCCATATTGCTTACGGTCGAAGGCCATTGTCCCTACAATCGTGCCTGTGGCTTGCCCCCGGCCGGAAACCGTCAGCGCCAGCTTCTCGGCCTTCGTGACGCCCCGTATCGTAAAGTCGCCGTCCACTTCAAAGGTGTTGGGACCGGTCTGGACTATCTTCGTTGACTTGAACGTGATCTCCGGATTCTCTTTGACGGCGAAGAAGTCTTTGCCTTTCAGCTTGCCGTCCTTCATGCCGCTTCCGGTATCCACGCTGGCTGCCTGAATCTTGATGTCCAAAACGCCTGTCGCCAGATCAGTAGACGTAAATGTCAGGGTGGCGTCCCACTTCTCGAAAGTACCCTCAATCGCCACGGACGCCTCCACGTCGAACTTAATCTTGCTTTCCCCTGGCGTAATTTCAAAAACAGGAACCCCCGCGGGAGCTTGCGCTCGAGGTACAGAAGAAAACAAGACGGACGCTAGGCACAAAATGGCGATTCGCATCGGGTAAGACCTCCCCTTCCTCGTAACAGTAGCCCGGGCTACACGTCAATCGACACTGTCAAAACAAACAGGGCCAGAGCTCGACAATCGAGGCCATAAATTGGCGCATTGGAACGGTCGAATGCTTTGGGAATGCCAACAGCCGACAGAGTTCGGTTCCAGCTGTCTTTTTTGACAGTGTGCATTGACATCCTGTTTCCTGCAGCATAGCCTCCCACGAAGCAAACTGAGGGTCATATGAGTCCTAAACAAAGAATTCTTCTCCCCTGCCTCCTGTTGTGTGTCGCGGTGTGCACGGCGTCAGCCCAGTCAGACCAGCAATCGCCGCGAACCGAGCCGGCATCCGACCTGACGACCAGGTCTGTGAAAGCCATCGGCTATAAGGTCAACGGGGGAAGCACGAAGGTCGATCTAACCCCCACGGACCTGATGCCTCAAGCCATCGGCGAGGCAAAAGTCGAGGCGAAGACCGGTGCAACCAATATCGAGGTTTCGCTGAAGAACATGCAGCAGCCCTCGAAGCTGGGTGCTGAGTTCCTGACCTACGTGCTCTGGGCCGTCACGCCCGACGGGCGCGCCGGCAACACGGGCGAAATCGTCATCAACAAGAATGGCGAAGGGAAGCTCGAGGCGACCACTCCGGCGCAAACCTTTGCCTTGATCGTTACTGCAGAACCCTATTCTCTGGTCCGCGTGCCCAGTGAGATGGTGGTGTTGGAAAACGAGACCCGTAAGAATACCAAGGGTCAAATCTTCCCGGTTAATGACTTCAAGCTGATGAAACGCGCCCAGTATGCGAAGTTGGGAAACCCGCTGGCCATGACGCCGGACCTGAAAACGGTTCCGCTGGAAGTGTATGAAGCACGCAACGCCGTGGATATCGCCAGGTCGCGCGGAGCGGATAAGGATGCGCCAGAGATCTTTAGCAAGGCCGCGTCCAGCCTGCAAAAAACCGAGAATGCCCTGACGAGTAAGGCCGACAAAAAGCAGATCATCTCCACAGCCCGGGAAACCATACAATTTGCCGAGGACGCGCGGGCGCTCGCCGCACAACGCCAGGAAGAAGCACGCATAAAAGCGGAGCGTGACGCAGCGGCAGCCAAGGCCACAGCCGACGCGGAGGCAAAGGCGGCGACAGAAGCCGCGGAAGCTAAGCGGAAGGCAGACGAGGAGGCTCAACGTCAGGCCGAACTGTCCGCCGCAAAGCAAGCGCAGATGAGGGCCGAAGCAGACGCCGCGGCTGTCCGAGCCCAAGCGGAGCAGGATGCCCTGAAGGCCAAGGAACAAGCCGCCAACGCCGATGCTGAGCGGGCTCGTCAACAGGCCAACGCCTTACGCGCGCAACTTCTGGAGCAATTCAACCGCATTCTGGAAACTCGCGATACCCCACGCGGGCTGGTGGTCAATATGGGTGACGTGCTGTTCGATTTCGGCAAGTATGATTTGCGTTCGGAAGCGAGGGAGAAGCTGGCCAGACTTTCGGGAATTGTCCTCGGGCATCCCGGCTTGAATCTTGCTGTCGAGGGATACACCGACACCGTGGGCACCGATGAGATCAACATGACGCTGTCTCAGAAGCGCGCGGAAACGGTGCGAAGCTATCTCCTGGAGCAGGGGTTGGCTGACGCGAACGTCACGGCACAAGGATTCGGCAAGTCCAGTCCGGTCGCCGACAATTCCACACCCGCGGGCAGACAAAAGAACCGCCGGGTAGAGATTGTCGTCTCGGGCGAAGTCATCGGGGTAAAGATCGGCAAGTAGCCGCGGCCTTGTCACGCGACTACTCGAAGGAAAGCCGTCGAAGCTCTCTACCTGCCGCTGTGTCCCAGAGCTTGACACTCAACGCCCTGCAGCACGCTGCCCGAGTGATAAGTGACTCTCAAAGAAAAACGAGGCAAAATTATTCGCCTCGCGGCGGGAGCGTCAGGGACGAAGTCAATGTGAAGCTGAGCGCAGACTCGGCCGGAAGTTCAATCTGCTTGTTTCCGGTAAATGCCCCGCCGACCAAACCAGCTCCCGCGCCCACGAGAGCGCCAATGCCGGCTCCCTTACCTCCACCCGCCAGTCCACCAATCAATGCACCCCCGGCCGCTCCTCCACCGGTAGTGGCAGCCGTCCGTTTGCCCTTCCCTTTCTCTGTACTGCTCAGGAGGTTCGTTTTGATCGGATAGGTATGCCCCCGCACCGAGATGCTGGTCAGCATAAGGTCCAACTGCCCTTCGCCTTTTATCTTACCCTTCGCCTTGGCCGTCACCACGGTACCACTAACGGTCGCTCCCTTTGGGAGCGCGGTTCTTCCGCCCGCACCGACGGGTTGCGCCAGGGTGGCGATAAAGGCTTGGCCCGTCGTACTGGCCTTGGAACCCAAAGCCTGCCCGGTTATTACGGTTAGAACCGTTCCTGCCGGTATGACAATAGGCTCAGGCTTGGGTGCCTCGACGGGCGCGGCTTGCGCTGCCTGCATTGCTTGCGCCCCGGGCTGCACCACCGTCTGGTCATCAACGCCAGCGGCTCCTGGCTCTTCACGAGCGATCTGTTCCAATTTTTGCTGCGCCGCGGGGCTTGAAACATTTCCGGTCAGCGTGACTTTTCCGTCTTTGGCTGTGACGTTTACTTGGGAGTCTTTTGTTTCTGGATCCGCAGAGACTTTGCTCTGAATGTCCTTGCTAATCGTCTCGTCGTTCGAATGCTTCGAACAGGCTACCGAAAATCCCATCAACACGCTTAAGAGCACAATTGGAATTGCCGAGTTGTGTTGGTGGCGCATATGACCTCCTTATTAGACAGGCGAGGGATGAAGTTTCGATCTTACATCAACGAGCGTTACTTGTATAAAGTGACAGTTTGGCTCTACTGATCAAAACGTCAAGAGGTCCAACCCGTTGGAAGGATTAACGTTTCTAACTCAAAGTGACTTTGCCGGTCGCAAGATCATAAACTCCAGCTTCTACCCTCAGTTTGCCATCTCTAACCGCATCGCGGATGACGGTTGAGGAAGTGCGCAGTAAATCCGCCTGAACCTTCGCATTCGCTTCGATTGCTTTGTCGAACTTGCCACCGCTCTGTTCCACTGCCTGCCGAAGGTGCGCGTACAACGCGCTGATTTGTCCGGGGTTCGCGAGGGACATCGTGCTCGAGAGAGCGGTCGCGGCTCCAGCCTCAGCAGAGAAGCTCCTCTCAGCCTTGAACCAGCACAGCCCCAAAGAGTAGGTCGAAAAATAGTCTGTCACAGCACTGGTACCCCAACAAGGAGCTTTATGGCGCCGCGCCGGCTCCGGATTTCGCCGTTGGGGATTTAGCGACGGCCGGAACCATTTGGCCTTTCTCCATTTTGAATTGTTCACCGCCCCAATGGATGCGGTTGGAGGCGAAACTGGCTAGCCAGACGGCGAAATAGATGGCGTCGCGGAACGGCACGAGCCAGAGTTTCCGCCGGAGGACGCCGTCGCCGACGCCCCAAACGCCAACCGTCCACGCCATGACCAAGCGCAGGACCAAATAGGCCAGCAAATACGCTGCCCCGATCCACTTCACAGGTGCGACCAATGCAGCGAGCATGGCCCACGGCAGACCGTGCGTAAAGATCAGGCCCATGTACGAAAGCGGACGGCATAGTCGCACGGTGCGCGACCAGCGCACTTGATGGTTCCAGAATCCACTGGGGCTCTGCGCCGGGTACATGGTCCACACGGATTCGCGCGAGAGCAGCACCTCGCCTCCAGCTTTCGCGATGCGGTGACCCAGTTCGTAGTCATCGGAGTGCATGTTGGCAATGGCTTCGAAGCCGCCGATCTTCCGCACCCACTGCTTCGTCGTGACGACGGATGCTCCCAGCGCGAACGTCATTCCTTCCATCCAATTCGCCACCAACACGCCCGCGAAAAAATCGCCGGATGCGCCGATAGCTTCGAGTTCAGCGCCAAGGCTCTTCTCGGCGATGCCGCGATAAAAGGAAGTAACGGCGCCGGTCTTCGCGTCCGCGAAGGGTGCAACGACCTCGCGCAAATAATTCGGTGCTACGCGCACGTCTCCGTCGGTCAGCACCAAAATGTCATGACGGGCTTCCCGTGCCAGCGCGATCAGGTTGTTCACTTTCTTGTTGGCGCCGATCTGCGGCGCTCCCGTAATCAAGCGAATGGGAATCGCCGGAAATTCCGCGGCCAGGCTTCGAATGAACGGCACGGCCGGATCGTTTTCGTCATTTGTTGCGAAGAGGATTTCGTAGTCAGGATAATTCTGGTGGCAAAAACTGGAGAAATTTTCGAAGGAGCCAAAGTCCACGCCTTTGATGGGTTTCAACAAGCTGATCGCCGGCGTATAAACCGGTAGCGTGCGGCGACGTTCCCGCCCGAAGAAACGCAGCGCCGCGATCGTCGCAGTCACGTAGTACGCCAGCGGCGCCGCCGCCACAACAAGGACCGCATCTCGCCAATCTGCGTGCATTCGGCTCCCAA
>Ga0210396_10004427_pt1 | contig 13762 bp, 9 predicted proteins | sample IncBWH17OmetaG_FD_155466 | JGI IMG/M metagenome (GOLD analysis project Ga0210396, IMG submission 155466) | Forest soil microbial communities from Barre Woods Harvard Forest LTER site, Petersham, Massachusetts, United States - Inc-BW-H-17-O ...
AGGCAGCAATATCTCGGTTTCCAGCAGGGCCAGCGCGTCCAGGCTGCGCAGGCTGGCCTGCTGGCTGTGGCTGAACACCTCCGGCAGCAGCTGCGGCCCGCGGTGGCGCAGCAGCGGATGGCCGGTGACAAGCGCGTCACCGCTGACCAGCACACCGTCGACGAGATACGAGCAGTGCCCACTGGTGTGCCCCGGGGTGAAAATGGCCATCGGGTAGCCCGGCAGCTCTGCGGCCTTCTCGGCGGTCAGCGGCCGGGCCGTCGGAATGCCGTCGCGGATCAGGCCGCCACTTCGGACCACATGAACACCCCACACCGCCCAGCGGGGACGCCAGATACGCAGCGCGACATCGAGAATCGACGCCTGCTCTAGGTACTCCCGCTTGGCGTGGCCCACCTCTTCGGGGTGGCAGTACACCGGAGTGCCGTGCTCGTTGGCGAACCAGATCGCCGAGCCGAAGTGGTCGATGTGCGCGTGGGTCAGCAGGATGGCGTGCAGGTCGCCGGCGTCGTAGCCGAGCTGGCTCAGGGATGCCAGCACGTCCTGGCGGTCGCCGGGATAGCCGGCGTCGATCAACATCACGCCGGTGTCGTCGGTAACCAACACCCAGTTCACCGCGCGGCCCCGGGCGAAATGCACGTTGTCGGTGACCTTAAAAAGGGTCAGTGCCTTCGACTCGTGGGGCATGCCCGAGAGTCTAGGAGCGATCGCAAGCGCGGCGAAGCCGGGCGCAGCGGGTCGCGACCGAGAGTCGGGGAGCGATCGCAAGCGCGGCGAAGCCGGGCGCAGCGGGTCGCGACCGAGAGTCGGGGAGCGATCGCAAGCGCGGCGAAGCCGGGCGCAGCGGGTCGCGACCGAGAGTCTAGGAGTAGAAATAACCCGTGGCTGAACTAAAACTCGGATACAAAGCATCCGCCGAACAATTCGCACCGCGTGAGCTCGTCGAACTTGCCGTCGCCGCCGAGGCGCACGGCATGGACAGCGCCACCGTCAGTGACCATTTCCAGCCGTGGCGGCACAAGGGCGGGCACGCTCCGTTCTCGCTGTCCTGGATGACCGCAGTCGGCGAACGCACCCAAAGGATCGTCTTGGGTACCTCGGTGCTCACCCCGACCTTCCGGTACAACCCCGCCGTCGTCGCACAGGCGTTCGCCACCATGGCCTGCCTGTACCCGAACCGCATCTTCCTCGGGGTGGGCACCGGTGAGGCGCTGAACGAGATCGCCACTGGTTACGAAGGCGACTGGCCGGAGTTCAAGGAGCGGTTCGCCCGGTTGCGCGAATCGGTGCGGCTGATGCGCGACCTGTGGCGTGGCGACCGCGTCAACTTCGAGGGCGAGTACTACCACACCAAGGGCGCCTCCATCTACGACGTGCCCGAGGGCGGGGTGCCCGTGTACATCGCCGCGGGCGGCGGCGTGGTCGCCAAATACGCCGGCCGCGCCGGCGACGGCTTCATCTGCACGTCCGGCAAGGGCGAGGAGCTCTACACCGAAAAGCTGATGCCCGCCGTGCTGGAGGGTGCAGCGGCCGCCAACCGCAACCCCGACGACATCGACAAGATGATCGAAATCAAGATCTCCTACGACACCGATCCGGATCTGGCCCTGGAGAACACCCGGTTCTGGGCGCCGCTGTCGCTGAGCGCCGAGCAGAAGCACAGCATCGACGACCCGATCGAGATGGAGAAGGCCGCCGACGCGCTGCCGATCGAGCAGATCGCCAAGCGCTGGATCGTGGCGTCCGACCCCGACGAGGCCGTCGAAAAGGTCGGTCAGTATGTGGGGTGGGGCCTTAACCATCTGGTCTTCCACGCGCCCGGTCACGACCAGCGCCGGTTTCTGGAGCTGTTCGAAAAGGACCTGGCGCCCCGACTGCGGCGGCTGTGACCGCTGCGATCTACATCGCCGCGCCCGAGCCGGCCTCCGGCAAGGCGACGATCGCTCTCGGCTTATTACACCGGTTGGCCGCACGGGTTGCGAAAGTCGGTGTGTTCCGGCCGATCACGCGGTCCGGCGCGGACCGCGACTACATCCTGGAACTGCTGCTGGAACATGCCACGGCTGCCCTGCCCTACGAACGGTGCGTCGGCGTCACCTATCAGCAGCTGCACGCCGACGCCGACGCCGCGATCGCCGACATCGTCGCCTCGTATTACGAGATGGCGCAGGCGTGCGACGCGGTCGTGATCGTCGGCAGCGACTACACCGATATCGCCACTCCCGCTGAGCTTTCGGTCAATGCCCGGATCGCGGCCAACCTCGGTGCGCCGGTGCTGCTGGCGGTTAGCGCCAAAGGCCGCAGCGCCGAGGAGGTCGCCGGTGTTGTCGAGGTCTGCCTGGCCGAGCTGTCAGCGCAGCACGCACACACCGCGGCGGTGGTGGCCAACCGATGTGCGCCGGCCGACCTCGCGGCCGTGTCCGAGGCCGTGCACATGTTTGCGTCACGCAGCTACGTGCTGCCCGAGGAACCGCTACTGTCCGCGCCGACGGTGAACGAACTGGCCAAGGCCGTCGACGGAACGCCAATCAGCGGTGACACCGAGCTGTGCGAACGCGAGGTCACCGGCATCCTCGTCGCCGGAATGACGGCCGACCACGTGCTGGAACGGCTGCGTGACGGGATGGCGGTAATTACTCCCGCCGATCGCTCCGACGTGGTGCTTGCCGTCGCCAGTGCCCATGCGGCCCAGGGCTTTCCGGCACTGGCCTGCATCATCCTCAACGGCGGGTACCAGCTGCATGCGTCGATCGCGGCCCTCGTCTCCGGCCTGCGGTTGCGGCTGCCCATCATCACGACCGAGCTGGGCACCTACAACACGGCCAGCGCGGCCGCCGCGGCCCGCGGCCGGCTCACGGCGACCGCGCAGCGCAAGATCGATACCGCACTGGAATTGATGGACCGTTATGTCGATTTGGCGGACCTGTTGACGCTGCTCGCCATCCCTATCCCGACGGTGGTCACGCCGCAAATGTTCACCCATCGCCTGCAGCAGCAGGCCCGTTCGGATCGTAAGCACATCGTGCTTCCCGAAGGCGACGACGATCGTATCCTCAAATCTGCCGGCCGCCTGCTCCAGCACGGTGTCGCCGACCTGACCATACTCGGCGACGAAGCCCAAATCCGCTTGCGCTCGGCTGAACTCGGTGTCGACGTGAGTGCGGCGAAGCTCATCGATCCACATGTCACGGAATTGCGGGATCATTTCGCCGACCAGTACCTGGAATTGCGCAAGGCGAAGGGAATCACCGTCGAGCAGGCGCATGAGATCATGTATGACTCATCGTATTTCGGTGTCATGCTGGTGTACAACGGCATAGTCGACGGCATGGTGTCCGGCGCCGCGCACACCACGGCACATACCGTTCGGCCGGCATTCGAGATCATCAGAACCGCTCCGGGAGTCTCCACGGTGTCCAGCGTCTTTTTGATGTGCCTGCCCGATCGGGTGCTTGCCTACGGTGACTGCGCGATCGTCCCCAACCCGACGCCGGAACAGCTCGCCGACATTGCGATCTGCTCGGCGCGCACCGCGGCGCAGTTCGGAATCGAGCCTCGGGTGGCCATGCTGTCTTACTCCACCGGGGAATCCGGCACGGGTGCAGATGTCGATAAGGTCAGAGCTGCAACGGATTTGGTGCGTGCCCGGGATCCGCAACTGCCGGTCGAGGGCCCCATCCAGTACGACGCCGCGGTAGATCCGTCCGTCGCGGCCACCAAGATGACTGACTCGGCGGTGGCTGGTCGCGCGACGGTACTGATCTTTCCTGACCTCAACACCGGTAACAACACCTACAAGGCGGTGCAGCGCAGCGCCGGGGCGATCGCGATCGGGCCAGTGCTACAAGGTCTGCGCAAGCCGGTGAACGACCTGTCCCGGGGCGCGTTGGTCGACGACATCGTCAATACAGTCGCCATCACCGCGATCCAAGCGCAAGGCGTCCATGTCCACTGAGGCCGCCAATCAGGTTGTGCTGGTGATCAACTCCGGCTCGTCCTCGCTGAAATACCAGCTGGTCGAGCCCGCGTCCGGCGCGTCCCGGGCGGGCGGCACGATCGAGCGGATCGGTGAAGAATCTTCCCCGGTGGCCGATCACGAAGCGGCGCTGCGGCGCGCGTTCGACGAGCTAGCCGGGGCGGGTATTGACCTGAAGGCCGTCGGCCTGGCGGCGGTCGGGCATCGGGTAGTGCACGGCGGCAGGCGGTTTCACCGGCCGACAATCCTGGACGACGCGGTGGTCGCCGAGATCGAGGCGCTGTCGGAACTGGCTCCGCTGCACAACCCGCCCGCGGTCAAGGGAATTGAGGTGGCGCGCGAGCTGCTACCCGACACACCGCACGTTGCGGTGTTCGACACGGCATTTTTTCACGACCTGCCATTGCAGGCCGCCACCTACGCGATCGATCACGGATTGGCCGAGCAGTGGGAGATCCGCCGGTACGGATTTCACGGCACTTCGCACCGCTATGTGAGCGAGCAGGCCGCCAGCTTTCTGGTCAGGCCGCTGAACAGTCTGAATCAGATTGTGCTGCATCTGGGTAACGGCGCTTCGGCTTCGGCGATCGCCGGCGGCCGGCCGATCGACACGTCGATGGGCTTGACTCCGCTGGAGGGCCTCGTGATGGGCACGCGCAGCGGCGACATCGACCCCAGCGTCGTCAGCTATCTGACCCGCCGCGCGAACATGAGCGTGGACGAGGTCGAATCCATGCTGAACCACCGGTCGGGGGTGTTGGGGCTGGCGGGGGAGCGCGATTTCCGCCGACTGGGCGACATGATCGAGTCCGGCGACAGCGCAGCGAAATTGGCTTACGACGTGTTCATTCACCGACTGCGCAAGTACGTCGGAGCGTACCTGGCCGTGCTGGAGCATACCGACGTGATCACCTTCACCGCTGGGATCGGCGAGAATGCCGCGGCGGTGCGCAGGGATGCGGTGGTCGGCATGGCCGAACTCGGTGTGATCATTGACCACGACCGCAACGCGAGCGGTGAGCGCCGCATTTCCACAGACGATTCACCGATTTCGATCCTGGTGATTCCGACCAACGAAGAGCTGGCCATCGCCCGCGACTGTGTCGGGGTGATGGGAAAGTTAGAGGAATCCTAGGGCGGTTCGTCCCGCGCCGACCGACGATGTCGGGTCGGTCCCGACGGTGCGCGACAGCAGCTCGTAGTAGACGTCGCGAAAGTCGGTGGTGAATTTCAGGTCTCCGTTGTCCAGGTTTTTCAGGCTAGGTTCATCCCCATAGAAGCCGCCTTTGACCGGCTCGCCCGCTACGAAAACGGGACCGGCGGTGCCGTGGTCGGTGCCTTGGGAGGCGTTGGCGCGCACCCGTCGCCCGAATTCCGAATACGTCATCAGCACGACGTTTTTGCCGCAGGGATCGCCGGCCATCTGCTGCAGGAACGGTGTTACGGCTTCGTCGAGAGTCTGCAGCAGGCGCTGCTGGGTGTCGCGTTCGTTGGCGTGCGTGTCGAATCCGCCCAGTTGCACCGTGTACACCCGCGTCGGGACTCGGGCCTTTACTGCGCTGGCCACCATGGACAGCTGGGCGGCCAACGAGTTGTGCTCGTTGGCAGTCGATTTGACTGGCGCGAAGCTCGCGTTGGTGGTGCGTGCGGCGCGATAGGCCTTGCACACCGCGGCCATCGCCGGGGTGTCGTTGGGGTCGTCGGTGCCGAGCGTACCCATGATGGCGTGGAACCTGTCCGCGAGCTCGGCCTGCAGCTGATTGGGGGAAAGTGCTGCGGCCGTGTACTGTTCGCCGACAGCGAGCGGCGGCAGCACGGGGCCGATGTTGACCGCGCGCAGGGGGTCGTCGCCGGTGGCGTCGAGCCAACGCCCGATCCAGCCGGTGGAGACGGGCTCGGCCGGCGATGCCGTCTGCCAGATGTCCATCGACCGGAAGTGGCTGTGGTCGGGCTGTGGATAGCCCACGCCGCGCACGATGGCGACCTGCCGCTTGGCCCACAGTTGGGCCAGGCCCTTCATCCCCGGGTTGAGTCCAAGCTCGGAGTCCAGGTGCAAGACATCGCCCGGAGCATAGGCAAGCTGGGGCCGGGCGTCGTGATAAGCGTTGTCGGCGTAGGGGATCAAGGTGTTGATCCCGTCGTTGCCGCCGTAGAGGGTGACGATCACCAGCACACCGGCGCCCTCGGGCAGCGGTCGGTCTTGAGCGGCGCGCATCAGGTCGTGCCAACTGAGCGCCACTGTCGCCGACAGCAGGCTGGCGGCGCCGGCGCCCGCGCTGGCGATCAGGAATCTGCGGCGGTTGATTTCGGGCATCATGACGTCAGGTATTCGGGCGTGTTGACGGCGGCGGCGACCAGCCGCGGCGGTGTGCGCACCAGCGGTCGCAGCCCGTTGACGGTCCGGTCCGACCAGGCTCCGATGCCGATCAGATAACCGACTGCGTCGATGCGGTCACCGGGGGCGAAGTCCTCGATACCGGACAGGTCGGCGGTGCGGGCCATCCGGCTCGCGGCGCGCAACCGGGCCTCGGCGCTGGCGGTGGACAGCCACACCTGGCCGAGCGGCCAGCCGCCGACGCTGGGCGGGTAGAACGGCCGTTGCCCCAGTGCCCGCAACGTCGCCTCGGCCATCTTCAGCTGCGCGGGCTGATCCAGCGGCACCCGCAGCGAGCGCAGCACCCCGACCAGCCATTCGACCGGGGTGTTGACCTTGTTGGCGCGACTGCCGGTGAAGTCGTCGTCGGTGAGGATCGCGCGGGTCAGTGCCCGCAGATCGCGGGCCGGGCCGTAGGCGGAGACGAGCCGGTCGAGCGCCTGAGGTGACGGCGGTTCGTCGGAGGCCAATTGCTGCCACAACCGTCCCGCGATGTATTGCGCCGACTTGGGTTGAGCCAGCACGGTGTCGCAGAAACCGGCGGCGTCGAAATTGCGGGTCACGCCGAACAGCGTCTTGGCCGTGGCGTCGTGGCGTTTGGGGATCACCGAGGTCTCGTCGTCGGCGCCGATGACCCATCCCGTCAGGGCCCGGGCCCCGGCTCGTACGTCGCCCTCGGTGTAGCCGTTGCCGTGGCCGAGCGCGAACAACTCCATGAATTCGCGAGCCAGGTTTTCGTTGGGGGCCTTGGCGGTACTGGATTGCCCGTCCAGCCAGCGCAGCATCGCGGCGTCGGTGAGCATCGAGTACGCCAGGGTGCGGAAGTCGCCCAGCGCAAGGGTGCGCAGCTTCTGATTCTGTGCGGCCATGTGCGACGCGGCCCGGACCTTCTGGGCGGACGTGGCAAAGTGGTTGTGCCACAACAGGGTCAGCTTTTCGTGGACCGGTTGTCCGACGGCGACCATGCGCCGCAGCCACCAGCCCGACAGCACGCCCTGTTGCTCGGCCAGCTGGCGGCCAAACTCCTTGCGCGCCGCTTGTGTCGCGCCTTTGGCGGGGGCGCGCGGCGACGGCAGGGTGGGCATCGGAGTGGCGACCGCGCCCGGGTCGGCGTCGGGGTTGGCGCCCAGCATGGCGTCGATGTAGGCGGGCCAGTCGCGGGTGAGCGCAGCGTCGACCTCCGGGCCGGTCACCCCGAAGCCGGCCCGGCGCAGCACTCGGGCAGCGCTGACCCACTGCGTGGACTCCCCGGCCATGCGTCAACTCTGGCTGAGTTCCCTTGTGATTTCCTTGCGTGCCTGGTCGGAGGGTGAATCGACGGCCGCATCGAGTGTGGGGATTAGGCGAATTTTCCACCATGTACGCACACTCGATGCGAAAGCACGAAGCGCGAAAACTAGAACGTGCTGGTGGGCCGCACCTGGTTGGCCATGTCGACCAGCGTGTAGCGGTGCCGCTGAGTGGGCGCCACCCGGGCCAGGGTGCGCAACGACGCCTCCACGCCCAGCCGCAGCCCGTGTTTGGTGAACGGGAACCCGAGGATGTGGTTGGTGCTGGCCTCGTGGTGGTCCTCCAGCCAGTCCATCGCGCCACCCAGCACCAGGGCGCGGATCTGCAGCACGCGGGGTTCGGTCGGCGGCAGCGCCTCCACCCGCCGGGCGGCGTCCCGGATCTGCTCCTCGGTGATTTCGCTCCTCGAGCCGCCGGAGAGCAGGGTCACCGCACTGGTCAGGCGTGCGGTGGTGAAGTGGCGCGAAGTGGGCGGTACGTCGTCGAGTGTGCGTACCGCGTCGGTTCGGTCGCCCTCGGCCGACCGGGATCTGGCCAGCCCGAAGGCCGCCGAGATCTCGCTGTCGTTGGTTCTCCACACCGTCTGGTAGTACTTCTGCTCGTCGCGCTCGCCGGCCAGTTCGGCGGTCGCGGCCAGCGCCAGTTTCGGTGCCAGCTCGCCGGGAAAGGTGTCCAGCACCTCGCTGAAATGTTTGATGGCGGAGTCGTAGTCGCCGGTGAGCAGCTCGGCAACGGCCTTGTACCACACCATCCGCCATCGCCAGCCGACCCGCTCGGCCAGGTCGTCGAGTTTGCGGCTGGCCTTGGCCACATCGCCCAGGTCCAGCAGGGCGCGGACCTCCATCAGCGGCAGCTCGGCCGACTCCGACAAGTCGACGCCCTCCGCGTCCAGCGTGCCGTGACGGGCCGCACGCAGCGAGTCCAGCGTCTGCACCGGCTGGGAGAGCACCGTCGCCTGCAGCACGGGGGCGGCGACGTCTGCCTGGTCGACCAGCGGTACCGACAGTGCGGTGACGATTTCCCTGCCGGTCAGCTTCTCCGAGTGCACCTGGCCGTCCAGATACACGTCGGTGTGCGCGACCAGCAGGTCCACCCCGAACGTCGATCGGCTGGGGCTGAACAGCGTCGACAACCCTGGTCGCGGCACCCCGGTGTCCTGGGCGACCACCTCGCGCAGCACGCCCATCAACTGAGCCGACATCTCCTCGGCGGAGGTGAACCGGCGACGCGGGTCGGGGTCGATCGCGCGGCGCAGCAGGCGGCCGAAGGAGTCGTAGGTGGCCAGCACCGGGTCGTCTTCGGGCAACCCGTCCACGTAGCGCCCATTGCGGGTGCGCAGGTTCAACGTGAGCGCGGCAAGTGTGCGCCCGACGGTGTAGATGTCGGTGGCCACCGTCGGGCCGGTCCGGACGATTTCCGGTGCCTGGTAGCCGGGTGTGCCGTAGAGGTAGCCGAAGGAATTGACGCGCGACACCGCGCCCAGGTCGATCAGCTTGAGCTGTTCCTCGGTGAGCATGATGTTTTCCGGCTTCAGGTCGTTGTAGACCAGGCCGATCGAATGCAGATAGCTCAACGCGGGCAGGATTTCCAGCAGGTAGGCGATCGCCTCGGCGACCGGCAGCTTCTCGCCTTTCTTGCCCCCCTTCTTGGAGCTTCGCTTCAGCGATTGGCCGCCGATGTACTCCATGACGATGTAGCCGACCGGATCCCCGTGCCGGTCGGTGTGTTCGACGAAGTTGAAGATCTGCACGATCTGCGGGTGCACGACCTCGGCGAGGAACTGTCGTTCGGTCATCGCGATCGCCTGCGCCTCGGCGTCACCGGAGTGCACCAGGCCTTTGAGCACCACCGGGCGGTCGTTGACGTTGTGGTCGACGGCCAGATAGACCCAGCCCAGGCCGCCGTGCGCGATGCAGCCCTTGACCTCGTACTGGCCGGCGACGGTGTCACCGGCACGCAACTGGGGCACGAACGTGTACGGACTGCCGCAGTATGGGCACCAGCCCTCCGACTGGCCCTTACCCTCGGAGCCCTCCGAGCCCTCCGAGCCTTCACCCTCCGAGCCCTCCGAGCCCTCGGAGCCTTCACCCTCCGAGTCGGACCGCCCGACCGGCCGTCCGCAGTTCCAGCAGAACCGCTTGGATTCCGGCACCACTGGATTGGTCATCAGTGCTTCTAGCGGGTCGGTGTCGGGTATCCGGGGAATTTCCACGAGGCCGCCGCCGAGTTGCCTCACCGGCGGGAGCACCCGCGTGGCCGACGTCATGCGATCCTGCGGCTCGGTATCCACGCTGGGGATGGAGATGTGCGGAAAGTCGTCGTCGTCGAAATCGGGTCGGAAGACCGCCTCGGTGGACTGCAGGCGCACCCCCGTCGCGCCCGACGGTGGGTCGGCCCGCTGGGTGGCGGGGCCCATGTCTCCGGAGTCGCCGGAGTCCGGTTCGAGGTGTTCGGCCATTAGTCCAAGTACCTCGGCGTCGGCGGGGCGGGCGCTGGGCCGAGCACCGTCAACCACTTGCGATACAGCGTGTTCCACGTACCGTCCCGGCGGATGCGCTCCAGCGTGCCGTTGACGAACCTGACCAGCCCGGGGTCGTTGAGGTTGACCCCGACGCCGTAGGGCTGGGTGGCCATGTTGGGCCCGACGATGTGCAAATACGGGTCTTCTTCGACCAGCCCGGCCAGTATCGAGTCGTCGGTGCTGACGGCGTCGATCTCGCGCTGCTGCATGGCCACCAGGCAGTCGGCCCAGTTCACCACCGACACGATGACCGGCGGCGGCGCGATCTGCCGGATCCGGTGCAGAGACGTGGTTCCCCGCGCCACGCAGACCCGCTTGTTGGACAGGTCAGCCACCCGCATGATCGACGAGTCGCGCGGGGCCAGGATGCGCTGGTTGGCGTCGAGGTAAACGGTGGAGAAGTTCACCAGCTTGCGCCGGTCGCAGGTGATGGTCATGGTCTTGACGACGACGTCGACCTCAGACTTCTGCAGCGCGGTAACGCGTTCCTCGGCCGACAGGATCCGGTACTCGACATGGGTTGGGCTGCCGAAGATGTCACGCGCGATCTCGCCGGCGATGTCGACGTCGAACCCGGTGATCTCGCCGGTGATCGGGTCGCGAAAGCTGAACAGGTTGCTGCCGATGTCGAGCCCGACGATCAGCCTGCCGCGCGCGCGAATGTCGGCGACCGCGGCGTCGGCCTCGGCCTTGGTTCCGAAGGGCCGCAGGCTGGCGGTCAGGTTGCAGTCGCTGCTGGCGTCGTCCGGGGGCAGTGGGGACTCTGGTGGCAGCTGGTCCATGCCGACGGGTGTGGGTGGCGGCAGCGTCGGAATCGCCGCCACCCTCAGGGATTCGGTGTGGCCGCACCCGGCCAGCACGATCGACGCAGTGAGCACAGCTAACGCTCGTCGGATGCCGCGCCAGCGGGTCGGCCGGGTCTGCCGGGTTATCATCGATACTCCTTCAGCCGCGGCCACAGGCCCAGCGCCACCGCGACGGCGGCGCCCAGGCTGAGTACCACGCCGCCGAGCTGGGCGCCGGACAGCCCGCTGCGCGCGTTGAGGACGTCGTTGCGCAGGTGGGTGCGGCTTTGGTCCATGACCTTGACCAGCGATTCGTCGAGCTTGTCGAAGGCGGGGGTGGAATCGTTCTCACCGCTGCCCAGCGCGACCTCGGTGGCGGCCCGGTAGTTGCCGACCGAGATGTAGGAGTTGATCCGGTCGTTGGCCTGCCGCCAGCGGACTAGCAGCTGGTCGGCGCCCTGCAGGTCGCCCTTGTCGACGGCGTCGGGGCGGGCCATGTATCTGTCGATCTGCTCGTGCATCATGTCGATGCGCTGATAGAACGACTGCTTGCGAATCTCCTCGTCGCCGCGCCGGATCAGCGACAGCGTCTCGTCGGCTCGCGCCTGCTGGGCGGTGATCTCGACGTTGGTGACGATCTTGAGTGAGTCGGCCGCGGTGTCCTTGGCGCTGCGGCTGGCGGCCGTCGAAATGGCCAGCGCTGTCCCCACCCACACCATCATGACGAGAATACCGAGAGCGCCCACGACAAGCCCGGGATTGATTCGGCGCCTGGTGCGCCGGGCCAGCCAGCGATGGGAGAACGCGCCGAAGACAACGGTCGCCGAGACGACCAGGATCACCGGAGCCGGGATCTCAGTGGACGCAGTGGTTTCCGAGTCCACCCGCTCCGACGTCGCCTTGTAGAGCAGTTGCGCGTCGGGCAGGATCGTCGACTGCATCAGTCCCGACGCCTCCGACAGGTAGGACGACCCGACCGGGTTGCCTTCCCGGTTGTTGGTCCGCGCGACTTCGATCAACCCGGTGTAGACCGCCAGTTCGGCGTTGATCCGGCCGAGCAATTCCACCAGCGGTTGGTCGGTCAGCCCGCTCGACGCCCGCGTCACGGCAACGGAGGCATCGGTGATGGCCTGCTCGTAGCGCAGCCGGACCCCGCGCGGTTCCGCTTGGGCGATGAACGCGGTGGCGGCCGCCGCGTCGGCCACCGACAGCGTGGTGTAGAGCCGTCCGGCGGCGAACGACAGCGGCTCGGTGTGGTTGAGCACCGTGCTCAGCACCTGCTGCCGGTGGTTGATGGTCGTCGAGGTGGCGAACGCGCTGGCAACGCCGAGGCATGCCAGGACGATCCCGATGGTCAAGATGCGGCCCGGGGTCGTGGAGACGAACCACCAACGGGGATGGGCGGGTTCGGCCGGCGACCGCGACCCCAGCGGCTCGGTCGACGGGTGCGCCAGCTCAACCGTCACGTCTGCTCGAACCCCATATCTTTCAGCGTCTTTTCGCGGTCTCCCCAAACTCTATAAGCGAATTCTAAGAGCATCTTCGACCGGATGGGGGATGCGGACGCAATTCAGTCGCGGAGGGACTGCTTATCCTGAACGCGTGCATGGCGACGGCGACGGATGGGTGGTGTCCGACAGCGGCGCGCACTACTGGGGCAGATACGGCGCGGCCGGTCTGCTGCTGCGGGCTCCGCGCCCAGACGGAACCCCTGCGGTGCTACTGCAGCACCGCGCTGTGTGGAGCCATCAGGGCGGCACGTGGGCCTTGCCGGGCGGTGCCCGGGACAGCCACGAGTCCGCGGAGGAGACCGCGGTCCGCGAAGCGCGCGAAGAGGCCGGGCTGTCGGCCGAACGGCTTTCGGTGCGGGCGACGGTGATCACCGCGGAAGTCGCGGGGCTCGGCGGCAGCCACTGGACCTACACCACGGTCGTCGCCGATGCCGATGAGCTGCTGCACACCGTGCCCAACCGGGAAAGCGCCGAGCTGCGCTGGGTCGGCGAGGACGAAGTGGCCGGCCTGCCGCTGCATCCCGGATTCGCGGACAGCTGGCAACGGCTGCGCACGGCCCCGGCCACCGTGCCGCTGGGCCACGGCGACGAACGCCGCCGGCGGCTGCCGCGGACCATGGAGATCGAGGCCGGGGTTTTCATCTGGTGCATGCCGGGTGACCCAATTCAGTTAGGTCAGGCATCGTCGCAGCTGAGTCCCCGGATCAACTCGCTGCTGCAAGCGCTGAACTGAGCTGCTCGGCCGCGGCCCGTGGGTCCTCGGCCGCGGTAATCGCCCGCACCACCACGACCCGGCGAGCACCGGCGGCCAGGACATCGGGCAGCCGCCGGACGTCGATACCGCCGATCGCGAACCACGGCTTGCCGCCACCGAGTGCAGTAGTAATTTGCGACGCGGCGCGTACCAGCTGCAGGCCCGGCGCCGCGCGGCCCGGCTTGGTCGGGGTGGGCCAGCAGGGGCCGACGCAGAAATAGTCGGCCCCACCCTTGGCGGCCGAGGCCGCCTGGCTCGCATCATGGGTCGACAGCCCGAGCAGCGTGGCCGGCCCGACGATCTCGCGCGCCAGATCCAGCGGCAGATCGCCCTGACCCAGGTGCAGCGCGTCGGCGCCCGCCACCCGGGCGATGTCGGCGCGGTCGTTGACCGCAAACAGGGCGCCGTGCCGGCGGGCCGCGTCGGCGAGGATCTCGCATGCGGCGAGCTCGTCGCGCGCCTCAAGCCGGCCGAACCGCTGCTCACCGGCCGACCCCTTGTCGCGCAGCTGGATGATGTCCACTCCGCCGGCCAGCGCGGCATCGGCGAAT
>Ga0210396_10004428_pt1 | contig 13762 bp, 17 predicted proteins | sample IncBWH17OmetaG_FD_155466 | JGI IMG/M metagenome (GOLD analysis project Ga0210396, IMG submission 155466) | Forest soil microbial communities from Barre Woods Harvard Forest LTER site, Petersham, Massachusetts, United States - Inc-BW-H-17-O ...
TACTATCCCATACGAACAACCGCGTATTGCCGCCGTCAAAACAGCATTGCCATCCCACAAATAAAAAAAGCCACCCATAGGTGGCTCCAGCCATAGCAACTATATCAACAGCCCCCCGCCGAGACCCTAAGGCCCCGATACCCCCACAGCCCCAAAAGGGCAACGGGGCCGGCCTACTGTCGCCAAACCCCGCACCCTTTACCTCACCCTATGTACCACGAAAATCAGTCACAACCCGGCTACTACCCGTCCCCTCAACCATGACGTTACTATGAAAGAACGAGCCGTGACTTTATCTTGGATCGGGTTGTCCCCGAAGATGATCACTACCCAGCAAACCCAGCCGCATCCCCGCCTCCACCAAAGCGACCGCCGTTCGCACGCCCAGTTTTGCATTCAACCGCTGGCGGTGCTTGTCCACCGTCCGTTTCCCGATCCCCAATTGCGCCGCGATCTCCCGGTTTCGCATACCCTTCAGGATGCCGCGAAAGACCTCCTTTTCCCGCTCGGTTAGCCGCGGCATCCGGCTCTCCAACGGCCCAACCCCAGGCTCCAGTAACAGCAAGGCGATCTCGTTACTATAGAACGACCGACCCGCGATAACCGTCCGGATAGCCGCCCCCAGGGTATCCGGCTCGATGCTGGTTAAGATACATCCCCGCGCACCGGCCGCCACCATCCGCTCCGTCGCCTCCCGATCCGCCGTCTCCATCAATCCCAGGACCGGCAGATCAGGTGCCCGCTGCAAGATCAGTTCCGTCGTCTTGATCCCCCCGCGACCCGCCAGCTCATACCTGACCAGCACCACATCGTACCTACCCGATCGGATCTTCTCCAACGCTTCCTCGCTCGTCCCCGCCTCGGTTAGCTCATAACGCTGCCCAGCCCTCGCCGCCGACAAAATGGCTGTAATGCCTGCCCGCACGATCCCGTGATGATCAGCGACCAACACCCGGATCGGACGTTTATCCCTTACCCACATACGCACATTAATTAACCGCTGTATTGTGATTCCGGGATAAAACTACGACGGTTTCTGCCGCCCGCGATTAGCGGATGCTAACTTCTTTTTGTACTCCGAGCGTAACCGGCTAAGGGTTACCGGATGCATATCCAGCCAGGTGGCCAGGACGTGCTGTGGTACGCGAAGCAATAACCCCGGTTGCTGCTCCATTAACAATTCAAACCGCTCCGTGGCGTCCAGCAGCCGGATATTTCGGGCCAGCTCATGCCAAACGCGCAGGTACTTCACCGTCAGTACGCGACCAACGAAGTTGAATTCCAGGTAATGCCGATAGGCGTAATCCAGGTGCTCAAAGGAAATATAATACAGCTCGGAAGGTTCCAACGCCTGGATAAAATCCGTGCTCGGCACCTGGTCATAAAAGCTCCTGACGCTAACGACCGTATCGTTCTCGCTAAACACCCAGTCCGTCAATTCCTTGTCGTCCACCAGGTAAAAGCAACGCAAAAGCCCCTTCTTAATAAAATACAATTTCCGGCAGACATCGCCGGGACGGAGAATAATTTCCTTTCTTTTCAAAACTTGCATTTTGACGACTGTTCGCAAGAAATCAAGACACTCCTCCGAGAGCTTCGGGTAAATAAATTTAAGAAAATCAAGAATCTCCTCCATGGTAACAAAATAAGGTAAGTGATGATACAACAATATAGGTTATGCGCTTTAAACAAAAATCGTATCCATCGGCTTTTTGATACCCTACTATCAATTCCCCTTGACCTTTTTTAGTGGAAAACACGTAGAAGAAGGGGGTCGACAGTTGGACCCTGATCGGGCAGCCGTTGCGACGCTCCGTTCAACAGTAGAATGCACAGCAGCACCTCCCAAACTCACGCAAAAAAAATCAATGATCACTCAAACTTAAGGGGCGGCCGCGAGGGGCACCAAGGAACTACGGCATAAACGATTCCCTGCACATTAGCAGCAGTGAATCCTGCACGGGCAGTGGGGGGATGGGGGCGGCGCCGAACACCTCGTTATTCCGTTCCTCCTTGGGCCCGCTCGCGTTCCGCCCCTTACCCGGGACCGATCATTTATTTTTTCATTTTTAATCGTCAAAAATATGGACACGAAGATAACCTACGACAAAGAAGCCTACAACTACAGAAAAATCTGGTACTTCACGGAGAACTACGCCCGATACCGGCGGCAAAATCCGTGCTATACCCTGCTCTTCCAGGTCGGCCCTTATTACTTCGCCTTCGGCCCCGACGCCCAGCGGATCGTCGCCAATGCCCGGGCCGAAAGCGGTGATCCCGGTATCGTCCAGCCGCCGATATCCGAGCCGCTGATCGTCGAACGCTCCGAACTCTACCGCCACATCGGCATCATGAGCGAAACCAGCTTCCCGATCAAGATCATCTACGATCCTGTAGTCCCCAGTTAACACAAAGGCCCGCTCCGGCGGGCTTTTCCATTTAATCCTCATTCAATCACTTCAAAATTTATCCCCATGACAGCAACGACACCATCATCACTTGGCATCTATAAAGACAGCCGCCCGGATCTCTACTTCCGGTTCAGCGTCTTCCCCTGGCACGCCCATCTGTTCCTCGCTTTGAACAAGGTGGTCGGCTTCCAATTCCGCACCCGCCAAGACCCCGAGTCTCCTGTGCTAGTCCTGTTTCAATTCACCTGCGACCCGGCTCGGCTGGCGACCCTGATCCAACGCTATCTGGAAGCAGGCTTCCCCTTCAGCCTAGCCAACTTCAATCTCAAAGACGAGGCCGACACAAACTAAACCAGCCTCAACTCCAAACCAACGAGCCCGCTCCGGCGGGCTCTTTCCAAACCACCTTCATGCCTGGCGTTGAGCGCCGTTCATAGTTGTTTTCGCGTCCAGGCTCGTCAGCGGCCAGGATCAGCCCCTAGTCAACACGCGATTCCCGCCGCAATCGGCAAACTCGAACATTTTCTATGCTCTACCCGTCGGAACTATCTTACTTTCAATAAAGTTTAAAGTATACGAATGTCCCAGCACTTCCCCGGAAAACGCATCGATGCTCATTGGTGGTTGTTTTTCCTTCTCGGCCTTTGGCTTTTTGTTTGCGCTGCCTTTCTCTATCGGCTGCAGCCGTCGGGTATCGCCCGCCTGGCGATCTTTTTTCAGATCGCTATACTCCTTAGTTTCGTCCTGGACACCGTCACTGGCACTTTCCGGAACAACGCCTCCGGCGGGAATTTGTCTTTCGTCGCCGCGATGTTCGATCTTTCCCTGGCCGCTTTACTGTTTGTCAAACCCGTCGAGATCGTCTTTTATTTTCCGATCATCGCGTCGACCTGGCTCTTATTTCGCAACATCGCCGCCTTAGGCCGGACCTTGCTCATCCACACCCGCAGCCTTTCCCTCCGGATATTGATATTTGTAAAGTGTTTCGCCGGCGTTGGCATTGCCTTTATGGCCCTCATGCAAACCGATCTGGAAGACCGGAGTTTTCCGGTCTGGATGGCCCTGGCCTCGCTGACGCTCGGCCTGCATAATCTCCTATTGGCATTCAATCCTTGACTCTTCCACGACAAACATCTGGACCCCTACCCTACCCAATCTTCTTCAGCCTTTCATAAAACTCCTTTAAACTCGCCTTCTGCAAGACCTCCTCCGTCAGCCCCTTCAGCGTCCCCCGGTCCTCCTCGCTTAGTATCTTCCGCAACGGATTATCCGCATCGGTATTCGACAACCCATACTCCAACGCCATCACCAATTGCAAAGCCGTCCGGCAACTGATCCGGCTATCCAGCTTGATCCGCTCGTTCAATCCGGGGCTCAATAAGATCAGATCATAGATCTCGCCCAATTCCTTTGCACCAGCCATACGTATAAATTTTTTAATCGTTAACAATCGATTCCACCCCAAAATTAATCCCCCCACCCATTCCCCACCCCCATCGTATTGCCGGGGGTATAGGCCAACGCCACCGACGATTCTAATTTCACAATGGAATTTATTCATCAGAAAAAAACAGATTCATCATGGCTTTGCAAACAACAGAAGAACACAATCGCACCGGCCTCGCCGATTTCCTCCTTTTCCTGGGTCACGAGCCCATAAGAATCCAGGGCGCACATTATTGGTACCAGGGCATGCTACCAGGTTCCAACCCGCACAAATGTCATTTCCATGTCAACATCCGGACCAACCGCTGGTATGACTTCGACCTCGGCGCCGGCGCCACACTAACCGACTTCGGCCGCCGCTACTTTCCCCATCCCGGTAAATTCGAAGCGCTTCTGATCCGTTATCATGACCAATCCGTGCAACATTCCGTAGTCCTCGCATTCCAAAAAAACAGCCCGGCGATCGAAATCCAGGGCACCACGCACATCAAGTCATCTGCCCTGATCCAGTATCTATGGGAACGACGCATCCACCTTGATGTAGCACAACGCTACTGTATCGAAGCTCAATTCACCCAGGGCCAAAAGGCTTATACCGCCATCGGTTTTCCTGCCGGCGATATCGGCTATGAACTCCGTACACCAAAGCATCGTTATTCCTCAGCAACCATCGGCCCTACCCATATCGCCGACGGTAATGGCGGCACAGCGATATTTCTCGATTTCTTCGACCTGCTTACTTTCTGCAGCCTGCTTCCCCACTGGAAATCGCTCGATTTCCTGATCCTCCACCACGCCGAATGCCTCGCAACAGCCATCGACAAGCCCGATCCCCGCCGACCGATCCATCTTTTCCTGCCCAACACCCACACCGGCAGCCAGCTTACCCGGCAATTCCTCGCACGACACCCCCAATCCGCAGACCACCGGGCACTCTATAAGGGCTATGCCAGCCTCAACGATTGGGCCTGTTCTTTCGGAAAAGGGCTGCCCACCCTGTCGAATCTCACGCCTGAAAATCCGCTCTAATCCTTTAGCCGTGCAACACGTGCCACCCCCCGGAAGCTAGATATACGAATGTTGCACGGTCGAACTAATCCAACCTCCTCCAAACACTCCAAAAAAACTCAAAAACATGACATCAAAGAAAACCATACGATCGACCTGGCTCACGATCCGGCTTACCGCCGAGGAAGCCACCCAATTAGGCCAACTGGCCTCGCAGTCCCTCTCGCCGTCCGTCAGCGATTACGCCCGGCGCGTACTGCTTCAAAAACCCGTGTCCATCCGCTACCGCAACCAGTCCCTCGACGACTTCCTCTCCGATATGACCCGGCTCCGGAACGACCTCAACAGCGTCGGCAACAATTTTAACCAGGCCGTCCATCGTCTCCACACGCTAAACTCCGTCGCCGAGATCCAGCAATGGCTCCTCCTCACCGAGCAGGACAAGAACCGGGTCCTCCAGCTCATCGAAACCATTTCCACTCACCTGCAAGCTATTTACCGCCAATGGTCGCACGTCTGAATTTTACCGATAAAGGCAGCACGAGTCTTCTTTACAATGAGAAAAAAGTGCTACAAAACGATGCCGTTCTCATCCATTCCAGCGGATTTCTCACCGATCCTTCGCGCCTCGAATTCCACGAAAAGCTCGAACGTTTCGACCGGCTCAACGAGCTGAACAACCGCGCCGAAACAAATATGTTGCACGCTTCGCTGAATTTCGATCCCCGCGAAATGCTCACGACACAGCAGCTTTCCGCCATCGCCGACCGGTACATGGCAGGCCTCAATATGCAGGACCAACCCTATCTCGTCTACCAGCATACCGACGCCGGACACCCACACATCCACCTCATCTCATCGCTCATCCGGCCGGATGGGGACCGCATCGAAACGCACAACCTGCCACGGGATATTTCCGAGCCGACCCGGAAAGCCATCGAGGAAGAATTCGGATTGATCCGGGCCGGCGAAAAACACCAGCAGGAAACAAAAACCCTCGAGCCCGACCAGGTCCAGCGCGCCGAATATGGTAAGCATAACCCAACCAAACAGGCTATGCGCGACATCCTCCAAATGGTCGGCGCCGAATATAATTTTACCAGCTTCGAAGAATACAACGCCATCCTCCGGCAATACAATGTATTAGCCGATCGGGGCAAAAAAGGCAGCGCCACCTATGATAACGGCGGCCTGGTCTACCGCGTCACCGACGATGAAGGCAAAAAGAAAAGCGCCCCCGTCAAGGCCTCCGACTATTCCTTCCAGCCCACCCTCGCCAACCTGGAAAAGCTCTATTCTATTAACCAATCTGCCCGGCAGGAACAACTGCCCGAGGTTCGCCAAAAAATTGATCAGGCCCTGTTTCAAAGCCCGGCTTCCTTGGAAGAATTCAAAACCGACCTGCGACCCGCAGGCATAGAATTGTTCCAAACGCGGTCTGGAAAAGATCAGCCGGCCGACCTCTTTTATATCGATCACCAGCTCAAAATGGCCGTCGATGCCCGGCGGCTCCCCCCCGCCTACCATCCCGAACAATTGCAACAAAACTTGCAACAACAACTCCGGGAAAACCAGGAGCAGGCCTTACAACAAGGCCAGTCGCTGGGCCGGCGGATATCCAGATAAAAATCACTTTAAACAAAATGCATATGCCGTCAACTAATCAATTTCGCCAGATTCAACTAATCGGCACCATCTTGACCCTCGCCTTCCTGGCCCTTCATTTCTATTATTTCTGCTACGCCGCCTTCAGCCAATGGCAACTCACGGCATCGCTCATCGACCGGTTCGCAATTCACCTCACCGGCCCTTTCCATCACAAGGCCACGTCAAAGGCCATCGTCCTTTTCTTTTTTGCCTCGGCGCTACTCGGCGGCCAGGGCAATCAATTATCCAAACAAAGGACGATCCGGCAGGCAGCCGCCGCCATCGGATTCTATTTCGGTAGCGACATCCTGCTCCTGCTCACCGCTCAACCAATGACCCTGGCCCTTCTTTATATGGGCAGCACGTTGGCCGGTCTCCTGTTGTTTTATCCCCTGCTCCAACTCGCCGTCGCCCGGGCCACCAGTTTTTTTTCCACCAGTGTATTTAATGACCCCAATGAGACCTTCCCCCAGCAGGAAAAACTGCTTCGAAGCCCGCAATCCATCCATCTCAACGCCACCTATAAATTAGGTAACCAAACCCGAAAAAGCATCATCAACCTGGATATCTACCCCGGCACCCTCGTCATGGCCAAGCCAGGATCCGGGAAGACCCGTTATATCTTCCGGCAGATGATCCAGCAAAGCATCGCGCAGAACATGGCGCTCCTCGTCTATGATCTGAAATACGACGGGCTTACCCGCCTGACCTATAACACCTTCCGATCCGTCTATAAAAACCAAGTCAATCCGCCCGCTTTCTATTCTCTAAATTTTGACGATCTGTCCCGGTCGCATCGATGCAACCCCCTGCACCCAGCATCTCTCATGGACATCTCCGACGCGGTGGAAGCCGCCAGGACCATGTTGCTGGCCATTAATCGCGACTGGATCGACAAAGAGGGTGACTTTTTTTGTGAATCTGCGATTGGTTTTTTTACCGCCAACATCTGGTTCCTGCGGCAATATGAAAATGGCAGGTACTGTACGCTACCTCACCTGATCGAGCTTATCCAGACCCCTTACCACGAACTCTTCTCCGTTCTTCGCTCCTATCCCGAGATCGAAACCCGCATCAATAGCTTCGTGGTAGCTTATGAAGAAAACACGATGGAGCAATTACAGGGCCAGGTCGACAGCGCCCGGGTTCCGCTGGCGTCGCTCGCCAGCCCAAGATTGTATTATCTTTTATCCGGCAGTGATTTCACCCTGGACATCAATGATCCGCTTCAACCCAAAGTCGTTTGTATCGGATCCAACCCACAAAAACAACGAATTTATGGCACAGTCATCAGCCTCTATTTCGCCCAACTATTTAAACTCGCGGTGCGTTTCGGCGGCCATCCCAGCCATATCATCGCAGACGAAGCCTCGTCCTTTTATGTCCCCAATCTGTCGTCCGTCATGGCCATCGGCCGCGAGTATAAGGTAGCGATCTCCATCGGCATCCAAGACCAAAGTCAACTTCGGGCAGAATATGGTCGGCAGCAGGCCGACGCCCTTTTTAACCTACCCGGGAATCTCCTTTCCGGCCGGGTCACCGGCGACTCCGCCAAACTGGTCGCGGAAAATTTTCCCAAGATCCTGCAAGAACGCTCCTCCACGAACACGAACAGCCGCGACACCTCCGTCAACCAAAGCCGCCATCTCGACCCGGCCATCCCCGCCAGCAAGATCGCCATGCTTTCCTCCGGCGAATTCGTCGGGGTCACCGCCGACAATCCCACCCCCCCCAACCCACTCAAAGGCTTTCATTCCAAGATCAACATCGATCATCAGGCCATCGCGAAAGAAGAAGCAACCTGGGAATCGCTCCCGGTCATCCGCACCGTATCACCCGAAATGCTCCAGACCAATTTCGAACAGATCAAAAAAGAGACCCGCGCGATCGTTCAGCAACGCCTGGCGCACATGCTAAAAACCCCACCGCTCGCCCGGCTCATCCTGATCAAAAATCGGCCTTCCACCGGTCATAAACGATCACATCCCTAGCTTTCCTGACAAATAGTAAATCTGCATTTCAGCTAGCTCGAACAAGCCTTTCCTTTAGGTTCGGCTAATGGAAAAATAGTAGCCAATGAAAAAATTAACAACCGTTATTTTCGTGTCTTCATGTGGCCGGGACTGTACTTTTTGATCGACAAACCCCCTAATTTTATGACGTTAACCAGCTACTATAACCGACTGGCCTCCGTTGATAAACCGTAAAGTCCAGTCCAAACCTTATCTATGCGTTACGCCTTTTTCCTTATCTTACCCGGTCTGCTCCTGACCTGTTTCCTCGCCTGTCACAAAACAAGCAACGAATCCGCCGCCAAGCAGCACGACGAGGTGACCATCGACAAAGCCAAACAATACTTCCAGCAAGCCATCGTCCCCTTGACCCGACCTAAAACGGGCAACCCCCGGCTCGATGCGGACAAAACTCCCGATTGGTCAAAGGCTGCTGTTTTATCGCTTTCCGTCGGTCCGGCCGTCATTGTTCCGGTTACCTATGCCCAAAAACTCTGTATCCAAACCAATTTTGGCGGATCTAAACTTTACTCCCTGAACGAGCTCGTCCAACTGCTGATCTATAAAGACGCCACCAATCACTATCAGTCGCTTTTGATTACCGGATTTCCAGATACCACAGCGATACAAAGCACCAATTTTTCAGGCATCGCCTTTGTCGAAGACTGGGCCGGCCATCGCCTCCAACAAATAAAGGCCACTCCGGATGGCGTCCTGCTGACCATGAAAACCCAGGAACCAGCCAACCAGCCGACCGTTACCCCGGCCACCACAACCCCCGACGTCATCATCAGTCAATGCGACCAAATCAGTGGGTACAATTTCTCTACAGACGACCCCGATGAGCAATACGCCTGGTCGGAGCCGGCCGGTTGTAACAATTACTATTTTCCAGACCCCATCACTTCGCCCATCCCTAGCCTACCAGATCTAAGGCGCGCCCTTAGCACCGTCCCCCTGGCCTCGCTGAACGTGGCCTCCGGCTCCAATCCCATCGCCAATATCCAGGACTATTTCAAATGCTTTACCAACGTCGGCGGCACCGATCATAAATATTCCGTTACCGTCTGCGTCGACCAGCCCGAACCGGGCACCAGGGAGCCCTGGACATTCAGTAATGGCGTCGGCGGCACGCTTCAACGCGGTAACCCCTTCGACGTAGGACACACTTTCCTGGTATTTACCGAGTCCTACGGCGGCACCACCATCACCCGAAACGTCGGCTTTTACCCCAAAACAAATGTAAACCCCAAATATCCCACCGATCAGGGCCAGTTGGATGACAACGAAAGCTCGCTCTACGATATCTCTCTGTCCATCACGGTGAACGATGCCCAGTTCTTTAACGTGCTGAATTATGTATCGCAAGGCAACAATCCGGGCTTTTTATATGATCTGAATAGCAACAATTGCACGAGTTTTGCACTGGGAGCGTTGAATGCCGGCGGTGTCGTCCTTTCAACAAAAACGGGCACCTGGCTTGGCGGATCAGGTGATGACCCGGGTGATCTCGGGGAAGATATCCGAAATATGGCCCTGCAATCTAATATGACCCGTAGCACAACCGAATCCGCACACCCTAACACAGGCAATTGCAATTAGTCCTTAAAACCATGAAAAAAATGAAACTATCCTTCTACGTGTTCATCTGCCTCTCCCTCGTGAGCTTTAAGCAACCGGCACGAGAGATCCATGCCGCGCCATCGCCGCATTATTCCATCGATTGGTCGAAAACTATGAACTGGAAACTCTATTACGTGCGCTCCCATCGGGGATATGCCTTGTCCCTGGACACGCTCAAAACCATCAAAGCCGTTACGTTAAACAACGACTCCGTCCAAACCTTCCTTCATTCCATCACCGAGATCCCCCAGGACAAACAACCCGTTTTTATGGGCTACTATGTCGCCACCTGCCAGTTGGCCGACGGCTCGACCATCAAGCTCGAACTCAGCCAACACGGTTCATTTTTTCGGGAGGAAAAAGAGCAACACTATTACCAGCTCGCGGAAGCGTTGCAGGCCCACTGGCAGGCGTACCTGACCGCCGAATGGCGCGCCTTGGAAGGTATCAACCAACAATAATATAGCCCCAACAGCAATAAAATGAAGTGGGTCAATCTCCTATGGTCTTTCATTGTGATCGGCGTAATAGCCTTCCTCCTGGAGCTGCTCGCCGCACACTCTACCAGCAAATTGGCCGCTGTAGCCGCCAACGTTTTCGTTATCTGGGTAATGATCTCCGCGATCAGCCCCATCGTCCTGGCCCTTCGTCTGTTCCGGGTCATCAGAACAAACGGGTCGTTTTGGTATATCTTCATCGGCACAGCCAATCTCGTCTTAGGAATAGCCGCCGCCATCTACGTCCTGTTCGGCAAAGCAATGCCCCTGGACTATCTGTTCGCGCTAACGATCGGGTTCAACCTCTTCACCGCCACCTACATATTCATCGACGTCTTCAAAAAGGCCATTCCCGGCAAATAGAAACCACAGCATCTATCCACTCTTTAAACATCTTCCGCTACCCATTAAAAACGATCCTACTCAAGGCCTTCTATGACGATCCCGTGAATTTTCACCAGATCCAAAACTTCTGGAAATGAAAATTTGGCTTTTGATACTTTATTGTTGCAAACATTAATTAAATAGTTGGCCGCATTGGTAAAGTCGGCATTGCTAAGGTCGGTTCTAAAAAATGTCGCTCTTTCAAAGTCTGTTTTTATGAGCTTCGAATCACAGAGATCGGCCCCGGAAAAGTCGACTTCCTTTGCTTTACACTCCATAATCGAAATTCCACGTAGGTTGCAGTCAATAAAAAGTGAAAAGCTGACATCGGATCCGATAAAGGTGAGTCTATTGTGCAACTTTGGCTTTTTTTGTAAGCCAGAAATTGTCCAATCGACCCCAACCATCTTGGATTGTCCAACCAGAAGGTCCTGAAAAATTGTCTTTTCGATCTTTATAAGACTCAGGTCACACTTTTCGAACTTGCAATCGTTGAATACGGCGTTGGAAAAATCAACCCCTTTAAGATTACATTGTACAAATTTGCAATGGTGAAATTCCTTTCCCCGAAGGTCCTCGTCTTCATAATCCAGTTTTTCGAATATTCGCTCGTAGAACTCTGTCGACCCCGGATCTTTTAATTCATTTAGTTCAGTCATGATTTGCTATGGTTTTGAAAAATCCCAGGACAAATATATCGGCAACTGCTGAAGTAGAGATAGAAAAATTTCTAGTATGAAAACTTCGCCTGCCGGTAGGCACCATTCGACGGTAAAGGTCCACTGGACCAGGCGACCGGATAACCACTATTCTTATAGCGTGTCGATACCAGTAGGTCACAAAGCGCTTTTGCATGTATCGGCCTCCTGCAAAGCAATATGGATCAATTCCGAGACCGTAAACCGGGAAAGTCTTCATAGCCAGGCTGAAATTTTGCTTGTCAACCAGGCCCTCTCCCAATATTGGAGAATCATTAATGATGTGACTTTACTCAGGGCGGTGGCGCGGGCGGAACAGTATCATTTTGATGTTCTGTACGATCTTTGTTCGACGGCTTACTCTTAGCGCACGCGCTGTCAACTAGGGTAGGCGAAAGTTAAAGTCTTTTTTTGCGTTTAATCATATGTTTGATATAAGGTATTCACCATCATCGGGAACAAAACATCTATTTGAAAAATGCCGCGCTGCTAAAACAGCTTTAATATGCGCCCGGCTTTCGGTACTATGGTTAACTGCCTCCAGATGTACGATATAAATTTTTGCGCCGGGCGCGTAGTTGCATACTTTAATTATATCGTCTGTATCCATAACAATAGGTTTTCCAGTTGTGAAACGTGCACCACCGCCGTTGAGTACAATATGAGACGGATTAAAGCTACCCAATGCCTGATGAACTTCATGGCACCAAATAGTGTCCCCGGCTAAATAGAGTATGTCACTATCGTACTTAATCACATACCCCGAAACCATGCCCATTCGCTCTCCAATTTCACCCGTTCCGTGTTGGCCCCCGGTACGGTTAATGCTTATGCCTAGCCATTCTACTTCATCAATAACAGGTATGATGTTTGTAAATCCCTGAAGGCGGATTGCTTCGACATTTGCGGGTTGGCAAAACAAAGGGATGTCTTTAGCCAGCATTTCTCTGGCCGTTTCATCCCAGTGGTCAGAATGGATATGGGTAAGCAATATGGCATCTGTATTTGCTATAATCGCCTCAAGTTCCGCTTTGCTTACCGGAAGGTCCGCCGTCGGGTTTCTGAAAGCGGTATCAGTATTTTGAATGGGAGGATAGCTTCCTTTGGGTGCAAGCATCGGATCAATTATTATGGTTTTGCTATCAATAGTGAGTAATTGGGTAGCATTGCGCAGCAATTGTAATTTCATGGTAAATCTTTAAATTTGTTGCAGCAAAAATGAACTTATAAATCCGCAGCGCCAAGAAAGTGACTTTTTAGTAACCTGTTCACTTTTTAGTAACCATGAATTATAATCAGTTTAAACATTGCGGCCTTACTGTTACCCTGACTATGTTGTCAGGTAAATGGAAGCCGATAATTTTGTACCATCTATTTCATAATAGCGATATGCGCTTTACGGAACTTTGGCGCATTATTCCCAAGGTCGCTAAAAGGGTGCTCCTTGATCACTTAAGGCACATGGAGGCCGACGGATTAATTGTTAGGAAGGAGAAGCACAATTTTCCGCCTGAGGTCTATTACAGCATTTCTGAAAAGGGAAGAGCGTTGGGACCCGCACTTTCGGCATTGGAGACCTGGGCTAATGAACATGCTGCAATCGAAGTTGAAGTTTTGCGTAATAAAAAATCGTAAACATTCAGTTCTGCCCTTCAATTAATTGAAAAGCGATCTGATCAAAATATGAACGCCAATATGAATTCCGAACTACTCATAAGCGAATTATTGCTTAATTTCAGCGAGATCAGATATGTTGCTGGTGCGACCTGCCGGTAGGCCAACATTCGACGGTAAAGGTCCACTGGACCAAGCGACCGGATAACCACTATTCTTTCCTTAACTTTGCGGCTCAGTCTGATATGTTATGAGCGTGAACAAGTTTCGCAATTTCAAAATGGTGGGATATGTCGTGTATGGCCGGGGAAGCTTTAACCAGCTGGACGAAATTCTGGCGCCCCAAAGAAAAGGCGACGCCCCCATGGTTTTTCTCCTCGACCACTATTTTGAAAATAAACCCCTTGCCAAACGCATCCCCC
>Ga0210396_10004429_pt1 | contig 13761 bp, 13 predicted proteins | sample IncBWH17OmetaG_FD_155466 | JGI IMG/M metagenome (GOLD analysis project Ga0210396, IMG submission 155466) | Forest soil microbial communities from Barre Woods Harvard Forest LTER site, Petersham, Massachusetts, United States - Inc-BW-H-17-O ...
GCCGAGTATTGCGTGGAATGGGTTTCGACATGAACCCTTGATGATAACGAGGATTCAGTTCCATTTCCAGCGTACGGAAACTGCGGCTGCCCATTGTTGTACAAAGGGAGCGCCATGCGAATGCTTCTCGCCTGCCTGCTTCTCGGCTCCAGCTTCGTGGCTGCGCGATCGCAGCCCCAGACAGCCGTTGCGAACGTCGCCGCTCGACGAGCCCAACTGCTGCATCGTGGCGTCAACGCCAGCATGTGGTTTGCTCAGGCGCGCGACTATTCGCTCAACCGGCTGCGCAGCTATACCACCGCCGATGACATCGCCTTGATGCACTCGATGGGCTTCGACCATGTACGGCTCAGCATCGACGGCGATGCGCTGCTGCGCGACGCTCCGCCGAATGGCCTGAATGCCGCCTTTGTCGCCGAGCTCGACACGGCCGTGAACACGATGCTGAAGGATGGGCTGCGTGTCATCGTGGACGTGCATCCATCGGATCCATTCAAGGTTCAGCTTCGGACGGACGATGCCGTGGTGGCTCGATTCTGTGCGCTTTGGAGCGCGCTGGCCGGGCACTACGCGCAGACGGATCCGGAGCGCGTCTTCTTTGAGGTGTTGAACGAACCGGAGTTCGCAGACGCGCAGCAGTGGAACGCGGTGCAAACGCGAGCCATCGCCGCTATCCGCCAGGCTGCGCCACATCACACCATCATCGCGACAGCCGGGCACTACTCCGGCCTCACTGACCTGCTTGCTTTAGAACCGGCGGCGGACGCGAATGTGATCTACACCTTCCATGACTACGAGCCGTTCCCCTTCACCCACCAGGGCGCCACGTGGACGATGGCCGCGGTGCGGCCTCTCCGCGGCGTGCCGTATCCCTCGTCGCCGGAGAATATTGCTACCGCCGTCTCGCAGGAGCAGAGCCTGGTTGATCAGCATTGGATTGACACGTATGGGCTGAGCCGATGGGATGCCGCGCGCATCCGTGCGGAGCTCAGCTTCGCCGGAAAGTGGGCCGCGCTGCATCATGTGCCGGTGTACTGCGGCGAGTTCGGGGTGTACCAGCCATATGTTGATCCGGCAATGCGGGCCGCGTGGTTGCGCGATACACGCACGGCGCTGGAAGACCAAGGCATCGGCTGGGCGGTGTGGGATTATCAAGGCAGCTTTGCCGTGGTGACGAAGACGGATGGAAAGGCCGCCCCCATTCCCGCAATCGCCGAGGCGCTTGGGTTGCATTCGCAGTGATTTGCGGCACCCTCGGAGGGCTTCGCTGAATCCAACCAGAGACGCGGCACGAGACACACGCAATTTCAACGGAAGCTAAGGAGAACAATAACTATGGCGCCTACGCCGGAATCTATCGAGAGCCTGAAGCATGCCCCCGGAGTGGCCGGCATGGTCGAACACATCCTTCATCGCTGGAGCCCGCGATCCTATGCGGACCGCGATGTTCCAACCGAAGACCTGAAGAAAGGCTTTGAGGCCGCACGCTGGGCGGCATCTTCGTTTAACGAACAGCCCTGGCGCTTCGTGGTGGGGCGGCGCGGCGATGCGACATATAAAAAGATCTTCGACACGTTGGTACAGTTCAATCAGGATTGGGTCAAGAGCGCTCCGGTGCTCATTCTGTCGGTCGCGCGCAAACACTTCGCGCACAACGGGCAGATCAACCGCCACTCCTGGCACGACACCGGCGCAGCGATGGCGAACTTCGTTCTGCAGATTACGGCGCTGGGGTTGCATGCGCACTCCATGGCCGGTTTCGATCACCAGAAGGCGAAGGCTGCGTTCCATATCCCGGACGACTTCGACACGGTGGCCGTCACCGCAGTCGGGTATCTGGGCGATCCGGAGTCGTTGCCGGAAGAGATGCGCAAGTCGGAGGTTGCTCCGCGCCAGCGCAAGGATCTGAAGGAGTTCGTCTTCTCGGAGTGGGAGAAGCCGGCCTTCTAATCCTGCTGCAGGGTCACGTCAGCGTACAGGCTGCGTTTCGTGAAGCGAGACGACGGCCTGCCGCGCTGCAGCGAGCGTCGCTTCGATGACTTCGGGCGTATGCGCTGTGCCAAGAAAGATCGCCTCAAACTGCGAGGGCGGCAGCCACACACCGGCATCCATCATGGCGCGGTGAAACGCGCCGAGGCGTGCCGTGTCCGATGTGGCGGCGGTTGCGAAATCGACCACGCGATCGTTCGTAAAGAACCAGGTCCACATCGCGCCGACGCGATTTGTCGTCACCGGCATGCCGGCGTCGGCGAGCACACCCGCAACACCTTCCGCCAGAGTCTGACTGGCAAATTCCAGACTGCCGTAGACCGCTTCGCTGTTGGCTGCGAGGAATGCGAGCGTCGCGACACCGGCGGCCATCGCCAGCGGATTGCCACTGAGCGTTCCGGCCTGATAGACCGGGCCGAGCGGCGCGAGCATCTCCATGATCTCCGCGCGTCCGCCGAAGGCTCCGCAGGGCAGTCCGCCCCCGATGATCTTGCCGAGGCAGGTCATGTCAGGTGTGACGCCGTAGAGTTGCTGCGCGCCGCCATGCGCGACGCGGAAGCCTGTCATCACCTCATCGAAGATCAGGACCGCGCCCTCGCGGGTGGTGATCTCGCGCAGCGCTGCCAGATAGCCGGGTTCGGGCGCCACACAGCCCATGTTGCCGGCGACGGGCTCGAGGATGACCGCGGCGATCTCGTTGGGCCGAGCCGCGAATGCTGCCTCGACCGCATCAAGATCGTTGTAGGGCAGCGCCAGCGTGAAGTGTGCGATCTCCTCCGGCACGCCAGCCGAGCCGGGGATGCCGAAGGTGGCCAAGCCGGAGCCGGCCTTTACCAGCAGCCCGTCGGCGTGGCCGTGATAGCAGCCCTCAAACTTGATGATGTACTTGCGCCGGGTGAAGCCGCGCGCAACCCGGATCGCCGACATCGTCGCCTCGGTGCCGGAGGAGACGAAGCGCAGCTTCTCGATCGATGGCACGGCGGTGGTGATGAGGTCGGCGAGGTCCGCCTCACTCGCCGTTGACGCGCCAAAACTGGCGGAGCGCGCCGCTGCCTGCTGGATCGCCTCGACCACGGGAGGAAAGGCGTGGCCCAGAATCATCGGTCCCCAAGAGCCGAAGTAGTCGATGTAGCGGTTGCCGTCCGCGTCCCAGAGATACGCACCCTCTGCGCGCGCAACGAAGGGTGGATCCCCACCCACCGCGCGAAAGGCGCGGACCGGGGAGTCGACTCCGCCGGGTAAGAGACGTTCTGCGCGTTGCTGCAACTGGCGGGAGCGATCGAGTGTCCGCATCCCTACCAGTATAGAAAGTCCTTCGCATCCGTCGCGCATCTCTCCTCGTGGAGGAGCATGTATGACACAGCAGCCGTTGGTCCCACCCTTCGATATGGAGAGTGCCGCGCGCAAGGTGCAGGTGGCGCAGGATTTGTGGAACACGCGCGATCCGCAGAAAGTGGCGTTGGGCTACACAGAAGACAGCGAATGGAGAAACCGTGATGAGTTTCTCCATGGCCGCGCGGAGATCATCGCATTTCTGGAGCGCAAGTGGGCCCGGGAGCTGGACTACCGGCTGCGCAAATACCTTTGGACTGCTCACGAGAACCGCATTGCTGTTCATTTCGAATACGAATGCCATGACGCCAGCGGGCAATGGTTTCGTTCCTATGGCGTGGAGCTATGGGAGTTCGCGCCAGACGGCAGGATGCGCCGCCGTGTTGCCAGCATCAACGATCAGAAGATCAGCGAGGCGGAGCGCAGATTCCGTTAAGCGCGCTCGCCGATCCTTCGATAACGCCGCATAGCATCAGGGCGCCAGGCTCCTGACAAGGCTGATCGATCCCAGACCAGGGGTTCCTCCACTTGCGCTGCGAATGAGTTTCGCTTCCACGTAATACGCGCAGCATCCGCCTTGATCCTGACTTCCCTCAGTTGGACCCTGGGCAAACGAAAAATTGAAGAAAGAACCCGGGCTTTGCGGCAGTCCTTCCTGGAATGCTGCTTTTGGCGGGTAGTTATTACTGTCGAAGGTGATGAGTGTGGTCAGCGCCCCGGTGGACACGTTGTATTGCTTCAACGTGACAATGACCTGAGCTCCATTGCCGTTATCCAGGAATCGAACCAGTAGTGCTCTGCCTTCGCAGCAAGGTCGGGTGACGGGCGTCAGCAGGTCCCCCGCGGGAGACACGTTATAGCGCAGAATTACGGTTCCCGTTTTCACCGAGGGCTGAACATAGGCGAGCTGGTCAACGAACAGGTAGGTTGAGGTGCTCGATGGATCCACTGTCCCAGTGGATGCGATCCAAACCTGCGCTGCACCTACTTGCGACGAGGCGGCGAAGCAGAGTGCCAGAATAGCCATGCACCCGCAATGGATGAGAGCCCGCCGAAGTTTCATTTGTTTCTCCCTTCTCCCATTCGGAAAGAACTTTCCTCAGACGATCGGGATAAGCAGGGACGGCAGCAATACCGAGCGTCTTGTACTTAAACCGTCTGAGGCAAGGCATTCACAAATGGGCAGAAATTGTGACACTGATGGGTATATGGCTGTCAACCAGACCTCACCCGAGGTCGTGCCAAGCTGTTTCAGGTAAATGCGGATAAGGATGCATCCGCTGATCGACTTGCGCCGGTGATCCGTCCGCGCATGTCAACTTGCGACAGATTCGAGTCGATTGTCGCGGGCCGATTCCCTCTCGCTATGGGCAGGGGAAACCGGATTGCGGCCGCGGCTGTATTGCCTTGGCGAACAGCCCATGACGCGCCGGAAGGCGGTGCTGAAGGCGCTTTCGGATTCGTAGCCGACCGCCACAGCGATGACAGAGACAGGATCGCTGGCATTCACCAGCTTGTCGCCAGCCAGCAGCATTCGCCAGCGCGTCAGGTATTCCATCGGCGAGGCTCCAACTGTCTGCTTGAATTTCAGGGCGAAGGTTGATCGAGACATGCCGGCACTCTGGGCCAGCGATTGCAATGTCCAGCGCTGCGCCGGGGCATCGTGGATGGAGTGGATTGCAGCGCTCATCTGTTTGTCTGCCAGAGCGAAGAGCCACCCAACGCCGCCTTTCAACCCTTCCGCCAGATGCAGACGGAGAGCCTGAACCAGCATCATGTGTGCGAGGTCTTGCGCGACCAGAGAGGCGCCCGGCTGCGGCTCGAGCAATTCCTCCCGCATCCGCTCCAGCGACCAGCGCATCGCCGCCTTGTCCGATTCCCTGCGGAGATGCACGATGGGCGGCAACACGCCCAGCAGGATGCCGGCATGATTGCCGATGAACGCGAAGTGGCCGCCCACAATGCAGCAACTGCCGCCGCCATTGATAAGGGCGATGCCTCCCCGTCTCTCCGCCGTCGTAAGCATGGGAAGGGCGTCGACAGGGGGCAAACTTAGATCGGTTGCGAGACGAAACGATCTTCCATGCGGCAGCAGGAAGCAATCGCCCATCTCAAGGTGCGCTGCGTCCGGCACGCCGTCCACGGACAACCAGCACTGCCCCGAGACCACGGCATAGCATTTGATGCCGTCATGCGGTCCGAACCGAACGGACAGCTCGCCACCCACGTCGAAGCCACCGGCAATATAGCTGCGCGGTTTCAGCAACGACAGCACATCGGACAGCGGATCCATCGGTAACTCCGGACGATCGCGAAGACAATACGGACTCTCTAGCTAGATCGTATCTCCTCCATCCCCATCTTGATACAGAGCAGATTTCCCAGGCCGGGTTCGCCTTCGCTGCTTCGCGGTCACGTATGGGAGATCCGCTCTCACCGCGCCGCAAATGCGGTCAATGGAATGCGGTCAGGGGCATGAAGTAAAGGAGAGATCAAGATGCGAGTTTTCATCACCGGAGCTACAGGTTTTATCGGTTCAGCCATTGTTCCCGAGCTCATCAAGGCGGGCCATCAGGTGGTTGGCATGGCGCGGTCCGATGGAGGCGCCAAGTCTCTAATCGCCGCAGGTGCCCAGGTGCATCGAGGAGATCTGGAAGACCTGGAAAGCCTGCGCAGTGGAGCAGCCCAGTCGGATGGCGTGATCCATACGGCCTTCATCCACGACTTCTCGAAGTTCGAGGCGAACTGTGAGATAGACCGGCGCGCCATAGAGGCTCTTGGGGCCGAGCTTGCCGGATCGAACCGTGCGTTGGTCGTCACAGCCGGGAGCGCACTCGCGGCGGCAGGTCGCCTGGCGACTGAAGAAGATCGACCCGCTTCCACAATTCCCCGCGCAGCTTCGGAAGAGGCGACAGATTCGGTGGCCTCGCGGGGTGTGCGCGCGTCGGTGGTGCGCCTTCCGCAGGTCCATGATCGCGTCAAGCAAGGCCTGGTCAGCTACCTGATCGCCATCGCGCGCGAGAAGGGCGTGTCGGCGTATGTGGGCGACGGACGCAACCGCTGGCCTGCGGTGCATCGGCTCGATGCTGCCCGTCTCTACAGATTGGCGCTGGAGCAGGGATCTGCGGGAGCCAGATATCACGCCGTCGCTGAAGAGGGCGTATCGCTCCGGGAGATCGCTGAGGCAATCGGCCGGGGACTGAAGGTGCCGGTTGTCGCCAAGTCGCCCGAGGAGGCCGCCGCCCATTTTGGCTGGCTCGGACTCTTCGTGGGTCTGGACTGCCCGGCCTCCAGCGCGCTCACGCAGGAACGGCTGGGATGGCGCCCGACATCGCAGCCGGGGATGATTGCCGATCTCAACCGTGCGCGCGATTTCGAAGCCTGAACGCACCGCGTACCTGCGGCGCGTTGGCGTCGCAGGTACGGAGGGTCGTGATACGCTGCGTCACAGCCTCGCGCTAGAGTTTCGAGCCGCCATCGACGGGAATGCTGGCACCGGTGATCCAAACGTCTTCGTCTTCCCGGGTGGCGAAGATGTCGCGGAATGATCCTGCTGATCGATCAGATCGGGACTCTTAGATGTGGGCCGCTAGATCTGGGCTCTGCCACCGTCAACGAATAGCTCGATACCGGTGACAAAACTGGAGTCGTCGGAAGCCAGGAACAGCGCCGCTTTGGCGATTTCCTCTGGCTCGCCCATACGCCCCATCGGGATAGTGGATACGATCCTCGCGATAGCGTCCGCAGGTTGTTCGACAATAATCGGCGTGTCCGTTGGACCAGGGCTGAGGACATTTGAACGAATATGACGGTCCTTCAGCTCCACGGCCCATGCTCGAACGAAGTTGCGGAGAGCGGCCTTGCTGGCGCCGTATACCCAAAAGCCGGGAGTACCTTTCACGCTTGCGACGGAGCCGTTGAGGATGATTGAGCCGCCATCGTTTAGCAACGGCAATGCCTTTTGCACTGTGAAGAGCGTTCCTTTGACATTCGTGTTGAATATCTTGTCGTAGAACTCTTCCGTAACTGCACCCAGCGGGACAAACCCACCGGTGCCGGCGTTGGCGAAAACTACATCGATTCGTCCCTTTGCCTTGACCGTCTCGTAGAGACGATCAAGATCGTCCAGCTTGGAAACGTCTCCGTGAACACCTGTCACGTTGGTGCCGATTGCCTCGACGGCATCGTTCAGTTCCTTCTGGCGGCGGCCGGTAATGAAGACATAAGCACCCTCCGCGACGAAAAGCTTTGCCGTAGCAAACCCTATGCCCGAAGTGCCGCCAGTGATGACCGCTACCTTCCCCTGCAACTTCCCCATACTCGGCACTCTTTCTTGATCGTTCACCTTACTTCTGATCAGGCGTTCGTCCCGCCATCCACGGTCAGGTTCGCGCCGGTGATGTACGAGGATTCCGGACCGGCGACGAAGGCTACCAACGCGGCGACCTCATCGACACTTCCATAGCGATTGAGTGCCGTGGCGGCCTTCTGCGGCGCGGCCCAGTCACCCGCGGCGGGATTCAGATCCGTGTCGATGGGACCCGGCTGGACGTTGTTGACCGTGATGCCGCGGCTCCCGACCTCTCTGGAGAGACCCTGCGTGAACATCTTCACGGCTCCTTTGGTGGCCGAGTAGGGCACCAGGCCGGGGGTCATCATGCGTTCGCCGACGCAGGAGCCGATCATGATGATGCGGCCGCCATCGTTCATATGCTTCAGCGCCGCCTGCGTCGCGACGAATACGCCGCGGACATTGATGTCGATGACGCGATCCAGCTCTTCGAGCGTGCTCTCCTCAAAGGGTTTCGGAATGGCCGTGCCGGCATTGTTCACGAGCACATCCAGTTTGCCCAGCGCGGCGACTGCCTTCTCCACTGCGCTCTTGACTGCATTGGCGTCTGCGGCGTCCGCCTGGATAGCGACCGCCTTTCCACCGGCACCTTCGATAGCCTTCACCACGGCTGCCGCCGCGTCCGCACCCTTGGTGTAGGTGATGGCGACGCTCGCTCCATCCGCGGCCAAACGCTTCGCAATGGCTGCGCCGATGCCCCGTGAACCGCCGGTGACAAGCGCCACTTTTTTGCTCAATTTAGACACCGGATCTCCTTTGTTTTCGAAACAGTTTGCTGTGCCAATCATTCAAACCTATGAGTTGGTTATCTGATGTGCCATTCTGCCGAGGGGATTTGGCATTTTGATGGAATAGCACTTATTCCCGGCAGGAATGCATGAGCAGCCGAGGGAAAGCTGCTCTCGTGTGTTTTCCCCCAAAAATAACAATCGGATTCTTGACGCTTGAGTGCCCGCATTGAATCCATTCCACAGAGGAATGTGGGGGTACGCGTGGACAAGTTCGATGCGATGCAGATATTCGTCCGGGTCGTCGAAAAAGGGAGCTTCTCCGCCGTTGCGAAAGAACGCGGGATTGGACAGCCTGCGGTGAGCAAACAGATCTCCGCGCTGGAAGATGAGCTCGGTACCGAGCTGATGCACCGCACCTCCCGATCCATAGCACTGACCGAGGCAGGCCGCGACTTTCACGAGTCGGCGCTGCGCATTCTGGAAGACTTCGAAAGCGCGACCTCACGCATCGGCCGGGGGCAGACGGCACCGAAGGGCCTGATACGTGTCACCGTTCCGCCCACATTTGCCCGTCTCCATATGGTTTCGAAGCTCCCTGCTTTTTTTGCTGCCTATCCCGATATGGCGGTCGAGATGGCCGCGTCGGAAAGCCCGACGACGATCGTCGAGGACGGCTTCGATCTGGCGATTCACTCGGGCGATCTGCCGAACTCCAACCTGGTCGCGCGAAGGGTCGCGCAGACGATGATCATACTTGTCGCCACCCCTCAGTACCTGACTCGCTATGGCGCGCCGGAATCGCCGGAAGATCTCACCCGCTTTCGCTCGATCGTGTTTGTCGAGTGTGGCTCGGTGCAGCCGTGGAAGTTCGGCTCGGGCGAGTATGCGAAGCGTGTCGTGCCGTCGGGCGTCTTTCGAACCAGCGATATCGAACAGATGCGGATCGGCGTTCTTGAACATCTGGGCATCGCCCAGGCGCCGGCATGGCTGTTCGCCGCGGAGCTTAGAGAAGGTACAGTTCTGCGCCTTCTGACGCCCTTTGAACGAACAGTGCCGATCTTTGCCGTGCGTCCGGCAAGCCGCCGGATGTCCACCAAGGTTCGCATCTTCATCGAGCACCTGGAGAAGACTTTCGCGCTTTGTTCCCAGTTCAATCCGCGACCGAACTGAGGCCATGACCGGTTTGCCGACCGGGGCGACGCGGCAATCGGCGGCTACGAAGGAAAATTCTGCCCGTCTGGTAGGCGGAACGGCGAAACTCTCGTCGATTTGAGCTAGACGAAGGTAGCGCGCGCGGCCCACTCTCTCTTCTGAGAGCCGGGTGGACGATGGCTGGCAAAGGAAACGTGATGAATCGTTTTTCGAAGAGAGCGCTCCGCGTTGTCTGTGTATCTGCCGCGATCTGGTTGTCGATAACAGCCGCGACGGCCCAGACAGCGACCTCACGCATGGTGAGCGCTGCAAATAAGTTTCTTGCAACGCTCAGTGAGCAACAACGGAAGAGTGTCCTGTACGCCTTCGGCGACGATGAGCAGCGGGCGCGCTGGTCCAACCTTCCAACCACCATTGTTCCTCGGGGCGGTATCAGCCTAAAGGAGATGAACGCGACTCAGCGTTCCGCCGCGATGGCCCTGGTGTCATCGGCGCTGAGCCCGAGGGGTCTTGAGAAGGTGCAACAGATTATGCAAGGAGACGAGGTCCTCAAGGTCGGGGAGGCGAAGAACGGCAATCGGCCGCCTCGCGGGAACGGAGGGCCGCGGCCCGGTGGGCCGGGTGGCGGCGCGATGTTCGGCAAGGATCTTTACTACATTTCGATCCTCGGAACTCCGTCGGAGAAGAGCCCGTGGATGCTTCAGTTCGGAGGACATCATCTGGCGCTCAACATCACTGTCGCCGGCGAACGGGGCGCCCTGACGCCTACACTGACCGGCACACAACCTGCGCTTTACATCAGCGGCGGTAAGACCGTGCGGCCTCTCGGCCTGGAGAGCGACAAGGCGCTGGCGCTGCTCCACGCCCTCGACGACAGCGAGCGAAAACAGGCAGTCCTGAGCTATCGGCTGGCCGATCTGGTGCTGGGTCCGGGGCAGGATGGCAAGACGATTGTTCCGGAGGGGCTCAAGGCTTCCGGGATGACGGAGCAGCAGCGCGCCATGCTGCTGGATGTCATCTCGGAGTGGGCAGGCATCATCCATGAGAGCGCAGCGGCAGCCCGTATGGCCCAGCTCAAAGCAGATATCAACGAGACCTGGTTCTCGTGGAGCGGTCCAACCACCGCTGCTCCCGGCAAGAACATCACCGCCTACTACCGGATCCAGGGCCCACATCTCGTCATCGAGTACGCGCCGCAGACTCTGGGTGGAGACCCCGCCTTGCATGTGCACACGATGTACCGCGATCCGACCAATGACTACGGCCGGGGTTTGATTAAGGAATGAAAGCCTGGCTCATCGCCGCTGTCACGATTCTTCTGCTGCTGGGAGGGCCAGCGTTCGCGCACAGGCTCGATGAATACCTCGAGGCCACCATCCTCTCTGTAGAGAAGGACCATGTGCAGGCATCGATGCGCCTGATCCCCGGAGTTGCGGTGTCGTCTTCGATCATCGCCAGCATTGACAGCGATGGCGACGGCATCCTCTCCGCTGCGGAGCAGAGCGCTTATGCGGAGCGCGTGCTGGGCGATCTCTCGCTTACGGTTGACGGCAAATGCCTAAAGCCGAAGCTCGTCTCGGCAAGCTTTCCGCGAGTGGAAGAGATGAGAGAGGGCCTCGGCGAGATCCATATCGAGTTCAGGGCGGATCTGCCGCCTGGAGGCGCCAACCGAAGGCTCATTCTTGAAAACCACCATCAAGTCCGAAAGGCCGCGTACCTGGTGAATTGCCTGGTGCCGAGCGACCACGACATTCGCATCGTCTCTCAGACTCGGAATGAGCAGCAGTCTTTCTATCAATTGGATTACGTGCAGGCGGGCGTTCCTTCCGCCCCTCTGCCTCTCCAATGGTGGACGAACTTTCGCGACGCGATGAGTGCGGTTGGCTTCCCCAGCATGTTCCGTCTCGGAATGCGCCACATCGCGGAGGGCACAGATCATCTGTTGTTCCTGCTCGCGCTCCTCTTGCCTGCGCCCCTGATCGTCGTCGGCGCTCGCTGGGGCGGCGTCACCGGGGTCCGCGGCAGTCTTCCGCGCATTCTGAAGATCGTGACGGCATTTACGATCGGGCACTCGATCACGCTGGCGCTCGCGGCATGGGGACTTGTGCACGTGCCCAGCCAGCCGGTTGAAGTGCTGATCGCAGTTTCGATTCTCGTCTCCGCGATGCATGCACTGCGCCCGTTATTCCCTGGCAAAGAAGCAGGGATAGCCGCTTTCTTCGGCCTGATTCACGGTCTGGCGTTTGGCGCGACGCTGAGCGCGCTGGGACTTGGCCGGTGGGAGCGCGTGGCCGGCATTCTAGCATTCAATCTGGGCATTGAAACCATGCAGCTGATCGTGGTGGCCGCGGTCATGCCGGTGCTGATTTTGATGAGTCGCACACGCGCGTATTCAGTCTGCCGCGTCGGCGGGGCGCTTGTTGCCGGTGTTGCGTCTGTGGGGTGGATCGCTGAGCGGCTGTTCCATCTGCCGAACCTGGCAGGCGTGGTAGCGAATAACGTAGCGCATTAACGCCATCTGGATTGTTTCTCATCGATAAGTGAGCGGATTCGCGGCGACTTGTCCTATAGTCATCCATTCCGTTTCCTGCCCGGCAGCAACGCGATGCTCATTTGCCGTTAGCAACCTGCGCGGCGCGTCCTGCCGCGGCATACAGGTTCAGGCGTGAGTAGACGCCGAAGGCCGACCCGTCATCCAGGAAACCGCCGCCGGGTCCTTCGGTCTCGGTCAGGATTTTGTCGGCCCGCTCCAGGGTCAACGAGGGAAAAGCGGCTGTCAGCAGATATCCGGCCTCGGGAGCGAGCTTGCCAACATCCTCCACCGTTCCAGCAGTCTTCGAATAAACGACCGGCAAGTCATACGTCTGCGTCCCCGCATAAAAGGCTTCGTTCGCTTCGGGATTGTTCAGATGTCCCGTATCTTGCTTTGCGCAAACTTCGATAGAGTCTCCGCAGGCTGCCTGTAGCGCCGACGTCATGTCGGCACGGGCCTTCTTTACCGCAGCCTGGAAGTCTTTTATCACCGGGGCGTGTGGAAGCGTCTGCCCCACGTAGGCCGGGTCGTTCGCCAGAAGATGCGCCAAATGGTAGAGCGCCACTGTTCGCCCTCCCAGCACATCCATTGCATAGTGCGCGCCCATGATGATGCGGTCGTTTCCATATTCGGCACCCCGCGCGACCATCTGCTGATACCGCTCCGGCACCAGGATCGCCAGCATCACCGAGCCCGTATAGCCATAAGTCGTGTGGCCACTCGGATACGACGGGCTATTGATCAGATTCATGATGGGTCCGCGGTTGTAATCAGAGTTGTCCGCAGGAATATTGAAATAGTCCGGTCCGACAATTCGTGTAACCTTCGGCTCGGTCTGAAAGGGGCGGGAATTGCCAAACTGATCGGCGCCCGCGGTTCCTGCCGGAAGTCGGTAGCTGATGCCGAACACGTCTGGAGAGCCGCCGTTGCTCTTGAAAATCGCGCTCGCCGTGGCCGAGACCGGCGTCTTTCCATCGGTCGTTGCATTGGCGAAAAAATATTTGGCGGAGTTGGAATTCAAACCAGCCGTCAGGTTCGCGTAGGCGAGAACCTCGGCAACTGCCGGTGACAGCTTGGTGTAACGCTCCCGATCGATGTAGTGCGCCCGCGCCAGATAGGCACTGCCGAGTGTCGTCCCGAGCCCGTCCGCAAGGTTGGCCACGTTAGCGCCCGTAATAAAAGCATCGCGAAGCGCCTGCTGTTGCTGTTCCGCGAAGGGCAGGAGTGTCGGCTGCTGTATGGCACCGGTCTGAATCCCGCCGGTGACGGTATAGTTCGCGGCCAGCGCCGCTTTGCCCGCATCCGTAGTCGACAGTGCGGCCACCGGCGCAAGTCCTTTGAGAGCGACCATATCCGTAGCCGACTGCGCTTCAGCCTGGCAGGACAGCAGCGCGCACAGCACCGCTGCCGTGAAAAAGATCCTGCTTGGCATCTCTCGTCCCTCCGATCACGAGCACACGAACAAGAAAGCAATCTACCAGCCGCCTCAGCGCACCAGCAAAGATCGGCTTCGCCGCAAACGCAATTGGCCTGGCGCATCCGTTAAGCTGCTCTTCAGTCATTCACTCTTGGGCATGCGGATTGTTCTCACCACCTTTGGCACGCTGGGCGATGTACACCCGCTGATCGGGGTGGCGCTGGAGATGCGGCGGCGGGGACATACGCCCGTGCTG
>Ga0210396_10004432_pt1 | contig 13757 bp, 13 predicted proteins | sample IncBWH17OmetaG_FD_155466 | JGI IMG/M metagenome (GOLD analysis project Ga0210396, IMG submission 155466) | Forest soil microbial communities from Barre Woods Harvard Forest LTER site, Petersham, Massachusetts, United States - Inc-BW-H-17-O ...
GGTGCCGTTGAGCATCACCTTCATCAGGCGGCCGGAATGGGTGCCGGTGTGGAAGGTCAGCGGCAATTGCATGATGTGCTCGAAATAATTCGTCAGCACCGCCTGACGCTGGCGGTGTGCCAGCCGATCGGCGTGAAGGGCCACGGCCGCACTGCAGCCGATGGTGAACAGGCCGAAAGCCGCCCAGGCCGCCAGCAGCGGCCATGCCGGCGAGGACCCGAGCGGACCGGCCGAGGGCTTGCCGGACAAGACATCGACGATACGGCCGAACAGCACCGGCTCGGCGAATTGCGCGCCGGCCAGCAGCAGATTGGCGCCGGCCAGGATCCAGCCCAGCCGCGCCTCCTTGCCGAGCAATTCAAGAACGCGGGTATAGAGGCGAAGCAGGGACATACCGAAACGGACTCTGGTCGGCGGAACGGACGATCGTTCCGAGGCTCATTCTAAGCAGGGATCGCCCCGGAGATACAGCATCCGCGCATGATCCGCCAAAGTGTATGCGGGTTGGCGAAGAGATCACGCGCCGATTCAATAGTTTAGCGCGCGATCTCTGGACAAACGAAGGCGTTTGTCCGGCAAAACCGGTATTCCACTTTTGCCGATCGCGCGCTGATTTTTGGCTCAATTCATCAGGCGGTCGCCGAGCGGTGGCAGGAAGCTGTCGTCGAAAATATCGGTCGCGGATGGCCGTTTCAGGAATTTGAAATCCTCGGCGACCTGATCGATCGAGCGGTCGAGCCTGATGGGATCGATGCCGCCGAGGCCGTTGCGCTTCACCTCGCCGGTTAGAATATTGTCTTCGATCACGGTGCGCAGGCGTTCCAGCTCAAGATCGCGCGAGCCGTCTTCCATGCGGCTGACAATTTCATCCGCCGCATGCCCGGGCTCCTTGATGGCCAGATGCATGCCGGCGATCGCCGCGCGCAGGAAGCCCTTCACCGCCTCGGGCCTTTTGGCGGCGAATGCCGGATTGACGATCACCGCGAGCCCGTAGGCCTCGCAACCGTAATCGGCGAATCGGAGCACCGCGAGATCATCGGCCGGAACGCCGCGATCCCTCAAATTGATCGGCGACAGATACGAAAATCCGGTGACGGCGTCGACCTGACCGGCCGACAGCATCGGCTCGCGCACGGCGGCACTCATGCGGTTCTGTTTCACGCCTGCGGTCTTGATCCCGTTCTGCCGCGCCAGCGCCGGCCATAGCCGGATTGAAAGATCGCCCTCGGCGACGCCGAGCGTTTTACCCTCGATGTCGGAGAGCGTGTGGATACCCCGGCTTTTGCGGGCGATAATGGCGTAGGGTGACCTATTGAACAGCACAAACACGGCCTTGACCGGTGGCGCGTTCTTGTCGCGAAAGCGGATCAGCGCGTTGATGTCGACCAGCGCGAACTCGCTGCTCCCGGCAGCGACGCGCGCGATCGCCTCGGGCGATCCGTTGGCGACATCGATCGTGACTGCCAGGCCTTCGGAACCGAACAAGCCGTCGGTCGCTGCCAGCACAAAAGGGGCCGCGCCCGCATTGATCGGACGGTCGAGGGAAAACTGGATGGCGATCGGTTGGCGGGTTTCGCCCGCGGCCCGGCTTCCTGCGGTGCCGAAGCACACGCAAGCCAGCAGGCCCGTCACGAAAACCAGAACGCGACTGATAGATATGGTCTGACTTACGCGCATGCGGATCGCACCGGGATCGGACCTTAGATTGCCGCGCCGGATAAGGTTGTTTCTTCACGTTGAAACACCGTGGCGCGCATTCTACCGGACGAAACCTGAACGCTAGATGAGCGCGCGGGCTGTCATTGTCTTCGAATGGCGAAACCTGCGCTGGTTCGGCGCGTAGTTAAGAGAGACCTACCGGGACCGCGACCAAGGAACATTTATCGCGGCGGCCCGTGATCCTGCGGTGGTGACTATCCGACCGGGCGCGAATGCCAGACCTGTCTTCAAATTGTCATCTGACCTGCCTGCAGTCCCGCGCTCCTCCGCCGGCCAGCGGGTAGAATTATTGGCTGGCCGTTAACACGCTGGCCACGTGTTTCGATTAGGCTAGATGGGATGAGTGATTCGCTCGAACGGCTCTACCAGGCGATCATCGCGGCCAAGGATCTCGATCCGGCAATTTCGCGAACGGCACGGCTGTTCCAACGTGGCCCCGCCAAGATGGCGAAGAAATTGGCCGAAGAAGCCATCGAGGTCGTGATCGACGCTGTCAACGGCAAGACCGACGCCGTGGTCAGAGAGAGCGCCGACCTTCTGTATAATCTCAGCGTCTTGTGGGCCTCGTCCGGCGTGCGTCCCGAGGACGTGTGGCGCGAAATGGAGCGGCGCGAGCATCTGCTTGGAATTGCCGAAAAGATGCCGAAATCCGCCATCAAGATGCCCAAGGTTTCGTCATCTCGGGTCGCACGGCGACCAATTGTCGCGCTTGAGAGCCGCCCTCTGCGCAAGCGCCACTGAGACCTCCCCAAATTTCCTTTCATTCACGGCATGGACAAATCAGTCCCATGGTGGTTCATCGCCCCATGCTCAGACGGATTTACGATTGGTGCATCGACGCCGCGCACAAGCCCTACGCGCTCTGGATCATGGGAGCGGTGGCATTCGCGGAAAGTTCATTCTTTACGGTGCCGCCGGATGTGATGCTGATCCCGATGTCGCTGGCGCGGCCACAGCGCGCCTGGCTCTATGCCTCGATCTGCACCGCGACATCGGTGCTGGGTGGCATGCTCGGCTATGCCATTGGTGCGCTGCTCTATGATTCCCTCGGACATTGGCTGATCGAATTCTACGGTCTTGGCGGCAAGGTCGAAGCCTTCCGGGCATCCTATGCCGAATGGGGCGCTCTGATCATTATCGGCAAGGGCCTGACACCGATCCCCTACAAGCTGGTGACCATCACGTCGGGTTTTGCCGGCTACAACATCGGGCTGTTCGTGTTGTGCTCGATCATCGCGCGCGGCGGCCGCTTCTTCGTGGTCGCGATCCTGCTCAACCGCTACGGCGAATGGATTCGGGTCAGGATCGAGAAGCATCTGGGGCTGTGGGTGGCGCTGGGCGTTGCCGTGCTGGTGCTGGGTTTTATTGTCGCATTCAGAATGATCTGAAGCCGCGGCGCTTTGCCGGTTCGCCGGTTCAGGCTACGCTCGAGGTCATGCTTGATCGATCCGGCCACCTGATCGCGCCGTCCCGGACGCAACTCGCGACGGCCGCCATGGCGCTGTCGATGTTGATGATTGCCGCAGGCGCCGGCTGGTCGCAGGCGGTTTCACCGTCCTCTTCGCCGCCGTCCCCATCGCCCTCCGCTCTTGGCGTGCAGACGCCGGCCCAGCCAGCGTCGCCGGATCGCCCCGCGCCTGCACAAGGCGAGCCCACATCCCCGTCGCGGGTGCGTGAAGATAATCCGGGCCTGATCAACGAAATGGGAAAGATGTTCGAGAAATCGCTGTCGATCTTGCCGACGCTGAAGAGTCCGGGGGAGACGATCGATGACTTGAACGCACGCGCCAAAGATGCGGGCGAAACCCTGTCGCGCCTGGCCAAGCCCTCGATGGTGACGGGACGCATGAAATGCATGGTTTCGGCAAACGGCGCGCCGGACTGCAAGGGCGCCGCCGACAAGCTCTGCCAGACCAGGGAGTTCAAGGAAGGCAAGAGTCTCACCACCGATTCCGCGGAGGCCTGCTCGGCGAAAGTCCTGATTCCCGGCCGGACACGAAAGCCGGACGACTGCCGGACCGATCATTACGTCACCCGCGCACTGTGCCAGTAGGTAGGGGGATCGGGCCGCAAGCGCAGCCAATCCGGGCGGTGCGCGATTGCCTATTTGGTATGATGTCTGGCATTCTTAAGAGAGCAGTGCTTGCTTGAGGTCGGTGCCTGCGCCTTGTGGCCATAGCGAAAAGGATTTTGACGAATGTCCATGCCTGCCTTGTTCAAGGGCCGTCTGTCGATTCCCGTGATCGGTGCGCCGCTGTTCATCATTTCCGTGCCTGACCTCGTCATCGCGCAATGCAAGGCGGGAATTGTCGGGTCGTTTCCGGCGCTCAATGCACGGCCGCCGGAACTGCTCGACGAATGGCTGGTGCGGATCAAGCAGGAACTCGCCGCACATGACAAGGCTCATCCCGATCGGCCGTCGGCGCCGTTCGCGGTCAATCAGATCGTGCATCGGTCGAACAACCGGCTCGAACAGGATCTGGCGCTGTGCGAAAAGCATAAAGTGCCGATCATCATCACCTCGCTCGGGGCGCGCGAGGAAGTCAATCAGGCCGCGCATGGCTGGGGCGGCATCGTCTTCCACGATGTGATCAACCAGAAATTCGCGCATAAGGCGATCGAGAAGGGCGCCGACGGTTTGATCCTGGTGTCCGCCGGCGCCGGCGGCCATGCCGGCGAGATATCGCCTTTCGCGTTCGTGGCCGAAACCCGGCAATGGTTCGACGGGCCGATCGCGCTGTCGGGCGCGATCGGTAATGGCCGCGCGATCCGGGCGGCGCGCATGCTGGGCGCCGACTTTGCCTATATCGGCTCGGCGTTCATCGCCACCCGGGAGGCCAACGCGGTGGAGGGCTACAAGCAGATGATCACCACCTCGACCGCGGAAGATATCGTCTATTCAAATCTCTTCACCGGCGTGCATGGCAATTATCTGAAGCCGTCGATCGTTGCGGCCGGCATGGATCCCGATAATCTTCCGCAGTCCGACGCATCGAAAATGAGTTTCGGTACCGACGCCTCCGGCGAGCGCGCCAAGCCGAAAGCCTGGAAGGAAATCTGGGGCAGCGGCCAGGGCGTCGGCAGCGTCGGCAAGATTGTGCCGGCCGCCGAATTGATCGCGCGCTTCAAAAAGGAATACGGCGAATCCATTGATCCGCCGCTGTGATGCCGAGCGTTCTCTCTTTCCTTTCTTTCAAGGGAAGAGAGCAAGCAAGCTTCGCCGTGTAAGTCATCGCATTTCAATCGAGGTTGATCATGGGCGTCTCGCGACCTGTGCTTCCAATGACCGGCGGTTGCTCGTGCGGCGCGATCCGTTACGAGATCGCTTCGTTTCCGCTGCTGCTCTACACCTGCAATTGCACGAATTGTCAGACCGCGTCCGGCAGCGCGTTCGCGCTGAACATGCCGGTTCCGACAAAAGATTTTCATATCCTGCAGGGCAAGCCAAAGGGATGGCATCACACTTCGCCGACAGGGGTCGCCGTCATTTCCCGGTTCTGCGGCGACTGCGGCGGCCGGCTCTATGGTGAGCGGGCAGGGCGTGAGGAAATTGTCAACCTTCGTGCCGGCACGCTCGACGACACCAAATGGCTTGTTCCGATCGCGCATATGTTCATGACAAGCGCGCAGCCCTGGGTCTTGCCCGCGGCCAATGCCGAATGCCACGAGATCGGACCGGATGACTTCCGGCCGCTGGGCCAGAAGTGGCGCGCGACGTGGCCTGAATTCTTTCCACAAAAATAGTTCCATTCTTGGGGAACCGTATGACGCCGCGGCGATTTAAATCCGCCTAGGCGGTCGTATGAATTCAGTTGAATCAATCGCCGACTCGGCGAAAACCGGAATTTGGGGGCTGGACAATATCCTGTCGGGCGGGTTTTCGCGTGGACACCTGTTTCTTGTCGAGGGCGCGCCAGGGACCGGCAAAACCACCATTGCCCTGCAATTCCTGATGGAGGGCGCGCGGGCGGGCGAAAAATGCCTCTACATCACCCTGTCTGAAACTGATCGCGAGTTGCGTGACGGCGCGGCCTCCCATGGCTGGACTTTGGGCGAGAATATCGAGGTGTTCGAGCTGCTGCCCCCGGAAAGCCTGCTGGATGCCGAGCAGCAGCAGAGCCTGCTTTATTCGTCGGATCTCGAACTCGGCGAAACCACCAGGCAGATCTTTGAAGCGGTGGAGCGGGCGCGGCCAAGCCGGGTGGTGCTCGATAGTCTCTCCGAGATCAGGCTGCTGGCGCAAAGCTCGCTGCGCTATCGGCGGCAGATTCTGGCGATCAAGCATTATTTCGCGAAATTCGGCTCGACGGTGATGCTGCTCGACGATTTGACCGCCGATGTGGCCGACAAAACCGTGCACAGCGTCGCGCATGGCGTGCTGCGCCTTGAGGAATTGGCGCCAGCCTATGGCGCGGAGCGGCGGCGTACCCGCATTGTCAAATATCGCGGCGTCAAGTTTCGCGGCGGCTATCATGATGTGACCATCACTACCGGCGGGCTCAATATATTCCCACGGCTGGTGGCGTCGGAATTCCGTTCCAGTTTTTTGAGAAGCACGATGTCCAGCGGTATTGCCGAACTGGACCAGCTGCTCGGCGGCGGCGTTGAAGCGGGATCCAGCACATTGGTCCTGGGACCCGCGGGCACCGGAAAATCCCTGTCCGTGATCGTTTTCATCGTCGCGGCGATCCGGCGTGGCGAAAAGGCCGGGCTGTTCGTGTTTGACGAAGAACTAGGTCTGTTGCTGGCGCGCATGAAGGTCCTTGGCATCGATCTCGAGGAAATGCAGGCGAGCGGCAAGCTATTCATCGAACAGGTCGATGCCGCCGAATTGTCGCCTGGCGAACTCGCCCACCGCGTCCGCAAGCGGGTCGATGAGGATCACATCAAGACCGTGGTGATCGACAGCCTCAACGGCTATCAGGCCGCGATGCCGGAAGAAAATTCACTGATCCTGCACATGCATGAATTGCTGCAATACCTGAACCGCAGTGGCGTGGCGACCTTCATGACGGTGGCGCAGCATGGGCTGGTCGGCGATATGAAAGCGCCGGTGGATGTCACCTATCTCGCCGACACCGTGATCCTGCTGCGCTATTTCGAGGCGCTTGGTACGGTACGGCGCGCAATGTCGATCATCAAGAAGCGAACCGGCGCGCATGAATCGACGATCCGCGAATATCGCATCGACGGCCGCGGCCTCACCATCGGGGATCCGCTCGATGGATTTCAGGGCGTGCTGCGCGGCGTTCCGGTTTACGTCGGCGAAGGCAAGCCGCTGCTGGAAGAGCAAATCCAGTGAGGCCTGGGGCGTCATCCGAGCGTGCCGTCATTCTCGCTCCGACCGGGCGCGATGCCTCCGTAGCTGCGTCGCTGATCAAGGAGGCGGGCTACTACGCCAATGTCTGCCGCGATCTGGCCGCGCTGATGCACGAGATCGAAGACGGCGCCGGTCTCGCGGTCATCGCCGACGAGGCGATCAAGACGGCCGATTTGCGCGGCCTGATGCGCTGGCTGAACGATCAGCCGTCATGGTCGGATTTTCCGATCGTGTTGCTGACACACCAGGGCGGCGGTCCCGAGCGCAATCCGGATGCGGTACGGCTCGGACAGGTGCTGGGCAATGTTACCTTCATCGAGCGCCCGTTCCATCCGACCACGCTGGTGAGCGTGGTCGGCTCCGCTGTCAGGGGCCGGCGCCGCCAATATCAGACCCGTGCGATTCTCGCCGATCTCACCGAAAGCGAAGGCCTGCTGCAGACCGCGCTCAGCGCCGGCCGGCTTGGCGCGCTGGAGCTGCATCTGCCGGAGTATGAGCTTGAGGCCTCCGATACCTGCCGGGTGTTTTTCGGACGCAGGCCGGGCGAGCCGTTTTCCTATCAGGATTTGCAGGACACGGTTCATCCCGATGATCGCGCGCGCCGGCGTGAAGTACTGGACTACGCCATCAAGACCGGCCGCGATTACAGCATCGAATACCGCACGATCTGGCCTGACGGCTCGCAGCATTGGGTCGACGTCCGCGCCCGCGCCGTTCGCAGGTCTGACGGCAGCCTCAAATCGCTGGTGGGCGTGTCGTCCGACATCACCGCGCGCAAGGTCGCCGAAATCGAACGTGATACCCTGCTGGCGCAGCTGGCGGCCGAACGCACCGCGCTGGCGGAACTGACGGCCACGCTCGAGCAGCGCGTCGAGCAGCGCACCGCAGAGCTGATGAAGGAAGTCGCGGCGCGCGAGAAGGCCCAGGAGCAATTGCGGCAGGCGCAGAAAATGGAGACGATCGGCCAGCTCACCGGCGGCGTCGCCCATGATTTCAACAATCTGTTGATGGCGGTGATGGGCAATCTCGATCTGTTGCGCAGGCGCATTCCCGACGATCCGCGGCTGCACCGGCTGATCGACGGCGCGGTGCAGGGCGCCGAGCGCGGTGCGTCGCTGACCCAGCGCCTGCTGGCGTTTGCGCGGCAGCAGGATCTGCGCGCGGTGCCGGTCGACCTGCGCGTCCTGGTCCAGGGCATGATCGATCTTTTGGAACGCTCGCTCGGACCCCGCATCGCGTTGCGGCTCGACCTTCCGGAGGGGCTACCGCCGGCACGCGTCGATGCCAACCAGCTCGAACTCGCCATTCTCAATCTGGCGATCAACGCGCGCGACGCCATGCCTGACGGGGGCTCGATTGAAATCAAGGTCGCGCAATATCCGGCGACCAACGATTCGGTGCTGAAATCCGGCTGCTATCTGAAGCTGTCGGTGACCGACACCGGCACCGGCATGACCCCGGAGATATTGAAGCGGGCGATCGAGCCGTTCTACTCGTCGAAGCCGCTCGGGAAGGGCACCGGCCTTGGCCTGTCGATGGTTCACGGGTTGACCGTGCAGCTTGGCGGCGCATTGCAGCTTTCGAGTACGGTGGGAAAGGGCACTACCGCGGCGCTGGTGCTGCCGGTCGCGACCGCGGCGCCCGAGGCCGAGAGCCCCGTTCACAGCGCGCAGAAGGTCAACCGCTCCGCCGTGATATTATTTGTCGACGATGATCCATTGATCGCGATGTCGACCACGGAAATGCTCGAAGATCTCGGCCACCGGGTGATCGGCGCCAATTCCGGCCTGCACGCCCTCGACATCCTCCGGAGCGAGCAGCCGATCGACCTGATGATGACCGATCATGTGATGCCGGGGATGACCGGGGTCGAACTGGCGGCGGCCTCGCGGCAGGTGCGGCCGTCACTGCCGATCCTGCTCGCGACCGGCTATGCCGAGCTTCCCGAAGGCGCCCAGCTCGACCTGCCGCGGCTGGCGAAACCGTATCATCAGGACCAGTTGCGCGACCGGCTCGACCAATTGCTGGGTTGAGGGCGCCGCTATCCGACCATTCGCTCGCGTCCGGCCCAGAAGCCCGCCTTCAACAGCTTCTTGTCGACCTTGCCGACGCTGGTCATCGGCAACTCGCTGACGAATTTCACGTGCTTGGGCGCATGGGCTGATCCCTTGCGGGTCTTGACGAGATTGATCAATTCCTCGGCGCTCGGCCGGGCGCCTTCGCGGGCGACGATCACGGCGGTGACGGCCTCGCCCCATTTGTCATCGGGCACGCCGACCACAGCGACCATCGCGACATCGGCATGTTGCGACAGCACGTCCTCGACCTCGCGCGGAAAGATATTGAATCCGCCGGAGACGATCATGTCCTTTTTCCGGTCGAGGATGAACATGTAGCCGCGCTCGTCGGCGCGCGCGATGTCTCCGGTATGCAGCCAGCCGTTTTTGAGGGTTTCGGCCGTCTGCTCCGGCCGCTTCCAGTATTCGGCCATGACGTGCGGCGCCCGCACGCAAATCTCGCCGGCTTCGCCGGTTTCAACCTCCTGGTCGTCATCGTCGAGAATCGTGACCTCGCAGGCGGCGATCGGGAAACCGCAGGACAGGAACAATTCCGGAGACTTCACATCGTGATCCGCCTTGCGCAGCACCGAGACCGGATAGCACTCGGTCTGGCCATACAGCTGCGAGAACACCGGCCCGATCCGTTCGATACCCTCGATCAGCCGGCTCGGCGACATCGCCGAGGCGCCGTAGAGCAGAAGCTCGAGCGAGGAGAGGTCGGTTCTGTCGAGCGCCGGATGATCCAGCAGCACGTAGATCATGGTCGGCACGAACAGCGTGAAGTTGATGCGCTCGCGTGCGATGGTGCGAAGCACCGCGTCGGGATCGAAGCTCTTGAGCATATGCACGGTGCCGCCGCGCATCAGCGATGGCAGCACCTTGGTGCCGGCGACATGGCTGATCGGCGCGACCGCCAGATAGCGCGGTGTATCGGGAATCTCGAAGTCGGACAGGATCGCGTTGGCGAAACCGCCATACTCGCGATGGAGGCGCAACGCGCCCTTGGATTTACCGGTGGTGCCGCCGGTGTAATTGAGCGTCGCGACATCGTCGGGACCGGCAAAACAACGCGGACTGGCCGTGCCCGCGCCATCGGCCGCGGCAAGTAGATCGATGCCGTAACCGGCGGGGCCGAGCGTGAAAATGGTTTTCAGGCGGGGAGCCTTGGCTGCGAGGTCGCCACCGCGGTCGCGGAACGCATCGACGTCAACAACCAGCAACTGCGCTTCCGAATCTTCGATCTGGAACAGTTGATCGTCGAGCGATGCCAGCGGATGCAGCCAGGTGATCGAAAGTCGGGACAGTTGCGCCGCGATGCCGGCGCACCAGGTGTCGGCGCGGTTGGCGGTGACGAAAGCCACGCACGCGCCCGGCTCCAGGCCCAGTCGCATGAATACTTTCTGGATCCGCCCGATCAGTTCGGTGGCGCCCTGGTAGGTGATCGATCCGCCGGGCCAGCTGAATGCAACCCGCGACGGATAGCGCGCCAGCGCCCGCAACGTTTGCCCGCAGACGGTCGGAAACGTGTAGAGGGAATCAGACATGTTTCCTCCAGCTGGTTTTGTGACTTGTTTTGTCTTGGGCCTTCGGTCGTGCCAATGTTGCCGAACGCTAGCACAATGAAGCGGGGACGCGGAACGGCAAACGTGACCAGGTCCGGAAACCAAACCTCGAATTCAGCCGACCCGCTCGCGCGCTTTCGCGACCGCCTCAGCCTGCCGCTGATTGCAGCGCCGATGTTTCTCGTCTCGGGTGTCGATCTCGTGGTGGCGGCCTGCCGCAACGGCGTGATCGGGGCATTTCCGACGGTGAATTGCCGCAGCCCGGAACAACTCGATGGCTGGCTCGACGACATCGAAGCTCAGTTGCGCCGCGATTCCGATCGAAGCGGAAAGCCGCCGGCTCCGATCTGTCCGAACCTGATCGTGCATCGTTCCAACGCGCGGCTCGATCAGGATCTGCAGGTGCTGTTGCGGCACCGGCCCGAGATCGTCATCACCAGCGTCGGATCGCCGGCAGGCGTGCTCGCGCCATTGCATGACACGGGCGCGCTGGTGTTCGCCGATGTCGCCAGCATCCGCCACGCCGAGCGCGCCGTGGAAGCCGGCACCGACGGGCTCGTGCTGCTGACCGCGGGAGCGGGCGGGCAGACCGGCTGGCTCAATCCGTTCGTGTTTGTCCGCGCCGTGCGGGCGTTCTTCGACGGGCCGATTGTGCTGGCGGGAGGCATCGCCGACGGCCATGCGCTGCGGGCGGCGCGGGCGCTCGGCTGCGATCTCGCCTATATGGGCACCAAATTCATCGCCACCCGCGAGAGCATGGCTGACGCCAGATACAAGGAGATGCTGGTCGCCAGCAGCGCCGACGATATCCTTTTGACTACGGCGTTTACCGGACTGCAGACCAATATGCTGCGGCCCTCCATCACCGCTGCGGGTCTCGACCCCGACGACCTGCCGCAACGCGGCGCGATCGAGATCGGCAAGGATATCGACGTGGGTGCGCGCGACGCGCGCCCGGCGCGCTGGCGCGATATCTGGAGCGCGGGGCATTCCACCTCGGGGGTCACCGGGGTGCTGACGGTCGATGACCTCGTCGCAGGCACCCTCGCGGAGTACCGCGCCAACGACGCGCCTGCGCGATAGTCCGGCGGTCCGCGATCGCCAATCACAGTCAAAGATCCGCTGGCTTAACGCGCCATTAACCAACTCGCCCCGAAAATCATGTCCGAAGTCATCCGTCGCTCTCGCGGCGGGCCGGCACCCAAAAACCGCGGTTGAAGGGGATGCGACATGGATTTCGAGACGCTTTTTGCCAAGACACCGGCGACCCTCGACGAAATCAAGGCCCGGGTCGCCTACGCCCTCGAGCGGCACCCGCTGTGCCGGAATGTGCAATTCGACATCGTCAGCATGCCCCGCACCAGCAAGGGCAACTGGACCATCAGCCTGCAGTCGGTTGCTCCGGATGCGCTGTGGGAGGCGTCCGACATCGTTGCCGACATCCAGGACGCCTACGATCTCGCCGTCGCGGCCTGAGTAACGGTTCCCCGCGTCTTCCGCTTGGTCGCCAAATCCGTCGCCGCCGTAGCGGCAAGGTTAAGCCTTAATTATTGCCCAGTTGTTGGGAAAGTAATGGGTTCGCGGAAGTAACGGAGAACGGCTTGACGAGAGCCATGACCATCATCGCGCTGACGTGCCTGCTCGTCGCCGGCGCCGCCGCCGCCAGCATCCTCAGCCGCGCCAGCGTGCCGGCCGCCGGACCGGCGATGGAGCAGGTTTCCACCGTCGTCGAGGGTCCCGTCTCGAACAAGGAAGCCAAGAGGGACAGGCTGGCCGTCGTCACGGCGGCGCTGGCCGCGTTCGAACCGCCGGCAACCGACGCGACTGCAGCGGACCTGACCGCAAAAGACTCGGCCCAGAAAGACCCGGCCCTAAAAGATCTGGCCCCAAAAGACCTGATCCCAGGCGAGCCGCTGCGGCAGGCCTTGGCGTCCAGTACCCCGGCCGAGACCGAGGCGCCAAAACCCGCAGATCCGATGACGATGCCGTCGGCGGCAAAATCGAAACAGGTCAGCAAGCCGGCGCCGCAAAAGTCCTACGCGCTGCTCAGCGACGCGCAGATCGCCGGCATCAAGGAGCGCCTCAAACTTTCTCCGTCGCAGGAATCATACTGGCCGGCCGTGGAAAACGCATTGCGCGCCGTGGCCCGGAAGATTCACGCAACAAAGCAGGCCAATCCGAACGGCGTCCCGATCGACCCCGAAGCCGAAGAAGTCCAGCAGCTGAAATCAGCCGCGATGCCGCTGTTGTTTCAGCTCCGCGAGGACCAGAAACGCGAAGTGCGCATGCTGGCCCGCCTGATCGGCCTGGAAAAGGTCGCCGAGCAGATTTGAAGGCCTGCGGCGTTTGCAGACCATACGGCCATCACCGACGCAATGACCGACTCTGCCGGACTCCGGGTCGCCGCGGAAAGCGCTGCGGCGCTCCTGCTGGCGATCAAGTTAAAAGACGGTAACGCGCAAAAGGTTTTTTGAATACGAGATATTGAATAGCAGCGCGCGACTGGAGTTAAATACCGCCGGGCGGGCGGCGCGACGAAAGAAGGAAACAAGGGGATAGTGATGAGCTTTGTACGGATCGCGGCATCGGCCGCCATCTTCACCGTTTTGTCAGCGGTTGGCGCGACAGCCAAGCCGGTTACCCTCAGCGCGGATACCAATCTGAGAAAAGCACCGGGCACGGACAGTGAGGTTCTGACACTGGTCCCGAAGGGCACCACGGTCGAGGTCGGCAAGTGCACCAACGGATGGTGCGAGACCTCGCTGGAAGACAAGAAAGGCTTCGCCATTGCCCAGAATCTCGGCATGGCGGCGCGTCGACCGCCGCCGCGCGGACCGGGGGCCGGGGAGGAGATCGTCGAGGAGGATGGTCCGCCCGTCTATGGTCCGCGCGCCTACGTCGCCGGTCCGCCGGTTTATTACCGCCCGTGGGGATACGGACCTTATTACGGATACGGATATTACGGCTGGGGATATCGCGGCTGGGGTTGGCGCTGGTAACCCCCGAGAATATTTTCAGCCAGCGCTACGGATCGTTTGGCGCCTGACGCGGTGAGGCCGGCACCACGGCCGGCCTCGATGACCCCCTGAATCAAAC
>Ga0210396_10004433_pt1 | contig 13757 bp, 12 predicted proteins | sample IncBWH17OmetaG_FD_155466 | JGI IMG/M metagenome (GOLD analysis project Ga0210396, IMG submission 155466) | Forest soil microbial communities from Barre Woods Harvard Forest LTER site, Petersham, Massachusetts, United States - Inc-BW-H-17-O ...
TGTACCAGGTCTAGTCCAGTGATCAATTCGGTGACGGGATGTTCCACCTGCAGCCGCGTGTTCATCTCGAGAAAGTAGAAATTCCTGGCCTGATCGACCAGGAATTCTACGGTGCCTGCGTTGGTATAGCGGGCCGCCCGGGCCACTCGGACTGCGACCTCTCCCATGCGCTGCCGCATGTCCGCGTTAACGATCGAGGACGGCGACTCCTCCAGCACCTTCTGATGTCGACGCTGGATGGAGCACTCGCGCTCACCCAGGTACATTGTGTTGCCGTGCTCGTCCGCGAGCACCTGCATCTCGATGTGACGCGGATTGAGGATGGCCTTTTCGATGTACACCTCGCGGTCGCCAAATGCCCGCTCGGCTTCGCTCTGTGCCGCTTCGAGAGCAGATTTCAGCTCTTCGGGCTGATGCACCAGGCGCATGCCTTTCCCGCCGCCACCCGCCGCCGCCTTCAGCATCACGGGATAACCAACCTTCGCCGCAATCTGTTCACCCTGTTCGGCTGACTCTAGTCCTTTCGACGTCCCTGGCACGACCGGAACTCCCGCTTTTTCCAATTCCTGCCGTGCCCGCGTTTTCGATCCCATCATGTCCATTGAGGCGGGACTGGGACCAATGAACTTCACCCCAGCATCGCCGCACGCTTGTGCAAATTTCGCATTCTCCGAGAGAAACCCGTACCCGGGGTGGATCGCTTCCGCGCCGCTTCGTTTCGCAACATCCAAGATCTTCGCGACGTTCAGGTAGGATTCCGCGGCCGCAGGCATCCCGATGTGGTAGGCCTCATCGGCTTTGCGAACATGCAGCGAGGCACGATCGACGTCGGAATAAACCGCAACCGAAATGATCCCCAGTTCACGGCAGGCGCGGATCACTCGCACCGCAATCTCTCCCCGGTTGGCAATCAGAATCTTCTTGAACACGCTTGTCAGCTCCCCAGCTTCCTCGCAAGCAACTCGTTTACCATCTGCGGATTCGCCTGACCTTTTGATACTTTCATCACCTGGCCAACAAAAAAGCCGATCACTGTTCTCTTACCCGCGCGATACTGCTCGACCTGCTTGGGGTTGGCCGCGATGATTTCGTCGATGATCTTTTCGATCGCAGAAGAATCCGTAATCTGCTGCGGCTTTTCTCTCTCGTAAACTTCGTCGAAGTCCTTCCCCTGCTCGAAGCAGAGATCATATAAATCCTTGAGCATCTTGCCGGAAATCGCGCCGCTCTCCACCAGGTCTGCCGACAGTGCGACGCCTTTCATCGAAATCGGCGACTGCTCGATTTCCAGTCCCTTGGCCTTCAGGCGTCCCATCAACTCACCCTGCACCAGATTCGCCACCCGCTTGGGATTCTTCGCCGCCTTCGCGGCCGCCTCGAACTGATCAGCAAACGACTTCGTTGCGGTCAGCACTTGCGCGTCGTAGTCGGTAATGCCGTAGTCCGCCACCATGCGCTTGCGCCGCGCTTCGGGCAGTTCGGGCAGAGTGCTTCGGATCTGCGCTTGCCAATTCCCGTCTACCACCAGCGGTAGAAGGTCGGGCTCGGGGAAATATCGGTAGTCTTGCGCTTGTTCTTTCGAGCGCATGCCATAGGTCTTGCCCTCCGCCGAGTTGTAGAGTCGGGTTTCCTGCGTGACTCTGCCGCCCGATTCAACGATCCCGATCTGGCGATCGATTTCGTACTCCAACGCTTCACGAATGAACCGGAACGAATTCACGTTCTTGATTTCAGTCTTCGTGCCGAACCGTTCCTGACCGCGAGGGCGCACGCTGACGTTGGCATCGCAACGCAGCGAGCCCTCTTCCATATTGCAATCGCTTACCCCGGTGTAGAGGATGATTTCCTTCAATCGGGTGAGGTATTCGTACGCTTCCGCGGGCGAACCAATATCCGGCTCGCTGACGATTTCGATCAGCGGTACTCCGCTGCGGTTCAGGTCGATGGCCGTAGTCTCGACGGAATCGGCGAAGCCTTCGTGCAGGCTCTTGCCCGCATCTTCTTCGAGGTGCAGGCGCGTGATGCCAATTTTCCTAGTTCCGGCAGCGGTCGCGATGTCGATCCTGCCGAATTCCGCCAGCGGTTTGTCGTACTGCGAAATCTGATAGCCCTTGGGCAAGTCAGGATAAAAGTAGTTCTTGCGCGCGAAAATGGAGGTCTCGTTAATGCGGCAGTCCAGGGCCATCGCCGCTAGCACAGCGAAATCCACCGCCTTGCGATTCAATACCGGGAGCGCTCCGGGAAGGCCCAGGCAGACCGGGCAAACGTTGCTATTCGGCGGAGCGCCAAAGCGAGTCGAGCACGAACAGAAAATCTTGCTCACAGTCAAAAGCTGGACGTGCACCTCCAGCCCAATGATGGACTCGTATTTAGCGCGGGCCGCTACGGAAGTGTCCGGCGTGGTGGCCATATCCAGCGATTATAAGGGTTCTCCGCGCTGACCCTCAGGACGACAGTCGTCAGTTAGTTGGGCTTCGCCGGCGCGCTCAAGTATTTCTCCAGCGGGACTTCGAAGTACATCAGTTCGTTTCCCTTGGTATCGCGGACGCCGGTCAAGTAGAAGCGGGCACCTGCCAGCGGAGTGGAAATTCCTGATACATCAAAAAACATGAAGCCGGACTGGGTGCCGTGGGGTTCGACCGCTTTGGCGGCAAACGGGGCGTTCTGAATTTCATCCATCGCCTCCTTGCTCACGCTGCCTTTCGCTTTCTTCGGCCAGGGCAGCGGATTCGGAGAAACGTTTCCGCTTGTGGGCCGGGAGAGGCGCCGGTAAAGATCGTCTTCCGTCGCCGGCGGAATTTTGGTTCGATTGAAAGTGACGAGTTCTGCCTTCATTCCCGCCAGCGTGACGGGCTGCGCTCCGTCGTTGGTAATCACGACGAATATTGGCATCAGACCCACGTCACTGTAGCGAATCGAAAAGATGCTAGCCTTGTCGGCCATATCGTAGGGATCAAGCGCCAGCGTGACCGCTTCATCGGAGTGCTCGTCGTGGGCCGGATAGGTCTTCGCAGGCTGCGCCACCGGCATCACAAAGTGTTTACCCGCCAGACAAACGATTGCAGACAACAACAAAACTGAAACCGCGGCCAGCGCACGCTGCCGCCACAAACAGATGCTTGTGCAGGGCATGATTACCGATTATAGGATGCAAGCTTCGCAAACGGTGGCGCCTTGGGTGGCAGATATGCAGGTAGAATGTCCCTTCTTGCATGTATCTGGTCTACAGTGCGCTGCTGGCGGCGGGGCTCCTGGTGACCCTTCCTTACTGGCTGCTGCAAAGGCTGCGTCACGGCAAGTACCGGGCCGGCTTGAGCGAACGCCTGGGGAGGATTCCGCACCGGCTCGTAGCTGCGCCGGGGCAGCCCACGATATGGATTCATGCGGTGTCAGTCGGTGAGGTTCTGGCGGTCAGCGGTTTAGTGACGGAACTCAGGAAGCGATTTTCTCAATATCGAATAGTCATTTCGACGACGACCGATACCGGCCAGAAGTTGGCTCGAACTCGCTTCGTCGCGGAGAATGTTTTCTACTTCCCGCTCGACTTCGCCTTGGCGATCCGGCCATACTTGCGACTGCTGCAACCCAAGCTGATCGTGATCGCCGAAACTGAGTTCTGGCCAAACTTCCTGCGGCTCGCCCATGCCAGCGGAGCCCGGATTGCCGTTGTGAACGCCCGGATCTCGGACCGCTCCTGGCCTGGATACCGGCGTTTCCGGAGTTTGCTGACGGGAGTTCTGCAGCAGGTAGATCTTTTCTTGACCCAAACCCCAGAAGACGCTCATAGACTCGAGGAAATTGGCGCTTCCGCTGCGCGGGTGCATGTGACCGGCAATCTGAAGTTTGATGTGCCTGCCGCGGCTGCCCCGCCGATCATCGGCAGCCTGCGCGCGGCGTTCCAACAAGCTGACACCGGTCCGGTGATTGTCTGTGGAAGCACCGTGGATGGCGAAGAACCGCTACTATTGCAAGCTTTCGTGAATGTTCTGGCCAGCCATCCTCGCTCCGTTATGATCCTGGCACCGCGCCACCCGGAACGATTCAGCGAAGTGACTGAGTTGCTCAACCACCTGGGTATTCGATTCTGGCGCCGGTCCCTCTGGGGCGGCGACCCGATTGTGGGTGGGGTCCTGCTGATCGATACGATTGGCGAACTTGCCGCGCTTTACGCGCTTGCGGACGTGGCGTTTGTTGGTGGCAGCCTCGTCCCGCGTGGCGGACATAACATCATCGAGCCTGCCCTGCATGGAGTTCCCATCGTCGTGGGCAACCATACTGAGAATTTCCGCGACATCGTGAGCCTATTTCGAAGTCGAGATGCCGTGCGCGTGGTCGGTCCAGCCGAGCTGCCACTGGTGCTCATGGAACTCATTTCCAATCCAGCCGAGCGTGCAGAACTAGGCCGGCGGGCTGCAGAAACCTTACGCGAACAGATGGGGGCAACGCAGAGGACCGTACAAGCGATAGCAAAATTGCTGGTGCCTGCTGGTGACGGTGTGGGACAGGCCTTTGAATGAATCTCTTGTCCTCTATCTTCGGAGTAGGCGTGCGGGCACGTAACACGCTCTACGATCAGGGTATCGTTCACGCTCGGAAGCTGAAGGGGTGCGTCGTCAGCATCGGCAACTTGTCGGTTGGAGGCTCGGGCAAAACCCCGTTCGTTCAGCTCCTGGGAGAACTGCTTAAAGCACGAGGGGTCAAGTTTGACATACTCTCACGTGGCTACGGTCGCCAGACTCGTGGCGTCGCCCTGGTAGACCCGGCAGGCTCTACTCGGCAATTTGGCGATGAACCTCTGTTGCTGGCTCGGCGTCTTGACGTGCCGATAATAGTTGGCGAAGATCGCTATGAAGCTGGCGGATTCGCAGAAACAGCCTTCGGCTCACAACTTCATCTGCTGGATGACGGCTTTCAGCATCGTGCCTTGGCACGTGATTTCGACATTGTACTGGTTACTCCGGAGGACGCCCGCGACCGTCTGCTCCCCGCAGGGCGTCTGCGCGAGCCGCTGACTTCGTTGTCCCGCGCCGACGTGGTCGTATTGACCAGTGGCGCTTCCGCCGAATCGTTCCCTTTGAACGGCAAACCGGTATGGCGGGTCCGCCGAGGCATCTCGCTAACGAATGTTCCTGCTCGCCCGGTGGTTTTCTGCGGAATTGCGCGGCCACAGAATTTCCTGCTGCAACTGCGGACCGCCGGAGTCGAGCCGGTTGGGCAGGCTTTGTTCCGTGACCACCACGCCTATACCGAGCGGGATATCCGAGACCTGTTGAAACTCCGCGAGCAGAGCGGGTCCGGGGGCTTTGTCACCACAGAAAAAGATGCCATCAACCTGGGAGGATATCTCCATGCACTGCAGCCCCTGGCGGTGATTCCGGTCAAGATGGAATTGCTGGATGCGGCTAACGCAGTCGATACCATGCTGCGGACGATTGCAGAACGAAGGGACCAGCGTGAGAAAATCGGTGCCTGAGCTCAGTGGAGCATAGTGTTGAAATGACCAAGCACGCTAAAGAGACCGAGCGGCTTAAGAAGATCGTCGATTCCTTCCCCAAGATCACGGTTACCGTGGTCGGCGACCTGGTCGCTGATGAATTCATTTTCGGCGAGATCTCGCGAGTGTCACGAGAGGCCCCCGTGCTGATTCTGAAGCATCGCGAGAGAACCGTGGTCCCCGGAGGCGGCGCCAACGCGATCAACAATCTTGCCGCCTTGGGCGTCAACGTCCTGCCCGTGGGAGTGGTGGGCGACGATGAAGCCGGACGCATGCTGTTGAAAGCTTTTCGCCACAAACATATCCCCATGAGCGGGGTTTTGAAAGACAAGAGCTATACGACCGTTACCAAGACCCGTATCCTCGCAGGCATGACTCACACCGCGCGGCAGCAGGTCGTGCGGGTCGACCGCGAACCAGAAACCGAGCCCAACCGTCACTTGAAACGCGAACTGGTGATGGCAGCGCGCGAATACGCTCGCGCCGCGGACGCGCTGCTCATCTCCGACTATGGCTATGGCGCTGCCAGCCCCGTGATTCTCAATGCGATCCGTGAACGAGGACGTCTCGAAGGAGTCCCGGTTATCCTCGATTCACGATACCGCATGCTGCAATACTCCGGCGTGGTCGCAGCAACGCCCAATGAACCGGAAGTCGAAGCAGCCTTGGGAGTACGGATCGGCAACGATTGGGCGCGACTGTGCTCCGCCGGGGAGCAGGTGATGTCAATGATGAAGCTGCAATCGCTCGTGATTACGCGCGGCCGCGATGGTATGGCAGCATTTGCCGGAAAACATAAACCGGTGGACATCCCTATTTTTGGCTCAGACCAGGTCGCGGATGTGACCGGAGCCGGCGACACGGTGATCGCCACTTTTGCTGCCGCATTTGCGGCGGGGGCTAGCACCGAAGAGGCTGCTCACCTGGCAAATTATGCAGGAGGAATCGTGGTGATGAAGCGGGGAACGGCGACTGCATCGAATCAGGAATTGCTCGACGCGCTTGAACAATCGCCACCGGCGACCAGGGCGCATTGAATGTCGGCAGAGAAAATCCTAAGTCGCGATGGGCTAAAACAGCGCGTTGCCGCTTGGCGCCGCGCGGGCGACTCCATTACGCTCGCCAACGGCTGCTTCGACCTGCTCCATGTCGGCCACGTGCGCTACCTGCATGCTGCGAAGCAACTCGGCGGACGCTTGATCGTTGCCATAAATTCAGATGAATCCGTACGATCATTGAAAGGGGAGGGCCGCCCGTTGATGCCCGCCCCAGAACGAGCCGAAATTCTCTCGGCGCTGGCTGACGTAGACGCTGTTGTAATTTTCTCTGAGCATGATGTGCGAGCCTTGATCCGCGAAGTTCGCCCCGACATTCACGCCAAAGGAACTGATTACACCGCCGACACGGTGCCCGAGCGGGATGCGGTCGCGGAGTGTGGTGGCAGGGTCGAAATCGTGGGCGATCCCAAGGATCATTCGGCCACTGAGATTATCCGTTCGCGGATCGGATCGCGGCATCCGTGAGCATGGAATCGTCGGTCACAGCCGCTTCAGAGAATGTGGCGTCGTTCCCTCCTCGCCGGTTGCTGATTGTGCGGCTCGGCTCCATGGGCGATATCGTCCACACGCTCCCTGCCATCACCGCCTTACGGGAATCGTTCCCCCAGACCAGCATTGGTTGGATAATTGAGGAGCGCTGGGCAGAGTTGCTCTGCACTTTGCCTGAGCCGCGCTCGGGGCCTCGCTCACCGAGGAGACTCCTGGTCGATCGCGTCCACACCGTGAACACGAAGACCTGGCGCGGGTCGCTGCTTTCCACCCAGACGTGGGAGCAAGTGGCCGCGGGGCTCAGCGAACTCCGAGCGCAGCGTTACCAGGTGGCCGTGGACTTCCAAGGCGCGGTCCGATCTGCGATGCTGGCGCGCTGGTCAGGGGCGCCCGTGGTATACGGAGCAATGCAGCCTCGTGAAAATGTCGCCAGCATGTTCTACACGCGGCAGGTGATTGCCAGAGGCAGCCACGTTGTCATGCAGAATCTATCGCTGGCGGAAGCGGTTGCGCGCCGTCCACTCGAGGCGCCGGCGATCGAATTTCCGCGCAACCCGACCGCGGAAAAGCAACTTGGAGACAGGTTGCACCAGTTCGGCGATTTCGTGTTGCTCAATCCAGGCGCGGGCTGGGGTGCCAAGCAGTGGCCGGCGGAACGTTACGGGAATGTGGCGAGGCGATTGGCGGAAGATGGCATAAAGTCCCTGATCAATTTCGGCCCTGGCGAAGAGCGTCTGGTACAAGCAGTCGAGGCAGCCAGCCAAGGAGCTGCGAAAGGCTTCGCTTGTTCACTCTCGGAACTGATTGCCCTCACGCGCCGTGCGCGCATTTTCATCGGCGGCGATACCGGCCCCATGCACATGGCTGCAGCTCTCGGGATTCCCGTGGTAGCAATCTTCGGTCCGACTAATCCGGAGCGCAACGGGCCGTTTGGGACTCGCAGCATCGTTTTGCGCAGTCCTGCAAGTCCGACCACACATTCCCGCCGAGCACAACCCGATCCCGGTATGCTGCAAATCGCGCCTGATGAGGTGGTTGCGGCCACGAGACGGCTGCTAAGGACTGCCCGTGGCTAGGCTTACATGGACGAAAATTGCGCGTCGCATTCGGGTGCCTCTGGGCTTTGCCTTCACCGCACTCTACTTATGGCTCGCAAAACCCACGGCCGCATCCATGCTCGTGGGCTCCGCACTCATCATTCCCGGACTCGCGATTCGTGCGCTCGCGTCCGGGCATGTACAGAAAAATGAGCAGCTCACGACTACGGGACCTTACGCCTACACCCGCAATCCACTCTATCTCGGATCTCTGATTCTGGCCGTGGGCTTCTCCCTCAGCTCGCGAAACTGGTGGATCGGGGTGGGGCTGGTTTTGATTTTTCTGGCGATTTACTTACCTGTGATTCGGGGGGAAGAGGCGTTTCTGAGCGAGCATTTCCCCGAATTCACGGAATACGCACGCCAGGTCCCAAGGCTATTGCCTCGGCTGAGTTCCTTTAAGAGCAACCGGGGAACATTCTCTTGGAACCTTTACTGGAAGCATCGCGAGTACAATGCGACACTGGGTGCGGCGGCGATGATGGCTGCATTGGCGGCTAAGTTGCTTTGGATTCGGTAACGGAATCGCAGGACATCCGCTGCCTGGCATTTCGCAGCTCACCAGATACTGGGATCGTTCATCTAAAGGAGCATGCAGATTTTATCGAAGTCCAATTTGGCGTGGTGCTTGTTCGCACTTTTTTCCGTTTCTTCGTCTCAAAGCCAAGTTTCTCCGTCGGCGCCGTCCGAACAGACACCACTTTCTACCATAAGCGCTGCCCCTTCCACGCACATCATTCCTCCGCCACCGAATTATGTTTTTCCGAATGGGCAGAGCTATGTGTACGGCGTCGAATGGCATCTTTTCAATGCTGGAACGGCCACGGTCACGCTGGCGCTGGACGGCGGCCTGGAGCACGTCACCGCGGTCGCAACCTCAGCGGGGGTGGTCAACGCGCTATATAAAGTCCAAGATCATTTTGAAGCGTTCTTCGACCCGCACACGTTTTGCTCGCTGCGGGTTTCGAAGAGTACCGAAGAAGGTTCTCACTCGCGCCAGACCGAATTACATTTCGACTACTCTCGACACAAGAGCGTGCTCGATGAAAAAAATCTGAAGACTGGCGAACAGAAACACGTCGAAAACGACCTGCCGGCGTGCGTCAGCGATGTCGTCAGTGGATTCTATTACCTGGCGTCTCTGCCTCTGCAATCCGGGAATAGTTACACTTTCCCGATCAACGACGGAAACAAAACGACTGAAGTAACCGCGCGTGTAGAAGGTCGAGAACAGATCAAAGTGCCGGCTGGCAGCTTCCGGACGGTTCGAGTGAAAGCGGAAGCGATTTCCGGAGCTTTGCAGGGCAAAGGCACGGTCTGGGCATGGTTCACCGATGACGCCAACCATACTCCAGTGCAAATGCGGTCGAAATTGGGATGGGGAACGCTGCTCTTCCGCCTGCAGCGGATAGAAAGGCAATGACGGATTTTGGTCGTCAGACTACTTCTGCGCCACTAGCGCTTTTGCGTGGCTGAGTTCCGGGCGGTCTGAGTTCGATCCATCACAGACCTTCACCAGCCGAGCATAGTACGTGCCCGACTTTTCACTCTTGCCCGCCAACTCTGCTGCTCGCGCTGCCCCGTACAGCCCATTGAAGCGATTCGGGTTGACCTTCAAGTCTGCCTCATACTCCGCCAAAGCTTGTTCCGGGCGGTTCAAATCCAGCATCATGTCCGCTAGCATTTCGCGCGCAGGAATTGCCAAGGGCTCATCGCCCTCCGCCTCTTCCTTCTCGGCGATGGTCCGCAAGGTCTTGATGGCTTCGTCGTTGTTTCCCTCGGCGTGAGCAACCCAGGCCGCGGCTTCCTGACGATCCTGTTCGACCGCCTCTGCAAAAGTCGTCTTCTTCTGCTTCACCAAGTTGCTGTGAATCGCTTCGATCTCGGCGACGTTCTTGCGTGCGTCGGCCACGTTGCCGGTGCGGGCTGCGCCAATTGCGCGGGCCCAGTACGTGGTCGAATTGTCTCCGGTTTCCGCCCCCGGAACCAGTGCCAGAGCAGCCGCATCGGCCCAGTGATGCATCTCCAGCGCGTACCTCGCAGAAAAAGTTACGAGGGCATCCGTTCGCGGGTCGAAGTTCATTCCGTACATATCGTCCTTCTTCGCGGGCATGGCCTTCACTTCCTTGATCACCTGTTGCGCATCGGCCTCACGGCCGGACTGCAGATAAGCGTAGACCAGAAAATCCATGGCATGGAATTGGTGCCCCTCGCCGCCCATATGCATGGCTGCCGTTTTGCGTGTTGCGGCAATGGAAGCGAGGTTGGAATCGATATCGTCCTGCCAGAGGCCAAGGCGGGCGAAGATGTGTGATGGCATATGCAGCGCATGGGGAGCAGCCGGGGCAATCTTTGCATAGCGTCGTGCGGCGGGCAGCCCAAGTTCAGCCAACTGCGGCTTGTCGTAACTGTGAATCAGATAATGCGCGACGCCAGGATGGTCTGGCTCGACCGCAAACAGTTTTTCCAGCACCGCTGCCGCCTGTTTTCGATTAGCAAAGGTTGTGTCATTGTCCGGCTCGGACGCGAGCAGAGACAGGGCATAGAAAGCGGCCGCCTCCCGATCATCGGGATAATCCTTGTAGGTTGTTGCCATAGCCTCGGAGTAGGTGCCGGCTCGATCGTGATAATCGCGTTTCCTGCCGCGGTAGAACTCGTCCATGGCAGTGACATAGTCACGCTCGCGATCGGTCTTGGGATGCAGTGATTTTGCATTCTTGACTTCCGCGTGACCTCGCTTGATGGTGGCTGCGGCCGGCTGGTTCCATAGTTGATGCCAGATGCTCATGGCGATTCCCCAATGCGCCATCGCGCACTGCGGATCGTCCTTCGCTATCTGTTCGAACTCCTTCTCCGCTTCCTCGTACCAGAACGAGTGCAGGAGCGCTACGCCACGCTCGAAGGGCTTCTGTACGGCCGGCGCGCACGACACCGGGAAATGCACCGTGCCCAGTTGGTCCGTGGTCAGATCTTCGTGATGATGGCTTTCGTCAGCCAGTGCCCCAAAAGAAAACAGCGTCAATACGGTGAAGACCAGCGCAAACCGCTTCATGGAAACACCCCGCTGAACAGCGAGTCTAGCCCGTCGCGGTTGTAAGGGTCAAACCTGTGAGTCACTTCCGATTTCCAATTTGCCCGATTGATTAAGTTTCGAATTGGCCTTTTACTGCAGGCGGAAGCGCTCATTCATTAATCGCTGGAGGCGGGGTTTATAGAGAATATCGTAGGCGAATTCCTTGTCGGGAAACATCGCCAGCGCGGCACGCTTGGCACCGGCTGCCAACTCGGCAGCTTCTTCAACCGTGAGGTTAGGGTCCTGGCCAATCACCGACATGACCATGCTGATCATGATTTGCAGGCGCCGGATGTTTCGCGCCTCCTCGTCCCTTTCGTTTCCATTTGCCGGTTGTACACGCCGGTCCAAACTACTCATGAAGCCCCCAACACCGCGGTCTTGGCGGTTAGATGTTCCTCGGCGCGAGCGCGTTGCGCCTGCCTTTAGCTTATTGTCGTGGCAAGACGAGCCATGCGCAATGGCCTTGTTGGTGTAGACCTTCGGTTACCTCACAAGTCCGCCGGTCTGTGAAATCCACAAATGAATCAAATTGACGAATGTGCCACCCAACACCACGCTGGTCGAGTTAAAATCAAATACGCGCAGGAATACGACGCGGCTGACTGGCTCAGGAGACCGATTCCTGGGAGGAGGCAATCATGGCAGATCCGACTTCTACATCTGGTGAACAGCGTCCAAATCCGAATGAGAAACTGGTTCGCGTCTTTGACACCGAACAGGAGTCCGAAGCCATGGTTGTGCACGGACTGCTCGAATCCGCGGGCATTGATTCCGATCTGACTTCCCTGGACGCGCAGCAGGATATTCTGCCCGGGGTGGGTGGGACCGTGATTCTGGTGCGCGAGGAAGATGCCGCCGAGGCGCGGCGAATGATTGAGGAATACCGGCAAACGCCCGACGAACTTGAGACTGCGGAATTTGCTCTCAACGAAGAACCGCCGGCTGAGAGCTGACGGTTTTTCCGTCGAGATAGAAAGTTACTGCTCCGTCCCGATCTGTCCGGTAGGTAAGAACGTGGGCTTCCGCCAGCCTGTCTAGGACCTCTTGCCTCGGGTGCCCATAAACGTTCCGCGTGCCCACTGATATGACCGCAAACCTGGGGTGCACCGCAGCCAGCAGTTCCGGGATGGTCGAAGTCGCGCTGCCGTGGTGGGCCACCTTCAGAAGGTCGGCCTGTGGGCTCTCCTGGGCGATCTGCTTTTCAGTTTTCTTCTCTGCGTCTCCCTCCAGTAAAGCCGACGTTGTTCCATAACTGATTTTCATAACCAGGGACTCGTCATTAGGCCGGGAAGCATGCATCTCGGCATCCCGTGCTGGCGCCAGCACCGCGACCTTTGCGCCACCGATTTCAAAACCGTCTCCCGCCTTGTGAAGAATAATAGGAATCTTCAGTGCTTTCGCTTCCCGCAAAAGAGTTTGCAACTCTGGACTTGGTGAATCCACTCCCAGCCATAACTCGTGCGGATGAAAATTCGCCAACACCGCCGCCATGCCTCCCATATGGTCGGCGTGAGCATGCGTAAGCGCCACGATGTCGAGGTGCTGAACCCCCCGCGACCACAGGTAAGGCGACACCACATCTTCCCCGATATCCAGTTCCGAATGCATCCAGAACGGTATTCCACCGGCATCCACCAGAAGCGTGCGGCCTTGCGGCGAAATCACGATAATCGAATCGCCCTGGCCGACGTCAATGGCGGTGAGTTCAAGTACTCCCGGCCTGAACTGCGGATGCGGCGGTACGGCACAGATCCAGAAAGCGCTGAGCGCTAACCCCGCCCATCCGGCGGCGACGAACCACCAGCGGCGGCGACTCAGCACCAGCGCCAGCACCAAAGCACCAGCGCCTAGCAGAATAGCGAGAAGTTGCGGCGTGGGTACGCGAGTGTCAGCGATCCGCAAAGCACCGAACCATCGTACAGATCCATTCATGGCCTGAAGCGCCGCCCCTGCAACCACCACCGGAACCTTCGCCAGGGCCAGCGAAGCATAGCTTGCGGTCACGGCCGCGATAGCAGCCACCATAATGATCTCAGTGAGAGGCACGGCCAGTACGTTCGCCGGCAATGCGACCAGGGTTGCACGATGGAAGTAGTAAGCCATCGGCAGTGCGAATCCCGCCTGGAGGACCGTCGAAATCACCAGGAACTCACAACCCACAAGCAACACCCGCGCAGTGACCGAGAGCATGATCAGGGGAATGCTCTTTCCGAAGAACCGTTGTAGCCGGCCAGCAATCATCCTCAAGTCGAGCCGAACCTGCGCCATCGAGGGAGATAGGGCCGCGTCATAGCCTGTGGAATCCAGGCTTCTCAAGGCGAGAGAGAGAGGTTGCGTTGTCCGCTCCAGAAGCGGAGTCCCAATTCCAGCAATGACCAGCACGCACAGGAAACTGAGCTGGAAGCTGGCTCCCAGAAGCGCGGCGGGATCGACCACTAGCAAAGCCAGCGCCGCGGCTCCGATGGTGTTGAGAATTGATCTCCGCCGATAAAGCAGCCTTGCGCCAAGGTAGAGTGCGAGCATCAAGGTGGCCCGCCACACCG
>Ga0210396_10004437_pt1 | contig 13753 bp, 10 predicted proteins | sample IncBWH17OmetaG_FD_155466 | JGI IMG/M metagenome (GOLD analysis project Ga0210396, IMG submission 155466) | Forest soil microbial communities from Barre Woods Harvard Forest LTER site, Petersham, Massachusetts, United States - Inc-BW-H-17-O ...
GTGATGAGGAGACAGCCGCGATGCCCAGCGTAGCGCTCTGCCAAGTGACCGCCTCGTCCAGCTCTGCCACCGAGACGTTGAATCCCTGGCGCAGCCGGTCCTTCATGCTGCGTACCACCTGGCGCCGGTCCTTCAGCGACCGCGAGAGCGGGATCGAAAGTTCCACGGTGAGGGCGGCGATGGCCATGGATACAGATCAGGATGCAGGCTCGCCAGCCGCGGGTTCGGCAGTTGGAAAGAACGGCGCGATCTGCTCGCGGCGCGGCGCTCCGGTAAACGCGCTCACCACCACCAGGCAGAAGACGGAGGCGATCAGCGCAGGGAAGATCGCGTCCCGCCCGGCGAGTGCCTCCGGAAGATGGTGGCGGATGAAATCCGTGTCCCAGAACACGGTGACGAATGTCCCCACGCCGATGGCAGAGACGGCGCCTGCGGCACTGGCGCGCCGGGAGTAGAAGGCAGCCAACACAACCGGCGTGAGTGCAGCGGAGTAGATGGTGTAGGCGTAGAGCGTCTTCTGCAACACGGATTGCGTGTGCAGCGCCTGGTAAAGCGCCCACAGACCAAGGAACACGACCATCAATCGCGATACGAACAGCACCACGCGATTCGATGCGTTGGGCGCGATGTAGCGGGAGAAAACGTCGTTGACGAGGTTGGTGGCGGGCGAGAAGAGATAGTTGTTGGCGGTGGAGATGATCTTGGCGAAGACGGCGCCCATCAACAACGGACCAAGCCACGCCGGCAGTCCGTGCAATGCCGACCAGGCGATGATCTCGCGCGGATGCTCATGTACCTCGCCAGTGGGAAAGACGACCGAGGCCACAACGGCGATCGCGACAATCACCGACTCAAGGATGACGGTTCCGATCACCCAGCCTACGACTGCCTGTCGTGCCGCCTTCTCCGACTTGGCGGAGAAGAACTTCTGATACATCGACTGATTGCCCAGCATCAGCAGCATTGTGGGCAAAAAAAGCTCGAGAGCCTGGGTGAAGCTGAAGTCCCCCAGAATCTCAAAGTGCGTCGCCGGCAATGCGGTGTGCACGCCGTGCCAGCCGCCTGCCCGGTGCATCAGGAAGGGCAGCGCGACGATCAGCGTGACGGTGGCCATCACCCCGATCAACACATCCATGTACGCGACCGACGACATGCCGGCAATCGCGGTGAAGACGATGACGAAGGCAGCGATCAGATATTTACCTGCATCAGGCGAGATCGACCCGGGAAAGACCAGATGTAGGATGTCCCCGCCGCCGATGAGCTGATAGCTCGTGATCGCGGTATAGGTAAAGAGAACAGCGATCACGCCCAGCACGCGCGCCAGCTGGTTGTAGCGCACCTCCAGCAAGTCGGGGATGGTGAACTGCGCAAACTTACGTGCGCGCGGCGCGATGAAATAGATCAGCGCCAGTCCGGCCCAGCCCCCAGCGGATTGCCAGAGCGCTGCAAAGCCATGTTTGTACGCGTTCTCCGCACCTCCGAGCAAAGAGCCCGAGCCGATCCACGACGACAGCAGCGTGAAGACGAGAACGATCGCAGGCAGCGAGCGTCCGGCCACCAGGTAGTCGTCCTTGGTGTGCGTCTTGCGGAGACGCGATATCGAGACGGTGAGCAGGCCAAGGACGATGGCGGCGAGAACGCCGGCGTAGAGATGATTCATGGACTCAGGCGAAGCCTTTCGCAGTCTCGAGCGATGCTACATGAACGGGGAGGACTCAGGCCCGGCTGTAATCGCGCGCGCCGAAGAGTGCCGTGCCCAGCCGTATCTCGGTCGCGCCTTCTTCAATGGCGACTGCGTAATCGTGGGTCATTCCCATGGAGAGCGCGTCGAGCTGCAGCTTCGGATAGCGCTGCGCGGATGCGTCACGAAGCTCGCGCAACCGGCGGAAGTACGGACGTATCGCCTCGGCATCGCGCAGATAGGGCGGTACGGTCATCAGACCGCGCGCGTTCAGATGGTTCAGGTGGGGCAAGTGTTCGAAAAGCTCTTCGAGTTCCGCGCTCCCCGGCACTAGACCGCTCTTCGACTCCTCATCGCTCAGCTTGATCTCGATCAGGATGGGCAGCGTGCGGCCGTTGGTTGAGGCCGCCGCCTCCAGGCGCTCGGCCAGACGCAGGGAATCGACCGAGTCGACAGCATCGAAGAGCGTCGCGGCGCGCGTTGCTTTGTTCGACTGCAGATGCCCGATCAGATGCGCCTGCAGCCGGTGGGCTTCACGCAGCGCACTCCACTCTGTCTGCTTGGCGTCGAATTCCTGCACCTTGTTTTCGCCGATGTGCGCTACGCCGAGTTCCGCCGCGGCGGCGATGGCTGCTGCGGGATGCATCTTGGTGACGGCAATCAGCGTGATCTCGCTGCGGGATCGCTGCGCGCGGCGGCAGGCGCCTTCGATGGCCGCCTCCACCTGCTCCAGGTTCCGCTTGAGCTCATCGAAGGTGTTCATCTCGGGTTGTTCATGCCTGTTGGGCTAGCCGGTCGCCGAAGTGCACGCAGTCCTCAGTCAGCGCCGTGAAGTCGGACATCTGGCTGCGATGGTTGGTGATAGCCACGCGCAGCGCATAGTGCCCATCCACTACCGTGCTGGAGACGATATAGCGGCCGGACTCCTGCAGTTCGATCATCAGGCGGTGGTTCAGCGCTTCCAGCGCGGCGTCGTCTAGATCAGGCCGCCGGTAGCGGAAGCAGACGACATTGGTGGGACGCGGCGCAACCACTTCGAGGCGCGGAGATGCGTCGATCAGCGCCTCAAGATGCGCCGCCTGTGCCATGTTCTGTGCGATCAGCCGCGCATATGTGTCGACGCCATGCACCTGCAGTGACATCCAGAGCTTCAGCGCGCGGAAACCGCGGGTCAGCTCCACGCCGCGATCGGCAAAGGGCAGGCCGCCGGCCATGATGCCGCCCTCCGCTTCTTCGAGATAGCTGGCCTGAGTCGCGAACGTGGCGGTGTGCAGCTTGGGATCGCGCACCAGCACGCAGCCGATTTCAAATGGCAGGTAGACCCATTTGTGCAAATCGAAGGCAAGGGAATCCGCCTGTTCGATGCCGCGTACCAGGCCGGCGTACTCCTTCGTGAGCCGCAACAGCGCGCCGAAGGCCCCGTCCACATGGAACCAGAGTTCGTGCTTGCGGCAGAGCGCGGCGAGCGCCGGCAAGTCGTCAATGGCGCCGGTATTCACCGTCCCGCAGTTCGCAATCACCACCGCAGGCCGGTGGCCTGCTTCGCGGTCGCGTTTGATTTGTAGCTCGAGCTGATCCAAATCAATCCGGTGCATTTCCGTCACCGGGATGCGGCGATAGGCATCGCCGCCCAGGCCAAGCAACTCCACTGCCTTCTGCGCCCAGGAATGCGTCTCGGTCGATCCATAGACAAGCAGTTGCGGGTGCGTGCAACCCTGCAGACCCTGCTTGCGGATGTCGTAGCCGGCCTTCGCGTGCCGAGCTACCGCGAGACCAGTGAGGTTGGCCATGGTTGCGCCCGTGGTCAGTAAGCCTGAGCTCTCCGCAGGCATGCCCATGAGTTCGGCGAGCCAGCGCAGGCACGTCTCCTCCACCACTACGGGAGCCTGCTGGCCGCCGGCCACATGCGCGTTCAGGCCCGAGGCGAGCATGTCGGCAAGCATCGCCAGCGGCGTGCCAGTGCCGCGTACCCATCCCCACGCGCGCGGATGACGATTGCCAATCGTGTAGGGAAGCAGGTGTTCCACCAGCGTGCGATAGACCTCTTCCGCAGGCCGGCCCTGGATGGGAAGCGGCGATGCCAGCGCGCTTGCGGACGATTCGGGAAGGGGCCGCCACGCAGGTTGCTCGCGCAGGGTAGCCAGATCGTCGAATACGTCATCCAGCATGCGATGGCCCAAGGCACGCACCTCCTGCCATGCCTCTGGCGTGGGCGGATCGAGTGTGGCCTGTTGCAGTGAATCGATGTCTTCGCTGGCAGTCGAGTGCGCGGGCAAGGGCATAGACGGGAGACCTCGCTGATTGATATCGGGCGAGGCACGCCGGTGGGGTGTCAAACGCTCGGGTCCACGTCCCCCATTCGGAGGATCGCAGCGCCGTTATTCAGAATACTCTGTCGTTACAGAGAAGTCAGGCCAGGTCAAAGGGCCTGCATCAGGCGGGGCAGCAGTCCCGCATGGCTGGTCTCGTAGAGCGCGAGTAGCCGCTGCCGCATCAGGTAATAGGCCGCGGACGCCTCGTGAATGTAGAAGGGGATGCGCAGACTCTGCCGGCGCAAAAGCATCGCCATTTCGATCTGCGTGATTGCTTTCTGCAGACGGGCAGCGTCGCGACGCATGATCTCGGCGACCACCGTAGCATCCTCGAAGTTCCAGCGCTGCACAAAAACCGCCAAGTCCAGCATCACCTGCGCGTTGCGTCGCAGTCGGGGCAGTCCGTCGGCTCCACCAAGCAGGCGCCACATCGCCTGCGGCTGCAGCTCCAGCTGATTACCGCGCGGCTCCAGATACGCCTTCGCGATTTTTTCGAGATCGGTGAAGTTCAAGGGCTCGATGCGCGCGAGCAGGGTGTTCCATGTGGTGTTCTGCTGCGCACGGCGACGCAGGAAGAATCGCAGCTGGATACCAACCACTACCAGGAGGAGGAAACCGACAATAGCGAGGCCGACCACTTTAATGAAACTCCTTCCCCCGGGTACCCAAAACTTTTGCGAGATCGTAACTTACCTTATCGGTCAGATGCAAGATGGCTTCTCGCATTTCCGGTGCAAGCTGTTCTTTTTCGGGTTCATTCCGCCAAAGGGCGATGATCCAGTAACAAAGAATCGATAAATAGACGAACATCCGAGCATGTTCGACGCCAACGTAATGAGTGGCCCGGCCCCAATACCCGTGCAGCAGTCCGATGATCAGTGTGACCACAGCCCAGACCATCAGACCGTAGCCGATTGACATCACATGAGAACGCCAATGCAGTCCCTGCCTCTGAGACATGAGGAGCACCAGCGTGAAGGTCACACTGACGACCAGGCTGGTGAACAGATCGCCACGGATCTCCCACACGCCTGCCTTCGTGGCTGAGGTTGGATGGATCCACCAGACGATGGCCAGCGCAGTCACGCCGCCTGCTCCGACCAGAGACAGAAACCATCTTCCATTCTTCCTGACGGAATCGCGAGGCCAGAAGACGATGTGTGCGACTTCGGCAACGACGCCGATCTGGAGAACGGCATCGAGCCCTTCCACGACCCAGTAGGCGATCGCGTAGGTGTGGTGGCTCCCTTGCCGATAGATGAAGAAGAGGGCGATCGCACTGAGGATGGTGAAGACACACCACAACCCGAGCACCGGGAAGGTGCGTAGGCGTCGCCGCAGGCAGATCACTGAGAACAGGGCGGCGTTCAGGAGTGGCCCAGCCGCCCAAAGTGTCGAGTCCAGTAAAGGGAGCCGCATACGCGGGAGCTCCTCTCCTGGTCAATAACTATCAGGCCTACATACCAAGGAAAGACAAAAAAATCGAAATATATGATCCGGTTGGTGGAGGATTGGTGCCGCCGGGCGCGGAGGCAAACGCTGAACCTGTTGAGGCGGCGAGGAGGGCTGCGGAAAGTGCAAGGGTACGGAAAGTGCGTGACATGATAACGGCTCCCGGGCGCAGATGCGCTCCCCAGAAGCGTAACGAAAGTGCAGCAAAATGGGCTAGAGGGAATTACCGCGGGCATATTAGTAACTAACAACCTTGCTTGCGCAGTAATCCCCGCCTGTGCTGCTGCCACGCCATTCTGCCTTACCTTCCCTGCTCTTCCAGGTACTTTTCGGCCTCCAGGGCAGCAGCGCAGCCTGATCCCGCAGCCGTGATCGCCTGCCGGTAGCGCCGGTCCTGCACATCCCCGCAGGCGAAGACGCCAGCCACTCGGGTGTGCACATCGTCATGGGTAACCACATACCCATCGCTGTCCAGCTCGATCTGGCCGACAAAAGGCTTGGTGTTGGGCTCGTGCCCAATGCCGAGGAACATGCCGGCGACGGGCAGCGTGGTGATCGCCCCGTTCTTCGTATGCCTCAGGCCCAGACCGGTGACCTCTTTTTTCTCAACCCCCAAAACCTCTTCAACTACCACATTCGAAAGGAATTCTATCTTTTCGTTGGCACGGGCCCGCTGCAGCATGATGTGCGAGGCGCGATAGTTGTCCGAACGGTGCAGGACGTAGACCTTGGTCGCGAAGCGGGTCAGAAAGAGGGCTTCTTCCATGGCCGAATCGCCGCCGCCGATGACCGCAATCTCCTTGCCCGAGAAGAAAAATCCATCGCACGTGGCGCAGGAGGAGACGCCATGGCCGATCAATGCCTGCTCGGACGGCAGACCCAGCCAGCGCGCAGAGGCTCCGCTGGCGATGATGAGTGTCCGCGTCCGGATGGTCTCCGAGCCGAGGTCCAGGGCGAATGGGCGCTGAGAGAGATCGGCAGAGACCAGGTGGGCCATGCGGAACTCTGCCCCGAAGCGGGCGGCCTGCTTTTTCATGTTTTCGATCAGATCCGGCCCCTGGATGCCATCCGGCCACCCAGGAAAGTTCTCGACCAGCGTGGTGATCGAGAGCTGTCCCCCCGGCTCGTGGCCCTCGAGGACTAGCGGCTTCAGATTGGCGCGCGCCGTGTAGATGGCTGCCGTGAGCCCGGCGCAGCCGGAGCCCAGAATGACGGTGTCGCGAACGATGTCTGCCATGATCTTTATGTGTGCATCTTTGATTCTAGAGCCAAGGCGCGGATTCAACGACGTGGTCAGAGCCGTTCCGCGCAGCCGTTCTTCCGTTCGATCGGCTGCGTTCAGGGGCGATTTGCTGAGGCGTTGGCCGTGCGTTGGTTATTCACGCAAGACGACTTCGCGGCTCACGGCTGCGAGGGGAGGGAGTAAGCAATGGCGGATCTTGTCCTGGTCTATGGAATGCGGCTGCTGCCCGCAGATGAGGTGAAGCAGGTCGGCTCGGCGCCGGTGACCCTGCACAATGGCAACGAAGCGCAGGTGACCATGCATGTGCTCGAAGGATCGCGGGAGCAGATAGAAAATCAGCTGAAACAGAGCATTGACGCGTTTTTCGACTTTTATCCCGAAATTTGAATTCTGCGGCCGCGAATGATGCATCCTGCAACATGCAGCATTGCAGCCCAATGGAGCGCCGATGCGAGTGTCGTCAAATTCTTTCCGGACGCGGAAGCGATGGGTCGTAGCCGGATCGGCAATGGTGCTCACGCTGGGCGTTCTTCACGCTGGCGCACAGGACGCAGCCCGGGTGCAGCCGCAGGCGACGGCAGAGGATGTTCTGGCATCCCTCGTTCACCACTCTGCGGTAATTTTCGCGGGTGAGGTGTACGCCATCCGCGTGCCTGCGTCGATGAAGGCCACTGGCGGCGTTACCGGCGGCCTACCCAGTTCCCGGCCGGATGCCGTCGAAGTAGAGTTCCGCGTCGACATGGGGATTCGCGGCACCACGATTGGCAACAACTACGAGTTGCGCATGCCCGTCTCCACCTGGCAGCAGGCCCCGCCCTTCACGCTGCATCAGCGCTCGGTGATCTTCCTTACGCCCGCGGACGCTGCAGGCTTTGCCGGCCCGGTGGAAGGCGAGTCCGATCTTCCAGGAATGGACCTCGGCGTGATGCCGGTGGACGCCGCCAACCAGGTCGACCTGAGCCGCCTGCAGAGGTTGGTGACCAGGAAGACGATCACCGCCGCAACCATGCCCGCGCCCCCCATCCCTTCAAGCGCGCCATCTGTCACGGATGTGGTGACACCGCAAGGCGAAGACACCCTGATCTCCGGGTCGAGCGAGGGAAGAATGCCGGAGCTGCGCAATAGCAGCGTGCCCTTCCTGGCGCTGATGCGCGATGTCACCGTCCTGGGTGCGGCAGAAGATCAGAGAGCGGCTGCCAACCCGAAGTAGGGCTGCATTCCGGCGGGGTTCATAGATCCCGAAGCGCAGATCACTTACCGAGCATCTGTCAGGTGTAGGGTGGAAGCGCAAGGAGTGACGATGACCACAGGACAGAGTGCGGTGTCGGCGACAGGACGGCCGCGCGTGGTTGTGCTGGGAGCGGGCTTTGCGGGATTGAACGCAGCGCTGGCTCTGGGTGACATGGCCGTCGATGTGACGGTGATTGACCGGCGCAATCACCACACCTTTCAACCGTTGCTCTACCAGGTTGCCGTAGGAGTGCTCTCCCCTGCGGACATTGCGCAGCCGATCCGCACCGTTTTGCGGCACAAGAAGAATACGGAAGTCCTGATGGACGAAGCCGTCGGCATCGATACGGCGCAGCAACGTGTGCTGCTGCGCAGCGGCGCAATGGCGGACTACGACTACCTCATCCTTGGAACAGGTTCCACACACAGTTATTTCGGAAACGATGGCTGGGCCACGCTCGCGCCCGGACTGAAAACGCTCGAGGATGCACGCGAGATACGGCGGCGCATCATGCTGGCCTATGAACTCGCGGAGCGTGCGGCCGTCGAAACAGGTTCGTATCCGCCGTTGAATTTCGTGATTGTGGGCGGGGGGCCCACGGGTGTCGAGCTAGCCGGCGCCATTCGCGATATCGCAAGCCTCTATATGAACGAAGACTATCGGCACATCGATACGACGAAGTCACGCGTGCTGCTGGTGGAAGGCGGTCCGCAAATTCTGCCTTCGTACCCGCCAGATCTGCAGGAGGCGGCGGTTCGGCAGTTGCACGAGTTAGGGGTCGAGACCCTGACCGGCAGAGCTGTCACGGATATTCAGCCCGGCTACGTGATTGTTGGCAAAGCGCCGAACGAGGAGCGCTTCGAGTCACTGGTGACCTTGTGGGCGGCAGGCGTGCAGGCATCGCCGCTCGGCAAGATGCTGTCCGTAACGGTAAACCGCCGCGGCGCAGTGACCGTGGACCAGTTTCTAAATCCGCCCGGCGTGCGCAATGTCTTTGTCTGCGGCGACCTGGCAGACGTGACCGAGAACGGCAAGCCGATCCCCGGTGTAGCGCAGCCCGCCATGCAGATGGGTACGCAGGCAGCGCACATGATCCAAGCCGACCTGGAGGGCAGGCCTCGCAAGCCATTCCACTATTTCGACAAAGGCGACATGGCGACCATCGGCCGCAACCGCGCTGTCGCCGATGTGAAGTGGCCCTTCAAAGCGCATTGGAGTGGCTTTCCCGCCTGGATCACCTGGCTTTCGGTGCACATCTTCTTTTTGGTAGGCTTCCGCAACCGTGTCCTGGTGATGATGCAATGGGCATGGACCTACCTGACGCTTGGCCACGGCGCGCGGTTGATCATGGGCAATCAGCGGCTGTCGGGATTTAACGCGCTCGTTCCGAGCCCGACACCTGTCCAGGTGGGGCCGCTTGACCTGGCCTCGCCGGCGCACCACGATCTCCCGGAAGATCAAAATATGGCACAGCTCCCGAATCCGGACGCGAACGCTCCCCGGAAGGCGACTGCCTGAAACGCTCAGTCGGCTGGCCACGTCAAAGCGTGCATCTTGCCAGCCGAAACGGGAGCTTTTCCGGATATCATCGTGCGGCTGCCATTAGTGCCGATATCTCATCCGGGAGATCTTCATGCTCTCAGTCTTTTCTCGCGGCGCACGCCTGTGCCTCGCCGTCTCTGCTCTTGCGCTAACGACGACTGCACTGGCGCAGCCTGCACCAAAGCTCGTTCCTACCAAGCCCTTGAAGGTGCCCGCGCTCACCTATGAGCGCTACACGCTGCCCAATGGCCTGACCGTGCTGCTGCACGAGGACCATCGCCTGCCCCTGGTTGCCGTGGACCTGTGGTATCACGTCGGGCCGGTGAACGAGGCAAAGGGCCGCACCGGCTTCGCGCATCTGTTCGAGCACATGATGTTTGAGGGCTCCGAGCACGTCGGCGAGAAGGCGCATTTCCGCTATCTCGAAGGCGTCGGCGCAACAGATATCAATGGCACCACGGACTTCGACCGCACCAACTACTTCGAGACGGTGCCCAGCAACGAACTGGAACTTGCTCTGTGGCTGGAGAGCGACCGCATGGGCTTCCTGCTGGAGAAGCTGGACCGGGAAAAGCTGACCAACCAGCGCGACGTGGTGCGCAATGAGCGCCGCCAGGGCGAGAACCAGCCTTACCAACTCAGCCAGGAACAGGTCTATCATCTGCTCTTCCCGCAAGATCATCCGTACTACGGATCCGTGATCGGCTCGCACGCCGACATCGAGGCAGCGCGGCTCCCGGACGTGCGCAATTTCTTTCACAGTTACTACACCCCAAATAACGCGAACATCGCCATCGCGGGTGACTTCGACAAGTCCCAATTGAAGCAGTTGGTGGAAAAGTACTTCGGCCCCATACCCAAGGGGCCCGAACCGCCGCCCGTCACGGTGACGACGCCGCCGATCACCACGCAGAAGACTGCCACAGTGACAGATACGGTTCAGTTGCCAGAGGTGAGCTATGCGTGGCTTATGCCGCCAGCCTTTCAGCCCGGCGATGCCGATGCCGAGATGTTGATGGATATCCTTGGGGGCGGCAAGGCGAGCCGGCTCTATCGCAAGCTGGTCTACGAAAAACAGATTGCGCAGAGTGCGGACTGCACTCTGAATTCGCTGCGCCTGGGTTCCGTAGCGGAATGCGATGTGATTGCCCGTCCCGGCATCAAGCCGGAGCAACTGCAACAGGAGATCGAGGTGGAACTACGCGCCATCCGCGAACAGGGCCCCTCGCAGGCGGAACTGGACGGTGCGCGGAACTCCCATCTGACCGGCCTGATCAGTGGATTGCAGCGGTTGGGCGGCTTCGGCGGCGTGGCTGACCGCATGGATTATTACAACTACTACACCAACGATCCGGGCTATCTGCCGAAGGACGTCGCGCGCTTCCAGCATGTCTCCGTCGCTTCCGTGCGCAAACTGGCGCAAGCGGATCTGGTCGATGCAAAGAGTGTCGTCGTCACCACCGTCCAGGGCGAGAAGGTGACACACGATGTGCCGCGCAGCCCTGCGGATACGGACGCGACCGTAAAGGTCGAGAATCCGTATCCCTCATCATTTGAAACCGCACAGGATTGGCGCAAGGGCGCGCCCGCGCCGGGCCCGCTGCCGCAGGTGCACCTGCCGGTGCCGAAGGTCTTCACACTGGACAATAGACTGCATGTCTATCTGGTCGAGGACCATTCGCTGCCTGTGTTCAACGCGAGCGTGATCACGCTGGCAGGCGGCGATACGAATCCCGCGAACAAGCCTGGCCTGGCCGGTTTCACCTCCCGCCTGCTGACCGAAGGAACTCGGGATCGCTCGGCAACGGAGATTGCTGACGCAGCAGATCAGCTTGGCGCGCAGCTCAAATCGCAGGCATTCGTAGACAACGCGAGCACAACGATCGACGCGTTGAGCAACACTACGGACGCCTCGATGGACCTGCTCTCGGATATGACCGAGCATCCGGCCTTCGCCGCACAGGAGGTGGACCGCGTACGCAAGCAGCAGTTGACGGCGATCCTGCAGGAGGCAGACGAGCCGATTGCGGCAACGCTGCGCGTGGCTGCCAAGGCGCTCTACGGCGACTCTCCGTATGGCTATCCCGCAGTGGGAACGACGGCTTCGGTGAAGTCCATCACCCGCGAGGATCTCGCCGGCTTCTGGAATTCTCACTACGGGCCGCAGACGACCGCCCTCGTGCTGACCGGCGACATCACTGAGCAGGAGGCGCGTGCGCAGGCGGACAAGTACTTCGGAGTGTGGAAGAACACGTCTGCCTCCGCCGTGAACTCCCTGCCTGAACCGGCTACACCGGAGCGCAAGGTGATCCTGGTGGATAAGCCGGGCTCACCGCAGACAGTGCTGCTCGCCTTCGGACTGGGTGTTCCGCGCTCGACGACGGACTACCCCAGCATCCAGATCATGAATGATGTGTTGGGCGGGTTGTTCTCGTCACGCCTCAACATGAACCTGCGTGAGACTCATGGCTATACCTACGGGGCCATCTCCCGCTTCAGCTTCGATCGCTTCGGCGGCCCCATGTTTGCGGGGGCGCAGGTGCGCACGGACGTGACCGCCCCGGCGGCGAAGGAGTTGTTCGCCGAGTTAGACCGCATCACCAGCGATCCGCCAACCGCCGCAGAGCTGAAACTGGCGCAGGACTCGCAGATTCGCTCTGTGCCCGGCCAGTTCGAGACCGCGAAAGGCACCTCGGCACGCATCGGACAGCTCTTCGTCTTCAACCTGCCGAATGACTACTACGCGGCGCTCCCTGCCCAACTCGCCGCTGTAAAGCCACAGCAGGTGACGCAGGCGGCCGTCGACCATATCCATCCCAAACAGATGATTGTGGTGGCAGTCGGAGATCGCGCGAAGATCGAACCCGGTTTGAAGGAACTGAACCTCGGCCCGATCGAATATCGCGATGCCTCGGGCGACCCGGTCAAGTAGCGATCCGGGCAACTGCCTCAAGGAAAACGGCCGGGATGAGGATGCCGTCCCGGCCGTTTCTATTTCCCAAAACAGATGCGCTTATGCTCCGACCGGCTCGGCAGCCCGCACATTTACCGGCGTGAGCCAGTTGTAGCGATCTGGTCGCGTGCCGCTCACGATGCCGAAGAACTCCTCGGCAAGCTGATGCGTGATGGGCCCGGTGGTGCCGTCCTTGACCAGGATGCGATCGACCGAGCGTATGGGGGTGACTTCCGCGGCAGTGCCGGTGAAGAAAACCTCGTCCGCGATGTAGAGGATCTCGCGCGGCAGAGGCTGCTCGATGACCGTGATGCCAAGATGACGCGCGAGTGTGAGAACCGAGTCGCGGGTGATGCCGCTGAGCACGGAGTTGGCCAGCGGCGAGGTGTAGATCGTCGAGCCGCGCACCACAAAGAGGTTCTCGCCCGAGCCCTCGGAGAGATAGCCATTCACATCGAGCGCGATGCCCTCGTTGTAGCCGTTGAGGTCTGCCTCCATGCGGATGAGCTGCGAGTTCATGTAGTTCGCGCCGGCTTTCGCCATGGAGGGCATGGTGTTGGGCGCAAGACGGTTCCAGGAGGAGATGCATACATCCGCGCCGGCATCGCCCGGAACGTACTTACCCCACGGGAAATTCGCGATGTACGTCTCGACCGGGCAGCCCTTGGGGTTCACGCCGATTTCGCCATAGCCGCGGAAAGAGATGGGGCGCACATAACAGGGGGCAATGCCGTTCGCTTCCACCAGCTCAATCACGGCCGCGTTGAGCTGTTCGAGGGTGTAGCCCAGGTCCATGCGGTAGATGCGCGCCGAGTCGAGCAGCCGCTGCATGTGTTCCGGCAGGCGGAAGATGGCGGCGCCGGTCGGCTGCTTGTAACAGCGGAGGCCCTCGAAAACCGATGAGCCGTAGTGCAGCACGTGGCTCATCACGTGCACCTGCGCCTTCTCCCAGGGGATGAGTTTTCCGTTGTGCCAGATGTTAGGCGTGGTCTGGATCGGCATGCACACTCCTCAAATTGCTCGAATCGTCCTGCTTCGATTATAGGGGAGCGCACTGCCGCTACTCGTCGCGGAGCGCCTCGACCGGCGGAATCAGCGACGCTCGCCACGCCGGAATGTAAGAAGCCGCCGCACCGATCAGGCAGAGCGTGAACAGGACTCCCGCATAGGTCCACGCATCGGCAGCGCCAACGCCGTAGAGAAATCCGGAGAGCAGGCGGCCGGTCAGTGCGGAGAGTATGAGCCCCGCGACCAGGCCGGCCACGATCATCACCGCTCCCTGGCGCAGCACCATCTGCAGCACGGAGGCGCGCGGCGCGCCCAGGGCGAGACGTAT
>Ga0210396_10004438_pt1 | contig 13749 bp, 12 predicted proteins | sample IncBWH17OmetaG_FD_155466 | JGI IMG/M metagenome (GOLD analysis project Ga0210396, IMG submission 155466) | Forest soil microbial communities from Barre Woods Harvard Forest LTER site, Petersham, Massachusetts, United States - Inc-BW-H-17-O ...
TGATGAGGTCTCGCTGGGCATTGGACGAACTCCTTCACTCGCCGGGTACTCAGAGGGCGTTCTTGTGACGGGCGATTATTCAGTCGCCTTGGCGACGAGCTGCTCCAATTTGCGGTCGAGCATCTGCGCAACCTCCGTCGCCTTTGGATTGCCGAACTGCCCGAAGAGTGACGAAGGTTTGTCGTATTCCACGCAGGTCTGGCCTCGTTCGTTCTCATAGATGAGCACGCGTAGCGGGGCGTAGAGACTGGCACGAACGTCGTGCTGCGTCATCTGGACGGCAAAGAGCGGATTTCCGACGAGATACTGCAGGGCCTTCTTCTTCTGGCCGGCCAGCCGGAGGAGTGCTCCGTGGTCGCTGGTCCGGAAAAGCATGAATCCGCTCGCACCTTCCATTGCCTTGATCTTGGCGCGGACGTCGTCGGGATCAGCACCCGCGTTCAGTTGTTGATAGGCCGCCCAATCGAATTGGCCGGTTTCTCGTTCGAACGTCTCGGTTACTTTCTCGAACGGCCGATCGGCCACGATCCGGACATGTTCCACGGCGATGCGCGTGACATCCAATTTTGTCATGACTGAGCCCTTGAATCGTCACTGCCGCATGGACTGTCTAGGCTTGAAGAAATCCATTGGAATCGTTTCTTGACTAAACCCGTTGGCTCGGGTCACTCATGAAACGGCGCGGCCGACATAATCTGTGATGCCGTGGGGATTGGCTGGCCTTGCAATGTGCAGCCGGCTGTGCGCGCAATGTCGTCAGTCCAGGTTAGGACTTGCGCGGTCGGATTGTGCCGACAGTGTTCGACTAACAGCTTTCGGAACTCGGCCTTGAAATTCATCCGCGGATATTGTGTGAGCATTTCCTCGACCAGCTGCGGCGGCACTTGATCAAGGCCTATCCCCAAGAAGTCGAGGCCGGCGCCGAGGTGAACCAAGGCAATCTCGTCGGCCATTCGCATTGCGATTCCGGGAGAGGTGTGCAACGCGATTGCCTTCCAAACCAGATCGGCGCGCTGTGGCGGCACCTGATGCTCGAAGCAAAACTGGCGGGCAGCTTCCGCGCCATCCACCTCAAACCGATTATCGCGGCGGTAAGTGGGAACCAGTCCGAGATCATGCAATGCGGCAGCGCAAAAAGCGGCTTCCTCATCGACCACCGAACGGCCAAGACCCTTTACTGCGAGGCTGCCGAAGATGTATGTCCTAAGACAATGAGCGCAGAGAAACGCGGGCGAAGTGGACTCCAGCAGGTCGAGAGCGGAATTACACAGCGTCGAATCCGGAATTCTAACGCCAGCCACGGAATTCGCACGTACCAGGGCCATAGCGAGATCCCTTGCGTAGCGAACACTGTGGCGCTTAAACCGCGCTCGGCTTGATGCTGTTGAGGACGGTGTTATCCCAATAAGCGTCAAGACGCGAGATTTTGCCCTGCGTATTGAAGCGCAGGAAGTAAGCGTGGGGTATGAATACGACCTGGCCCTTCTTTGCAATGCCAGGGGCATCGGCTGGCATAGGCCCGCTCATCACGGTCTGGATCACGACGGTGTCTTCCGCGGCAAGCATTTCGACCACTTCAACTCGGAAATTAGGGACAGCCTGCGGAAAGGCGCGCCAAATGGCGTCAAGGCCGCCCCGAATCGGGACCACACTGTTTCTGCCATAGGGAGCTTATCGCCCTAACGCATCATCGGCGCAAAGCGCGAGCATGCCCTCGACATCGTGGGCGTCATAGGCGGCGAAGAATTGGCGGGCGATGCTTGTGAAGTCTGTCGTGATCGTTTTCACCGTATGACCTCTTGCGGTTGGATTGTGGGGTCCTTCAGCCGTTAGTACTCAAACCATTGACTCAGTGCTTGCACCTTTTCCTTCGTGTAAGGCGGAAACAGGTGGTCAATGGCTACGTCGGGCGGCGAGACGAGTACCGATTTCGCGTGCGTGAGAGCGTCAAAGCCGTCCTTGCCGTAGTAATGGCCGATGCCGGAGTATCCAACGCCGCCGAAAGGCATGGTCTCGATGAATAAGTGGATATTCACCTGGTTGATGGCACCGCCGCCGAAGGACAGGCTCGCGAGGAAGTGGTCGATCGTCTTCTGATCTCGGCTGAAGAGAAATCCGGCGAGAGGCTTCGGGCGCTTCTTCACTTCACGAATTGCCGCATTGATGTCCTGATACGTGAGGATTGGCAGAAGCGGCCCAAAGATTTCGTCCTCCATGATCGGGTCGTCCCAAGTGACCGGAAAGAGGATCGTGGGATCAATGTACCGAGCCTCGCGGTCCGAGGAGCCACCAGAAACCACCTTTCGCTGATCGATCAAGGCGGCGAGCCGGTCAACCGCTTTCGGACTGATGATGCGCGAATAGTCGGAATTGTTCTTCGGATCTTTTCCGTACAACTCGACGACGGCCTTCTTGCACTCCTGGACGAACTTCTCGGCGACCGATTCGTGAACGTAAGCGTAGCCCGGCGAGGTGCACCATTGGCCGCCCCATGCCGTCGCGCCCCAAACGATTTTCTTTGCAGCGTCGCTTAGATTAGCGGTCGGGTCGACAAAGGCAGGATTCTGGCCGCCGAGTTCGAGGAGGACGGGGGTCAGGTTCTTTGCGGCCGCCTCCATGATGACTTTGCCAACCTTGACGCTGCCCGTGAAGAAGATGAAGTCAAACGGAAGCTTAAGGAGCTCCGTTATTTCGTCACGGCTTCCTGCGACCGCGGTGACCGACCGAGGGTCGAAGTACCGCGGTATGAGATCGAGTAAGAGTGCGCCTGTGGCGGGCAACGCCTCGGAGATCTTGAGGATGCATGGATTGCCGGCCGCAATAACGTTGACCGCCGGATCGAAAAGCAACGTCAACGGGCCGTTAGACGGACCGATCACCAAAGTCACGCCGTACGGCTCTCGATAAACTTTGGCGGTGTGCCCACTGGCCGCGAGGGCCTTCGGAATCACCACGTCGACGGGCTTCATCCACTCTTTCAGGTCGGCTTTCGCGAAGGCTGCGGTTCCGAGTGGAGCCTGTACTTCGAAGACCTTTTCCTGACTAGCGGTCTTGAAGTCCCTGCTGATCGCTTCCTGCAACGCCTGATCATTGTCTTTCAACAGATTCTCGAGTCGGGTTAGCTGGTCTATTCGCCATTCGTACGTCTTTGTCGCATCCGAATCGAAGTACGCCTTCTGTTTGTCATAGACTTGCTGGAACGCGTTCATCAGTTCTCTCCACACTGTCGGTTCGTGATGTCGGATCAGGGCACATGCGGAACGCCTCTAGGTCATCGTGAGGACCATACGAAACCGTGCTTTACCGGCCATCATCCGTTTGTAAGCCTCTTCGGCCTTCGCCAGCGGGAGCGTTTCAATCATGGGGCGAACGTCGGCGAGCACGCTGAAATCGAGCGTATCTTGGGTCTCGATCGCTCTTCCCGTGAGACTGCCAAGAACCGATCGGCCACCGAAGATGAGCGGCAGGCCGTTGATCGGGATTGCATCATCGGAGACTCCGACCGCCACGAGTCGGCCCCGAACTGCGAGACCGGGAAGCAGGCTACCGATCGCGGATCCGCTCGGCGCGGTCGCCAGAATCACGTCAGCCCCGCCGAGTTTTTGCAGTGCTGCTGGCGCATCCTCGGCCTTCGCGTCGATGTAGACATGCGCCCCGAGCTTCTTCGCAAGCTGACCTTTGTCGGGACCTCCGCCAATCGCGACGGTACGAAGGCCCATCTTCCGCGCGAACTGCACTCCCAGGTGGCCAAGCCCTCCGATTCCCTGGATGGCTACGGTGTCACCCGCACGGGCGGCGTTTCGGAGCGCGTTAAAGGTGGTAATGCCGGCGCATACCAGGGGGGCCGCCTCCACTGATTCAAGCTCGTCCGGTATCAAAGCGAGCGCACGTGCCTCCGCGATCATCATCTCCGCATAGCCACCGTCGCTCGTGATGCCGGTAACGATGGGATTTTGGCAATAAGCTGTTTCACCGCGGCGACAGGCCTTGCAAATTCCGTCTTCGCCTCCAAAGAATCCGACTCCGACACGCTGGCCAACCTTCCATGTTGTGACGGCGGAACCGATGTCCTCGATACGGCCAATAACTTCGTGACCCGGAACGCGCGGAAAGGACAGGCCAGGCCATTGCCCTTCCACAGTCGCCGAATCCGAATGACACACTCCGCAAGCCTCAACGCGGATGCGCACCTGCCCAGCACCGGGTGATGAGACAGGCCTCTCGACCATGCGAAAAGTACGAGGCGCGGATACTTCGACCGCTTTATAAGTGGTTCCCATCAGACTCTCCTACCGATACCAGCAGGTCACTTGCCTGTGAGTACACGAATGTGAGTCAGAGTCGCCCGCTCCAGCGCCGTTGGCATACGCCGCGATTGCTTTGCACGTCTCCCTCAACGATTGTTCCTGCCTGAAACGTGTAGCTACTCTTGTCCGAGCTTCTCCTGCTCTCGGGAAATCCAGTCACGGATGTAGTGAGAGCAGCAGATAATGTGCACGCCTTCCAACTCGCGCGCTCCCAGGAAACGCACCACATCGAGGTCAACGATCGTTACTTCCTTCAGGTCCAAGACACACTTGGGCCGTTTGTCTCGGAGCTGGTTCGTCAATTCCGCGAGGTGCGCCGATTGAAACTCTCCGATCAGACGAATCGTTGTCGTTGCGCCATCCGAACATTTTTCGATCTTCATTTGGCGATCGCCTTGATGGCGGTGCGCGACAAAGCAACCGATGTGCCAACGCATTACCCGGGAATTGCGGACCTTACGGAGCGAGACCTTCCTGACTGATCAGGAATTTCTGACGTCTCGTCAGCACGGCAATGGAGATTTGCCGCGTCAATGATCGCGGGAAGACGTTGGAAAGATCGGGGAGGCATCGAGTGGTCGGCAAAAGCGCGGAAGTTGGTGCGCTAGGGTCGCCCTAACTCGCGCCTTGCCTCCGAGACCGTACCTTGAAGCGGTGCTTGTCGATGCCAAGGCTCACGATCTTCGACTCGAGAGTTTGGTGAGGAATTCCGAGCATTGCGGCCGCACCACGAGTCCCGGAAACCCGACCCTGGCATTCCGCCAATGCGGCCTCGATCGCCTTGCGTTCACGATCGGCGAACTGTCTCTTATCCTCGGCAAGGACACCCCTGCGAGCGCCGCGTGGCCCGGCCATCTGGCTCGATTTGCGCTGCAGCCATGTCTCGTCGACTACGAACGTCGGTCCATCGCACAGGATCACGGCGCGCTCAACGACATTTTGTAGTTCGCGGATGTTCCCTGGCCAATCGTAGCCTTGGAAGAGATCCAGCGTTTCTCTTTTGATTTCGCTGATCTTCTTTCCGGCTCGTCTTGCGTATCGTTCCACGAAATACTCGACCAGCAGAGGAATGTCGTCCGTCCTCTCGCGTAAAGGCGGTAGACGTACCGGAAAAACGTTCAGGCGATAAAACAGATCCTCGCGAAATGTGCCTTCGCTCACTGCAGCTTCAAGGTCACAATGTGTTGCGGCGAGCACTCGCACGTCGACGGATATCGGTTGACTGTCCCCAACCCTCTCGAATTCTCGTTCCTGGAGTACGCGCAGCAGAGACATCTGTGTCTCGGACGAAAGCTCACCGATCTCATCCAGGAAAATCGTTCCTCCATCGGCAGATTCGAAGCGACCTGCGCGCCGCTGAAGCGCCCCGGTAAACGCACCTTTCTCGTGACCGAAAAGTTCGGAAGCAATCAAGGAGGTGGGAATCGCCGCGCAATTGACCCGGATGAAGGCCTTCGCCGAGCGTTTCGACCGTTTATGAATGGCACTGGCAATCAATTCCTTTCCGGTTCCGGTCTCACCCAGAATCAGCACGGTGGAATCGGTCGGGGCCACTCGATCAATTTGCGAAATCACCCGGCGGAGCGCGTGAGAGGTCCCCACGATTGCTTCGTACATCGAGGTACGGTCAAGTTCTTCACGCAACGCCAGGTTTTCGTTGTGCATCCGCAGTTCAGTCTGCTTCCGCTCATCGATGTCCATTCCCGTTGCATACCAGCGAAGAAGTTTTCCAGATTCGTCGCGCAACGGACTGTAGCGGTTGAGGAACCAGCGATATTTCCCGTCCTTGCCCAGCGCTCGTTGCTCATTTTCAAATGGCAAACCGCCGGATAAGGCGTCCCGACGATCGTCTTGCAGGCGCTCCAGGTCCTCGGGGTGGAAAATTCTGGTGCGAAAAGTTGGCGCCATCGCCTCTTCGCGGCTGAGACCCGTGTAGTCAAGCACCCATTGATTGACGTTTAGAACCGACCCCTCCGGGTCTAAGACGATAATGCCGTGAGGTATCGCATCAACAATGTGTCTGAGTTCAGCTTCCGACTTCTTAATCGTTTCAAATGCCGTCGTTAGGGCGTTCTGCGATCGAACGCGCTCGATGGCGATCGCGGCAAGGTGGCTAGCGTCATCGATCAACTGAATTTCGCTCGGTCCCGGACTACGGACTTCTCGATAAAGCATGCCGAAGGTTCCCAGCACTTTGCCATCATTCGACATGATGGGGGTCGACCAGGCGGCACGAATTCCGCACTGCAGAGCGACATCCCTGTAGTCCGTCCATTTCGGGTCAGAGGCGATATCAGAGACGAAGACAGCCTGCCGAAGGTAAGCGGCGGTGCCGCACGATGCGGCATTAGGACCGATGGCGAGCGAGATTCCATCGGTCACTGCCCGGAAAGGCGCGGGTATGTTCGGAGCGACGGCAAATCGCATGTGCAGGCCGTCCTCCTCGAGAAGGAAAATCGAGCAGACCATTCCGTCGCTGTGGGATTCGATCAGGCGGGTGATACCCGCCAGAATGTCGTTCAGCGGCGCGCCAATGAGGATCAACTTCAATGCTTCGAGCACGGCCTCGCTAGACAGCGTCTGCGCGGGTGCATGCGATGTTGGACGCGCGTAATCCCCCCGGTACCTCGCCATTCTGCTGTCTGCCAAAACAGAATCACTTATCAGTTAGTGTTCAATCGCGTGGCACGAAGGCCACCGCCCCAATCGTCCGTATTTTACGTCCGACGAATGCCGCCGACAAACGGGCGATGGGCGATCTGGCGATGAAGCTGAGTGAGATCCGTAGCGGCAAACTTTTGGATGGCCGACCGCCGCGGCATGAAACCTGCGTCGCCGCGCGATCACAGTAGGGAGAAATTGGAGTGTCCGAGCGAACGGCGACTGTCGTGATTGTCGGCGGAGGGTTCGGCGGCTTGGCCGCCGCGAAAGCGCTGCGAAAGACGCCGGCCCGCGTTCTGCTGATCGACGGCACGAATCATCATCTTTTTCAACCTCTCTTGTATCAGGTCGCCACTTCGGTGCTGATGCCTGAGCAGATCGACCGCTCCGCGGTATTTTGCGGAAGCAGAAAAACACGACCGTGATCATGGGAGAACTGAAGGGTGTCGACAAGGAACAGAAGTACGTCTTGGTCGACTCGGCAGATCGACAGGGCGTTCCACTCGCCTATGACTATCTCGTTCTCGCAACCGGAGCGAGTCACAGCTACTTCGGGCACAACGAGTTCGCGAAGTACGCACCGGGTCTGAAGAGCCTCACCGATGCGACCGCAGTCCGGTACAAGGTCCTCGAGGCGTTTGAGCTGGCCGAGGCGGAGGAAGATCCCGCTCGTCATCAGGATCTTCTTACGTTTGTGCTGGTCGGAGCCGGCCCCACGGGCGTCGATCTGGCCGCCGCGATTGCCATTTTGGTGCGAAGCGCGCTCAAATCCGAGTTTCGCCGCATCGATCCGACCTCAGCCAGAGTCGTGCTGGTGGACATGGCGAACCGAGTCCTGGGTTCCTTCTCGGAGTCCCTGTCGACCGCGGCAAAGAAACGGCTCGAAGATTTGGGCGTGGAGGTGCGGTTGGGACGCAACGTCGATCAGATCGATGAGAACGGCGTCATCGTCGCGAAAGAGCGAATTGCGGCAAAAACAGTGATTTGGACAGCCGGCGTGACGCCATCCCCGGCTGGCAAATGGCTCGCGGTCGAAACCGACGACGCGGGGCGAGTGCGCGTCGACAAAGATGCGTCTGTGCCCGGACACGCCGAAGTCTTTGTTCTCGGAGATACTGCCTTCTTCGAACAGGACGGGAAACCGCTTCTCGGTGTCGCTCAGGTCGCCATCCAGCAAGGGAGCTACGTAGGAAAGTCGATTCACCGCCGGATTGTCGGCAGGTCCCCATTGCCGCCGTTCCGCTACTTCGACAAGGGCAGCATGGCGGTCGTTGGCAAGGGCTTCGCCGTCCTGCAAACAGGCAAGATCCAGCTCAGCGGACTTATCGCCTGGCTCGTGTGGGGGGCGGTGCATCTGGAGTTTCTGGCGCAGCGCCATTTGCGCGTCAGCGTCTTCATGCAGTGGGTGTGGACCGGCGTCACGGGTCAGCGCGGCTCTCGTCTGATTCTGAATTTTTTCCGGTCTGCATGCGAAAGCAGACCTCAATCTGAGTCTCGCTCGAACGCAACTCCGAATCAGGCATTCTTACAACCGAAACACATTGACAGGAGGTAAACGGCGGGGCACATCTCGCAGAGCCTTCCGGAGAAACCGGTCGATGCGTTTCCGGGCTTGGGTGTCCGTCAAGAAACAATCAGGTCCCAGGCCATTTATTGCGAAGGCTTGAAGCGGATCGAACGGGACGCGATCGACAAAGTGGCCGCGAAAAACCTGACGTCTCAGGTGTAACCGGCGCCAGGCGGTGCGCGGAAGCCCCTGGCCGCTCGCCAAAGCAACAGAGCAACCGGTAGACCAAGCGTCAGCATCATGAGACTCAGGAACCGTAGGCCCGACTGAAACCCCACGGCGTCGCTCTCCAGCGTGGCGAAGGTGCCCAGGACCGTCCTGGCTTCCTGCTGAAGGGTCGGCCCACTCAGGCCGCGCAGCCGGTAATACTCGCTGACGCGAGCCGCAGCCTTCGACACGGCCGGACGGTTACTGCTCAGGTTGAGGCGGTAGGTGTCTTCGGCACGGTCGGACCAAGCCTTTATGACCGTACCCGTCGCGACGGGCACTGTGAGGAGCGGCACCACCAGGCCGACCACGCCCAGCGTGCCGGCGTACAGAGAGTCCTTTGGGTTCAACCCCTCGATCTCGTCGCTGAGGAAGACGGGCGGAATCAGGCCGAGGAATGCTCCCCAACACCCCAGGATCAAAGCGACGTGCTCCTTCGGGGTAAAATTGTCCAGCGCCGACAGCCACCAGATGGATGCCGCCGCACCCACCACGCCGACGACCAGCCAGACATGCCGGAGGCCACGCCGGTGGAGCCAGGTCGTCATGAACGTGGTAGCCCCCATCGTCAGCGTGGTCGGTATCATCAACCACCCTGCCGTTATCCGGGGGTAGTTACGCAGTTCGGTGGCGTACTGGCCGATGATGGTCAGCACGCCGACCAGTTGGGTGAGCATCACTCCGCGCGTGATAAAGGACAGGATAAAACTGCGGCTTCGCAGCAACCGCTTCAGATGCTCGTCAGGGCTGAAGTCTGAGCCGAGCCAGAGGCCCAGGGCCACGGGCAGGGTGACGCACAAGATCACAGTCGCGGCGAAGGCATTCGACCTCCAACCGCCCCACTTGCGATACCAGCCGAAGGCAAACACAATCGCCACGATCCAGACCACGAAAACCGTGAGCGCCAGCCAATCGATGTCTAGGCGCACCGGCTGAGGCGGGCGGTCAGGACGGAAGTTGCGCCAGACGAGCACCATGCCCAGCAGCGCGATCGGAACGTGGGCCCAGTACATCCACCGCCAGGACAGGCCCACGTCGAGTTCCGCCATGAGTAGGGGGGTCGCGTTGCGCGTCGCGTAGGCGAAGATCCCATAAAGGCCGATGCCCATGAGCAGCAACCGGTCGAATTCCTTGTATAGGGTCGTCCGAAACAGGGCCGTCACCATCATCTTGCCGAAGCCGTCCAGGCATCGACCCAGGGCCAGGCTGACCAAGCCGGCCGCGGCCCCAGTAAGCAGAGCGCCCAAAGCGAAGCCGAGCATGCCCAGTACGATGGTGTAGCGCGCGCCAATGCGGGGCGACAGCCACAGCCCCGTGAACGCACCGTACAGCAGGCCGACGACGTAGGCGGCCTGCACCCAGGTCATGTTGTAACTATCCACATTGACGCCCTTGCGCACGGCGTCATCAGTGATCACGGTCTGCACGAGGGTTTGGTAGGGTGCGAAGAGCACGACGAGGACCGTCAGAGCGGCCAGCCAGTGGCGGCGCTCCAGCCGCAGCGGCGGAGCCGGCGACGCAAACCCAGTTTCGGGCACCGAGGACGATGAGGCGGGGGCCAGTGTTGCGGTCATGAGTGGTCCCTCGGATCGGCCCCGCTGTCCGGGAGCTGCGGCTGGTTGTAACGCGCCTCGAGGTCTCTCATCTCCCGAGCGGCCTGCTCGGCCCATTGTGGGTCGCCCGGGCCGTGGGAAATGATCGCTCGGACCGACAGCCCGGCTCGCAGCAGCGGCCAACGCTCGTCTTGCTCGATCTGGATGCGCACCGGTACGCGCTGCACCACCTTGGTGAACTCGCCTGAGACTACGTTCCGCGGCATCAGGGCGAACTGCGCCCCGGTCGATTGGTCGATCCAGACGACGCGGCCGCGGAACGGCTCGGCGAAGGCGTCTACCTGCAACTCCACCGGGTTGCCTGGGGCCACGCCGGGCAGTTCTGTCTCCTCCAGGTTGGCCGTCACATAGGTCAGGTCGGTGTTGTACATGCTCAGGATGGCGACACCGGGGGAGGCGAAGTCGCCCAGGTGGAGATAGCGCTTGACCACCACCCCGGGGAACGGCGCGCGGAGTCGGGTGTAGCCCCGGTTTAACAGGGCCTGGTCCAGATCGCGGCGGTCTTGGAGGAGTTTGGCCTCGGCCTGCTTGACGACGGGCGCGTTGCGCCCGAGTCGCGCATAGATGCGATCGACGTTTCCTTCAGGGTCGAGGCGGTAGAATTCTGCAAGGATTTTTTTCGGGGTCGCATTGTACGAGGTGGGAAAGAAGTTGAATGCGGCCGCGCTTTGGACCAGGTCGGCCAGCGCCTGGCGAACGGTGGAATGATTCTGATCGAGATCAGGGGGCACCTGCGAGAGGTCGCCTCCCTCCTTCGGTTTGGCTGGGAGTCCGAAGCTGACGCGGATTTGATAGACGTTCTCGAGCGCCTGGTTGACCTGTGCCTGCGCGACCTGCCAGGCCTCGCGCCTTTGATCGACGTCTTGTGGAGAGATGGCCCCCGGAGTCTTCGCCACCTCGATCGCTCGATCGTAATCATTCTTCGTGCGAGTCAGTGTGGCTCTTTTCGTCTCCAGTGCCGCGATGTTGGCCCGCAGGAGGGCAATTTGGTTGTCGACGTCCTCGATGGCGTGCGCGAGCTTGAAGCGATTGGCCCGCGTTTGGGCGACCTGAGCGCCCACCTGGGCCTGGGCCGCCGTCAGGTTCGCTTGGGCCACTTCCACGGCGGCCTTCTTGATGGCGACTTGAACCTCGTAAGGCTCCTTGTCGACTTGCACTAGGACGTCGCCCTTTTTCACGCGGTCGTTTTCCTCCACCTGGAAGCGAACGATGTGGCCGGAGACCGTCTGCGGGGCGACGTTGATGATGTGTGCCTCGACAAAGGCGTCCTCGGTGATCGAGTGCGTCTGGCGGTAGGACCACCAAGGGTAGGCGACGAAAATCGCCAACCCAGCCAGGACCACAACCCCTACCAGCCAAAGTAGTCGGGGCAAACGCCAAGGCGGTGTCGCGGCCGGGGCAGACCCTGGCGCTGGGGTCGCGGGTGCTGCGGCCGTGGTCGGGGCGGACATGGGCGCTCCGAAGCAAACGTTGCAGTCTCGAGTGGTCTTCCTGCGGGGCGGGCGTTTGCTGCTTGATGTCCTGGACGACGAAGTCGCGCAGCTCTACGCAACGGTTGTGCCAATGCAGTCCAGTGTATCTGCAGCGGTTACGACTCCAGGAATTCCTGACTCGTGAGGAATTCCTGAGGTTTCGTAAACAACGGACTGCGAATATTGTGGCCCTGGCTCGCACCTTGCGGCCGCTTCCTGACGGTCTCGATTGTCGTGGCGTCGCGTCGTTTGACGCTGATCTGCAACGCGCCTTGGCGTGTCACGGACAAGGCCCTAATCCTGTCACCGTTCAAAGAAACGGAAATGATGAAGGGCCATCTTCGGACGCTGGTGCTTTTTCAAGCGGGCCTCCTCATCTTCCACTTGCGTAGCTGACCGTGAATGCTTAACTTTGGCCTGGACGAACCCGAGTGCTGCCGTTCGCGACGCAACTTGCGAAGTGTCTCCTCGATCTCTCGCTCGTCCTCCTCGGTTTCTCCCGGATTCCGCATGTTGAAGTCAATTTTGCGGGTCAGCTCGGCAACGGATTTTTCGAGCCCTTTGACTTCTGACTCATCAGGGCGTTGAACGGCAGCGGCTTGCGCTTGAGCAGCCGAAATGATCCGTTCGACTAGATTCTCGTCCTGGCGAATCACTTCGGCCAACTTTTCGCAGAGAAGCCGCAGCACCACTTTGCGAAGCGGTTTGGAAAACAAAGGTCGCGTCCCGGACTCCAACGTCGGGCAGCCCAAGTACTTTCCAAACGCACTGTCCTGCCCGCAGCGGACGATCGTGCTCCGGGCACCAACAGAGGCCGCTCAGGATACGGAGCGATTGATCAGCGTCCTCTTTTCTTGGACTTGCGGCCTCGAATGCAAGTGTTTTTCGAGAGCAGCGTCTGTGCCGCGAACCACAATGCGTCGGGAACAATCCGCAGGTTTTCGAAAGCAACCTCGTTGAGCGGCTTTTCGCGCGGAGCTGTCGAGTGTAATCCTTCGAAGGCAGGAAGGTCTTCTCTGTCGTCGAGAATGTCCAAAGGCCCCAATATGCCGCCCGCCTGAGCACCGCCCTCACGGAGTTCCGATTCCACCCATTGCCATTCGACTTGCGTGGCTGCGGGACGTCCGGCATCGCGTTCAGTTTCTGAGCAATCCCGACGAGCGATTTCCGCTCGTGGACAAACCATTCGAAGATGAGGGTGACAATTTTTAACTCATCCGCGTCGATGACGATTCGAAGGCGAGGCAGGCCGCGCTTCGTCAGTTTGCTTGGCACCGGTTCTCCGCGGTAACCGAGCGCCAGCGTGCCCCGGACATATCCCTCCAGAAACAGACCTTCGAGTGCCGCGCGGATGTGCTCCACGTTGACCTTAACCTGGAACTCGTCCATCATCGCCCGCATGTGCAGCAGCATATGCCACTGGTCCTTGTTGGCGGTGTCGATGGCACTCTTAACAAACACGCAGCGTATTCCGTGCTCCGTGACGACCTGCTCGACGAACTCCAGTGTGCGATAGACCTTGCGAAAAAGCCGGTTAGTGGCAAAAAGCAGAAGAACCTTCACCTTCTTTTCGCGGAGTAGATCACGAAGTGCGTTGAGGCCTTGACGATTATTCTTGTAGCCCTTCACGGCCAAGTCGAAATAGACGTGCTCACTGGGCACGAAGATTCCGTTTTCAACGGCGAACTTAAGCATCTGTCGCACTTGATCCTCGGTGCTGTCCTGCGACCAACTACTAAAGCGCGCGTAAACGGCGCCGACGGCTGTCGCAAGACTGCGGGGGAGTTTTTGGTGCGCTTCGCTGACCGCTGCGTCGATTTCTCGGCTTGCGTTTTCGTAGCGCGTGCGACGTTCGGTATCGATCTCGGAGCGGGGGCGGGACCGGCCATCGCGAGGCGGATCGGGTGTGATGACTGCGGCAG
>Ga0210396_10004439_pt1 | contig 13747 bp, 13 predicted proteins | sample IncBWH17OmetaG_FD_155466 | JGI IMG/M metagenome (GOLD analysis project Ga0210396, IMG submission 155466) | Forest soil microbial communities from Barre Woods Harvard Forest LTER site, Petersham, Massachusetts, United States - Inc-BW-H-17-O ...
TTCCCGTCCATGTTCCGCCCTTGCGGGAACGCCAGGGGGATATTCCGCTGCTGGTGCGGCACTTCACACAGCAGTTTTCCAGACGCATGAAAAAGGTCATAGATACGATTCCGTCTGCGGCGATGGACGCCCTCTGTCGGTATCATTGGCCAGGGAACATACGAGAACTTCAAAATGTAATTGAGCGCGCCGTAATCATCTCGGCGAGTCCCGTCCTTAACGTCGATGTTAGCGATCTTAAATTTCCCAACGCAGGCCCCCCGGTAGAAAAACCCGCTTCTCCGAAATCAACAAACGGCGCCCTTCACGAGGTTTTGGAAGAAACGGAACGTCAGCAGATTCTTAAAGCTCTCAAAGAGAGCAATTGGGTTGTGGCCGGTCCCAACGGGGCAGCGGCAAATCTCGGAATGAAGCGATCCACCCTCCAGTTGAGAATCCATAAGCTCGGGATTGCGCGCGGTTCCGCAGAGCTGCGGCACCAGTCTTAGGCACACCTCTTCCAAGAGTTCCCCCAGCCGCTAGTGCTTTCTGCACGCCGGGAAACTGGCAGGCCTGCCATCTAGCTGGCACTGCCACGATGGCAGCTTGAGCCAGGAACGCTCTTTCGACTCACTATCCCAATCGAAATCAATAAGTTCTGCAATCTCGGCAACCCCTTCCGCCTTGGCTCTCGTGATGCATTTCTCCCGAGCTGAGGTGCTGGCCATGATTGGTTCAACGACAAGGGAGGACAAAGACTTTTGCAAGAGATGTCGAAGGAAGGCCCGCAATTCATCGCCACGGGTGTCTACATCAAGCGGGTACTCAATCCAGTGAAACCTGAAGGCAAGGCGGGCGTCCTCAAACTCATTTCTTGCTTGTTCGTTGAACCCGGTGTGGGGGTCCGATGAGCGCGGCAAGAACGGAAACCTCAGGCGAAGAAATCTGGCAGCCCAAAGGCAACCCTTGGATCATCGCGATTGCAGTTTCGCTGGCGGCGTTCATGGAGGTGCTCGATACGAGCATCGCCAATGTGGCCTTGCCCCACATCGCTGGGAATCTAGGCGCCAGCAATGACGAGAGCACGTGGGTGTTGACGAGCTACCTGGTCTCCAATGCAATCGTTCTGCCGATAAGCGGATGGTTGGTCGGATGGCTTGGGCGGAAGCAGTTCTTTTTGGCGTGCATTGTGTTTTTCACAATCAGTTCCTTTCTGTGTGGGATCGCGCCCAATCTTGGATTTCTTCTCCTGTTTCGAGTCTTGCAAGGTGCGTTCGGAGGAGGCTTGCAGCCGATGGCACAGGCCATCCTGGGCGATACCTTTCCTCCCGAGAAGCGAGGGCTGGCCTTTGCGCTCTACGGAGTCACTGCCATCTGCGCTCCTGCGATCGGTCCGACGCTGGGAGGCTGGATTACGGACAACTACTCTTGGCGTTGGATTTTCTACATCAACGTCCCAGTTGGCGCTTTAGCACTCGGACTGGTCTACCAGCTTGTCGAAGATCCACCTTACATATCCCGCCTGAAACAGCGGCTATCCGGGTTCGACTTCATCGGGTTCTCTCTCCTGATCGTAGGCGTAGGTGCCTTGCAGATTGTCCTCGACAAGGGACAGGAAGACGACTGGTTCGGATCTCCTTTCATTACCACCTTGGTTGCAATCGCCGCCGTGGGCCTCGTTTCCTTAGTCATTTGGGAATGGTTTCAGAAAGAGCCCATCGTGGATGTGCGCTTGTTCAAGATCCCCAATGTGGCAACAAGCAACCTGATGTTCCTAATGTTGGGAATGGCCCTATTCAGTTCCACAGTTCTCATGCCGCAACTCCTGCAGACCCTCATGGGGTATTCGGCCCAACAGGCGGGAATGGTGCTTTCGGCCGGCGCCCTCGTGGTGCTAGTCGCGCTGCCGATGGTAGGCAAACTCACCACGCAGTTCCAGGCGCGCCATCTCCTAGCCTTTGGTTGGATCAGTCTTGCGGTGAGCATGTACGTATCGTGCAAACAGATCGATCTGCTTATGAGTTTCCGCTCGGCCACCGTATTGCGTGTGTGGCAGTACCTTCCCGTAGCCTTTCTATTCGTTCCCCTCACGCTTGCCGGCTACGTCGGGCTGCCAGCGGAAAAAACCAATGCTGCCGCCGGGCTCATGAATTTCATGCGCAACATTGGGCAAAGCATCGGCACATCCGCAGTCACAACCCTTATTGCTCGACGCAGTCAGTATCATCAATCCGTGTTAGCAGGTTATACGGCTTCCAGCCGGTTCCACGACGCTACTGCCGCACTTGCAATGCGCCTGACGACTGCCGGCTTGAGCATGCATGCCGCTCAACAACAAGCACTGGCCCGAATGTACGCTTTGGTTCAGTCCCAGGCTGCGGTTCTCTCTTACGTTGAAGTGTATTGGCTCCTGGCGATAGGTTCGGCAATTATGTTTGTCGGCTCATTTCTGTTGAAACGAAATGAACCGGGCAAGAGTGGGAATGTCTCGGTTCACTAGTCTCGTTACCGAAATATCCCACTTGGAATCGGGAACAACAAAGTGTATGCCTTTACTCTAGCCGGAGAGAAAGATCGCGGCGAACACTCCAACGAGCACGACCACTCCGGCGAACAGGGGTAAACAAGACTGATGATGTTGAGTTATCCCTTGCCTCAACGATGTGATTCTCCGTCCCGATAACCGCACCTGAAAAACCGTTTTCCAAATACAAAGGAGACTTGCAGGTGAAGATGTCCCTGTAGAACTAATCGGAGGGCATCCCGATAGGAATGCGGGCGATAACGGCGACCGGTCCTCCGAAAATTTTTTTGTGGATGAAAACCTGCCACGCGGTCCGGATCATCCAGTTTGCGCTGAAGTTCAATTTCTAGTGTTTTTCGGTGTGTAGTTCTATCTTGCTTTCGGCTCCGACACACTGTTGGAGCTGGAAACTCGACCGGCTTCGGGTGTCCGCTGAGATGCGGGAAACTGATTTTCACTTTCCGTCTACCATCAAAATCGCCGTGCCGACGTAACCCAGTTTATGTGCCAGAGAACTGGCAGCGTACCATGCTGCTGGCACTGGCACCCCGGCAGTTTGATTAAGCCCGTTGCCTCTCCGCGCCTCAACTCACGACAACTCAACAAGTTCGGCTGTTTCGGGAATCCTTGGGACTTTGGCACGCGCGATGCATTTTCCATGTGCATGTGGCGTTTACCATGGCTCAAAAACAAACCGCGAACGAACGGTCCGGTTTCCGGCGGCAGTCTGCCGGGAGACGCACGAGTCCTATTCGAGATCAAGGCTTGGATCCCGAGTGAAATCAAAGCCATCTCCGTCCTGGTGGAGCGGTTGATGCGACTGATCGAGGAGTCCCGCTGCGTTTGGGGTGGGGAACCCTGCGTTGAACTCGCACTTGCGGAAGCCCTAAACAACGCAGTCGTTCATGGCAATCGTATGGACTGCCACAAGTTGGTTCAAATTTTTTGCCGCTGTGAATTGGGGAAAGGGGCTTCCGTCGTCGTTACGGACCAAGGTCAAGGATTTGATCCGAGCGCGGTGCCCGACCCCACGGCTGCCGAGAACATCAACAACGACCATGGGCGTGGCATCTGGGTGATGAAGTCCATGATGGACGAGGTTTCTTTTGAACGCGGCGGCACCGAAGTCCGCATGCGGAAGGCACCGATACGCAGCCAGGAGTGGAGTGCGGAGCGCCAACAAAATAGTCCCTCGGCGCGGCAAACGGGTCTGGGCACTCCGCGGCCGTTGTCGCCAAGCGAACGAGCGAATTCGTCAAACAAAAGGGGTTGACGTGTTGAAGATCACGAGGACAGAGACATCAGCGGAAGAGAAATGGATTCTGCAAGGCCGCCTAGTTGGGTTGTGGGTAAGGGAGCTGAGGAAATGCTGGAAAAAGACCCATCGAACCGACAACAACCTGAAGTGCATCGTCGATGTCAATGACCTCACGCTTATCGATAGGAATGGTGAGAGGCTCTTGCGAAACATGTCAAAGGAGGGCGCGCAATTTATCGCCAGCGGTATCTACATCAGGCATTTGCTTCAACAGAGGGAAAGATGAAATCACGAAAGGACCGAACTGTATCGCCGAAATTCGTGGACGACATCAACAAACAAGGAGTTGCGACTGCTTCTGTCTACAGCCTTTCCGACAACGGAGATATGACTCTGGTTGCCGCCGCGAAGAATGAGAATCGTCAAGCATTTGAAATTCTGGTCGAACGTCACGCTCGAAGGGTTTCCTTTGCAGCGCGGCGAATGACCCGCACACGAGAGGACGCCGAGGATGTCGCGCAGCAAAGCTGGCAAAAAGCATTCATCCACCTGCGCCAATTCGAAGGAAAATCCTCCTTTTCCACTTGGCTAACGCGCATCGCCATGAACGAAGCCCTTATCTCACTGCGAAAGAGTCGCGGGCGGCACGAGGTGTTGATCAACGATTCAGGCGAGAGCGAGGAAGCACGATTCGCGCTGGAGATCCCTGATTCAGGTCCGAATCCCGAAGACAGCTATTCACAGCGGGAGTGGCAACGAATTCTGTTCTCGGCTTTGAGTGAGCTGCCGCACGGAACACGGAGGGCAATCCAGTTGCGTGAGCTTGACGAGCGGTCGACGGAAGAGACCGCTCGAATCATGGGAATTTCCGTTAATGCGGTAAAGGCCCGACTGTTTCATGGGCGAAGGAAATTGCGCGAGAGATTGAAGCTCTATGTCGGATTGGCATGGACGTCCGGGAAGCACGCTTCACGAACGATAGGTAACACGAGGCATAACTCGCAAGATCAGGTCGCCTGCAATGTGTGTGGTTAAAGCGCGGACGAAGGGAGGCCCTCATGGTGGCGTTTCTGTTTATCGCTGCATTGGCGGCGTTGGGATTCCTGTGTTTCACAGGTCCGGACGGTTTTTTCGACCCGCGGCATCGTCACTGAGTCGCGCGTGTTACGACACCATTCCGTCGAGAGAACTGGTTCTCGACCAAAGTGCATTCAATCGAGTTGGTTTTGTGATTGTGAACGAAATCCAGCTCAGGGAGCAAGAGAAGGATGATTCGGAAAATTGTAGTGGCAATGGTTCTTGGACTCCTGGTGTGCGCCTCCGGCGTGATGGCCCAGGAAGGGCGCTGGCAGGAAATTAGCGTCCAAGGAACAGGTTTCTTTACCAAGGATTCCAGCGGGGATGGGATCAACCAGCGGGCAACAGATACGGGCGGATTCCTCCTAAGCTACCGCTATCACTTCACCCGCTGGCTAGCGGCTGATGCAAGTTACGGCTATGCCCGGAGCACGCAACAGAATTTGACTTCCTCCGGCCCACTCAGCGTGCAAGCTAATGTGCACCAGGCTACGGGCGCGCTAGTAGTGACGGCGCCACACCGCATTTTCAGACTTAGCCCATACGCCCTCGCAGGTGCCGGCACCCTCGTCTTCGATCCCACGGGTAACGCGGGTGGATTCGTTTCCGGCGCGCAGAGTCAGGCCAAAGCGGCGTTTGTCTACGGAGGCGGCGCCGACTACGAACTTACGATGCACTTCACTTTTCGCGCCGAATACCGGGGCTTCGTCTACGAACGGCCAGACTTTGATCTGGCCACATTAAACTCCGGCGCGACCACGCACACGGCCCAGCCCTCCGCCGGTATCGTCTTTCGTTTCTGAACCAACGGTACCGTCATTGTGACCACGGGTCCTGGCGTACCCCCGTCGGGGCCCGCGGCGCGGAGTTGTCAGGGGTCCGCTGAGATCGAGAGCGATTCAGCCGCGAAAGGACAAGGCCCGCGTATGACACTGAATGGCAAGAGAAAGGTGACTTTCGAGCATGACGCAAGTTCCACTCAGCCTGATGCAGTGGATGCCTCTGCAAACCACTCACCAAGCCACGAAGGTATCAGGCGCCGGGCCTATGAAATTTATCTTGAGCGTAATGGCCACCCTGGCGATGAGCTTGAAGATTGGCTCAGGGCCGAACGTGAACTCCAAAAGGTCGCGCTTTTCAAACGAGGCTGGAATCGTCTTCAGCAGCAGAACCACTCCGACTCCGAGGATGGAAATTGACATTCAGCGCAAGGAAAAAATGGAAGGGAGAAACCAATGACGATGCTAGTGATTCTAGCAATCATGGTCGGCGCAGCCCCCGTGTTGGCCGCGGTAGCGCGCATACGCCGATCGCGCGAGAACAAGGAGCCGATCCAATTTGGTGTAGGCAGGAAGCTCCGTTCCTACGAATTCGGGATCAAAAGGAGGAGATTGTGAATTACGCCGTCCGCTTTCGGTTTTGCAAAGTACCGCGGCTGCGCTGTGGCGCCGTCTTTTTAGCCGTCGCCGCCCTCGGCATTTTTGTCTCTGGGTGCAACAAGAGTCAAGCAACAACAACGACGTCAGTACTGGAGGTCGGAGTTGCCACGGTAGAAACGCGCGATGTCCCCGTGTACAGCGAATGGGTAGCGACGTTGGACGGATATGTGAACGCCCAGATCCGACCCCAGGTCTCAGGCTACATAATCAAGCAAAACTACACGGAAGGTTCGCTCGTTCGCCGGGGCCAGGTTCTGTTCGAAATAGATCCGAGGCCCTTCACGGCGGCACTCGACCGTGCAAAGGGCGATCTTGCGCAGGCGCAAGCACAGCTCGGCAAAAGCACCCTTGACGTAGAGCGCGACACACCTCTTGCAGAAGCCAAGGCCATCGCCAAGAGCCAATTGGATAACGAGGTTCAGGCCAAGTTAGGTGCACAAGCGGCCGTCGAATCGGCCAAGGCAACCGTGGAGCAAGCCGCACTCAACCTGGAGTGGACCAAAGTCACCTCGCTCGTAGACGGAATCGCGGGGATTGCACAAGTCCAAATCGGCAACTTGGTCGGAGCCAACTCTATCTTGACTTCGGTTTCGCAAGTAGATCCCATCAAGGCTTTTTTCCCGATTAACGAACATGAGTATCTCATCGCACAGGAGAAGAGCAACGCCACTTCCAGCACACACACTATCCGTTTTTACGGTACCTCGGTCGAACTGATCCTTGCTGACGGCAGGATCTACCCTCAAAAAGGCAAGGTCCTGCTTGCGGACCGGCAAATGGATCCAAGCACGGGCACGATTCGCATCATTGCAGCCTTTCCCAATCCCGGCAACGTTCTCCGTCCCGGCCAGTACGGACGTGTGCGTGTCGAAACCAATATAAAAAAAGGCGCTCTGCTGTTGCCTCAGAGTGCCGTTGCGCAGTCGCAAGGGAGCTATCAGGTGGCGGTTGTCGGCAACGATCACAAAGTCAACATGCGCACCGTGAAGCCCGGCGAGACGGTCGGGACGATGTGGGTTATTGAAGACGGCCTCAAGCCGGGTGAGCTAGTTGTTGTCGAGGGGCTGCAACAACTCAAGGAAGGAACTCTCGTTACTCCCAAGCCCATGCATCTTCCCAAGGAAGGAAACTGAGCAATGTCGAAATTCTTCATCAACCGCCCGATCGTCGCGATGGTGATCGCCATCCTTACGGTGATCGTGGGCGCGGTCACCATTACAGGCCTACCGGTGGCGCAATTTCCTAACATCGTTCCACCGGAGATTCAGCTACAAGCCAGCTTTGTCGGGGCGGACGCACAGGCCCTGGAGCAATCCGTCGCCACGCCTATCGAACAACAAATCAATGGCGTGGACAACATGGATTACATGTATTCCTTGAATGCCACGGGCAATTCACAAACCACCATGGTCGTGGACTTCGACCTGAAGACGGACCCGAACACGGACCTCATCCTCACGCAGTCGCGCGAGCAACTGGCTGCCGGTCAGCTTCCGCCGGACGTTACCAGCTACGGAGTCACCATCAGAAAGTCCGTGACCGCTCCGCTAATGCTGGTCGGAATATTTTCCCCGAGGGGCACTTACGATACAAAGTTCCTCGGCAACTACGCCTATATCAACCTCAACGACCCCATCGCCCGCTTGTACGGAGTGGGCCAGACGCAGGTTTTTGGCGCGGGGCAGTATGCGATGAGGCTCTGGGTACAGCCTGACAAACTGGCGAAGCTAGGCATCACCGTTACGGACATCGTGAGTGCCGTGCAGGCGCAGAACACCGTCAATCCTGCCGGTCAGGTGGGTGGCGAGCCGGCTCTCGCGAACCAACAATTTACGTATTCCGTACTTGCGCAGGGCCGGCTGACGTCCCCGGAACAATTCGAAAACGTGATCGTGCGGGAAACGCCGGATGGCGGTACGGTTCGAGTGAAAGACTTGGCCCGCGTCGAGCTGGGCGCACAAGACTACAGTGTGATCAGCCGCTTGAATGGCAAGCCCGCCATCGTCATTCCCGTTTACCAGTTGCCTGGTTCCAATGCCGTCCAAACGGCCGCAGGCGTCCGAAAGCTGATGGCCGAGATGAAGCAGCGCTTCCCTCAAGACATGGATTACGCCATATCGCTTGACCAGACGAGTGCCGTGACGGAAGGCATAAAGGAGATCATTCAAACCCTCTTGATCGCCATCGTGCTGGTGATCCTAGTGGTCTACCTTTTCTTACAAGACTGGCGCGCTACTTTGATCCCGATGCTTGCCGTTCCCGTCTCGCTGGTGGGTACGTTTGTTCTCTTCCCGCTGTTCGGCTTCTCCATCAATACCCTTTCCATGTTCGGGTTGGTGCTAGCCGTCGGTTTGGTGGTGGACGATGCCATTGTCGTCGTCGAAGGCGTCCAACGTCACATCGACGAAGGTCTGGCTCCCAAAGACGCAGCTCGAAAAGCAATGGAAGAGCTCTCGGGCCCCGTTATCGGTATCGCCCTGGTTCTCTCGGCGGTCTTCGTCCCCACAGTATTTATCCCAGGCATCACCGGACGCCTCTACCAGCAATTTGCCTTGACCATCGCGATTTCCGTGGTTCTCTCGGCTTTTAACGCACTCACGCTGAGTCCGGCGCTTGCCGCGCTCCTGCTCCGGCCAAAGAAGGAAAGCCGCGGACTGCTCGCAAGATTCTTCGCTTGGTTCAACCGCATGTTCGGAAGCGGCACGGAAATCTATCTTCGGCTGTCCGGTGGGATGATCCGCAAAAGCATCTTGTCGCTGGTGGTGCTTGCGGCCTGCGGGCTTGCCGGGCTTTTCTTTGGCCGCCTCCTGCCATCCAGCTTCCTGCCCGATGAAGACCAGGGCTACGTGTACGTCAACATGGATCTTCCGAATGCGACTTCGCTGGAGCGCACCAGCGAAGCGGCGAGACAGGTTGAGGAGATCCTCGCCAACACGCCAGGCGTGGAATACACCACGAGCGTTGTTGGCTTCAGCTTGCTCAGCTTTGTGCGGACTACTTACAACGGCTTCTTTTTCGTCACGCTGAAGCCCTGGAGCAGCCGCGAAACACGGGCGGAACAGTTCCAGGAAATCAAGGTGCGCTTGAATCAGCAGCTTCGCAACCTTCCGCAAGGAACCGCTTTCAGCTTCTCGCCGCCAGCAATCCCCGGAGTCGGCACATCCGGCGGATTTCAGTTCGTGCTGGAAGACCGTGCCGGGCGGGACGTCCCGTTTCTGGCGGGCAACCTGGAGAAATTCCTGGCCGCTGCTCGCAAGCGTCCCGAAATCGGCTCGATATCCTCTTCCTTTCTACCGAGCGTGCCGCAAAAATTCTTGGAGGTCGACCGGGAGAAAGTTCTGAAGCAAGGGGTGGCCATCAGCGACGTTTACAGAACAATTCAGGCTTTCATGGGCGGGCTGTTCATCAATTACTTCAACGATTTCGGCCGTACATGGCAGGTATACGTGGAGGCCGAAGCGCCTTACCGGTCGAATATGGAAAACCTCGGGCAGTTCTACGTGCGCAACAACGGAGGTGGATCGGTTCCCCTTTCTGCGCTTATGAGGTTTGAGTCGCGTTCCGGCCCCGAATTCACGATGCGCTACAACGAGTATCGCTCAGCGCAAATCAACGGCAGCGCCGCGCCGGGTTATAGCTCGGACCAGGCCACAGCGGCACTGGAGGAAGTTTTCCGGCAGACCATGTCTCGGGAAATGGGCTACGACTACATGGGCATGTCCTATCAAGAGCAGAAGGCACGCCAAGGGGTCCCGGCTTCCGTGATCTTCGGCTTCTCGCTGTTGTTCGTGTTCCTGATTCTGGCGGCACTCTACGAAAGCTGGTCATTACCTTTCAGCGTTTTGCTGAGCACCCCGGTCGCGGTATTCGGCGCCTTTGCGGTGTTGTGGCTGCGCCGGGTTGTGCTCAGCGCTTTCTATCCGGCGTACATGGTTCAGATCGAGACCGATGTGTACTCGCAAATCGGGTTGGTGATGCTTATCGGTCTGGCCGCCAAAAACGCGATTCTTATCGTTGAGTTTGCCAAGGAGGAGTACGAAAAGGGAAAGCCTCTCGTTGACGCTGCCCTCGAAGGGGCAAGACTTCGTCTGCGTCCCATTCTGATGACCTCGTTTGCGTTCATTCTCGGCTGCGTGCCGCTCTGGACGGCCAGCGGCGCGGGATCGGTAGCCCGTCAGATCATGGGCACTACCGTAATTGGTGGCATGGTGGCCGCCACCGGGATTGCCATTTTCATTATTCCCGCGCTGTTCGTCTTGGTCGAGCGTTTGGCGAATCGCCGCGGCGCAGCGCACAGTCCCGCTCTTGCGCAACCCAGCCCATCGGAGGCGGACTAACGTGAGAACACTTTTCGCTCTTTCCCTGGTTTTGCTCCTTACTTCGGGTTGCGCTGTGGGGCCCAACTATAAGCGGCCGAGCGCCAACGTTCCTGGTACGTACCGTGGAACTATGCCGCAAGAAGCACCGCAGCCCGCGCCGGAATCGCTCGGTGACCAAAAATGGTGGGAGGTCTTCCAAGACAAGCAGCTTCAAGACCTGATCCACACGGCTCTCCAACAAAACTACGATGTTCGCATAGCGGCAACGCGAATCCTCGAAGCCCAGGCGCAAGTCGGCATCACGCGCGCCGACGGGTTGCCGACGATTAATGCCGGAGCTCAGTCTTTCGATCAACGGTCTGCGCGCCAAAAATTCTTCCCGGCATTCGACACAAGCGCGCACCAGGTGGATCTTTCCTTGGCTTGGGATCTCGATTTCTGGGGAAAGTATCGCCGTGCCAACGAGTCCGCGCGGGCTTCCCTGTTAGCCACTCAGTGGGCGCGTGAAGCAGTCATCAGCACTCTGGTGAGTGACGTTGCCGCAGCCTACTTCCAGCTTCGTGAACTAGACCTGCAGCTCGAAATCTCCCGGCGTACGCTGGTTTCGCGCCAGGACTCCTTGCGACTCACGCAAATGTTAGCAAACGGCGGGGCCACGTCCATGCTTGACGTCCGGCAAGCGGAACAGTTGGTATTCACTGCCGCCGAAACCATTCCCGACCTGGAGCGACGCATCGAGCAGCAGGAAAACTTCATTAGCACTCTCCTCGGAAACAATCCCGGTCCCATCGCGCGTGGTGCGAAGTTGACGGAACAACCGCATTCGCCGGACATTCCCGCAGGGCTTCCCTCCAGCCTGCTGGAGCGGCGGCCCGACATTCGCCAGGCCGAAGCACAATTGATCGCTGCCAACGCTCAAATTGGAGTAGCGAAAGCAGCCTATTTTCCGCAAATCAGCTTGACCGCGAGCAGCGGATTCCAGAGTTCAGCGCTTACCAACCTGTTTACGGGTCCGGCCGGCTTGTGGAATTTCGGAGGATCGCTGGTGCAACCCATCTTCGCCGGGGGAAGAATTCGTTCCGGTGTGAGGTTCTCCGAAGCTCGGCAACAGGAAACACTGCTGATCTATCAACAGACCATCCAGCAGGCTTTTCGCGGAGTTTCGGATGCGCTGGTCGAGTATCGCAAGGACCGGGAGTTTCGAGAGCAACAGCAGTTGCTGGCACTCTCCGCGCAAGACGCGGCGCAACTTTCCGAAATGCGCTATCGAGGCGGCGCCACAAGCTACTTGGAGGTGCTGACGAACGAAACCAATTATTTTGATGCGGAGTTGGGACTCGCTCAAGCTCAGTTGAACGAGCTGTTAGGTCTGGTCAGCATTTACCGAAATCTCGGTGGAGGCTGGCAAGAACAATGAGTAGCTTTGTGCGCGAAGCTGGAGCGGCAGTCGTTCTGGGAACGCTTACGCTTTCGTTGCAGTGCGCTGGGATGGCCGCGCTGATTTCCTTTGCAAAGCCTAGTTTGGCACCCGACCATCTCAGACTAGGGCCGATCCGTTCCGCTCTGCTCATGGTGCGATTAATGACGGCCTTTATTGTTTTGCACATACTCGAGATTCTGCTTTGGGCTGCCTTTTATCGCTGGCTTTGTTTTCCATTGTGGGAGTCCGCGTTTTACTTCTCGACAAGCAGTTATGCCACCGTTGGCTACGGAGATATCGTTCTCCCCCAAGTGTGGCGGACTTTGGGTCCAGTGGAAAGCATCATCGGCGTGCTGATGTGCGGGTTGTCGGCGAGCTTCCTGTTCGCCATCGTGAGCAGGTTAGTCGACCGCGAGATGAAACTTTCACGGGAACCCGCGAAACCCCACAGAGTTTATATTGACCGCGAAACGATCCCAACCATCTGACGGTGCGACAAGGGAGCAAAGTGATGTCGGACGCTGTCTATTCCACAAAAGTCGCTGCGACCGGAGGCCGTCATGCATCGACCCGCAGCGACGACCGCCTGCTTAATCTTCTTGCGGTTGTCGAATCGAACTTTTGAAATACGGAAGGAAGGACGAAACAGACATCCTTTGACAAATCAAAATAGACATCTTTCAGACAGATTGATCAGGACCATCGAAAGCAGTGCGGAAGAATTCGCCCAGAGCACTGTCAAGAAATTACGAAGCAGTCCACGAACAGAGTCGTATCACAAGCTCCCCGATATGGAAATATACGATCGGTGTTATGAGGTCTACCGCAACCTCGGCCGCTGGTTATGGGAGAAGTCAGAGGAAGCGATTCAAACACGATTCAACGAGCTCGGGGAGAGACGCTGCCAAGAGGGTATTCCTCTGGCCGAAGTCTTGTGGGCACTTGTTTTGACCAAGGACCGTTTGCTCGAGTACGTGGGCGCATGCAGTCTAGCCGACTCGGCAATAGAACTCTATCAACAGCAAGAACTCGATAGATTGATTGGTCGTTTCTTTGATCGGGCTGTTTGCTATACGGCCGCAAGTTACGAGCGCCAAGCATCCGAAAAAAAGACATGCGGAGAGGACTGCGAATCAAGACACTCGCGGACCTTATGGCCGCAAGGCGGTTTCCTCCGGAATGGTCGTCGGCCAACGATTCCGTAACCCCGTCGAAGAAAGGATTCGAGCCCCCGGTGCAGCAGGGAAAGGTCCGCTATCTTACATTGACCAAAGAAGTGCAGCCTCAAGTGTGATCCAAATCAGATGTTGCCGGCCGATTTTGCTAGCATGGAGGAAGAAAGCCTCTGCCGGGCGTAGCTGCTCCAAGGGCCGGCGGGTTCCAGTTTCAGGTATGCTTGCCAGTGCTCCCGCGCTTCGGCAAATGCGGCCAGCTTTTCGCAGACGAAGGCAAGATTGTATTGTGCATCGGGATAATTCGGATCAAGTCGAACAGCCAGGCGGAGGTGATTGCGAGCCGCTTGGACGTCCCCCAGTTCGTCCAGAACGCTTCCTAGATTAAAGTGTGCCAGGGCGCTGTCAGGCTGCGAGGAAATCGCACGGCTGAAATACTCGGAAGCCTTTTCGAGGTTCCCGTCCTCATAGTGCAATGTTCCGCAATTGAGCAGCGCCTCGAGCTTTGCAGGATCGAGGCGCAACGCGCGATCATACGCGTCAATCGCTTCGGTTCTTG
>Ga0210396_10004440_pt1 | contig 13746 bp, 10 predicted proteins | sample IncBWH17OmetaG_FD_155466 | JGI IMG/M metagenome (GOLD analysis project Ga0210396, IMG submission 155466) | Forest soil microbial communities from Barre Woods Harvard Forest LTER site, Petersham, Massachusetts, United States - Inc-BW-H-17-O ...
TGTGACGAAGCGACACTGGCGGCGCTGAAGCGCGAAGACCGCATCGCCTTCCGTTACGTAACGCCGGCCGGCGAGATCACGGCGGAAGCCAACCCCAACGGCTCGCTCGACAACATCGCCGGCGTACTCAGCGAAGGCCGCAACGTGCTCGGCATGATGCCCCATCCGGATCGCTCAAGCGAATTGCTGCTGGGCTCCGCCGACGGCTTCCCCATCTTCCAGTCCATGATTGAGCAATTGGGGATCGCAGCGTTGCGGGGAGCATCCGCCGGGGCTGCGAAATAGCATGATCGATATCCACCATCACCTCCTCCCGGGGCTGGACGATGGCGCCAAGACTCTGGATATCTCGCTGGCCATGGTCGAGATGGCCATCGCCGATGGCATCACGCACATCGCATGCACCCCCCACGCCAGCCATCACTACTTCTTCAGTCCGGAGCGCAACGCCGCGCTCTTCGCGGAGCTGCAGGACGCCGTCAATCGGAAATTCGGCGAGCAGGCGATCACGCTCGGCCTGGGCTGCGACTTCCATCTGATGTTCGACAACATCGAGGACGCGCAGCGCCACCCCACACGCTACACCATCAACGGCCACAACTATCTCCTCGTTGAGTTCCCGGACACCGCCATCTCCCCCAACACCGCGCAGACCTTCTACCAGCTCTCGCTCTCCGGCATGACGCCCATCATCACCCACCCGGAACGCAATCTCATCCTCGCCCGCCAACCCGATCGTATGCTGGAATGGCTGAAGGCCGGGGCACTTATCCAGGTAACGGCCAGTTCGCTCACCGGGCGATTCGGCCAGGCGGCGGAACAGGCTGCCTTCTGGCTGATGGACCATCACTGGGTCCACTTCCTCGCTACCGACGCGCACAATACCGAATCCCGGCCGCCGCTGCTGCGGCCTGCATTCGATCTAGTCGCTGAGCAGTATGATCTTGCGACCGCGGAGCGGCTCTGCATTGCGAATCCTCGCGCTGCCTTTTATGGCGATGCGCTTCCTTCGCAACCGGAGCCGGCCACGCCCCATGGTGCGGACTCGCGCCGTCGCCAGGCCGGGAAATCGAGCTTTTTCGGCCGACTCTTCGGCCGTTGATTCGGAGCTCACCCTTACCATCGTCACGGTTCATTCCGGTGGGTCCCCTGCCCATTTCGGTGTATGGACCCTCCGCCCAACCCACCGTAGCCTGATAGCAAAGTTAGCGAAAACTTTCTGAATTTTTTACGTCTCCTTCAGAGAAGTTCACGCAACATTTGCGGGAGCGCTTCAATATAAGAAAAGGGACCCGAGCCAAGAGGTCCCGGAATTGGTGTACTTTGACCGTTCTTTCGGTAGCAGGCAGCAACAGTAGCCGTTCTCCGTTCGGTGGGGTGCGCGCGTGAGCGATTTCCTCGCGACGGCCCTCGGCCTTGCCTTCACATTAGTCGTCTGTTTGCTGGCCCTGCAGGCCATCCTTGGCCCCTGGTTGCGTCGCCGCGTTCCGAAGACCGACCCGGGTCGCTCTGACCTTAAGCACACCTCGCACCTCCAGACGCACGCCGCCCGGCCCGACACCACGCCCGTCCACACCAGCTAGCCGCGGGCGAGTCCCGGGCACCGCTTCTCCACCGCACGCACTGTGCGACGATGGGTCTACCCCATGTCCCAGTCGTCCCGGCCATCTCTCTTTCGAAACATTTCCTCGCCGGAAACTGGCAGCCTCAGCGATCTGCTCGCCCGCACCTTCGGTTTCCCTGCCTTCCGCGTTAATCAGGAGGAGGTCTGCCGCGCCGCCATCTCTGGGCGCGATCTGCTGCTGGTCATGCCCACGGGCGCCGGAAAGTCGCTCTGCTACCAGTTGCCTGCCGTAGCACGCGGCGGCACGGCGCTGGTCATCAGTCCACTCATCGCCCTCATGGAGGATCAGGCGGCCAAGCTTGCAGCACGCGGTCTGCGCGTCGCCCGCATCCACTCCGGGCTTGATCGCCAGACGGCGCGGCAGGCCTGCGTGGACTACCTCAACGGTGCCCTGCAGTTTCTCTTCATCGCGCCGGAGCGTCTGCGTGTTCCCGGCTTCGCGCAGATGCTCGGCAAGCGCAAGCCATCCCTGGTCGCCATCGACGAGGCACACTGCATCTCGCAATGGGGCCACGATTTCCGCCCCGACTACCGCATGCTGGGCCAGCACCTGCACCTGCTGCGTCCCGCGCCCGTGCTGGCGCTTACCGCCACTGCCACCCCCATCGTGCAGAACGATATCCTGGCACAGCTCGCTCTCAACGACGCCGTGCGTTTCATTCACGGCTTCCGCCGCGACAACCTCGCAATCGAAGTCGTTGAGGTGCCGAAGCCGATGCGCACGGAACGTGCTCTCGAGCTGCTGCGCGAGCCGCAGCGCCGGCCGGCCATCGTCTATGCGCCTACCCGCAAGGATGCCGATGAGACCGCCGCCGCGCTGGCCGCGCACTTCCCTGCTGCTGCCTATCACGCCGGCCTCGATGCCGAGCAGCGCGATCGGGTGCAGCGCAAGTTCCTCGATGGCGCGCTTGAAGTGGTCGTGGCGACGATTGCCTTCGGCATGGGCATCGACAAGGCCGATGTTCGCACGGTCATCCACACCGCGTTGCCGGCCAGCCTTGAGGCCTACTACCAGGAGATCGGCCGCGCCGGACGGGATGGCCTGCCCAGTCGCACCATCCTGATGCACTCCTATGCCGATCGCCGTACGCACGAGTTCTTTCTGGAGCGCGATTATCCTGCGCTCGACGAGCTAGAACGCATCCACAAGGCGCTGATGCGACGCTCCGGCTCTATCGCTCGCGACGATTTGCAATCTGCACTCCGCATGGATGCCGAGATCTTCGAGAAGGCGCTCGAGAAGCTTTACATCCATGCCGCAGTGAATGTTACATATGACGACCAGATCAGCCTCAGCCCGGATGCGAACGGGTGGCGGCGCACCTATCGCTCGCAGGCGGACTATCGACGGCAGCAGCTCGAGCTCGTCACCCGCTATGCGCAGGGCCACGGCTGCCGCATGGCTTCACTCGTCGCGCACTTCGGCGACACGGCAGACAGCCGCCGCCTCTGCGGACATTGCGACTTCTGCTCGCCCGAGCGCGCCATTGCGCAGAGCTTCCGCGGTCTTACCGCGCAGGAGGAGCATGCCGCGCGCGGCATCCTGAAGTCACTGCGCGGTGGTCCGTCGCCCTCCACTGGCCGTCTCTACAAAGAGCTGTACCCGCGGGAGGATCTCTCTCGCAATGACTTCGACGATGTGCTCGGCGGCTTGGCAGCTGCCGGCCTCGTCCGCATCGAGGAGGCCAGCTTCGAGAAGGACGGCAAGCCGGTGAACTACCGCAAGGCGTCGCTCACGCGTGAGGGCGAGGAGTTCACCGAGGGCGCCGCGCTGGAGCTATCACTGCGCGAGCGCACCACGCGCGACGCGCCGAAGCGCAAGCCGGAGAAGGCCTCAAAGAATGCCGCGGAGAGGCCACCCGTCGCACTCACGCCCGAAGGCGCCGCGCTCGAACAGCGTCTCAGGGAATGGCGGCTGGCCATTGCGAAGAAGGACGGCAAGCCTGCCTTCTTCGTCTTCGGCGACAGCGTCCTGCGCCTCATCGCGCACGCGCGGCCTACCAACCTCACCGCACTCGCCGCCATTCACGGAGTCGGCGCAGCCAAGCTCGAACGCTACGGCGCCGATGTTTGCCGTCTCTGCACAGAAGCGTGATTTACCATTCCCGGCATGATGCTTCGCGCTCTGCTCGGCTCCGCTGCACTCGTTGTCGCTACTCTTCCCGCTATGGCCCAGACCTCTCCCCATCCAGCTTCGCCGCATAAATGGTCCATCGTCGTGCACGGGGGCGCCGGCGTCATCGAGCGCAAATCCATGCCGCCCGAAACCGAAGCAGAGTACCGTGCCGCGATGAAAACCGCGATTGAAACCGGTGCGGCGGTCCTTGAAAAGGGCGGCACCTCGCTCGACGCCGTGCAGGCGACGATTCAATACCTCGAAGACAATCCGCTCTTCAACGCGGGCAAGGGCGCCGTCTTCACCGCCGATGGCCGAAACGAACTCGACGCCGCCATCATGGACGGCGCCACGCTCAAGGCAGGCTCTGTCGCGCAGCTCATGCATACACGTCATCCCATCGCCGCCGCGCGCGCGGTGATGGAGCAATCGCCCGCCGTGATGCTGGCCGGCCCCGACGCCGACAAATTTGCCGCAAGCAAGGGTCTGGAGCAGGTGGACAACAGCTACTTCTTCACCGAGAGGCGCTGGCAGGGCCTCATCAAGCAGTTGCAGAAGGAAGGCAAGCCAATCCCGGCGCGTCCCGCAGGCGCGCCACCCGCGCCGGCAAAGCCCGTAGCGATGATTGAACCTCCTGACGCGCACAAATACGGCACCGTCGGCGTGGTCGCGCTCGATGAAGCAGGCAACATTGCAGCCGGCACCTCCACCGGCGGCCTGCAGGCCAAGTTGCCCGGACGCATCGGTGACTCGCCCATCATCGGCGCCGGCACCTACGCGTCCAACCACTCCTGCGCAGTCTCCGGCACCGGCACCGGCGAGTACTTCATCCGCCTCACCATCGCGCGTGAGATCTGCGCGCTAGTCGAAGACAAGCACATGAAGCTGCAGGCCGCGGCCGATGAGGTGATCCACAAGCAGCTCGAAGGGCTGCATGGCGACGGCGGCATCATCGCCATCGCGCCAGACGGCGAGCAGGCGTGGAGCTTCAACTCACCCGGGATGTACCGCGCTCGCATGAGCCAAGGCACCCAGCCCACCATCGCCATCTACAACGACGAGCCGTGATGCTGTGATGTGCGAGCAAGACATTGTCGTCCTGAGCGAAGCGAAGGACCTGCTGTTTGCGCGTTCACACAGAAGTACGAGCGTGAGCGACCAAAGGAAAACGAACCTAACAACCGTGGCCGCAGGCGCGCTCGCCCGTACGGCCAGTCCTCAGGGACGGCGGTACACGACGCCGTTCTTTACCACCAGCCGCACATCCTTCACTGCCTCGATCTTCTGCGTAGGATCGCCAGCCACCGCAATCACGTCCGCGAGCATTCCCGGATGCAGTCCGCCGAGCTCTTTGCTCATGCCGATCACCGATGCGTCGGTGGCCGTCGCCGCGGTCAGTGCTTCCACCGGCGTCATGCCGTCGCGCACCATCCACGCCAGCTCGCGCCAGTTGTCTCCATGCGTAAAGACGCCAACATCGCTGCCGCAGCCAATCGTTACGCCCGCTTTCCGCGCGAGAACAAAGGCGTGCGCCACCTCCTGCATGTCTTCCGTAGGCGGATTGCCCGGCACATAGTGCTGGAAGTACACGCCATACGCCTCCACCGCGGTCAGCGTTGGCATGTAGGCAATATGCTTTTCCGCCATCAAGCGAAATGTTGCTTCGCTGCCGCCGGTTCCATGTTCGATGGTGTCCACGCCCGCCAACGCTGCGCGGCGCATCCCTTCGTCCGACTCAGCGTGCACCGCCACTGGCCGTCCGCTGTCGTGCGCAGCGACAACCATCGCATTCATCTCCGCCTGCGTAAACGTCGGCCGCGTCTCACCGTGCGGACCCGTGCGGTAGTCGCCGTAAATCTTGATCCAGTCCGCCCCGCGTGCCGCCTGCTCGCGCACCGCTGTCACGGCCTCGGCTTCGCCCGTGGCCTCCTGCGCACCCTGCGGCAGCGTGATATCCGGCCGAAAGTCGCGCACTGCCGGTCCATAGGCGCCCGTTGCGACGATTGCGCGCGTCACCACCCACAGCCGCGGCCCGGGAATCACACCTTCATCGATTGCACGCTTCAGCCCCACGTCGGCGAAGCCCGCGCCCTCCGTACCCAGATCGCGCAGCGTGGTAAAGCCCGCCATCAGCGTCGCCTCCGCATGCTTGGTTGCGACAATGGTGCGATACGCTGGCGGCTCGGTCAGCACCTGGGCATCCCATAACTTTTCGTTGTAAGGGTGCAGCAGCAGATGCGAGTGTAGGTCCATCAGGCCGGGCAACACCGTCATGCCCGGCAGCGCGATGCGCTCCGCATCCGGTGGCGCGGCAACGCTGGCTTTCGGTCCCACCGCCTTGATCTGATTGCCTTCGATCAGGACCACCCAGCCCGTGTGCAGCGGCTCACCCGCCGTCCACACCTGCGCCGGCTCCAGCAGCAGCAAATGCCCGGCAGGTGCCTCTGCCCCAAAGGAGAATGTCGCAGCGGCACACACCATCAACAGAAGGAAGAAGCGTTTCATGCGTGCGAGTGTACTGCACCTGTCATGGAATATGGCTGAGTCGCCGACTCGTATTCGCTAGCTGTACCGCATCCAGCGCAGCATCTCGGGCAACGTGGCGCGCTTGCCATACATCAGGATGCCGACCCGGTAGATGCGCGACGCCACCCAGATCGCCGCCCAGATGAATACGAGCATCAGGAGCATGGAGAGCGCGATCTGCCACGCAGGAGGCATCTGCGACGACATGCGCAGGAACATCACGATCGGCGTGCAGGGTGGAAACAGCGACAGCAGCACCACCGGCAGCGCCGTCGGATTGCTCGTGATGTAGGTGATCAGCACCATCCCTACCGTCAGCGGCGCCACGATCACCATGCTGAACTGCTGGATCTCCTGCTCGCTGCTGACGCTCGCGCCGATGGCGGCCGCGATCGCGCTGTAGAAGAAAAATCCCAGCAGGAAATAAGCAACGAGAAAGAACAGCTGCTGCGGATGAATGCCGTACGACGTTAATCCGGTAACTCCCGGCAACGCGCCGGCTGAGATAACCACGATGGCAGATATCAGCAGAATCCAGATCGCCATCTGGGTAAGCCCCGCCGCGCCTACACCCAGCAGTTTGCCGGCCATCAGGGACTGCGGCCGCACCGTCGACAGCAGCACCTCGAAGATGCGCGATGTCTTCTCCTCCACCACAGAGCGCGCCACATTCATGCCGTAAAACACAACGGTGAAGTAGATGAGAAACATCATCGCGTACGCGCCAAAGAAGCTCTTCACCGAATTCGACGGTATCAATTGGCCCTGGCGAAGCTGCATCGTCTGGATATCCGCATGATGCTTCATCGCGTCGATCTCCCCGCTGGACACGCCATGCCGGACGAGTTGCTCGCGTTCGATCCCGTGGTCAATCGCGCTTTCGATCCCGCCTAGTGAAAACAGGTCGCCGCTGGAACGGGAGACAAACGTCGCCTCCGGCGCGTTGCTGCCCGGCTTCTTTTCCAGCCACAGGTAGCCGTCCAGCGTCTTGTCCTCCACTCGCCGGTTCAGCGCTGCGCGCTCCGCGTCCGTAGCCGGCGCTATCACCTCCGTGGGCTTTGTTGATCGCGGCGCGGGCTCCATCTCCGCGGCGACTTCACGCGCCAGCACGGGATCGTTCGATGCAATCGCAATATTCTTGGCGCTGGAGCTGAGCCGGCCGGCGAAAACGCTGCCGCCGATCATCAGGCCGATAAAAAGCGGAAACAGGATGGTCATCATCAGGAACGCGCGGCTCTGCACCCGCTCCAGGTATTCGCGCCGGGCGATCAGCAGCACCTCATGCATCGGTCCGTCCTCCTACCGTGCGGATGAATATCTCCTCCAGCGACGGCTCGACCATCTCGAATTTGAAGATCCGCGCGTGCCGCGCCGCGGACGCGAGCAGCGCTTGCCCATCCGCACCGTTGCGCAGTTTGAACTCGGCCCGTCCCTGGAACTCACGCAATTCCGTAATCGAGGGATCGGTAAGAAACGATGCGTCACCCTCGTACTCAACCACCACTCGATCGCGCGCGTAGCGCGACTTCACTGCGCGCATCGTTCCTTCCAGCACCGCCCTCCCCTGGTCCACCAGGCAGATGGCGTCGCACAGCTTCTCCACCTGCTCCATGCGATGCGTCGAAAACAGGATCGTCCGCCCTTTGCTCTTCAGTTCCAGCAGCGTCTGCTCCAGCAGCGACACATTCACCGGATCGAGGCCGGAAGACGGCTCATCCATGATGATCAGCTCCGGATCGTGCAGCAGCGTTGCGATGAACTGGATCTTCTGCTGCATGCCCTTGGAGAGCTCCTGCGTCTTCTTGTCCATCGACTCGGCAATCTCCATCCGCTCGCACCACTGGCGTGCGCGAGCCTTCGCGGCAGACGCATCCAGGCCATGCAGTTGTCCCATGAAGACCAGTTGATCGATCACCTTCATCCGCTTGTAGAGCCCGCGCTCCTCCGGCAGATAGCCCACGCGCCGCAAATGATCGCGGCGGAATGGCTCGTCGAAGAGCCGCACGGTTCCGGAATCCGGCAGCGTCATCCCCACCATCATCCGGATCGTCGATGTTTTACCGGCGCCGTTCGGGCCCAGCAGCCCGAAGATGGTGCCCTGCTCGATGCGCAGGCTCAGCTCGCGCACCGCCACTTTGCTGCTGTAGGACTTTGAAATGCGATCGAGATCGACCACCGGCATGCGATAGGACCCTCAGGTGACGGCGTCCCAGTCTAGCAAAGTGGTCCGCCTTCACTCCTCAAAGACACGGGCACACTTCTTATTCCATTTATGAACTCGCGATTGTTACATATTCAGATGTCAACCACGCTTTTCATGAAATTCCGAATCTGAAGCTCGCTAAAAACTTCACAACAATGAAATAAATACCGCGATCGGCTTAGTCACAAAGCGATGACAAATCCATGACAATCCTTCCGTGTGACGCCGGGTAGTCTTCCTCAGGAATTCGAGCGTGGATGCCCCGCCTGCGCTTCGGATTCCAGCCTGTTGCCCGGCGCCAGGTCGGGCAAGCGGCATCGGGACAAAGCGGGGCTGAAAGCACCTAGGAGTCTCGTATGAAGACGTTGTTGCGTCTCACCCTCGGTACCAGCATGGCTCTCGCATGGGGAGCTGCCTCTTTCGGCCAGCACTACACACAAACCAATCTCGTCGCGAACACGCCCGGCATCGCTCCGGTCACAGATCCTCAACTGGTCAACCCGTGGGGCATCTCGCGTACCTCGGGCAGTCCCTGGTGGGTCTCTGACAATGCAACCGGCGTGAGCACGCTCTATACCGGCAACGGAACTAAACAGGGTCTGATCGTCACTATCCCGCCATCCAATCCCAACAACAAAAAGACGCCAACCGGAACCCCCACAGGCACGATCGCCAACAGCAGCGCCACAGACTTTCTCCTCGCGCCCAAGATGCCGGCGGCGTTTCTGTTCTCGACGATCGACGGGTCGATCGCCGGCTGGAATCCGGGCGTCGCGATTGCGCCAGGCGCAATGCCGCCTTCCACTCACGCAGTGACTGTCGCCAGGGGCGCCAATGGATCCAGCTACACGGGGCTCACGAGCGCCTTTATCAACGGCCAGCGCTATCTCTACGCTGCCAACTTCACCAAGGGGAGCGTCGACGTCTACGACAACGCCTTTCATCCGGTGACCTTGCCACGCGTTCAAGAAGGCGAGAATCCTCATGATGATTTCGCGTTCGACGAAGATCACGGAGGGAACGGCGACAAGCCATTCGTCGATGAGCGCCTGCCGCGCAACTTCGTGCCCTTCAACGTGCAGGCTATCGGCAATGACATCGTCGTGACCTACGTCCTGCACAAGGATGGCGCGCAGTTCGAAACCGATGGCCCCGGCCTGGGCTATGTGGATATCTACACTTCGTCAGGACAGCTCCTGCGGCGTCTCCAACATGGAGATTGGCTGAATGCCCCGTGGGGCATTGCGCTGGCGCCACTTGATTTCGGCCGCTTCAGCCACGATCTGTTGATCGGGCAGTTCGCCGGCGGCGGCACTACGCAGTCCAGCGGCTTCATCGCAGCCTATGACCTGTCCACCGGAAAACTCGATGGACTGCTGCAGGATGCAACTGGAAAACCGCTCTCCATCCCTGGCATCTGGGCGATCAGCCCGGGCAATGTCAGCCCAGCTAACAGCGATCCCGCCAAAGCACCCGCCGCAGAGATCTACTTCACTGCACTTACCATCAGCAATACAGGTGCGGGAGGACTGTTTGGCTATCTCACCGCAGTTCCTGCTGAGTTGATCAAAGGAAACGATCAGTAAGAAGACGTGACGCTTGAAACAGAATGCCCACCTTCGCGACTTGAAGGCGGGCATTTTTGTTTCACTTCGTCCCGTCAGAAAACGACCAACTCTAGGAATTGTCGAAGGAGTCGTCGTCGAAGGATCCGCTGTCATCGAGCGACGCGTCATCAAACGATCCGCTATCGTCGTCGAGCGAGGGCAGGTCGGTATCCGCCTGCAGTTGGCCACCGTCGTCGTCCACGTTCACATCACTGGCCAGATCCTGCTGCGTATTCAGGCCGCTATCGCCCTCGTGCGCATACTGCTGTATATCTGCGCTCTTGTCGTCGGATCCGGGTGCGGGCGAGTCGTAGTAGTTGTTGATAACCGTCTCTTCCGGCCGTCCGCCGAAATCACCTAGCCCCGCACCCCCAACTCCGCCAAAGCCGGCGGAATTACCGAAGCCATGCATCAGCGACTCAATGCCCTCAAACGCCAGCGCACCTGCAGCCACGCCTGCGGCCGTCGTCGCGGCAGAGCGCAGAAAGCTCGACCCGCCCGCTGCCGGCGCGCCATACCCAGCCGGTGGATATCCGGCCGGTTGCCCATACGGCTGCGGCGTCGCATATTGCGGCACCTGCGCGTAGCCCTGCGGCTGTTGCGGCTGCGCATATGCGGGCGCAGGCTGCTGCGGACGCGGTTCGTCCTTGTGTCCGAAGAGATTCCCCAGGAAGCTGCCTTGCTTCTGCGGCTGCTGCGCCAGCGCCGGATGCTGCGCGAGCTGCTGCTGCAGCGATTGGATCTGCGCCTTCGCCTGCTCCAGCGCATAACTCTGCACCAGCACCGTCTGCGCCAGGATGTAAGCGGCATCCGGATTGCGCCGCGACCACTCCTCGATCCGCTGCGCTGCCTCGGGGTCTTTGTCGTCCAGCCGCGTGCTGTCCACACGCGCCATCAGGTCGTCCAGCATCTTCTGCTCTTGCGGGGTCATCGTCTCTCCATCTCTCGACTGCGCAGTCTTGCAACCGCGCAGCCTTACCTCACTGCCTTTACCTCTTAGATGTGAGAACGCAATCCGCGTGAGCGAGGTTCCGTTGGAAGACTTCCGCGGCTTAGGAGACCGTCTGCAGTGCGCGTATCTCTTCCCTGCGCACCGTCAGCTTCTCCACCAGGTCGGTCCTCACCTCGAAGCCGCGACCGGCCGTGGTCGGCACCGTGATCTCGCCCTTGCTCGACACTTCCACCTCAGGCTCGATGATGTCTTCCGCCCAGTACCGCTTCGACGCCGACACGTCGCCCGGCAGCGTGAACCCGGGAAGTGAAGAGAGCGCAATATTGTGGGCGCGCCCTATCCCCGTCTCCAGCATGCCGCCACACCACACCGGTACGCCGCGCTCCATCGCCGCATTGTGCACCGCAATGGCCTCGGAGAAACCGCTCACCCGCCCGTTCTTGATGTTGATAATGCGGCAGGACTCCATGTCGATCGCGGCTAGCGCATCGCGCCGGTTGCGGATCGACTCGTCCAGGCAGATCGCTGTCTCCAGCCGCTTCTGCAGCATGGAGTGGTAGTAGAAGTCATCGGCCCACAGCGGCTGCTCGATCATCAGCAGGTCGAATCGGTCGAAATCCACCAGGTGATCGAAGTCGCGCATGCGGTAGGCAGAATTCGCGTCCACGCTCAGCATGATCTTCGGCCAGCGCTTGCGCACCGCCTCCAGCATCTCCACGTCCCACCCCGGCTGGCACTTGAGTTTTATGCGCTGGTAGCCCGCATTCACCTCGCGCTCTACCTTTTGCAGCTGTTGCTCCATCGTGGGCTGCATACCGATCGACACGCCGCACGCTATGCGCTTTTGCGTCCCGCCCAGCAGCTCAAATAGCGGCGCGTCTTCTATCTGCGCTTCAAGGTCCCAGATCGCGTTCTCGAGCGCCGCCTTCGCCATCGGGTTGCCGCGGACCCTCTTGAAGATCTTCGGACAGTCGCCGCCATGCTCTACTGTGGCCGCGGCCAGCATCGGGGCCAGCTCCTGCACCAACACCACCCACGCTGTATCGATCGACTCGGCAGAGAAATACGGATGCTCTCCCGCCACGCACTCGCCCCAGCCCACCAATCCCTCGGCGTGTATCGCCGCCAGCAGCACTCTTCGGTCTGTAGTCTTGCCGAAGCTGGTTACAAACGGCTCCACCAGTGGCATCCGGATCTCGCGCAGCACGATTGAATCAATTCTCATAGACTCTTTTCCTGTTCGCTCGCCTGTTTGTATGTCATTTACGCGTGTGTCATTCCGCTGCTGCTGCTGGAGACACCGGCAGCCGGTCCGATAGCGCTGGCCGCTCGTCCGATGATGTCCAGCGGCTCAGTTCAAACCACCCGTTGCCCTCGAGGTCCCGCGAAAATCCCGTCACTGCCAGGCCGCGCGCAAAGGCCTCGGCAAATCGCGCCTGATTCGTTCTCTGCAGCGCCATTGCCTCAGCCGCTCCCTCTGCGGATTCCTTCCACTGCATCACTTGATGCGGCAGCTCAATGCGCGATTCAATGCCGCCGCGCGGTGGACGTCTTCCTGCAACCGCCTCGACCACCCGCTCGCTGTCCAGCCACCATTCGGCGTGCAGCCGGTCCGTTGGACGGCCACCCTGGATCCGTGCCGAGGATACACCATAAAAATTGGGCGTATAGCTGTGGGTAATTGCCCCAAGCTTTTCGATATTGAAGAATGAGTTCTTGATCTCCAGCGGGTCGAAGGTCCACTCCATCAGCCGGATGCCCCGTTTCAGTGCATCTTCGCGCTGTGCCAGCTTCAGCCGCCGCCCCACACCCGCATTGCGAAACTCCGCCCGTACCGCCAGCATGTGCGAGTGCAGATAGGGCCTGCCCTCCCGTATCCCGGGAATCGACATGGCAAAGCCTGCCAGCGTCCCGTCCGCCGCAAAGGCACCCATCACCTGTCCACCGATCCGCTGCGCCACCGTGAACATCCGCCGCGGAATGACATCCATCTCGTCGTAGCCCCAGGTCGCCACCTGCAATGCCACGCACGCTTCGAGCTCATCCAGCCCGCGGCAGGAGCGCACTTCGAGCAGTGCCACCGGCCCGTTCTCCGGCCTGGTCTCGGGCCCGGTTTCCGGCGTTTGCTTCGCGTCTTCCGTAATCATTCGGCCGCAACCGCCTCCCGTTGCTTCGCCCGCGTCCACAGCGCCTCAAGATCGGCCGCACTCTGCTCGCTCAAGGCGCGGTCGCTTGCCTGCTCCATGGCCGCGAAGCGCCGGCGAAATTTCCTATTGGTACGCCGCAACGCAAGCTCCGGATCCACCTTCAGGTGCCGGGCCAGATTCACCACAGTGAACAACAGATCGCCGACCTCGCCCTCGACCGCTTCGGGTGCCGCTCCGGCCTGGACCTCCGCCTCAATCTCGCGGCACTCCTCTTCGACCTTTTCGAGCAGCCCCGCCCGGTCCGGCCAGTCGAAGCCGACCTTCGCCGCCTTGCTGCCCAGCTTCGCCGCCTCCAGCAGCGCAGGAAAACTGCGCGGCACCTCATCCAGCAGCGATGCGGATGAGCCGTCCTCCGACTGCTGCTTTTCCGCACTGTTCTTTTCGGCGCTCTTCTTTTCCGCCCTTTTGATCGCCTCCCAGTTCGCCAGTACGTCGGCCGGCGCGGACGCTGTGGCCGTGTCCACCTGCGCGCGGTTTCCCGCGGCCGCGCTCGCCGCTTCGCCAAAGACAT
>Ga0210396_10004442_pt1 | contig 13745 bp, 15 predicted proteins | sample IncBWH17OmetaG_FD_155466 | JGI IMG/M metagenome (GOLD analysis project Ga0210396, IMG submission 155466) | Forest soil microbial communities from Barre Woods Harvard Forest LTER site, Petersham, Massachusetts, United States - Inc-BW-H-17-O ...
AGGGACCGATACGCAGTGGACTGCGGCAGTCCGGAGCCCCAGCCCAGCCGCCGGATATCGCCATGCGGAGCCTCTCCCGGTAGATGGGTGATCTTTAACGCGACCTCTTTATCGCGGACTCTGGGCCCATGGGGGGAACTCCGCTTTTGTCCGCGTGTCTACGCCGATGCCCCCTTAAGCTCCGTATAGCCGTTTCCAGGTCACGTTGACCGGAGCCGGGGCCGGCAAGACCCGGCTGGGGTTGCGGGTGGCTGCCGAGCTGCTGGATGGGTCGGGGGATGGGGTCTGGCTGGCGGAACTGGCCGCGGGCGAATCCAGTGGACCCCTCGCTCGGAGGCGAGTTAGGGCTTGGCGGCAGGTATCGGAGCCGTACCGACTGGATGGCCAGGGCTCCGTCACACCTGTCCGCAGCCACGCAAGAGCCTCAGGACTCCTGACATAGTGCTCAGCACTCGGATGGCCAGGGCGGGCTGATCTGCATTCCAGCCGCTTCGTTGCAGTCCTAGCGTCGGCTGCCACACCAGTTGCGGCGTGGGCGTACCGCTTAGGGCCGACCTAGACGGCGGCGGGCGTAGGCGACGTTGACGACTGCAATGGCTACCCAGATCAGTGCGATAAGGATCACCTGGGCGATGCTCACCGACCTGGTGCTCGTCAGAAGGGAGGCCCGGAATGAGCCGAGATCGAGTTCGGCCTTGGGTGCGACTCCGCTGGACGGCCAGGACTGCAGCGTCACGGCCGTTGCACCGATACCCAGCCCGATTGAGCCCAGGCCCATGGCCAGGTTCGTCCATGCGGCCACGCTGGGCCGGATGCCCCGCTGTGCCAGCCTCGCGTCCACTTGCTTGTCGATCTCCGAGCTGATCTTCTCGACCAGCCCCTCGGCCACGGCGCCGTCGTAGGCTTGGCCGAGCTCTGTATGCACGGCCGCCGCTGCGGCGACGTCCTCGCGTGCCCGTACGTCCATCCAGCCAAGCTATATCGCGATTGAGTACCTGACAACGTGCTACGTCGCGGCCGCTCACGCTCTAGCGCCGACGGAGATTAACTCGACGCCGCCCCAGGAGTGGCTAGGCGCAAGGACACCCTGATCGCAGGACTGTATGGCTGCTCGCAGTCAAGCTCGATGGCGGGCTTACGACTGATCCCCCCGGTGTGAACGAGTGACAAGAGGTCAATAGCGGTCATCTAAGCAAGTCAGAGAGCTGATGCCAGGCGATCGCGGCCATGCCCTATCAAGTATTCGAAAAGTGTGGGCGCAACAGGGTTCGAACCTGTGGCTTCTCGCTCGTAAGGCGAAAACAGCCCACAATAAAGTCCAGCTCACAGAGCCGGCTTCATGCGCTTGACCTGCGAAAACCATGCCCTGAGATGCCCGGAATGCCCGGGAAAGTCTGCACGGTGGTTCCCGGAGCAGCATCCAAGATCACGACAGCGGATGACCACAGAACCCCGCGCCGTCCCGGAGATCCGCACGGCCCGTCGCCTGGTCCTGGATGACCGCGGAAGCTGCAAAGGCCCCCACCAGACCGCTGCCAGATCGTGATACGCCAAGCTCCGGCCCCCCCACCCGCAACGGATGGTCCGGCCTCGCGCGCGCCGGGAGAGTATTGCTGCATGCTCATCGCGCTGCTGGCTGTGCTCGGGGTCGACCTGATCATCATCGTGGTCATCGTGGCTGCCGCGCTGAGCCGCAGGCTCTGGGTCAGCCGCCAGCCCGGCGTGTTCAAAGGAGCCATCCGCGTCGTGCAAGGCGAAGTACCGGGACTAAAGGCGAGGTGGAAGCGCGGCCACGGCCGCTGGATCCGTGACGTTCTGGTCTGGAACAAGGCGCCGTTCGGATTCCGGAACGAGTTCGTGGCCACCGAGGCCCTCGCGGGCGAGATTCGCGCGGCCGACCCCGGCGAGATCAAGCACCTCGGCAAACATCCTGCGGTCATCCCCGTGACCGCCGACGGAGGCGCGCGGATCGAGATCGCCGTCACCGAGGACGGGCGCGAACAGGCACACGGGCCATTCCCCGCCGCGCCAGAGGCGGCCGCCGGTTCCCCTGCCGCCTTATAAGGCGAGCGTGCAACGGCGGCGGTGCCGCACTAGAAGCCGGGGACATCGCCGCCGCCCGGTCTCACCTGGAGGCCGCCGCACAAGCCGCGCAGCAGATCGGATGGGACAACGCCTTCCTCCCGGCGACCCTGGGCGAAGTGCTGCGCGCGGAGACAGACCTCGACGGCGCCCGGTCCGCGTACGAGGCCGCCCTGCGGATCGGCCGCCGGAACGGCGACAACTCGGGCATGGCCGGCGCCATCCTCGGCCTGGCCTGCCTATACCGTGCCCGCGTCCGGGTCGGACACCGGCCGGGCCAGCCCGGCTGCCGCCCGTACGCCGCAGCCAAACGCTGCCGCGCGCCTGCTGATCGCGCGGTAGCGGACCGGCGTCCACGGCAGCAGATTGTTCGTTCGGCTGGCGGCACTGGGCGGTGAGCAACCGGCTGCCTAGCCGCGCCGAATTAGGGCGGCAGTGTGCGGGCCCCATGAGGGGTGGCCACACTCCCTGACCGCTGGCGCTCTCCCGCCCGGCTCGCGCAAGGTCTCGTATCTGCGGCTGAGGGTGCCGGCGGGTTATGGGTGGTCAGGCTGAGTGGGTGTGACCTTGGCCGGGACGTGGCAGCGGGCAAGGTCCCGTGTGGCATGGCGGGTGTGGTAGGCAGTGGCGGCTCACTCGCGGCCGTCGGGGTCGAGGTGGCGGCGGTACAGGTCGGCGACGCGGAAGGCCAGGTCCAGGGACTGGCTGCGGTTGAGGCGGGGATCGCATGTCGTCTCGTAGCGGCAGCTCAGGTCGCTCTCGGCGATGTGGTGGCCGCCGCCGGTGCACTCGGTGACGTCGTCGCCGGTGAATTCGATGTGGATGCCGCCGGGATGGGTGCCGAGTGCGCGGTGCACCTCGAAGAATCCGGCGACTTCGTCGAGCACGTCGTCGAAGTTCCTGGTCTTGTGGCCGCTGGCCGCTTCCACCGTGTTGCCGTGCATCGGGTCGCATACCCAGGCCACCGGGGCCCGGCTGGCGGCCACCTTCTCGACCAGCGGGGGCAGCGCCTGGCGGATCCGCCGCGCGCCCATCCGGGTGGTCAGGGTGAGCCGGCCAGGCTCCTGGTCCGGGTCGAGGGCTTCGATCAGCTCGAGCACGTCCTGTGCGGTGGCGTCCGGGCCGATCTTGACGGCGATGGGATTGCGGATCTGGCGGGCGAACGCGACATGGGCGCCGCGGGGATCGCGGGTACGCTCGCCGATCCACAGCAGGTGAGCCGACAGGTCGTAGGTATGCCCGTGCCGCGCGTCGGTCCGGGTCAGGGCCTGCTCATAATCCAGCAGCAGGGCCTCGTGGCTGGAGTAGAACTCCACCGCGCGGAATTCACGGGGGTCAGCCCCGCACGCGTGCATGAACGTGATCGCCCGGTCGATCTCGTCTGCCAGCTGCTCGTAGCGCTGCCCGGCCGGACTGCCGGCCACGAAGTCCTGGTTCCAGGCGTGCACCTGGCGCAGGTCGGCGTAGCCGCCGCTGGCCAGGGACCGGCACAAGTTCAGGGCGGCCGACGCGCAGTGATACGCCTCGAGCAGCCGGCCAGGGTCAGGCGTCCTCGCCGCGGCGGTGAACTCGATGCCGTTGACCGCATCGCCCCGGTAGACCGGAAGTTCCGCGCCGTCCCGCACCTCAGTGGCCGCTGACCGCGGCTTGCCGAACTGGCCTGCCATCCGGCCGACTTTCACCACCGGCACGCTGGCCGCATAGGTCAGCACGACGGCCATCTGCAGCAGCGTCTGGAACTTGCCCCGGACGCTGCCAGCAGTCGTGCCGGCGAACGTCTCCGCGCAATCGCCGCCCTGCAGCAGGAAAGCCTCGCCACGCGCCACCAAGCCCAGCCGCTCTTTCAGCTGATCACACTCGGCGGCGAGCACCAGCGGCGGCAGGCCCTCCAGGCGGCGCACCACCGCCTTCAGACGACCACGGTCGGGCCACTGCGGCTGCTGAAGCGCGGGCGAACTCACGCAGTTCAGGCTACGCGGAGCGACCGCGCTCGTTCCCACCTCCCGGCATTACCTGTCCGGCGACGCGGCGGTTGCAGGCGCGCACCGGCCAGGCCGGACACCGCGGATCCTGCGACCCCACGCAGCTCCGGCAGCGGCGGGTGCTTGCCGCCGCACGACGCACCCTGGGGGCCGGAGGAATGCAGCCCTAGCCGCTGGGCACGCCTCCCCCATCAGGGAGCCTGCACCGGTGGTTCCCGGCCGTGGTTCCCAATCCTACGATTAGCGTTTCAAAAATGGCCATTTAACTGCGAAGACATTGGTGGGCGCAACTGGGTTCGAACCAGTGACCCCTCGCTTGTAAGGCGCAAGCGATACGTCGCTGGACGTCGCCTGGAGTGTCCTGAAGGGCCAGATAGCTGGATCAATCGTCGCTTGGTGTCGCTCTGCGTCGCCCGAGGTCTGCCTGCGTTGGCTCCCCGTTTGGCTCCCCAAATTTTGGTTAGCATCGCTAATGGAGGGTGCGCAGCATCCGGGATTGAGATTGCACTGCAGCCTACGCTCATGGCTGCTACAGCATCCCTTTATCGGCATGCCCGCAGCATGGCCGCTCTCATCGCCGTAGCCGCCTGGTAGGAGTCGGGTCCTGTCGCCGAACCCAGAATCGGTTCACAGCGCTGGCACGGGGCGAGCCGGGGATGGTCGCGTTCGCACCCCAGGCAAGGCACACTGGTGTCGTGACCGCTGACCAGCTGGAGATGATTTCCACCGACCCAAGGGTGATGCACGGCCAGGCCGTGATCGCCGGAACTCGCGTGCCGGTCAGCGTGATCCTGGACTGCCTAGCCGCCGGCATGACGGCCGAGGAGATCACCGCCGAATACCCCACGGTCACCATCGAGGGCGTGCGCGCGGCCGCCGCCTACGGGGCGGCGCTAGCGCGCGAAGAGCTGCTTCCGCTGCCGCAGTCGCGGTGAAATTCAAGCTCGACGAGAACCTACCCGTCTCGTCTGCCGCCATCTTGACCAGCGTCGGCCACGACGTGGATACCGTCACTCAAGAGGGCCTGATCGGTGCACCCGACCGAGACGTCGTCGCCGCAGCCACCGCGGCGGGGCGGATCCTAATCTCCCTGGACCGCGGACTGGGCGACATCCGCGCCTACCCGCCTGGCAGTCACGCCGGCATCGTCGTGCTTCGCCTCACCGACCAGTCCGCCGCCGCAGCCATCAAGGCAGTCAGCGACTTGGCGACCCTCACCGATCCTGACACCCTTGCCGGAGCGGTGACGGTCCTGCAGCGCGGACTACTACGCATCCGCCACCCATAACCACGCACCCGGAGCGACCGGAGCTAGACGGGCCGACACGCGCAGCGATGATCTCCATTGTCGCCCGCCTGCGTCTACCCTTGTAAGGCATGAGCTCCCACGAGGGTCAGGCCCTGATCATCACTGAGGATGATGCGAAAGTGACGGTTATCGCGAACCTCAGCGGCTATCAACACGGTCTTCGTTCAGGCTGGGGAGGGACGCTCGCTCCGTCGTCAGATGATCTCCGACAACTGTTGAACCTGACCAGTGCGCGGCTTCGGTTGCCAGAGGGGACAGAAGCAGCCTTCCTCCGACCCGAAACCAGTGACTGGGTCAGCACGAAGCGGCTGACTATCATCGATCAGGGCGAAGCGCCATTCTAGGAGGCGAGTGAACCGAGCAGCTATTCCTCTCTACTCGGTACGCCTAAAACGGTTGATCTTGACTGACTATCTGCAGCAGCTACCAACACTTTGCCTTCATGTTCTAGGTGCCCAGACCGAACTGCCCGATGGCGTCTTGCGGACAGTCGCAGCATAGAGCTGCTGACAGGCCCCCGGCGGTAGCAACAGAGCCGATCTGCCGACGATGCCGATCACGGAGGCCCGTATTCACGCGTGGCGGTAGGACATAGCGATTATCTATGACTTTAGCCAGTGAGTGGGCGTAACCTTCCCTCTTATCCCCACCTATTGAGGTGGGCTGACCGTCCGTTGGAAGGTGTCGCCCATGCCGTCCGAAGACCAGATCGACCGGATTTATACCGCTGTCTGTCAGGCGGCCAGCAACATACTCGGGTCGCAAACCTTCGAGGCATGGGCGAAGCGCGAACAGCCTCAGGTCGGGGACCTGATGGTTTTCAACAACTCGTTTCTCTATCGCGAGAATCTGACCAGCACGACTAAAAGCAAGAAGTACCTTTGCGTAACTTTGGATCCAAGCGCCGAGCCGGCGATCCTACACGTAGACGGACGGATCAACTCGACCTTCAAGCGCATCCCCAGACGCCAGATCGACAAGTACCGGCAGTCAGAGCTCCGCCCCTCGATCGCCGAGGAGATGGACGACCTTGGCACGATCGTCTTCGCCCTTGTCGGTCGAATCGGCGAGGACCAACCAGCCAGCATCAACTTGCCGACTGCCACCGGCTTCGCCGCGCTTCAGTACGAGCCAGGCCAGGCGGAGATCGCTGAGCTGAGCGAGACGTCCGTCCTGATCAGCCGCCTCGACGACATCGATGTTGTCTGGCAGGCCATCGCCCGGAAGTGCGCTGAGGAGGGCACGGCCAGCGACGAACTAGCCGAGTCATTCGAGAAGGCCTTCGGTGACCTGCGCGAGGCGGCTGGTCGGCCGATAGACCTCGACGAGGTCGCCGCCGACACCCCATCCATTCTGAGCGGGGTCGTAACCGGCATTCGTCAGCAGGTCGCCGCATACGAGACCGCCCTGGCCAGCCATCTCGCGAATCCGGACGACTTCGAGGCTATCAATGAGGTGATGCGGATCGCCTACAACTTTGCAGATGGCGCCAAGGACCTGATCGCCTTGGTGATCGGCATCACCGACATCAAACCACTGCTCTCGTGGCTGACCATCCACGCCCAGGTCGAGTTGGCCGAACGGTTCGGCGAACTGCCCTTCGCCCTAGTTGGCAAGACCAAGCCCTCGCTGGAGAAGTACCGCTCCCTGGTAGCTGGCGCTCGGAACAGAGCCTTCCATGACCTCTTCGCCTTTGGCCGACCCTTTCGCGTACCGCTCAGGAGCGACGCTTTCCAAGCGGCCGCGCTGCATCTCTTTCGCGAGTACAAACGGACCGGCCCGGCCCTAGAATTCAAGGACCGGCAGCTCGTCGAGTTGCTCCAGGGCTTCACGCGTGCCGCAGAGCGCCCCGTCCCGCTCGGCTTCTGGGAACAGGATCTGGCCGTCATGAAAGCCGTCGAACAGGTCGCTTCCGCCCTCCATCGAGCCCTAGTGCTGGTGGCGCCAGAGGCTGCCTGACTCGCCATCGGCGCCCGGATCTGTACCGGCGCCACGCCAGGCGACGCATATACGCAGACCTTCTCGCGACGCTCACATAGTACGCAGGTGCAGGCAACCGACCGCAAAAGACCGAGATTAGCCTCGTGGAATTTCTATAATTGCCGTCCAGGTGTCAATCAGTTCCGGCTGCAGGTCCCATCCGCGAAGATTTTCAGGGAAGACGGCAATTATTATCCCCTCCCGATACGCGGCTGAATAGCTTACAACGGCTTGGGCTCCAAGGCTGAAGGCAGAATTTCCGATCGATTGAGTAGCACATCTACTGTTATCCGTCAGCCCAGTTCTATCGAGGCCTAGCATCTTCTCGTTCTCAGGATCCGTCAGATCGATTACATCGTGGAGATCGAGCGAGTACATATAGACATCGCGCGGGAGTAGGCCTTCAGCCCCTACAAAATGCAGTTCGCCCAGTCGGAACAGCTCTGCCGCAATGGTAATTAGGGTCGGGGCGAGATAAAGAGTAGCGAAGCTGCCGGGTGAATTGAACCGTCCTCCTTGCTTCTTAGCCCCCTCGCCGCTGCGTGGATCGAAGTGAGGAGGCAAGTGGCGAAAGGCGTATCCTCGGTAGGAGATGCGTGGCAGCGAGGCAATTACTTGCGGTGTAATATTGTGGCTTGGCGGTATGTGCTGGCGCATTGCTATAGTCCGGTGCGTAAACCTTCTAAGGCGCGACGCCTTCCGCCAATGCCGTGAGACTGGTGATGACACGGCGGAATTCGCCATTCCGCACGAGGTCAAGCGGTTTTGCATAGTCAAGAGCGGGGATAGGGCTGCGCAGCCACAGCCTGACCGACTCCGGGGGCATGACCTTTTGGGCTAGATCAAGGACCGCCTTCAGCTCAAGCAGACGATCGACACTATCGCGGCGGGGCTTTGCCCCGCCCTGTTGCCATCTCGTCACACTACGTGGCGTCGTGTCAAGTACTCGGGCTATGTCCGCAGTATCAACCAGGTCAGTCCGGAGGATGTCCTGGATCTCGGTCATGGCTCTCCCTCCTCTGGCCTTGGGACGACCGTATCTTATCGAACGCCTGAGCGAACGTAGGCGCTCGTCGGCGTGTCGCAGTTCATTCTCGGCAGCGTCGCCGGCGTGTCGCAGGTCATTCCCGGCAGTGTCGCAGATCTGTCGTGTTAACGTCCGAACGTTAGCGTGTCCGCTGTCCCAAGGTTGGCAAGATGAGCCTGATGTCTGGCTTCGTACCAAGAGTCACGTCGCGTAACCGAAGGGGTGTCGCACGCGCTCTGCATCCGACTCTCGACGAGCCCGACGGGCTCCAAGTCCCGTGGATGATTCTGGACGCCCCCAGCGCACTCGCGGACCCCACTGTCCCGGCCCACCTCAGCTCGGCCGGCACGCGGACCTTGATCGACACCGGCGCCTGGCGTTTCGCCGACCCCCGGACATTCGACACGCCCAAGTGGGCGAATCTTCCGTACACGCCGAATCGGCCCTTCGAGCCGACTGCCGCGTGGATCAACAATTACATCGTCCGCGACCTGTGCGTCCAAGCCGAACTCGGCGCATCCATCTACCTCGTGCCAGGCTGGTTCCCGCCTCCACGAACGCCTTCAGGTGAGGTTGTTCAGCGAGCAGACCTGATCTTCCAGGCGGCCGACCGCGTCGTCGGGAGAGACATCGATGCCAAACCACTTGTCGCATATGTTCCTGTGCGCTCCGGTGATCTAGAAAACGGACACACCTATCTCTCGCAGCTCCACAATGGCTACGAGGGTGTCTACGTACAGATCTCACCCGCCAAGCCGTATAGCGATCCCGTTCATCGCCTATCCCGCCAGGTCGCCTTGCTTACTGCAGCGCAGGCAGACGGACGTCACGTCGTCGCCGGGCACCTCGGCGCTCTGGCCACGACACTGCGGGCACTCGGAATCGCTGCAGCTGACGCAGGCCTCGGTGAAGCCGAGTCGTTCGATCTAAGCAGCAAGATCAAGAATCAGCAGCCGCGGTCCCCCAAAGAGAAGGCTGGCCGCCCGCCCGCACCGCGGGTTTACGTTCCTGAAATCGGGCGCTCAATTGATGGCCGCATGTGGCTGAATCTGATGTCAGTCCCGGCGATCAGGGCTGAGCTGCTCTGCCGACGTCCCTGCTGCCGGTTCAGATCCTGGGATACTCTCCCGCAGCGTGTCACTGAGCATGCGCTTTGCTGTCGCATCAAGGAATCCCAGGCGATCGAGAGCCGTCCCGGTTCTATGCGCATAGATTACGCCGACAGACTCCTCTCAGAGATCGAGACTAGGCTCGGCGTAATCAACAGCGCCCTTGCTGCCGACGAGCAACGACCACTTCCGCTGACATTCATTCATGCCCAGCGGGCCTTGCTCGCCGAATACTATCCGCACCTCGGCGCGGCTTGATTGGACACGATATTATAGCTTTGGATTTTAATTACGGAAAGCGCCTTGAAATGAACGTCTCCAGCAAGTCTCCACTTACGTCGGAGGCCGACAGCAAAAGCGTGTCGGCCGTCCTGGAAGACTGGTATAGGCGAGTCCGGATCAATATTGATACACATAATTACGCAGAACGTTTTTATGATCGCCGGAATACAGTGCTGGCTATCATCAATATTTGTTCGATCGTGACCGTCGCAGTTCTCGCATCATCAGTTAGCATCTCCTCAGCGGGGATGAAGGTTCTCGTTCTGGCATTGGCACTATTGAGCGCTATTGCTTCGTGCCTCCAGCTCCAGCTTTCCTATAGTGAGAAGGCAGCAGCAAATCGGCTTGCCGCCCGACAATATGGTGCGCTGCGACGTGCGATCGAGATGGCCTCAGAGCTTCCGGATCACTCACAGGAGCGCACTTGGCGGCAGCGGGAAATACAGCGACAGTGGGACTTTGCGGCCAGTAGTGCCCCCAACGTTCCGGAACGAATCAGAATGCAAGCCAAGCGGCAACGTCGAGAGCGGGGATGCATCTAAATTCGGCGTGTCGAAAAGGTCGTCAAGCTGGTCCATCAGACCGCACAGGTCCGGGCTCTTGACGATGATCTCGCGGGGCTCTCCCGGGATCGTGCTGGGCGGAATGAGTGCCGTGTATTGCCCGTAGCGGCCCATCACTGGCGAGGTGAACTGCACGCCAGGGTGGTCACCCTGGAACCGGTGAAGCCGGATCACGGAGTCGCGCCGGACTGATAGCCCATTATTGATGGCTCGCAGTGGTTCCTGCGGCAATGTCACTGCGGTACTCCGGCCGTGGGTGCAGCTGTACCGGGCTGGGTCCGCCGCCGCAGCTCGGCGGCCATCATGCCCCGCAGCACGACCGCCATCTCGTCGGGATAATCCGGGTAACAGTGCGTGAGCTCGTCGGCCATCTGCGCGAGTGTGCCGTCCTTATGCTCGTCCAGCCACGCGCAGACTGCCCTGCGGGCGGCATCCAGGTCGATCTTCTCCATGTCGCGGTACCTCACTGGCCACCGCCCGATGCCGATCTCCAGCCGATGCCGGATTCCGCCGCCTGTTGCACAGCGGACGCCTCCTCAACTTCGCGTGCCAAGGTGGTAAAGCCAGTCCACCGGTAGCGCGCTGTCGTGCGATAGTGACAACTAGGAGCACGCCGGAGTACCCGGGAGCATGGCCGTGCTCCCCGAAGCGACGGCGACGCGAAGGCATGCGCGATGACCGAAGGCAACGGCGGTGAGCTGCGCGACTGGCGCAGATCGCGCGGGTGGGATGTACCCGAGCTGGCACGGCAGCTGCGTCGTGCCGCCAGCGAACCGATAGCCGCTCACGACGGTCTGGTCCGGATGATCCGCGGATGGGAACGTGGCGATCACCGCCTGTCCGAACGGTACGAACTCCTATACCGAAAGCTCGGCCAGCCGGGCAGCGATAATGACGAGCCGAACGCACACTCAGCGCATACAGGCGGTCAGGAGGGCAGCGGTCCGGTGAGAAGGCGAACCTTCGTCGAGCTGACCGGCATCTCCATGGCCAGCGCGATCCTTCCGGCCTCGGCAGGGACGCATTCGCCGGTCGACATCGAGCCGCTCGCGCTCGCGCTCACCGCCCAGATGACCGGCGCCTCGCCCGAACCTTCTCAGGAGCTGCCTGAGATCACCGCTCTGGCGGGCAACGTCAGTCGCGCCAGAAAGCAATACCAGGCGTGCCGCTACACCGAGCTGATCAACCACCTGCCCCGGCTGCTCGGCCAGCTCGATGCCGCATGCCGGTTCCTCGATGGCAATAACAAGCTCAGCGCGTACGCGTTGTCAGCCGATGCTTACCACGTAGCCGCCGGGTTCCTGCTGAAGCTCGGCGACCACGGCCTGGCCCATCTAGCCACCGACCGCAGCATGACCGCGGCGCTGGCCAGCCAGGATCCTCTCACCGTGGGAGCCAGCGCCCGGATCATCACCCACACCTTGATGAGTTCTGGCCACCTCCCGGCAGCTATCGCCACGGCCAGAAACTACGCGGTGCAGCTTGACCGGGAGATCGGCACGCAGACACCGGCGTCCCTGTCGGTGTACGGATCGGTGCTCCTGCGCGGAGCCATTGCCGCCGCCCTGAACGACGAGCGCAGCACCGCGCATGAGCTGCTCGCCGAAGCAGCCGAGGCCGCCCGCCGGGTCGGCACCGACGCAAACCTGCGCGGGACCGCGTTCGGCCTGGTCAACACCCAGCTGCATCAGGTCAACGTCGCCGTCACCCTCGGAGATGCCGGGACCGCGATCGACCTGGCCCGCCGCATCAAGCTCGCCGCGATCACCGTCACCGAGCGGAAGGCCAGCCTGCTCATCGACGTCGCCCGGGCGTTCTTCCAGTGGGGCCGGTACGAACAGGCCCTCGCGGTACTGCGGGCAGCCGAACAGACCGCACCGCAGGAAGTTGCCGCCCGGGCTTCGGTGCGCACGCTTGTCCGCGACCTCGCCGCTGTGGCTCCGGGGAGCATCCGCCGGGACGCTGAGCAGTTCGCCAGCCGGATCGGCGAATCCAGGTGACATCCGACAGCCGTGTGCTGACCGTGGTCGTGTGCGGCGCCGGCCCGGCCACCGCAATCGACGCCCTTGTCAAGCTCGCCCAGGACCGCGGCTGGACCGTCCAGGTCATCGCTACCCCGGCCGCGCTGGAGTTCTTCGATGAAGCAGCGATCCAGGACCAGACCGGCAACCCAGTACGAAGCCAGTACACCTCGCCAGGGGCACCCAGGTCCCTGGTACCGGACGCGATCCTGGTCGCACCAGCCACCTACAACACGATCAACAAGTGGGCACAGGGCATCAGCGACACCTACGCCCTAGGCGTGCTCGCCGAGACCACCGGCCTGGGCGTGCCGATCGTGGTCCTCCCGTTCGTCAATGCGGCGCTCGCCAGCCGTGTCCCGTTCCGGCGCAGCGTCGAGTCACTGCGGGCCGAAGGCGTGCGGATCCTTCTCGGGCCGGGCGGCATCCAGCCGCATCCGCCACGCACCGGGGGCAAACTGATCGACAGCTATCCCTGGCATCTCGGCCTAGATGAAGCCGAACGGCTGCTGGATCCCGCCACCCGGAAACCGTAAGCGCTCACAGCGGAGACGGCGTTCACTCAGCCGCGAGCACCGCGACGAACCGCCATTTCCCGCGTGCAACTCGAAATTCCCGTTTTCCCTGTTCACCGCCTCTTTCCTCACATCCTTGCGCCCTCCTCCCCCCGGCCGCTGTAAACGATCATGAACCGCCTTTTGCTCACCATGGTTCATATCGCCGCAGACCGTTGCATTGATCCAGATGATCATGGTCGGTCCCGCGGCCCCGCGATCCCGGTGGGAAAGGAGGCGGCCGGTTGGCCGTGGTTGTCACCGTCGCCAAGGGCTACGACCTCGGCTATATCTGGAAGACCCAGGCCCAGCCCGGAGCCGGACGCGCCACTGGCGGTTACTACCTCAACGCTGCACTGGCCGGGGAACCGCCCGGCCGGTGGTGGGGACCTGGAGCACAAGCCCTCGGCCTCAATCCCGGCCAGATCGTCCAGCGCACGCCTTACGAGGCGGTCTACCAGCAGATCGACCCGCGTACCGGCGGCAAGCTTGGCCGGGCCCGCGGCTGCTACGCCACCTTCGCCGATCACCTGGCCCGGCTGCGCGCCGCCGAGCCGCATGCCACCGCCGAGCGGCTCATCGAGCTGGAACGCCAGGCCGCCCAGGCGACCCGCCAGCCCGCCGCCTACACGGACGTCACCATCTCGTTCTCCAAGTCCATCTCGGTGCTGCACGCCTCGATCCGGGAAAACGAGCGCCGCGCCCGCCTCGCCGGAGACCAGCGGGCCGCCGCGTACTGGGCCGGGCGGGACCAGCAGTTCCAGGAGGTCTTGCACCGGGCCAACCGGGCCGCGCTGGAGTACCTGCAGGCCTGGGCCGGGGTCACCCGCACCGGC
>Ga0210396_10004443_pt1 | contig 13743 bp, 12 predicted proteins | sample IncBWH17OmetaG_FD_155466 | JGI IMG/M metagenome (GOLD analysis project Ga0210396, IMG submission 155466) | Forest soil microbial communities from Barre Woods Harvard Forest LTER site, Petersham, Massachusetts, United States - Inc-BW-H-17-O ...
GCCAAAGGGTGGAAAAAGCTCGAGAAATGGCCGTGGAGAACGTCGATTCAGCAAGGGCTGGCGCCCGTGTCGATCGGGTTGCTGCTGGCTGGGTGTTTCAGCATGGCCAAAGGCGCCATTACCGGAACCGAAACCGCAGCCATTGCGGTTGCCGTGCTGCTGATTCTGCTGCGCTACAAAGTAAATCCGGCTCTGCTAGTGCTGGCTAGCGCGGGCGCCGGTATTCTTACGTTCATGCCCAAGTGAGCCGTGGCCCGGCAATCCGGCTTCGGCTTGATGAAAAAGAGAGTCCCGCTCGGTTCGTCGCCGGTATTTTGCGAGCGAAGCCGCTGTCTATCTGAAGCAACTCCACAAGTATTTTGGGGATGCTCCACCTCCGTTCGCAACCGCCAATCGAAGGATCCTTTCTTCTGCTTCGACCCTAGCGTTGTGCCAGCCACTTCTTAGTCACTGCTGTTTTTACCGGACCCGGCGGTCCTCCAGAGTTTTAAATCCCAATCTTTTTCAGAGTATCGACTGTGGTATCGCCATGCAGTTTCCGGCGTGGGCATGGCCGTGACCATCCAAGTTCCGCGACCTTAGGCCGGAAGTGAATTTGTACTGTGAGGACAAGAGCCATGAGTAACAATTCTGCGCATCTCGGCAGCAAATATAATGCCCAGTCCGCCTGTACCCATTGTGAGGGTATCTTCGAGCACGAGCCGTGGTGTGCGACTCGAGATCCCCGGATGGCGTACGTGTACCAGATCGTCGCCGATGCGTCAAAGATCACGGCTGGAGATTCGTTGATCCTGCATTCACTGGGGGTCGCCTGGCTCGAAGCGGTTTGAAGAGGCTTGCGCGGGGCGCTCGGGATCAATAAGATAGCTGCGCCTGCAACAGGCCCTACGGAATGATCGGCCAGACCATTTCCCACTACCGGATTATCGAGAAGCTCGGCGGCGGCGGAATGGGCGTGGTTTTTAAGGCCGAGGACACGAAGCTGAAACGCTTTGTGGCACTGAAGTTCCTTCCCGACGATGTAGCGAAAGATCCGCAGGCGCTTACGCGCTTTCAGCGCGAAGCGCAGTCGGCATCCGCACTGAATCATCCAAACATCTGCACTATCTATGAGATTGATGAGCACGAAGGACATCCGTTCATCGCGATGGAGTTTCTCGATGGGCAGACATTGAAGCACCGCATCGGCGGGCGGCCGATGGATGTGGAGACGCTGCTGGGAATCAGCATCGAAATTGCGGATGCTCTGGACGCTGCGCACAGCCGGGGGATTATCCACCGCGACATCAAGCCGGCTAATATTTTTGTCACCAAGCGCGGACAGAGCAAGCTGCTTGATTTCGGACTGGCCAAGCTGGCGCAGAGTACGGAACACACGTTGACCACGCCCGAAGGTCCGATGACGAGTCCGGGGTCGACAATCGGGACCGTGGCGTACATGTCGCCGGAGCAGGTGCGGGCAGAGGAACTGGATCCGCGGACCGATCTTTTTGCGTTTGGCTCGGTCATGTATGAGATGGCGACCGGGGACATGGCATTTTCTGGGAGCAGCAATGGCGTGGTGTTCGAGGGCATTCTGAATCGCATGCCACCACCGGCGTCGGACGTGAACCCGGCGATTCCAGAGAAGCTGAACGATCTGATTTTGAAGTCGCTGGAGAAAGAGCGCGACATGCGCTACCAGACGGCGGCGGAGTTGCGCGGCGATCTGAAGCGGATCAAGCGCGGACTGGATAGTTCGCGGATCAGGTCGGGAAGCGGGTCGGGGATTTCAGCAGTACCGGGGCCGAACGTTGCGACTCCGCGGGTGAGCGCGAGGCAGGTTCCTCAGGGACGTGCGTGGACGGTGGCAGCTGTGGCCGGAGTGCTTGCTTTGCTGGTTGGGCTGGGAGCAGGAGCACTGCTGAAGGGTTCGAGTAAGACGGAATTTGCAGCGTACCATCCGCTGACGTTCCGGCGCGGGATCGTGCATTCGGCGCGCTTTGCGCCGGATGGAAAGACGGTGATTTACAGCGCCGCGTGGGAAGGCAAGCCGCTGGATCTTTACACGACGCGTCCGGAGAGTCCGCAGTCGCAGTTGTTGGAACCGAAAGGCGCTGACGTGCTGGCGGTGTCGGCCTCGGGAGAGATGTTGCTGGCGCTGCACAGCAAGCCGAGGGATTCAGCGTTTCTATATGCGGGCACATTGGCCCGGGTGCCACTGGTGGGCGGAGCGCCACGCGAGATCCTGAACGACGTCGAGTGGGCGGACTGGTCGCCAGACGGAACCAACGTAGTTGTGATCCATGAAGTCGGAGGACGGAAGCGGCTGGAATTTCCGCTGGGCAAGGTACTCTACGAGGCGGATGGGTGGATGGGGAATCCGCGCGTCAGGCCAGACGGAAAAACGATTGCCTTCGTGGACCATCCGCAAGCGGGGGACGACGGTGGGGCAGTCACCATCATCGATCTCGCAGGGAAAAAGACGATCCTTTCGGATGGATGGGACAGCCTTCAGGGCCTGGCATGGTCTCCGGACAGCAGCGAAATCTGGTTCACGGCAACGCGCACGGGGGGCGACCGCTCGCTGTATGCCACGGATCTGTCGGGCAAAGTGCGTCTGCTGGCGCGCGTGCCAGGCGAGTTGACGATCCTGGATGTGGGCAAAGAAGGGAATGTGCTTTTGACCCGCGGCAATGATCGCGCGGGCATGATCGGGCTGGCACCCGGGGAACCCAAAGAAAAGGATCTCTCATGGCTCGATTGGTCGGCGCCAGGAAGCTTGTCGGCCGATGGAAAGATGATTCTGTTTTTCGAGTCTGGCGAAGGGGGAGGACCGCATTACGCGGTTTATCTGCGAGGCACAGATGGATCGCCGGCGATTCGTCTGGGAGAAGGAAGCGGCGTCGCACTTTCGCCTGATGGGCAGTGGGCGTTGTCGCGGTTGAACGTGGTGCCTTCGCCGCTCGTACTTTATCCGACCGGTGTGGGCGAGATGAAACAGCTGAAAAACGATGGCCTGAATCACATGAATGCCGCAGCTTTCCTGCCGGACGGGAGAAGATTCGTCTTCCTGGGGTCGGAAACTGGACATGGGGCTCGACTTTACTTGGAATCGCTGGACGACGCCACACCACATGCATTCAGCATGGAGGGAGTCGCGACGCTCATGTTGTCTCCGGATGGAAGAACGGCGGCGGCGCGCGGTCCGGATCAGAAGATTTATCTGTTCCCCGTGGCGGGAGGGGATGCAAAGTTGGTGCCGGGGGTGCAGCCGGGCGAGTTTCCGACGGCGTGGTCTTCGGATGGACGTTCGCTTTTTGTGATGACCCGAGGACAGATTCCCGCGCAAGTGTTTCGCGTGGACGTGGGCAGCGGGCAGAGAACCTTCTGGAGATCGTTTGAGCCCGCGGATTCGGCGGGGATCGATACAATTCGAGGGGTGCTGGTTTCGGCGGACAACAAGGCCTATGTTTACGGTTACAGCCGCACGTTGTCGGATTTGTATCTGGTGCAGGGGTTGAAGTAGAGAGTGGCCGCCGGGCCATTCGGTATCGATTCGGCAACTTTTCCTAATTCAGTTGCGGTATATTCTCAGCGTGATCGGCACACATTTGCGGTGGTTTCTCGTCTTAGTTTTTGTGGCATGCGTGGTGAATCTTGGGCACGCGGAATCCTATAAATATTTCCGACTCGGAAATAAAGAAGATGTTCAAACCAAACCTGTTGCGGGCATCGCCATGATGGGCGGTGGGGATGATCTGGACGAGGCATTCCGCTGGTTGTGCAACAAGGGTAGTGGCGGAGATTTTCTGATTCTGCGCGCACGTGGCGACGACGATTACAACTCGTACGTCAACGGACTCTGCAAAGCCAACTCAGTGGCGACGCTGATTATTCCCGATCGCGAGGCGGCAGAGGATCCGGCAGTGGCGAAGATTATTCGCGAGGCAGAGATCGTGTTCATCGCAGGCGGCGATCAAGCGAACTACATTCGTGGATGGAAGGGAACTCCGGTCGAGAGCGCGATCAACGACAACATCGCAGCCGGGAAGCCGATTGGCGGGACCAGCGCGGGGCTGGCGGTTGAGAGCGAGTTCGTGTACAGCGCGACGGGGGATCAGCCGGATGACAAGAATCTATCATCGGCGGAAGTGCTGGCGGATCCTTATTTTGAACGAGTGACGCTGGCGCGAGAGTTCCTGAAGGTTCCGCATCTGGAGAATCTGATCACGGATTCACATTTTGCGAGGCGGGATCGTATGGGGCGGTCGCTGGGATTTCTGGCGCGCATCATGAAGGATGGATGGAGTTCATCTCCGCGGGAAGTGGCGATCGATGAGAAGTCGGCGGTGCTGGTCGAGGCGGACGGGAAGGCGCGTGTTCTGGGCACGGGGAAGGGGGCGTATTTCTTGCATCCGACACAGGCGCCCGAAGTTTGCGAGAAAGGCGCGCCGCTTACGTTTCGGGGTGTCAGTGTTTACCTCGTTCCTGCAGGTGGTCATTTTGATTTGCCCTCGTGGACCGGTGACGGAGGGACTGCGTATTCATTGTCGGTAGTGCACGGGAAGATTGAGAGTACGCAGATGGGGAAGGGAACCTATTAAGGATGCTCTTTCACTACGATTCTCCCACCAGAAGTCACTCACATCGCAATGCGGTCATAGGATCGACCGATAGCGCTCGGCGGACGGGCACGAGGCACGCTATCGCTGCAACGAGCAGCAGCAGACATGATGAACCGAGCACAATCAGCGGATGACTGCCGCTATTACCAACCCAGATGGAGACAATCCGATTCATGCCGACCCTCAATGTAAGCCCGACGACGATGCCGAAGGCGACACTAATTCCAGCTGAAGCCATCGCAACCTTCAGAACATGAGAGCGCTTCGCGCCGAGCGCTATGCGAATACTGAACTCGTTGCTGCGCTGCGCCACTGAATAGGAAACGACGCTGTACAGACCGACCGCCGACAGAACGAGCGCCAAAATCGAGAATCCAGCAAAGAGGGCTGCGATGAGCCGTCCTCTCGCAACTTCCGGCCGCTGTTTTATCCGTGTTTCCAAGTCTTCGATCCGGCTGGAAATCTGCTGGTCGGGATTGACCGATGCCAACTGCTTCCGGACACTCTGGATGATGGATTCCGGCGCGGAACGCGTCCGGATAAGGACCTGCGTTCCCATCAGCATCAGGGTACTGTATGGGACAAAGATTGCCGGCTTGACCGGTTTATCAAGACCGTCATTGAGGGCATCGGCCACGACGCCGATCACTTCCTTCCAGCCATCGGCTCCGGGAGCGGTTAGCGAGTCGGGCGGCTTGCTTATCAGAGTCGGTACTCTCAGAGAATGTCCCACGATACCGCCCTGCGGATAGTAGCGCTTGGCAAAGGACTGGTTCACGATAACCAGCGCAGCCCCACGTGTAACTTCGGTAGGGTTCCAGATGCGCCCTTGCAAGAGCGGCATCCGCAATATGCCGAAGTAGGCAGGATCGGCGAAACTTATCCTGGCCGTTTGGTACTCGGGCGATGCAGCGGGTTGGCCCAGGAGTTCGAATCGCTGTTCCCATCCGCTGATTGGAGGAGTGGCGCTCGAGGATAGTCCCGCGGAGACAACTTCCGGCAAGCCCGCAATGGTGGCACGAAGGTGCTCGAAATAGTTCGCCCGCGATTCCCACGTCGTCATAGTGTTTTCCTGCAAGGGAATCCCCACGGAGAGCACGTTGGTCGGGTCGTAACCGAGCGGTACACGCATCAAGCGCATGAATCCCGCCATGGCTGAGCCTGCGGCAGTCAACAGAAGCAGAGTGAGTGCAATCTGTCCGGCGATAAGTGTGCCATGCAGACGTCTACCGTGCACGCTGCCAGCAGATCTTTTTGCGCTGGACTGCATGACCTGCCTGATATCTGGCTTCGCCATCTGCAATGCAGGCACGAGGCCAAAGAGCACAACTGTGAACAAGGCCAATCCTGCACTGAACAGTAATACAGGAAGGTTAACGCCGACGGCCACATCGGGCGGATACATCCGGCTCGGCATCCACGCAACGATCAGGCTTACAAGCCGGTACGCCATCAATATGCCGAGCCCCATGCCACTTATTGCGAGTGTTAGCGACTCCGTCAGCAACTGTCGCACAATACGACCGCCGCCGGCACCCACCGCCGATCGCACCGCAAACTCATGCTGCCTGGCCGTGCCACGAGCTAATAGGAGTATGGAGACATTGCTGCAACCAATCGCCAACAGCATACCCACTGCCGCAAGCAGTAGGTAAAGCGTGCCGCCCATGTTGCGCCTTACTTCGAAGGTCAACGGACGGATGTCAACCTTGAATCCCTCAGGAAAGCTGTGTGGCCGTTCTTTAGAAAGGCGTTCCAACAGCAGTTGCAGTTCTGCGTCTGCAGCTGCAGGGCTCACCCCCGGCTGCAGCTTCGCGACGACACCACCGCCCTGGTCGTTGTCGGTCTCCTGCGGCAAATAAACGTCGGCTCCCCAGCCCCAGGTGAAATTTGCAGGAGTGACTCCGACAATCATGTAGTTCTTGTGATTCAGTTCCAGCGACTTGCCGATGATGGAGGGGTCGCCATTGAAGTGACGCTGCCAGAACCGGTAGTGCAGCATCACAACTGGCTGAGGCTCCTGCCCATCAATCGAATCTGAAGGTCCAAGTTCGCGGCCGAGCAAGGCAGGAACGCCCAACGTAGGAAAGGTCTCTCCTATTCCAAAGAAAGCGACGACGTCCTCTGGAAGGTCTCGGCCTGTAACCGTCAGGTTCGATGAATTCCACGTGGCGATGCTCTGAAAGGCTCGCGCCTTCCGCAGTTCACGCAGCTGCGGCGCTGAGAACCAGGGATCGAAGAGGTTTCCCCGAGTATCCCTGATGCTTAAGTTGGAGAGGCGATCAATGTTCGCGTACGGAAAAGGATGCAGCAGCACACCGTAAATCACGCTGAACACAGAGACGGTGGCTCCGATCCCGAGCGCCAGCGAGAGAATCGCGGTCAGAGCGAATCCTGGATTGGTGGAGAGTTGCCGGAGCGAATAGCGGAAATCCTGAACGAAGCTCGGCACAATTAGTCCTCGCGAGGCGATACTAATAATCGCATGACATCGGCAGTTGTTCTCTTAAAATAGCGCCGCTTGTTCATCCGATCCAGCATGCCGAGGTGCTCAAACCGCGACTCCGAAAGAAAACTCCGCAGTGGTTGTAGCAAAATCTCGATTACGCCATTGGCCTCGTCAATCAATCCTCAACCAGCGTCCCCAATTACAGAACCGATGCGGCTAAACCCTACCTCAAGCGAGGGCTGCTTAGGACCACCCTGCTATCTGGGCATCACAACAACTTCGTCCTTCGGCATTGCTTCGAGCGTAGCTCTATCAATGCCCAGATGGGCTATCACAAGCTCCGGTGGTGTGTGGGTGAGCCATTCCGAAAGTGCAAGGTCTTGATAGAAGCTGCTCTTGAACATCTCCAGGAATTTCAGGTCGTTGTCGCCGGTGTTCTGAATGTAGTGGGGCAGAGTCTTGAGGACATATCCAACGTCCCCGGCTTGAAAGTCCATGGTGCGGGCACGGCCTCCCGTAGCGAACACAGTCATTCTTCCAGTACCGCTGATGTAGTACTGCCATTCGTCGGCATTGGGATGCCAGTGTAGTTCGCGGATCCCTCCCGGATGGACCGTGACGATCGCCGCCGCTATCGTCGCGGAGATTTTGAACTTGCTGGAATCGACAATCCGCACCTCGCCGCCTTGGGTGCGTTTTGTTATCGGCTGCTCCGCGGTACGGTATGCGAAATTCAGCGGCGATAGGCCCAGGGATCCAGCCGTCGCCTTCAGGTCCGTCGCAAGCGGGCCGGGAACCGCTGCCTGGAAGATGAACTTCTCCCTCCGCGGCATTTTTTCCATTGCCTGCTCACTCACACCGAAGTTTTTCGAGAGCACATCGTGGGGCGTGTGGGCCATCCAGTCGGTAAGCAGTACCGTCTCGTATTCGGAAAAGTTGCCATCGTCGAACACCAGCAGAAACTCGGCACCATCGGGATTCAGGCCTTGAATGGAATGTGGAATCCCAGTGGGGAAGTACCAGAGATCGCCTTCGGTCACATCGCTCACGAAGCTCTTGCCGTCTGCATCAAGCCCGGTGATCCGCGCGTTTCCGTAGAGCATAATGGCCCACTCTGCAGCCGTATGCCAGTGCAGCTCTCGAACGCCTCCCGCCGTCAATCTCATGTCGACTCCCGCGATCGACTTGGAAACCGGCAACTCCCGGACTGTAACCTCGCGCGACCATCCCCCCTCCTGCATCCGTTTGTGAGCGATTCCGAAAGGGTATTTGAACGTGGCTACGCCGCCTGCATCGGTGGGTGGAGGTAGGAAAGAGTCTGGATTTTGGGCATCTAACGAGGCATTCCCCGGGCCCGGAGCGCTGGCGCTTCGATCAGTCTTAGTTGGGTACGGCTTCTGATCTTGCCCCGCTGAGGCCCCCGCCGATAGGATCCCGCCCGCTAGCGCGACCGATCCAGCTCCGAGGAATCCACGCCGTGACAATTGGTCCTTCTTGGCATCGTCGTTCATAAAGTTCTTCTTTTCAGAACACAAGAAAACGAGCTTTCCGATTCCAGTTCGCCAGTTGGGCAAGACAATAAGGCAGTCATTGTGTGCGGTCAATCCACTCCCTCATATCAAAAATTACCAGGCAGACCCACAGCGGAGCTGGGCTCTGCCATTGTTTCAAGAAGGGGCAGAAACTGGCAGGGAAGTCCGGAAGATCTGAAAGGCCGGGGACACATCGGGGACGCTATAGCTGTTGCCTGTTGCTCCTAGAACGCCAATTCAGCGCGTCCGTATTCCCGTAGCTAGGGCTACGTCTAATCCCAATCGCGACCTTATGGGTGCTCGATGGCGGCGGATTTCGCCCGTTTGCTGTCGCGGATCTGCTCTGTGGTGAACTCGCCTCCACAGACGCTGCAGCGCCAGCCGGCGGACGAAGCGTGCGCGATTCCAGGCAGTCCCTGCTGATCGGCCCGCCTGGCCCTCACCACCTCGCAACTGCACTGTGGACACTGTCGTTGAATCATGGGGTTCTGCTGAGGGAACGCCCCCTCACACCGCGGAGCATTAGTTGCCTGGGTGAATCGTGCGCGCCTCTTCAATTGTAAGTCTGGAAGGATCACAAAAGCCGTACCCCTTCAGGCAGGCTGCATAATTGCGCTTGTGCTCGGCGTCCGCCAGCGCTTTGGCCTCCGCGGGAGTCAGTTTCGTGTAGTCACAGGTCTCCTGCCCATCTTTGCACGCCGCTAGATTGCGTAGGTGTTCTGCTTGGGCTGTTTGCCTTGCCTCCAACGGAGTGAGTTTGGAGTGGTCGCACTCGCTCCAGCCGTTGTTGCAATTTTGCGCGTTGCGCTGGCGTTCCGCGGCAGTCGTATCCTTGGTTTGCGAAGGGGATAACTTAGCGTGATCGCACTTCCCAGAACCGTTCTCGCAGTCGGATGCGTTGAGCTGGCTTCGGGCAATGTTCACTTCGGCCGTCTCCGCCACGGTCAGGTTGGAGCGATCGCAAGCGCCGCTCCCATCTTTGCACGCAGCAAGGTTACGTTGTTTCTCGGCGGCCGCCATTTCGCGGGATTCAGAAGCGGTCAGTTTGGAGCGGTCGCAAGACTGCATTCCGTCGTTGCAGTCGGTCACATTCCTCTTGTGGTCGGCGACGGCCAATGCGATCGTCTCCGGTTCGGAGAGGTTTGAGCGATCACAGGAATCGTAACCATTTCTGCAGTTCGCGACATTGCGCCCATGAGCGGCGAGGGCAGCATCCGCCAACTGCGCGGCGCTCAACTTGGATTGATCACACGATTCACGACCTGCCTTGCAGGCATCCAGATTCTGTACGACGTCAGACGACTGAGCAAACGCCAGAAGCGGCGAGAGACAGAGACTAAGACAGGCTACTTGCACCCAATGATATTTCCGGAGACTTGCTTTCATCTTTTCCGCCTTCCGAAAGATTCGTTCTACCGGTGACCAGAGACCGGGGACCATGCGCTTGTTGATCTGGCCAGAACCAGCATGCGTTCTGGCCAGTCACAAATCCGTCCTGCTGACAGCTTCCTATCGCGGCTACTTCGTGTCTTCTTTCACTTCCGCAATGTGTGCTTTCTCGCGGGCCTCGGCTACGGCCTTCATAAATGGTTCCGCACTCTTCGGCGTTGCTACCCTACCCGAGAGAATGTTGCGGAATTCCATGTGCTTGCCATAGATCGCGGTGGTGGAATCGTTATCCTGCTCCACAACTGCTCCTTCGAGCGTGAGGCCGGCGAACACTCCCTTGGAGCGGGAATAGGTCAGTACTTCAGTGGTCATCTTCCAGTCTGTTCCCGCGGAAGCATGACGGCCTACTGGGCCGGCTGCTACCGATCCCTCGCCAGTCAGTTCGAACTTGCTGGAGAGCAGTTGCTGCAGACCTTTATCGTTCATTACCAGCATGACCAGGTCCACGCCTTCGAGGCCGATCTGAAATCCGGCGCTGCCGCCGCCGACGGAGACGAATGCCGGCGCGCTCCAGCCTTCAGCGGTGCGGCAGGAGGCCACGCCACGTCCATGCTTGCCACCAAAGACGAATCCACCCTTGATCATGTTCGGTACCACCACGACACACTTGGCGTCGTTCAGCACTTCTTCGGGGATACCTTTGTCCGGTGTCGCCATGATGGCGTTAATCACATCGACCGACGATTGCAGGCGTGCTACCGAGTCTTCGCGTGCCGAACCAGCCAGCGCGTAGGTGCCAAACGTTCCCATGATGCCCATCAACAGCAGTGTCATTGTTTTCTTCATTGAAAGGTTTCCTTTGGGTTCTGCGGAACTAAGAGGAGACAACTTCAGATAGCTGACTTAGCTCAGAGGACCTGAAAGAGAGAGGAAGAGCTCATCTCAAGAACCATCATCCCTCAAACCCTTCCCAATAGCTGGTCTGAATTGCTCACTTCAAGGGTGATGGTCAGAGCGGAGACGCCGGTTGCCTCCCTCCGGCCGGAGGGAATGTGAGCAATCCTGCACAGAATCATTAGCGTTGATCTGGCATCGTTAGGGCGAAGGTGAAATCGATGAAAGCCGTTTTTGCTTTCTTCCCAAAGTTGCTGGCGTTGTTCAGGCCGCAGTCCCAGCAATTCCAGTCACAGAGGATGTGTCCATTCTGCGGGCTGATCACCCCGCGCGCCAAACGATTTTGTCTGGAGTGCGGCAAGTCGCTCAGCCCTGCTCCTCCGAAAGTGAAAGAAGCTAAACAAGAAGGATAAACAAAGGAGATCGATAAGCTTTGGACGATCATCGCAGTACTGTTTATTTTATGGCTCTTGGGTTTTAGCTTGCACGTGGCGGGCGGTCTGATTCACCTGCTGCTGGTCGTTGTCGTGGTGATGGTAGTGATTAACCTAGTGACTGGACGCAGCGCGCCCTGACATATCCGCGCCACGAGATGAAAGCGCCGCGAGATCCATTCAGAACTTGAAGGCCCGTCCGTTTTCTTCTTCAAACGTTCACCAAAAAAGGAGCGTCCTTCGGGCTAACCGGGAGTGAGGAGCAGCTAATTGTTGGTGCTCTCGCGTGATCTGCCCGTGCGCCTGAGATGCGCCGCCTTCTGTGCTCTCAGAGTTCCTTCTCTGCGTTGCGTCGGCTTCACGTTCAGGACAAAGTGAACAGTGGCCCACAGGAAGTGAGGTCCATCGGACTTGGTCACAAGAGCGTCGACGGATCTTAGAGCACCTTCGGGCAGTTCCAGATCATCGGCCACCATGACGATTGGGAGTTGTGGCTTGGCCTTCTTGATCTCAGCCGCGACGGCAGCGCCATTCGGTAGGCCTAGATGGTATTCAAGCACAATCGCATCTACTGGGCATGACATTAGAAGCCGCAATCCATCCGTCCCGTTGGTCGCCGTGACCAGTTGGTATCCGTTTTCCTGCAACAAGTCCAGTTGAGTCGGATCCCGATGGATGCAGAGCAGTGTGCTTTTCATTGTCATGCATCAGGTATATACGCGGGTTGTCGAGCAGTTCTGCCCAGAATTGCTCACATCGATCGGACCTCGAGATCGCCCACAGCAGTGCAATTGCGCTGAGATACCGCGAGGCCAGAAGCGTAGCACCCTTGTGTGCCCCCAGTGTTTTTGGCCTCAATGAAAAAAACAATATCTGCGCCTCTCCCCTTACACCTGGATACATGCGCCGCCCCTGGGATCGCGGGCACACTTGCGGTTCGCAAGAATGAAATATCGAAGGAGACGGATGGATTCTCGTTCGACTTCATGGCTCACAATGCGCCATTGCTTGAGAACAAGATGCTCAATAGTGATCCGTTCGGGACCGCAATCCCGATTCTTCCCATGTGAGCTATCTTGCTCAGACGCGCCTGCCCACACCTGTCATTCTTAATTATCTTCTGAGTGTGTAGATGGAGCGGCGAAGCTGAATCGCGGCTCTTAAAATTAGGGTCGCAGGGGTCGTGCCCTTGTCAGGTCACGTATAGCGGCCACATCCAGCGAATCAGCATTCTTCATCCGTGTGCCAGCCGCCAAACCTTGCGGCGAACGCGATTTGACCCTAGAGAATCTCGAGCATCGAAATGAGGAACACCTTCAGGCGGATGAGAGGAGTTCCCTCGCGAAACGTAGCTCGTCCGAACAAGGAAGGTCAAAGATCATGCCTTTAATTCAACTCCTGGAAGTTCTGATCGTGGTGGGCGTCCTGTTGTGGCTGGTCAACCGGTTCATTCCCATGCAGGGATCCATCAAATCCATCTTGAACGGCGTCGTCGTTATCGCCGTGGTTCTTTGGTTACTGAACGTCTTCGGCCTGTTCCACTCCCTTTCCGGTATTCGTATCGGAAAAAGTTGACCACGACCACGGACTTTAAAGAATGCATCGCAACAATCATGGTAGAGACGACCACCGATTTCGATAGGGGCAGATTCCTGCTCCCGAGGAGATAATTTGAAAACCAAGCTTTTGTTAGCAGTCGGAATCACCCTGAGTTTGAGCGCGTTCGCTCAAACTGATTCACGAGCGACCGGAGATGTCGAGCATATGAGTTCGACGCCTACGTTCCGCGTAACCGTCATCAGCCGTAGCGTGCCGGCCGTCAATTATCAGCATCGCAGCGGATCTTCAAAGCTGGATTTCTCTGGCACCGACCTGATGCCCTCGGCGAACGGCGTTGCCGAGATCAATAGCAAACGCGGGTCCATCGCGATCGAAGCAGAATTCGGAAACCTGCAGAGGCCGACGACATTCGGCAATGAGTATCTGACCTATGTTCTCTGGGCGATTTCGCCCGAGGGCCGCGCCGTCAATCTGGGCGAAGTCCTGCTCGGTGGCAACCATCGCAGCAAACTCAAAGTTACCACGGACCTTCAGGCGTTCGCGCTGATTGTTACCGCTGAGCCGTACTACGCCGTTCGCCAGCCCAGCAATGTGGTGATTCTTGAGAACGTAGTTCGTGAAGAAACCAAGGGCACCACTGAGGCGGTGAACGCAAAGTACGAACTGATGGAGCGCGGTGGCTACATTCCCACTGGCTACAAGTTCGATCCGGTGGTATTGAATGCCAAGCTGCCTTTGGAGTTCTTTGAGGCGCGGAATGCTCTGCGCATCGCTCAGTCCGAGGGTGCCGAGCAGTATGCCGCAGACAGCTATCGGCACGCCGTCCAGTTGATGGATACTGCAGACTCTGAAGCCACAAACAAACACACGGACCGCAA
>Ga0210396_10004444_pt1 | contig 13742 bp, 13 predicted proteins | sample IncBWH17OmetaG_FD_155466 | JGI IMG/M metagenome (GOLD analysis project Ga0210396, IMG submission 155466) | Forest soil microbial communities from Barre Woods Harvard Forest LTER site, Petersham, Massachusetts, United States - Inc-BW-H-17-O ...
ATAGAGTAAGAATGAGGCGAAGAGTCCTTCCAAGGCGCTGCGATTGAAATAGCCCACGAGGTATGCCATGACCGCGGCGCCCAGAGCGGTCGCCAGTTCGAGCGTCATTCCCAGACGGATATCGGTGGTGTGGCGCTGCAGGTGAACGGAAGAACTCGCCGCTGAGGTTGTGATAACCGCGACCAGGCTCGCGCCGATGGCTTCACGGATCGGGATGCCAAAGTGAAGGGCCAGGATCGGCGTAAGCAGAACTCCACCGCCGATGCCAGTCAGAGCGCCGAGCAAGCCGGCGGCGAACCCCAAAATCACCAGGAGGAGGGCCGTCAACATGGGCACGCTCCCCCATTGCCGAGTTGCTCGATGGAGATACTAACCGTGGAAGCCGGGATGCCAGAGGAAAAAACGTGGGCGGGAAAACCCGTCCACCGCAACTTACGACACCGCCCGCGGCGACGCAGTAGCGTCCGCTTGCTCATGCGCGTGGTAGCTGGAACGTACCATCGGTCCAGACTCAACATGGCGGAACCCGAAGCGGAGAGCCTCATTCCGCAAGTGAACAAACTCGTCGGGCGTGTAGAAACGTGCGATCGGGAGATGGTCTTTCGAAGGACGAAGGTATTGGCCGACCGTCAGGATGTCGACGCCGCGCGTTCCGAGATCGCGGAATACTTCGACCAACTCTTCGCTCGATTCGCCGAGGCCGACCATGACACCGCTCTTGATTACCATGCCGGGTGAGAATTTCTTCGCGTTTTCGAGCAGGGTCAAGGTGCGTTCATAGCGCGCACCTGACCGGACGGCGCGATAAAGCCGCGGCACAGTTTCGGTGTTGTGGTTCAGGACATCAGGCTTGGCATCGAGCACGATGCGCAGCGATTCTTCCAGTCCCTGAAAATCGGGGATCAGGACTTCAATCCTGCAATCTGGAGTGAACTCGCGGATCGCGAGGATGGTCTCGGCGAAAATCCGGGCGCTGCCGATGTTGTCGTCGTCGCGGTTTACGCTGGTGACAACCGCGTGTTTCAACCCGAGAGTAGCTACGGCCTCGGCGACTCGGCGTGGTTCTTCCCAATCGATCGGCTCCGGGCGACCCTTCGGCACGGCACAAAATCCGCAGCGGCGGGTACAGATATCACCTAAAAGCATGAATGTCGCGGTCTTGTGGTTCCAGCATTCGCCGATATTGGGGCACTGGGCCGACTCGCAGACCGTGTGCAGTCCGAGCCCGCGGGCGAGTTTCTTCAGATTGTGGAAGTTATCTCCCACGGGAGCTTTCGCACGCAACCATGCGGGCTTCGGGACACGGAGCGGGGGAGACACCTCAATTTGAATCAGTTGGGAGGAGCCAGCCATCGTTTCGATTCTATCAGTTCAGGCCCTGGCACCGGATGAAACTGCCTCTGGGAGCGAGGTTAACTTATGGTTTGCTGAGCACTCGTCAAGGATCGCTGGAATCAATGCCGCACTGTTTCGCCACTACCCAGCGGTGTGACGGAGGAGCCCATGAGAACCAGTGGCTGTGATTTCTGCTGTACATCCTGGAGGTGCCGAGCGTCGAAGCGGAGGTGACGAAGGGCGGCTTTTTCAAAACTCCCGACGTCATCAGAATCCAGTACCTTGCGCCAAGCCCAAGAGCACAACTGCTCGCCCGCAATCGTTCTGCTGTCGACGATTCCAGCAGCGCGCAGTTCCGTCGATATTCCCTGGGAGCTGCGCCCATCTCCCGCTTAAAGACACGACTAAAAGAACTTTCCGATCCGTATCCAATGGCGGACGCCACCTCGAGGAACGACATATTGTTCGAGCGAATCATGGCGCCCGCTCTGTACATCTGCCAGCGGGTAAGGTATTCAAGAGGCGTCTGGCCCAAAACAGTTTTGAACTTTAAGGCGAAGGCAGATCTCGACATGCGTGCTTCGCGCGCTAAAGACTTCACAGACCAACTCATGTCAATCCGAGAATGCATTGCCCCTATAGCTTTGCTGAGATGCATGTCTGACATCGCTCCCAACCAACCCTTCAGTGGAGCAGCAGAATTGTCTGCGTAGGCTCGAATGGCGTAGACAAACAGTGATTCATAAAGACAACTGATCAAGCGCGCTGAAGCTATACCGGGCTGAGCGGTTTCTGCCGCCAAAAGATCCAGCACAGATTGGAAGGCATGACTTCGATTTTGCTCAAGCCGAAGGTGCAGATAACGGGGAAGAATCGTCGAAATGAGCGGGGCGTCGAATGCACTCATGCGAAACGACCCACTCACAAAAGTTGTGGGCGCGCCGCCTCCTCCGTAATGAATCACGCAATCCGCTTCCAATTTTCTTAATACGCGGTAATCGGCGACAGGGAACGCGGATGATCCACCATCGTAAAGGCCTCATCGCTGAGAATGAAAATGAAAACATCGCCGCCGGAGAGCGGGATAGCTTGCCGCTGGTTCTTGAATTTCAGAAGCGCCGATCCGCGAATCATTAACCCGAAGCGTATCCGCGGAACTGTGTCCCCCGTGTAGTGAAAACCCCAAGGGGCTGTTGCTTCCAGACGCGTATAAACCGCATCCTGAATTCTCATCGATCCAAAGACTTCAGACAGCACGTCCATGCGGCGTTCAAATGCTGGACCGATCGGTCATGTATTGTGGACGCATCGCACTCGCAAGTCCCAAGTTTATCGCATCTATCTCTCGGTCTGCCAAATACTCAATTGGAGAAAAAATGATCCTAAAGAAGGTGCCGCTCTAAACATTTCTTTCGTATGACCTTCATTGCACTATGCCTTATGGTTGCGTATTTGCCGCTTGCTGCATCACAGGAAACAAAAGAGGAAGCTGCTCTCAGTTGCAGCTCTTCAAATGCGGCGTTTGTTTGTCCTTCCGCAGTGGCCTGGAAAGAGATCCCGAAAACACCGGGTCAGCTGGCAGCCAATCTTCCCGACGCTCCACAAACTCAAGACCAAAGCAATCCGCCAAGCTCATCACCCCAACCGCAAGATCAAAACAGTGCCCTACTGTTCCTGCCTGTGAAGAGTCCTCGTAGTCTTTCCTTCGGCAATAAATTTACAATCTACGCCCATCAAGCATTTGGACCGCCTGCGGTGATCTTTCCAGCGTTCGGGGCCGGTATGGCCATGGCGAATCCCAAGAAAAACTACCCTCGCGAATGGAAGGACGGCGCTGGGGCGTTCGGCAGGCAGTATGGAGATTCCAACTTCCCAGCGAACTGCGCGCTTTTTGACAGGAGTTGCCTTGCATGAAGATCCCCGGTACGTGCGGTCCAATAGTAAAAACGCTTTTGCGCGAACCATGCACCCAGTTGCGTTTACTTTCATCGATAAGACGGACTCCGGGAGAAACACGATTGCCTTCTCGAATTTTGCAGGAGCGGCTGCGGGAGGTTTTGTAGGAAGGGCTTATCTACCAAACGGATACAACGATCTCACACACGCAGAGCAAAGAATGGCTTTCCAGCTCACGAGCATTACCATTCAAAATATAGCCGCTGAATTTCAACCGCAGTGGGGACCGTTTGTGCGAAAGCGGCGCATCCAGAAAATCCTTCCCGAATGGTGGGTGCGGCAGCACGACAAATAAGCGGTGCGGCAAAATAGTCAAAGCCTCGGGGTGATCGGTCTACGGTGACGGGCTATCCGGAAGTCGCATATTCCTTTGGTAGCGGATGAAGTTGCAGGAAAGCGGCTGCGGCGTCGCGGGCACGTCCAGCGATTTCGCGAGGATCCGGTCGCTCGGTGACGCCGAGCAACAGGCTGACCATCAAATCGCGCCAGAGCAGCCCGGTGAACTGCGCGGCAAGTTCGACAGGACGGCCTGTGAGCAGTCCCGACGCCTGGGCCTCGGCCATGATTTTACGCAAGTCTGCGCGGCTTGCCTCGCGTCCGATAGAGTTGAGCGCGCGCGCCACTTCGGGGGCCTGAACCGCCTCGCCGATCGCCAGTCGGAATACCGCAATGACCGTGGGATCGCTTACCTCGCGGACGAGCTTTGTCCCGAAAGAAGTCAGCACCTGCTCTAGGGTCTCGCGATCGCGCAGCACAGGCAGGTCCGCGGGCACTTTCATCCGCTTGGCTCGCTCGCCGATGCAGGCGATCAGCATTTCCTGTTTGTTGCCAACCAGCGCGTAAAGCTCGCGCTTCGAAACGCGCGCACGCGTCGCGATCTCAAGAGTGCTGGCATTTGCGTAGCCGCTCTTCATGAACATCGCAAAGGCCGCCTCAAGGATGCGCGCGCGCGCGGTTTCGTCCCCGCCTTCCTGGCGGCGGCGTTTTGATATCGATGCCGTAGTCAATCACTCTCTCCTTGACGACGCTGGTACCATATAGTACCATCACAAATGACTGGTACCCATTGGTACCAACAAATGATGATTTCGTAGAAGAATCGAAGGAGTTGAACAATGAAGATTGAAATGTCTTACCTGCTGTTGGCGTTCGCGACAGTCCTGGCGCCCATGGCGCGAGGCCAGTCTGCACCGCCGCAGCCCAAGATCACCGGCGTGCTGGCGATGCTTTCGCCAAAAACCGGGGTCACTGTCGAGCAAGTCATGAAAATCATGCCCGCCGAAATTCGTGCGACTGTTCCCCTGTATCTCGATGGCAAGATTCAGCAGTGGTTCACGCGCGGCGACGGCCGGGGCGTCATCTTCCTACTGAACTGCAAGGACGTGGCAGAGGCGCGGGCCCTCATCGAAGGCCTACCTCTCTCGAAGGAAAACCTCATGGACGAGCAGTTCATTCCGGTCGGGCCACTCTTGCCGCTCGGAATACTGTTGAGAGACTAGCCGACCAATAAGTGAACTCGGCCCAGCGCGGCCCGTTTGACGGCGACGGTTGAACCTCGAACGCCGAAACTACAGGCTGCGCTGGGAACCGGGATTCGCGGCGTGGATCTTGCTCTCGTCAGATGACAAATCTCATCTAGCGGGAAGCCGTCAATCCGATAGGAGGCCAAATGTCGCCAGAAATCATCTTCAATCTGCATCTCATTCTAGGTTATGTCGCGTGGCTGCTTTGCTTCCGCGCTTACCTCCTGCCCAGGCTCAAGTCCATGGACGGGGTCGAAGCGCAGCGCGCCATCGCTACTCTGCACAGCTTCCGATTCTTCGGGCTCGTCTTTATTCTGCCAGGCGTCGTCGGCAATCTGCCTGCTAGCTTTGCTACGTTCGCCGCCTACTGGGACCTGGCCACCGGAGTCCTCGCGATCCTCGCGCTTCTCACGGTAAGGATGCGTCCACTCTTTTGGCTTTTCGTAATTGCTTTCAACCTCGTGGGAGTGGTTGACCTCATTCTCGACTATTACCACGCCGTTCGGATCGGCCTTCCTGCGATGGCGGGACAGTTGGGCGCCGCGTACGTGATCCCGGTTATCTACGTGCCCCTGCTGATGATCACGCACGTCGTTGCATTCTATTTGCTGTTGCGACCTCAGCCCAAGGCGGTTGGAGCCTTCGCGGATGCGGCAGTATCTTAGGAGTCCACCTTGTGTGCTAAGCGGCGGTTGCAGCCGGAAACGCCCTTATCCTACCTCGACCAGACCGTAGGTGTGCTGCCAGCGGGCACGCATTTCCACCAGAGCCCGACTGATCTCTTCCGGTGATATCTCTGAATTGGGGGCTGCGGCGAGGACGGCCTCTGCCTCACGCTTTGCGGCCTCGAGCAGTTGGGCGTCGCGGATAATGTTCGCGACCCGAAAATCCGGCATGCCGGCCTGACGCGTTCCGAAGAATTCTCCGGGGCCGCGCAGTTCAAGATCGAGTTCGGCGATCTTGAAGCCGTCATTGGTGTCGACCATGGCCTGGAGCCTGCGCTGGCCTTCTTCCGTGACTTTGCCGCCCGTCATCAGAACACAATACGATTTAGCGGCGCCGCGCCCGATGCGTCCGCGCAACTGATGCAACTGAGCCAGGCCAAAGCGTTCGGCGTGCTCGATCACCATGACCGTCGCGTTGGAGACGTCGACGCCCACTTCGATCACCGTAGTCGCAACCAAAATGTGCAACTCGCCCCTTTGGAACATGCGCATAACCTGGTCCTTCAAGTCCGCATCCAGTCGTCCGTGGAGCAATCCCACCTTAAGGTCGGCAAACACGTTGCTGCTGAGGTCCCGATACATTTTGATTGCAGCCTTCAATTCGCTTTCTTCATTTTCTGCAATTATGGGATACACAATGTAGGCCTGATGCCCGGCCGCCACCTGTTTCCGCACAAAATCCCAGACCTTCGGCGACTGATCATCGGTGACCTGTTTGGTGATGATGGGCGTACGGCCGGGGGGGAGTTGATCGAGGACGCTCAGATCAAGGTCGCCGTACAACGTGAGTGCGAGGGTGCGGGGTATGGGAGTCGCGGTCATCACAAGGACGTCGGGTTCGCCGGCCGCCGATGCAGCAGCCGAGCTTCGCTCGGCCGGACGGCCGATGGCGGCCGTCCCCACATGATCTTGTTCGCTGCTTTCTCCCGACTTCTTCATCAGCTTGAGCCGCTGCATGACTCCGAACCGGTGTTGCTCATCGACGACGACCAATCCGAGTTTCGCGAACTCGACTTTTTCTTGTAATAGAGCGTGGGTTCCAATGACCAGCTGGGCGCTGCCTTGCGCGATATGACGCCGGATTTCGCGTTTGCGGTCGCTCTCGAGCGAACCTGTCAGCAGCACGATTCGGTAGCCGGCATTCTCAAGAATTCGCCTGGCGGAGAAGTAGTGCTGCTGTGCCAGAATTTCGGTCGGCGCCATCAGGGCCACTTGGTATCCGTTCTCGATGGCGATGATCGCTGCCTCGAAACTCACGATCGTCTTGCCCGACCCGACGTCTCCCTGCAGCAGACGCCGCATGGGATAAGGCTTCTCCATATCGGCGGCAATCTCTTTCAGCACCCTCTTCTGGGCGGCCGTGGGATGAAAGGGCAGAATCTTCTTGATGGCCGAACGCACTCGATCATCGAGTTTGAACGCAATGCCGGTCTGCGCTTTCAATTGCCGACGCTTCAGTTCCAATCCCAGTTCCACAAAGAACAGTTCGTCGAAGATCATCCGGACGTGCGCCGGAGTTCGAGAAGACTGTAGGTCAGCGAGGCTCTCTCCCGGCTCGGGCCAATGCACATTCCACAGAGCTGCTCGCGGCGAGATCAACCCCAGGTGAGAGCGCACAGCCGCAGGAATAGGATCGGGGAAGTCGGGCGTTAGGTTGTCGAGCGCCGTGCGTATGATCCTGCGAAACCACCGGGGAGTAACGCGGCCGGTGGCCTCGTAGATAGGAACGATGCGGCCGATCTCGAGGGATTCCGCCGCCCTCTTGTCGGTGTCGGCCGGGCCGGATTCCGTCGGATCTCCCAGCAATTCAAACTGCGGCTGAATGATTTGCAGCTCCCGGCTTCGCAGATCTTCTTCGACTTTCCCATACAAGGCAATCATCTGGCCGGGCTTGAATTTGTCTTGCAGGTAGGTCGCATTGAACCAGAGACAGCGCAGGCGGGCCCGGCCCTGCCCGATCGTGAGCTGAAAAATCGGTTTGCTCCGCGTGCGGAACAGCCCGGAGTTACGCACTTCTCCGATTACGCTGGCCATTTCTCCGGGACGCAATTCGGAGATCCCACGCGGGTTCAGCCGGTCCTCGTAACGAAAAGGAAGATAATGGAGCAGGTCGCCGACAGTGTGGACCCCCTTGACAGCCAAGACCTCGGAAATACGCGGTCCAACGCCTTTGACATATTGAACCGGGGTGGAAAGTTCGAGCATTCGCTGAATTCGTAGGAAGTCCGCCTTTTGGGTACTCTAAGGCGAAAGCTCCAGAAGAATGGTAGCAGGAGCGAATTGCATCCGCCGTAATCCAGGCCCCATGCACTTCGCCGCCCGGCTCTAAATTCGGACTTTCCCTGGAAACTGGAAGGAGCACACGGGTGTCTAAACCTTCCGTGCTCGTCAATCTTGTCCAAGCGCTGGTGGCGATTGTTCTCGGCAACGTCGTCTATTTCCTATTGTTGCCCTCGCTTCCCCAGGCGGCTCGCCATCGCCCGTTCCAACTTGACCTTGGCATGGTGCTCGACTTCTGGTTCTGCCTTGTGGCATACGGATTGATCCGAACCGCCAGAAAATGGCGCTGATCTGGGACTGGCCGGTTACTTTCGGAACCTCGGTTGTTACCTGTAGCAAAGATACAATCCCTTGAAATGCCGAAAATAGCGGCTCTGTTCGATGCCGGCCAGGCTGTCCTCTCGACCTTTGATCTGGACGAGGTTCTGAAGAGAATCCTGGCGATTGCGCACGACTACTTCCACCTGCGAAATGTGGCGATTCTCCTTTTGAACAAGGAGACGCAGCAGTTGTACGTACGGTCGCAAATCGGGTGGGACGAGGGCCAGGAGATGATTCGCCTGGCAGCCGACCAGGGAATCACTGGAGCGTCGGTCTCAAAGAAGCAACCGGTTTATGCTCCCGATGTGAGTAGCGACTCGCGCTACATCTGTGCGGCGCAATCGACCCGCTCGGAGTTGGCGATTCCCCTGATGGTGCGCGACGAAGTCGTTGGAGTGCTCGATTGCCAGAGCGATCAACTGAACTACTTCGACCGCGAGACGATCGAACTGCTCACCCTGTTTTCGACGCAAGCCTCGATCGCCCTGGAGAATGCGCGGTTGTACTCCCTGGAGCGTCAGCGAGCGCGGCAGCTCGAAGCCATTAACATCATCGCGCAGCAGAGCACCGCAGTGATGGAGCTTGAAGACCTGCTGACTCGCGTGTGTTCGGTCATCCAGAAAGCCTTCCAGGTTTCTCAGGTCTCCCTTCTTCTGCGCGAGGAGGGTGATCTGGTGATGCGGGCTTTTCACGGCGAACTTACGCCTTGCTTTCCCCCCGGCGGCCGTTTCTCCACGACAGAGCGCCCTTGGTCTGAAGTCATCGATATCAGCGGTACCGTCATCGAGAAGGATTTAACCGTGGCTCCCGAGTCCTTCCGGTTGTTTAGAGAATCCGCCTCCCGCATGAGCATCCCGCTGATTTCCTTTGGCCAGACGCTGGGTGTGCTCACGCTGCACAGCTCCAAGGTGGACGCATTCCGTGAAAGCGAACTGCAGTCGCTGGAATCCGTGGCCGACATTTGCGCGAACTCGATTCAGAACGCGCACTATGTCGAGCGGGTAAAACAGCTGGCTTATCTCGACGGCCTCACCGGCATATTCAACCGCCGGTTCTTCGAACTGCGCATCATGGAAGAGGTCGAGCGCGCGCGCCGCTATGGCAGCGCCATGGCCGTAATTATGGCCGACATTGATCAGTTCAAGCGATTGAATGACGAGTTCGGGCATCTCCTGGGCGACGAAGTTCTGCGGCAGGTTTCTTCGGTCTTTCACCAGCAGCTACGCAAAACTGATGTAGTGTGCCGTTATGGAGGAGAAGAATTTGCGCTTCTCTTGACGCAAACCACTGCACAACAGGCTTTTGTCGTGGCCGAGAAGCTGCGGAGAATGGTGGAGAAGTGGCAGTTCCCGGGAGTGCCCCGAGCCATTACCATCAGTGCGGGTGTCGCTGCCTTCCCTCAACACGGCAAGAATCGCGATGAATTAGTTCGCGCGGCGGACAGCGGACTCTATCTGGCGAAGCAAAACGGAAGAAATCGCGTGTGCGTCACCAATGCCGCCGAAGCAGCCTCAAACGGCAAATAGAGACTCACGTCCGTCAGCCACAAACCAACACGACTTCTGAAGGATGGCAATGTCCGCAATGAGGTACTAGAGCCAGTCTTGCCGCAAGCGCATGAGTTCGCGCTGTAACTCCCGCATGTCTTTCTGGAGCTGCCTCTTCTGCTTCTCGGTCTGCCTGAGAAACTCGTCCTGGTGCTTGCAGACTTGCTTCTTGAGCTGCTCAGCGGCCTCGCGGGATCTTTCGACGGCGAGTTCCATCTGCGGTTGCAACTGCGCGAGTTCATATCGCAGCTCGCCTTCTTCGTCTAACAGCTCGCTCGACTCCTTACGCTCCGGAAGCGTCAGATTCAGAGTCTGTTCCTTCTTGTCGCGCACAACTCCTACAGATACTGAATTGCCGCTGCGTGACTTCACCGCGTGGGAGAAGTCGCTGGTGTCGTGTACCGGCTGATTGTTGATCTTGACGATCACGTCGCCGGCATGGAAACCGGCCTTCTCTGCCCGGCTTCCTTTCTCCACAGTGCGCACCAGCACGCCATTACCATCCTTGACGCCGAAGAAATCTCCAAGTTGAGGCGTGATGTTCTCCACCATCAACCCGCTGCGCGCCGAGGAAGTCACCACCACCATGTTCATCGAGGGAATATCGATATCGGGGATGTGAATGGGAGGGATGTTTACATGGATGTCGCCCGGTTTGGGACCAGCCCAGTTGTACTCTTTGTGCTTGTCGGCGAGCGCCACCTGCAACGTTAAGGGTTGGCCGTCACGGCTGAGGCCCAGTGTGACCGCTCTTCCCGGCGGTGTCTCGTGGATCATGCGGCGCAATTGGGCTCCGCTTTCGATCGGCGTCCCGTTCATGCTCAGAATGACGTCGTGTTCCTTGATGCCGGCCTTGCCCGCGGGAGCGTCCTGGTCGACCATGGTGACCTCGACGCCTTTTTCCTCCTTCAACTTCAGAGCGCCCATTCGATCTTTGGAGACGTCGGCTATATCCACGCCCAGGTAGGAACTGGTCCCGCTATCTTCGCTCGAGAAAACCCACGGTTGGCCCGCATTCTGATCGACGGACCAGCTCTGCGCGGCTTGCGCAAAGCCAAGCAACAAAGGTAGACACAGGATGTTCGAGACAAAGTATCTGCGCATGTGACTTCCTCGATTTACAAAATTGCGAGGGGTTGCTTTCCCTCGCCTCCAATCTGTTGCTAGTGTCCAGCCCGCTTCAGGCAAATATCGCCGGTTGAGGTATGCACCTTCAGCCAGGGCCCGCCGCCGTTGAGCTTGCCCTCAGCGGTCAGCGTTTTCGGGCCATACTGCCCGCCCTCACTGGCGACGTGTATGTCTTGAAAATCGGAGGTAATTTGATGTCCGCTACCCATGTCAACGCTGGCTCGAACGTTAATGGCGACGTCGGAAGCGATGTAGACCGTGATGTCGCCGGCGCCTGTTTCCAGGTCGGAATCGTGGCGTTCCCCGCCGTTATTCACCAGCTTCACGGTGATTTCGCCAGCACCGGTTTCTGCCGATGCCGACGGTACACCGTAAAGCTCGATACTGCCTCCACCGGTTTCGGCGTGAACATGCCCTTTGGCGGACGTCAGCCGAATGCTGCCTCCGCCGGTTTCAATCTCAGCGGGGCCGCCGACATCGCTGAGGTCGACGCTACCGCCGCCGGTCGACGCTTTCACCTTCCCGTTGCAATGACGCACGGTAATGCTGCTTCCGCCGGTCTCGATCAGCGCTCCTTGCGCGCAGGACTGAATTTCGACGCTGCCGCCGCCGGTCTCAGCAACCAGTTTCCCGTTTGCCTGATGAACCTCAATCGACCCACCGCCCGTGTGCAGTCCCAGTTCGCCGCTCACGGTTCCGACCTCAATTGAGCCACCACCGGTTTCCGCGGCAGCACCTCCGCCGATATCGTCGAGATGCATGCTTCCACCGCCGCTCTGCGCCTCGACGCGGCCGGCCAAGCCGGTTGCATCCACGTTGCCGCCGTCGGTCTCCAGTTTCACCAACGCCATATCACGCGGAACCATGACCGAGAACTCGCCGGAAAAATGCCGGGGATGCCTTCCTCCCTGCCAATCTCCGACGATCCAGGCGGTATCACCTTTGACGTATGCGGTTACTTTGTACTGTTCGAATTGCCTGCGTGCTTCCTGCTCTGAAGAAGTGCCGTAACGAGTATGAAAAACGTAATTGATGCCTTGCTGTTGCCCACCGCGTACCACCACGGAGCCCATGTCTACCTTGACTCGTAAATTCCTGACTGCAGCCAGCGATCCCGTTACTTCCTGTGCCCAGGATCCGCCTTCATGGGAGACTTTTGTTTCCTGCGCCCAGCTTTGCGAAAGAAAGCTCATTGGCGCAAGCAAGGCCAGCATTCCGGCCAACCTGACGACTTGTGGCGCTTTTTTCAAATGAATCACCTCACTTCTGCGTCTGACGCGACGACTTCTGTTTGATGTCTTGGGCTTAGGTCGTCGGTCTTGGGTGTTGGAATCATTCCTAAGACCTGCGACCCGAAACCTGAGACCGCCTTGCTAATCAATCTCCGGCAACTGCGCCAGCATGGTGCGCGCTTGCGACTTGATGTACGTGCTGGTGTCCTTCGCAGCCAGGGCCATCAGGACGCCACGAACGCTGCCATCGGCCTTTACTGGTTCGATCAGGCGCAGCGCCTCAATACGCACGCCTGAATTGGAATCGTTCACCAGGGCACGCAACACGGAGTCGCGCACATTGGTGTCGCTCTTGACGTAATTTCCCAGAGCATCAAGGGACTTCAGACGAACACCGGGATTGGTGTCGTTTTGCAGCGCGTAGATCAATGCCTCACGCACCTGCAGATCGCTTGAACGCTGCGCCAGCAGGTCAACGGAGTCCACACGCACACCGGAGTTGTAGTTATTCCGCGCTGCAAACAGCAGCAATTGCTGGATCTGCTGATCGTTCAGAGGTCCCTTCTTTTCCTGTGTGGAGACTGTGTTGTACTTGATGCTGACTTGATCGGTGCCCGGGACTGGAGTGATGGAATCGATGCCGGCGATGGAGGCTTCAGGGGCAGGTGGTGTGTGGTCAACAAACGGTACGTTCGCCGGCCGGATCACTCTGGACGCGGTTAATATTCCGCCCGCAAAGCCGAAAATCAGAATCACGGAAGCCAGCGCCGGCGAGAACCGCACCTGGCGCAGCCAGCTAACGGGATCAAACGGCAGCCGGCTTAAAATGCTGCCTTGCTGTGCGGTCTCGAGTGCTTCCTGCAACTCCATGCGCGAGGACGCCAGCAGATTCGGCGTCGGATCCTCGGCGCGATCCTGGGCGAGCAACGCGTGGAAATTCTGCTCGGCCTTCAATTCCAATGCGCAGTCAGCACAGCGAGCGACGTGCTGCTCCAGTTCGTGGCGGGCGTCATCAGCCAGTTCGCCATAAACGTGAAGCACGATATTTTCTCGAACCCATTCACACTTCATAGGCTCACCTTCATCCATTCATTCTGATCGGCTGGGCTTCGCCCTCGCCGGACAGCCGAGGCGGCTGTCTCTACATGTTCCTTGCCACTCATCGCATATCCGCCAATGCCCCGCGCAACTTTTGCGTGGCCCGGAAGAGGGTGTTCTTGGCGGTCTCTTCCGTCGTATGCAAAATCTCTCCCACGGTCCTCAGCTTCAGCCCGTGATAATGCTTCAACTCGAAAACCATGCGCTCCCGAGGCGTCAGTTTCTCCAGTGCTCTGGCGATCCGCGCGCCTAACTGGCGCCGCATCAAATCACGCTCTGGATTTGCTCCTGCGCGCCCGTCTGCAACCTGATCGAGCAAGTCGTACTCGCCGCCATCAGAGTCTTTCGCGACCGGCGCGTCTTCCTTGCGCACCGTCTTCTTGCGCAGGTGATCGAGACACAGGTTCGTCACGATCCGGTAAATCCAGGTGTAGAAGGAACACTCGAACCGGAAGCTGCCGATGTTCTTGTAAGCCTTGAGGAAGGCGTCCTGATACACGTCCTGGGCGTCGTGTTCAGTTCCGGTGAGATGCAGGGCGAGCCGCAGCACCGCCTGATCGTAGTGGCGTACGAGTTCCTCGAAGGCTGCGCGGTTCC
>Ga0210396_10004445_pt1 | contig 13739 bp, 11 predicted proteins | sample IncBWH17OmetaG_FD_155466 | JGI IMG/M metagenome (GOLD analysis project Ga0210396, IMG submission 155466) | Forest soil microbial communities from Barre Woods Harvard Forest LTER site, Petersham, Massachusetts, United States - Inc-BW-H-17-O ...
TATACCCAGCGATGTCCGGCCGGACAGATCGGTATTGCGGGGAAAACCGACGCCGTTATCCGCGATCCGCAACAGGATGTCGCGGGGGCCCTCCTGGTAAAGCTGGACGGCCACGGTCCCCTGCCCTCCCCGCGGAAAGGCATATTTGACGGCGTTGGTGATGGCCTCGTTGAGGATCAGCCCCAGCGGCACCGCCTGCGAGACGTCCAGGTTGATCTCGTCGATGTCCAGATCGAAATAGATCCTGCCGGTATTGTCGAAACTGCTCATCAGGTACGAGATCAGCTCGTGGATATAGGAATGCATGTTGATCAGCGTGCTATGGTCCTGTTGATACAATTTCTGATGGATCAGGGCGATGGCCTGCATCCGTTCGCGGCTGTCCTGGATGGCATTGAGCGCGCTGGGGTTGTCGAGAAAATCCGTCTGGGTATTGAGCAGGCTGATGATGATCTGCAGGTTGTTCTTGACGCGGTGATGCACCTCTTTCAACAGCCATTCTTTTTCTTTTACCAGGTGTTGCAGGGAAAGGTTCTGCTGGTTGATCTCCGTCTGCTTGATCTGGAGGGCCCGGTTGCTGCGTTGTTTGTTACGATAGCCGTTGTAGGCCAGGCTGGCGATGATCAGGACGCCGAAGATGCCCGCAATGGTGATATCGCGTTGCAGGTTGGCCTTTTGCAGTTCCGTTTCCTGGCTCCTGCTTTGCATTTCGAGCATCTTGATCGACTGGTCCTTTTGGCTGGTCTTGTATTCGATTTGCAATTCCGCGATCTGTTTGTTCTTGCTTGCAGTGAATACGGAGTCGTTGAGCGCCTTGTGCAGCTCGTACTGCCGGATGGCGGAGATATAGTTGCCCGAGGCCGAATCCACCGTGAATTGCATATGATGGATATGGATCAGCGTGATCGGCGGCACTTCTCCCCGCGGCAGGTCCAGCAGTTTCTTAAGGTAGACGCGGGCATTCCCGTATTCCCGGATGCGGATGCAGAAGGCGCCCACCACCTCGTAGTAATGGATGAAGTCCTGTATCATCATCGCCTTCGTCGAGTAATAATGTTCATTGAAACTGGTGATCGCAAACTCGCGGAGCATTTCGGCGTAGTAGTGTTCCGCCTTGTCGTATTGTCCCAGCTCCGAATAACAATTGCCGAACATCTCGTTGAGATCGACTACCTGGGCCAGGTTGGCGGGCGGCACCTCCCGGGTATTTTTTTGAAGGATGGCCAGGGCCTCCTCCGTCCGGCCCAGTTTGAGCAGGTCCTGGATCAGGAGGTTGAGGTCACCGTAGAAATCGCCGAACTCGTATTGCCGCCGCATGGACTCCAGCGAACGCGTGATCCACATGACGCTTTCGTTCCACAGATCCAGATCCCGATAGATCACCGCCAGCCGGGAATAATCATTATGCGCGATCAGGGTATCACCTGTGGCTTCCATGCTTCGGATGCTTTGCATCCGGTAGACCAGCTCTTTTTGTTCGTCGTTGCGCCGGGCGCAGCAATCGCCCAGCAGGTCATAGGTATAATGCAGCTTGCGATAGCCCAGCGATTGGTAGAGTTGCAGGACGTGTAGCAGCTCGTTCTCCGCCACATCCAGCTTACCCTGGTTGAGATGGGCCTCCGCGATCCCCTTGATGGCGTCCGTTTCGGGCAGGGGCTGCCCCAGGTCCCTGAACAGGAGCCGGGCATGGTCGAAGCTTTGGATCTTCTCCGGCAGCACCGATTCCGGCACCATGGGCATTGCCTTCCCCAACAACAGCCAGGTCTCCGCCTCCGCCCGCACATCCCGGTCGTGGTGATAGCCATCGATGACCTGCATGAAATAATATCTCCCCTGCCTGATCACTCCCCGGTAGAGATAGCGGGTGCCAAGCAGGACCAGGGTCCTGTCCCGCCAGGACCGCATATGCAGACTGTCGCAGAGCCGGAGGGCGCTGGCAAAAAAGATCAGTGCGCTGTCTTCCCGGAGTGTTGTTGCATCCCTGTAGAGGTAATGGGTCCCCTCTCCCAGCAGCCCGGCAATCCGGCCGGTATCGGCGGACCCCAGCGGCCGCTGACCGGCCGCCCGGGAGAAGACCAATACCGTGAATAGCGTAAAGGAGATGCGGAAGAATTTCGCCATGCCTAAAGTTAATGGAATGTCTACACAAATCCCGCTGTGGTCTACAACCCATTCCGCGACCGGCTGCCCTGGCTTATCTTTATATCCATGAAGGTTTCGCTGAAATCCAAATATATCACCATCGCGCTCCACGTGATGATCTGGGGCATGCTCCTGTTGACACCTTATTTAATTACGAATGCCCACAACGGCTATAAGGTGAACAACCTGCCCGTGAATTTTTTTGTCGTCGCCGATCTGGTGCATATCGGTCTTTTTTATCTCAATGCCTTCTATCTCTGGCCGCGCTATGTGAACCGCCAGCGATACAACGCCTATCTCCTCAGAGTCGTGGTGATGATCGGCAGCGCCTTCGAAGTGAAACTGATCATTCAGCGGCTTTTTTTCCCGGAAGTTTCCAAAGAGTTCTCGAACATCAAATTCCTGCTGATGCCGGCCATCGGCATCTATGTCATCAGCTGTATCTATCGCATCATCCTGGACCGCATCCGCTTCGAACGGGAACAAAAAGATCGCCAGGCGGCGCAACTGGCCACGGAGCTGAAATTCCTGCGGTCGCAGATCAGCCCGCATTTTTTGTTCAACGTGCTCACCAACCTCGTCTCGCTGGCCCGGAAACGGTCCGACCTGCTGGAGCCGTCGCTGATCATGCTGTCGGACCTCATGCGGTATATGCTGTATGACACCCAGGGTAAAAAGGTGACCTTGGGCACCGAGATCGAATACCTCAAGAACTACGTGGAACTGCAAAAACTCCGGTTCGGCAGCGACGTCGCCGTCACCAGCCTTATCGAGGTAGGCGAACAGGACCGGTCGCATACCATCGAGCCGATGCTGCTGATCCCTTTCGTGGAAAACGCCTTTAAACATGGGGTAGGCTATCTCGAAGCGCCGCGTATCGAGATGCAATTGCGCGTCGACAAGAACCGGATGCTTTTTGAAGTACAGAATACGATGGCCGATCCCGGCGCTACCGGCGGCAACGAAGAAAGCAGCGGACTGGGGCTGAACAATGTCGGCACCCGCCTGCGGCTGCTTTACCCGGACCATCATACCCTGACGATCCGCAAGGAGGGAAATCTCTTCCACATTACCTTAACTTTGCAATTGATATGATGCGTTGTATGGTCATCGACGACGAATCGCTGGTACGCGAGCTGCTGGAGGACAATATCCGGCAGATCCCCTTTTTGCAATGGGTGAAGAGCTGTAAGAACGCGCTGGAAGCCACCGAAGCCCTTCAGACCACCCCCGTGGACCTCTTGTTCCTCGATATCCAGATGCCACGGGTCAATGGGCTCCAGTTCCTGCAGGCCCTCATCGACCCACCCCTGGTGATCCTGGTCACGGCCTATGAACAATATGCGCTGGAAGGATTCAACCTGCACGTGGCCGATTATCTCCTGAAACCTTTTGCCTTCGAGCGTTTTCTGCGGGCCTGTAACCGGGCGCACGAACTGTTCCGGCTGCAGGAACAGACGAAAACGGCGGACCGGCCTACGCTACCCGTGACGCCGGCCGATTTTTTTGTGAACGTGGAATATGCGCTTGTGAAGATCGTCGTGGACGATATCCTGTATATCGAAGGGGTAAAGGACTATATCAAGATCTATCTGCAGTCGTCGGCCCGGCCCGTGCTGACGCGCATGACGCTAAAAGCCATGGAAGAACGGCTGCCGCCGCCCGCCTTTATCCGGATACACAAATCTTTTTTGGTGGCGGTGAGCAAGATCACCACGATCAAACGCGACCTCGTGTGTATCGGCGGCAACGAGATCCCCGTGAGCGGGTCCTACAAAGCCAACCTTAACCAGATACTGAAATAAGAGGATTGATCAGGGCCGAGATGCGTTTATACAGCTCGGCAAATTCAAAAGGCTTGGTCATATAGTCATTCATCCCGGCCTCCAGACAACGCAGCTGTTCGTCCACCAGCGCGGTAGCCGTCATCGCTACGATGGGCACGGACAACTGCAGCTCCTGCCGGATACAACGCGTCGCGGCATAGCCGTCCATCACGGGCATCTGCAGATCCATGATCACCAGATCATAGATCTCCCCGCCCCGCAGATACGCCACCGCCTCCTCGCCATTGCCGGCAATGGTCACCTGCCCCCGGCTTTTTTCAGCACATGGTCCATCAATTGCTGGTTGACCTCGTTGTCCTCGGCTACAAGGAAACGCCGGCCGGAGAGCGCCTGGGTATGAAAGAGATCGGACAACACGGGCGCCGGGACGGTATGATGGTCCGATTTGTAACCATAGGTCAGCCGGAAATGAAAGGTCGTTCCCTGGCCCTCGCGGCTTTCGACGGTGATCTCGCCTCCCTGCAGCCGCAACAGCTGCTGACAGATCGCCAGCCCAAGGCCGGTGCCACCATACCGGCGCGAGATGTCCAGCCCGGCCTGGGAAAAATGATCGAAGATATAAGGGATGCTGGCGTCGGGGATGCCGATGCCGGAATCGGCTACCGAGAATAGCAGGATGACATGCCCCGAGGTTCGTTCCTGCGCTTTTACCTGTATTTTTATCCACCCCTGTTCCGTGAACTTGATGGCATTGCCGATCAGGTTGACGAGCACCTGGTTGAGCCGGTAGGGATCTCCTTTGAGCGAATCCGGGATCTCTTCATCGATGTCTACCAGCAGCTGCAGTCCTTTTTTAGCGATCCGGTGCGCGAAAATGGCCCGGGCATTTTCCACCACGTCCTTTACCCGGAACTCGATCTTTTCGATGGCCAGCTTACCGGCTTTTATCTTGGAGAAATCGAGCACATCGTTCACGACGACGAGCAGGTTGTTCACCGACCGTTTGATGATCCGGGCAAATTCTTTTTGTTGATCGCTCAGCGGAGTGTCCAGTAACAGATCGGTCATGCCCTGGATGCCGTTCATAGGGGTCCGGATCTCATGGCTCATATTGGCCAGGAACAGCTCCTGCATCCTTTTGGCGCTTTGCGCCTCGCTGGTGGCGGCGATCAGCTGATGCTGGTACTGCACCCTCTCCGTGATCTCCGTGGCGATGCCGCCGATCCCCATGAGCCGGCCATTGCCGTCGAACAAGGGGAATTTGATCGACAGCAGGTAGACGTCACCGGCGGACGTCGGGATGACCTCTTCCATCTCCAGTGATCTACCGGTACGGACAACCTGCTCATCGAGCATCCGATAATGTGCGGCCGCATCCGGCGTGGAGAAATCGGCATCCGTGTAACCGATCACGGTCTCTTCACACACCTCCAGCACTTCACGGAATCGCCGGTTCACCATGATATAACGCCCCAAAGGGTCTTTGATATAGATCAGCGAAGTAGAGTTACCCAGGATCGATTGCAGCCAGGTCTGGCTTTCCTTTAATTTTTGTTCGGTCTGTTTCCGCAGGACGATATCTCCATTGAGCCGCAAAAGGATCACGCTGATAAAGAGAAAGACCAGGACACTGCATGTGATCAGCAACCACTCCGTATTCTTTTTGTTGAAATAGAGCAGCCAACCAATGAAGCAAAGGGAAAAAAAGGACGAGAGAAGCAGCCAGGCTATTTTACGTTGTAATGCAATCTTTGCATTAGAAACAAATCTCATGTTTGTAGCGGATTCTGGGTATTAAGGGGTCGCCCTAATAAACGCCAAATTCCGCATAAGATTGCATAGGTGGATATACTTATAAAGGAGCGGCGAGAAGCCGCCGCTCCTGGATTTTATTCCGCTTCGCGTAAAAGTTCCTGCAGATCGAGCCGGTGCGTATACATCGTGAGCTTTCCCTGGGCGTCCAGCGGCCATTGTTCGCGGGGACGATCCCAATACAATTCCACGCCATTGTGGTCCGGGTCATCGAGATAAAGCGCTTCCGACACGCCATGGTCCGAAGCGCCGGTGAGGGGATAATTGGCATCGAGCAGCCGGCGTAAGACGATGGCCAGGTCTTTCCGTTGCGGATAGACGATGGCGGTATGGAACAAACCCGGCGCGGAAACCGGGGCGGGCGGCTGTCCCTTGCTGTACCAGACGTTGAGCCCGATATGATGATGATACCCACCGGCCGAGATGAACGCGGCTTCCTGGCCATAGCGAACCATGAGCTCGAACCCGAGCAAGCCGCTATAGAAGGCAAGGGAGCGTTCGAGATCGCTGACTTTGAGATGGACATGCCCGATGCGGGCCTGGGCGGGGATAGTATATTGATCCATCCCCAAATTTACTAAAATCTAAACCTTATACCCAGACTCACCGGCAGAGCCACCAGATGATAGGTCATGGCCGTGGCCTTGTTGTTGAAATACTGACCGCTGACATTCAGCGCCAGCCCGAATTTGCACGTAAAGAAATAAGCCACGCTCATGCCGCCCCCTGCGGTAAACCCACCTTTGGTACCGGGTTTCGTGCCCAGGGTATTCCCGTTGTTGACGATCTTTCCACCGGAGACAAAACTGTAACCTGCGGATAGCGAGACATTGGCCTGCCAACCCATGGGTCCGCCGATGGTAGCCCGGCCGAAGAGTTGCACCGGGATCACGGGTTTGGCGGGATATACGGTATTATAGGTATTGGGGGCAGACCCCGGATAGGCAATATCGTCCTGGTAAGACAAGGTCATATAAGCCGCCGAGATCCCCGCCTGGAACCAGTGACTGAAGATACGGGAGACGTCCAGCTCCGCATAGGGTTGTGCACCATTTGTCCGGCTGTGCTGGGTGGTATTGTCGAACCGCGGGATCGAGTTGAACGAACCGCCGCCGTCCGCATCGATCTCCCATTTCTTATGACAGTCATCCTTACCCTGGCTGGTCAGCCGGATATAGGTCGTGTCCGACTGCTTATACTCCAGTGTATTATCCGTCGTATCGAAGTTCAACGGGATATGCAGTTGCAGGGTGGTATCCTTGCAAAGCACCCAGCGGTCGGCAAAATCTTTTGCATAAACTTTGCCCGGACGGCCTGCGCTATCCTTGAGGATCGTTAGCGTGTCGAGGCTGCGCATCAACCGGTACGTGGTGTCCAGTGTTCCCTTTTTCTTTCCGGACATTATGACGCCCTGATAGAAATTGATCCTAAGATGCAGCGGCCGGTCATGGGCGGCAGCCGTGTTGGCCGTATCCGTGGTCACGTGGACGCCGATCTCCTTACAACAGCCCGGACCGCCGGCGGTGGGGTCGTTGGCAAAAAAGGCGTTGCCGCAGGTATGCAGGATATAAAAATAACAACCGGCCGGGCCCGTGATCTTCCAGGCGGCGATGCCGTCATCGCCTTCGCCGGCGGGATTCAACTTCACATAGATATAGCCGCTTTCTTTATTGAAGAAACCCAGATTGCCGATCGTTCCGGGATTGATGAACAGGTTCTCTACATGGGAAGCCTTCAGATCCTTGTACCCACCCGCAAATCCAATGTCTTTCAACAACCGGTTGAACACGTCGAATTCGATCTTGTAGTTCTTCCGGCTTTCGGGATTTTTGACGGCCTGGATAAAGAGGGCGCGGGTGACCACCCCGCTATCCCGTTGCAAAAAAGGGAATTGCGGGTGATTGCCCAGTTTCTCCGTAAAATTCCGGGGATGCAGGTGTTGATCGAATTGAAATAACGTGGAGGAGCGTTTACAGGTCGTCTGCGACCATGCACCGAAAGACATTAACAAAGCCAGGGAAAGGAATACGGCCGAAAAGAAACGCATTAGTACTCAGGGTTTAAGGGATAAGTCTCCGGTTTATTAACGAATAAAAAACGTCTTTCTTATATGCACGAAAAAATAATATATTTCTTCTGGCGTTTAAACGAATACTCCTACGACCCGTCCTATGGAAGCATTTTAAAAACTAAAAAACCCTACTTAAAATCTCTATTTATGAAAACCAGGAACCTGTACCGATTTTTGATTGCCACTACCCTTTGTGGTCTTTTGTTTACTGCCTGTAAGAAGAGCAGCAGCAGTAGTTCAAGTACTCCTTCCAACTCCGATCTGCAAACCGAGTCCGATGATCAGGCCCGGGTAAATTCCGAGACTGAAGCGTCCTACAATGATGTGAGCGCCGCCATGACCAGCCAGGCTGTGGTTACGGGCAGCAGCGAGGATCGTACGGTCCGCTACGGCGTGGCCGTCGACGGCGGTAACCAGGACACGGTCCAGGGTTCGCGCATCAGCAATGCGGTTGTCACTATTGATACTGTAGATAACCCGCATACGATAACCATTACCTACAATGGTAAGACAGCGGACAGCCTGCGTTCCCGCACAGGTTCCATCGTGATCTCCTGGATAGCCGGTACCCGTTGGGTCACCCAGGGTGACTCCGTTACGGTTCAGTTCAACAACGTGGCGATCACCCGGCTTTCCGACATGAAGACCATCACCTTTAACGGTACGCATGTTTATAAAAATGTCAGTGGCGGCAGTCTCCTCAGCCTGACCTCCAACAGCGCTACGCCCATTACCCACACCATTACCAGCAGCAATATGTCGATCACGTTCGACAATGGTACGCAGCGGACATGGAGTGTCGCGCGCAAGCGTGTCTTTTCCTTCAACAATGGACTCGTGATCAGCGAAACGGGTACGTATACCAATGGTACGCTACAAAACATCTCCGAATGGGGAACGACACGTCTGGGCAACAGCTTTACGGCCCAGATCACTGAGCCGTTGGTCATCATGTCCAGTTGCGGACTGCAATTAACTTCGGGCACCCATGTCCTGACGCTTGTCGGCGGTACGCTCACGCTCACCTATGGTCTGAATGTCAGCGGCCAGGCTACGGGTTGCCCCATAGCAGGAAGCACCTATTATTTCCAGCTGGTTTGGGCCGGCGCCGGCGGTAAGACGTATACCTTTATTCTACCTTATTAACAAAATAGCAACTTACAGTAAGAACGGCCCATAAGGGCCGTTCTTCATTTTATCCCTATTTTTACGGTATGAATTGGAAGACCATCAGCTATCTTACCGTCGTTGCGGTCGTTTCGGGCGTGTTGTTCTCTTGTTATAAATCCAAAAATTTCAGCACCAACGAAACGGCGCAGATCGATTCGGCGATCATCGTCCAGAGCTATGACCAGGTGCGGGTCGCCGCCGTTATCGACGAGGTCTTCAACGATGTCAATAAGGCGCTAAGCAGCCAGAACGCCGTCACCGGCGCGGGCATATCGGCCGATACGACGCTTTGCAACGTACAGCTCCTCCTGGACACCAGCGTTAGCCCCAATTATATCTCGCTCACCTACGGCGGTGCTTCCTGCGATAATTCCCATGCACTAAGCGGCAATGTCACGATCTATTTCACCCCCGGCACCCAATGGAAGAACCAGTTCGATACCATCGGTGTCAACATCAACAAGCTCACCGTCGCAGGGCTGCAGAGCGATATCGATACGAACACCATCCGGCTCAACGGAATATTTTATTATGCGAATACCAGCGGCGGTATGCTTTCCAGTCTCACTGCCGGGTCGGCACCCATTACCCACGTGATCTTATCTCCCTATCTCGGCGTCATCTTCAACAGCGCCGACACCGCCACCTGGCAGGTGGCGCGGAAACGCAGCTATAAAGATACCGCCGGCGGGATAGTCATCTCGACGACAGGGATCGATACGGTAAGCGGTATACTCAACGTGTCGGAATGGGGCGGTAACCGCTATGGGAACAGCTTTATCACCGCCATCGACACGGCGTTGGTAACCACCGCCGGATGCGGGTACCAGGTCACCTCGGGGCAGATCCAGATGACCAATCCTTCCGGCCTGACGACCATAAACTTCGGGCTGAATGCTTCCGGCGTCGCCGCCACCGGCTGTCCGGCCTCCGGCAGTTACTATTATTTCCATTTCAGCTGGACCGGGTCCGACTCCAATCCGTATAGTTCTGTGCGCCCCTATCCCTATTATTAGCAACGTCCTACCCTATCTGGATTCACCATCTTCGAATTTTACTTACATTGCCGTTATGCAAACCGTTACTGCCGAATGGCTCCAATCAAACGAATTTTTCCTGGAGGTCCCCCTGGACCAGCTGCAATGGCTGATCGACAACAGCCAGCATGTGGAAATGTCGGAAGGGAATTATTTTTTTAAGACCGGTGATCCGGTGAAAGGCGCCTATGTCGTCGTCAAAGGGCGAATGCGGCTCTATGTCCTGCACAACCGGGAGATGATCGAGGTCACGGTGCTGACGCCCGGCGATATCAGCGGCCATCTGCCCTTTTCCCGGGGGATCAACGCGACCGTGAATGCCAAGGTGCTGGAAGATACGACCGTGCTGCTGCTGCCCACCGAAAAATTCCGCGAGATGATCAGCCGGTTCTACGAGCTGACTGCCGCCCTCGTGCATGTGATGACCAACCGGGTCCGGAACTATACTTCTATGCAGCAGCAAAACGAAAAGATGATGGCCCTCGGCAAACTGTCGGCGGGTCTGGCCCACGAGCTCAACAACCCCGCGGCGGCCATCGTCCGCGGATCGGAAACCCTGGTCAAGCACCTGCAGATGGAGCCGGATCTCTTCAAAGATGTCATCAATGTCAAGATGGAGGCCTCGGACGTCGATTTCATCACGGGCAAATTATTCGAGATCCTGCAACGCACCGACAAACCCAGGCTGACCCTGATACAAAAAACGGAGCTGGAGGACGAGCTGCGCGACTTTCTCGACGACAACAAGGTCGAGAACAGCGGCGAGATCGCCGAGAATTTCCTCGAATACGGCTTCACCTGCGATGATATGGAACATTTCCAGCAACATATCCCCGATCAATACCTCTCACCCGTGTTGGGCTGGATCAACACCAACCTGGTCACGGAACGAATGGTCCAGGATATCCAGGAAGCCTCGCAGCGTATCTTCCGGCTGATCCAGAGCGTCAAGAATTTTACGCATATGGATCAAGGTAAGGGTAAAGAGCTCATCGACATCCACACGGGCATCGAAAATACCCTGACCATGATGCATTACAAGCTGAAAAAGGCCAATATCGAGGTCGTCGAAGAATACGATCCCAAACTGCCCAAGGTCATGGCCCTGGTAGGCGAGCTCAACCAGGTCTGGACCAACCTGATCGACAATGCCGTGGATGCCATGGAACCGCAGGGCAAAGGGAAACTGGTTATCCACACGGAGCAGGATCATCAGTTTGCAAGGATCTCCATCGTCGACAACGGCCCCGGCATCCCGGAAGAGATCAAAAACAACATCTTCGATCCCTTTTTTACCACCAAGGGGATCGGGAAAGGAACGGGGCTCGGACTCGATGTGGTGATGCGGATCATCCAGGGACAGCACCACGGCACGGTAAAGGTCAACTCCGTTCCCGGCAGGACCGAATTCGTCGTCTGTCTGCCGATCGCCGGATAGCATTGAATATTCGATAAAGGATACAATTCATCCCCCCTCTGAAAACCGGTTAAAAGAATTAAATTGCACTATTCATCATGGCACAACCTATTATTTTTGTTATAGACGATGATCCGCAGGTATTGCGCGCTATTACCCGTGATCTGCGCACCCAATTCCGGCAGCATTATCGCATCCTGAGCACCAGTTCCGTGAAAGAGGCCCTCGACAGTCTGCTCGATCTGAAGAACAAAGGGGAGACCATCGCCATCTTCGTTTCCGATCAGCGGATGCCGGAGATGGAAGGCGTGGAGTTCCTGCAAAAGGCCCGTGATTTCTTTCCCGAAGCGAAACGGGTGCTGCTCACCGCTTATTCGGACACCGATGCGGCGATCAAGGCGATCAACAATGTACAATTGGATTATTATCTGATGAAACCCTGGGATCCGCCGGAGGAGAAGCTCTATCCCGTGATCAGCGAACTGCTGGACGACTGGCAAGCCAATTTCCGGCCGCCATTCAAAGGGATCAAGGTGATCGGTTACCAGTTCTCGCCGAAATCGCATGAGATCAAGGAATTCCTGAGCGGCAACCTGGTGCCCTATCAATGGCAGGATGTGGAACTGAGCAAGGAGGCGCAGGACCTGCTGAAGCTGAACAATATCGCGTTGAAGGACCTGCCCGCGCTTTTCCTCGAGGACGGCAGCTGTCTGTGTTCGCCGGGCATCCCGCAGGTAGCGGAGAAGATCGGGCTGAATCCTACTATTAAAAATACGGTATACGACGTCGTGATCATCGGCGCGGGTCCTGCCGGGCTGGCAGCGTCGGTGTACGGCGCTTCGGAAGGGCTCAAGACCCTGCTGGTGGAACGCCGCAGTCCGGGCGGTCAGGCGGGGACCAGCTCCCGCATCGAGAACTACCTGGGTTTCCCCAATGGGCTCAGCGGTTCGGATCTTACCCGGCGCGCGGTCACACAGGCGACCCGCCTGGGGGCCGAAGTACTCCTGCCCCGTAGCGTGCGGGAGATCTGTCAGAAGGATGGCTACAAAAAGGTCATGTTGGACAATGGCGAGGAGATCAATACCCACGCCATCGTGATCACTACCGGTGTCGACTACCGGAAGCTGGAGACCAAGGGTGTGCCCGATTTCACCGGCGCCGGCATCTATTATGGGGCGGCCATGACGGAAGCCGCGGCCTTTCGGGATTGCGAGGTCTTCGTCGTCGGCGGGGGCAACTCCGCGGGCCAGGCAGCCATGCATCTCTCCAAATTCGCCTCGGGTGTCAACATCGTCATCCGGCGGGAAGACCTCACCCCCACGATGTCCGCCTACCTCATCGACCAGATCGCCAAACGCGAGAATATCCATCTCCTGGCTTGCAGCGAGATCACCGCCGCGGCCGGCAATGGCCGGCTGGAAGAGCTGACCATCGGGAACATCAAAACCGGCGAGTCTCAAACGCGAAAGGCCAATGCCCTGTTCATCTTCATCGGCGCCAAGCCTTTCACGGACTGGATAGGGATGGATATCATCAAGGACGATAAAGGATTTCTGGAGACGGGCCGCGATCTCAAATCGTATGAGCTCTTTAAAAAGATCTGGAAACAGGACCGCGATCCCTATTTACTGGAGACCAGCTGCCCCGGCATCTTTGCCGCCGGGGACGTGCGGGCCGGGGCGATGAACCGCGTGGCTTCCGCCGTGGGCGAAGGATCTATGTCCATTAGTTTTGTACACAAATATCTGGCAGAAGTATAATCCGGGCGGGCCCATAGCCCGCTCTCAAATCAACGTTTATGGCCGACCAAGAGATCTGCTCCCATATGCAGGCGATCAAGGAGCTGAAACATGCAAAAGACTATGTCTGCGAAGAATGCGTCAAGATGGGCGCCACCTGGGTACATCTGCGCACCTGCCAGACCTGCGGCGTCACGCTTTGCTGCGACGATTCCCGCTACAAACACATGACCAAACATTTCCATCGGACCGCTCACCCCGTGATCATCTCCGCCGAACCGGGTGAGAAATGGATGTGGTGCTACCCCGACAATTTGTTTGCCGAATATTCCTGAATCCGTAGTAAATTCGCGCAATTTCCTCGAATGAAGATTCTCATTGAACAGGCGCGTATTGTCGACCGCAACTCCCCGCATCATGGAACGATCAGGGATATCCTCATCGAAGATGGCCGGATAATTTCCGTGGGTAACGGCCTGGCCGCCTCCGGTGTATCCGCCGATACCATCCTCAGGGGTTTCCATGTCTCCCCGGGCTGGGTAGATGTCTTTGCTCATTTTGGCG
>Ga0210396_10004446_pt1 | contig 13738 bp, 8 predicted proteins | sample IncBWH17OmetaG_FD_155466 | JGI IMG/M metagenome (GOLD analysis project Ga0210396, IMG submission 155466) | Forest soil microbial communities from Barre Woods Harvard Forest LTER site, Petersham, Massachusetts, United States - Inc-BW-H-17-O ...
CTAGCTTTACCTATATTTAGTAAAAATAGAAGACTTAAACATTCAAATATTATATAATACCATGCAAATAAGGCGCGCAACAATAGCAGATATAGATGAAATAGCTCAACTATACAGGGATACTATTATTAATGTTAATGCTAAAGACTACACCAAAGAGCAGATTGATGCATGGGCCGCTACCTATAATAACCAGGAAGGGTGGGTAAGGAGAATGGAAGAGCAATATTTTTATGTTGCTGTATCAGATAATAAAATTGTCGGGTTTGCTTCTATAGATAAATTTGGTTATTTCGATCTACTTTACGTTCATAAAGATTGCCAGAAACAAGGCATTGGTTCAAAACTTGCCGCTAAGATTGAAGAAGTGGCAAATGAGACTGAATTGAATGAAATTACCGTACAAGCCAGTATAAGCGCAAAACCTCTTTTTGAAAAATTGGGATATAAAGTAACCGGAGAAAAACATAAAACGGTAAGCAACGTTCCTTTTACCAATACTGTGATGGCAAAAAGGTTGAAGGAGGTCTGGAAATAATATTTATTTTATTGCTTTAACAATAATACTATTGATGTCAATTGCATTGCTTGGGTGTACTATGGTATTGCAAGTAATTATACGTTCGGCGCCTGCTTCTTTAATTTCATTATAAGCATTACCTGCAAAAACTGCATGTATTCCAATGCATACAGGAGTCTTAGTCCCTTCTTGTTTCAGGTGATGAATGGTCTCAATCATAGTTTTGCCGGTTGAAATAATATCATCTACTATTACCGGTGTATGGGTTTTACGATACTTCTCAATATGCGGTATTGATACTTTCACCTTATCATCTCCTTGTCTTATCTTCTTTAATACCACAAATCTCAAGCCTGTATCTTTTGCTATTTCTTCCGCCCACTGTGTACTTTCGCTGTCAGGACCAATTAGCAAAGGGTTTTCTATGTTTTCATTTATCCATTTGGCTATTTGAGATGCTACATGCAAGGTGATGGTTGGTATTGAATATATTCTGTCGAGCGATTTTATGCGGTGAAGATGTGGGTCTATGGTAATCAGTTCATCAATAAATGAAGAAAGGAAGTTTGCAAAGTGTTCTGATGTTACACATTCACCCGGGTTAAATTGTTTATCCTGGCGCATATAGGCCAGGTAAGGAGCAACTAGTGTTATTTTATCAGCTCCAGCATCTTTCAGTATCTCTGCAAGAAAAAATAGCGACATAAGCTTGCTGTCGGGCCTGTCAAGTGTACAAGCTATTATGGTGTTTGCATTTTTAACGTCACTTTCAATGCGTATGTATGATTCTCCGTCCGGGAAAGAGTGAACTACAACTTCACCTTTTTCATAGCCTCGTGTTTTTATAATGTATTTGGCCAGTTCCTCATTGCCCGGTAATGCAAATACTAGTGTTTTCATGGGTGCTTATTTAATTGTAATAATATCTTTTTCTGAAGCAAGGTATTGCATAGTATAATCCATTTCACCTTCTGTTTCGCTATAAATAGTGTAGAGAATCTCTCCCTTTTTTATTTTGTTTCCTACATGTGCAAAGAATCTCAAACCCGCTGAAGTATGATCAGGTGCTCCTGCAAGCTTGGCAACTCTCGATAGTTTTCTGTTATTAATGACCGCTACTGTTCCATTCTTGTTAGCTTTTATCTCTCTTTTGTACTTTGCAAAATGTGGTTCAGTAAAACCACCTTGTGCTTTGCAAATAGCCAGGAATTTTTTATATGCTTTGCCCGATTGCAGAACTTTTGTGGCAATTTCATTGCCTTTGCCATTCTCAGCATAGCCTGCAAGTTCCAATAGCTCACCGGCTAATAGTAAAGACTTATCTCTTAAATCAGAGGGGGCATCAGGTTCGTTTCTTAATACCGCCAAAATATCCATTGCTTCAAGCGATGGCCCTATTCCTATCCCTACCGGTTGTGACCCGTCGGTTACTACAACTTTCAATTTTAAACCTATGGCATGGGCAACCTTTTCCATAAGTATTTTTAAATGATTAGCGGCTTCAATGCTCCTGAGCTTTACGGTATCACCAACAGGCATGTCTATAATTACGTGGGTAGACCCCGCTGCAACTTTTTTAGATAATACTGAAGCAATGAGCTGTCCTTCACTATCAAGATCAAGTGCTCGTTCTATTCTTATTAAAATGTCATCCGCCGGGCTCAGATTTGCAGTATTTCCCCATACTACGCAACCACCTTCCTTATTTATTACGCTTTCAATTTTCTTTTGGCTCAGGGTTACAGGTGCCATTACTTCCATTGTATCAGCTGTTCCTGCAGGAGAAGTTATGGCTCTTGATGATGTTTTTGGCATAATAAGTCCTAATGATGATATAATAGAAACAATAATGGGAGTGGTGCGATTACCTGGTAGGCCTCCAATGCAATGCTTATCTACTACTAGTTTGCCTTGCCATTTTATATTGGCCCCACTCGCAATCATTGATTTTGTCAGAAATATGATCTCATCCGTATTCATGTTTTCGCCGGCAAATGCAGTTATAAATGAGGAAAGATGGATATTGGAATAATTACCCTTTACTATATCTTTAATTATCTCATTCATACCCTGGGCATTAACCCTGTTGCCATATATTTTAGACCTTACAAAAGATAATGATTGTATTGGTTCAAGATGGGTAAGCGATATATATTCACCTGCTTTTGCAGATAGTGAGTTAAATGCCATTTCTGACAGGCCCAGTTCACCTTTATTGAGTAAGGAATCACTATGCACAATATGTAAACTTGCAACTATAGATCGTGATTTATAATTTATTCGCACCCGTGTTAAGGCTTCAAAGCCTTCCGACATAGCTACGTGAGAATCAGCCCTCAAATAAGCAACGTGCTCCTTTTGGGTGTCTATTCCCAGCCGTTTTAGCTTTAAAGTATTAACTGGTGTTTTAAGCCGACTAGTCATTGGGTATGCTTTATTATGCCCAGAAGGTCCAGTCTCCGCTTCCTACCACTTTTTTAGGATTGATTACAGGCTGAATGCTTAAAACAGGAATTTTTGAATGATTAATGAGTTGTTGAACAACAGGCCCAATTACAAGTTCTGAAATTGACATCCTATCCAGGTCAGACATAATTACCAACAGGTCAGCTTTCTTCTTCTTTGCAAAGGCGTTGATCAGTTTAGCAACATAGTTACCTTTTACAATATCCAATGTGCTCTTTACACCACGTTTGGTAAGTATCTGTTTTATTTGCTCTCCTTCCAATAATATCTTGTTTACTCCTTCATCCGACGTGTCTAAGCTTATGCCTAAGACATGTATAATTGCTCCATATAATTCTGCCATACGTATCGCATATTCAACACTTTCACGAGAGTGGGCTTTATCACGAAAAGGAAGTAATATATGCTTGAAGCCCGTTTTCAGGGTGGTCTTCTGCACCGACAATATAGGGCAAGATGCCTCACTTACTACCCTGAAAGTGTTGCTTCCTATTACAAATTCACGCATTCCTGAAACACCATGGGTTCCCATAAAAATAACGTCCGCTTTTATTTTCTTTGCAGCCTCAGTTATTTTTTTGTAAGGTTTACCACTCTCAATCAAATAGCTAACCTTGGCAGCGCCTTTTTTCAGGAGAGAGGCTTTATACTTTTCTAAGTTTTTCTTTACGCCATCAGCCAGCATGCTCTCAAACTTGGTTCGGTTATATAACGAAATACCAAAATCACTACTTCCGGCATTACCCATTGGGCCTTCAATAACACTCATTAATACAAGTTCAGCTTTGGTTTTTTTTGCCAATAAAGCTGCATGATTAAGTACTTTTTCTCCTGTAGTTGAAAAATCTACCGGAACAAGGATTCTTTTTACTTCAAAAGTTGCCATTTGATAAATATTTTAGGGTTGTTTATAATGTAAAAGTATATCTGCACCTGTCGTTTAATGATGACATATCGCATAGACGGAACTGATTTTCGTCATAATCCTGCTGAGTATATTGAATACATTGATTGACAAGGAGGATTTAATCAAAGCTTATGCGAGTTTGTCAGTGCCTTTTGTAATGTTTTGTTTAGTTTTGGCTCAGTTTATCTTTTGGTAATGGAGGAGAGTACGAATGTGGCAATAATAGGTGGTGGTGCAGCAGGTTTTTTTGCTGCAATCTCTTGCAAAACGCATAATCCCAATGTAAATGTTACTATTTACGAGAAATCGGATAAGCTACTGGCTAAAGTAAAAGTTTCGGGCGGTGGCAGATGTAATGTTACCCATGCATGCTTTACCGTTTCACAACTTGTTAAATTTTACCCTCGGGGCGAGAAGCAGTTGAAGAAGGCTTTTGCTTATTTTAATACGAATAATACAGTTAAATGGTTTGAAAGCAGGGGGGTAATGCTAAAGACGGAGGAAGATAACCGCATGTTCCCGGTTACGGATAACTCTCAGACCATTATTAACTGCCTGATACGTGAAACTGAGAAATTGGGAATAGCAATTCAATTACACGAAACCATATTAGCCGCTGAAAAGGATGAGGAGCGGTTTAAATTGACTTTTAGGGAGAAAGTAATTCATGCTGACAAAATAATTATTGCTAGCGGAGGGTCTCCTAAAAAGGATGGATTTGCCTGGCTTGAAAAACTAGGTCATACCATTGAACCACCTGTGCCATCTTTGTTTACGTTCAATATGCCCAGTGAATCAATAAAGGCGCTAATGGGTGTGTCGGTTGATAACGCTAGTGTAAGGGTAGTGGGGACTAAATTGAAAACGGAAGGCCCTTTATTAATAACCCACTGGGGAATGAGTGGCCCTGCTATTCTTAAGCTTTCAGCCTGGGGTGCAAGAATACTGAATGACTTAAACTATAATTTCAAGATACAGGTAAACTGGTTGAGCCTAAGTAATGAAGATGAGGTACGCAGTATTTTAGGTAATGAAAGGACTGCGCATCCTAAAAGAAAAGTAGTTAACTCTGAATCTTTTAAACTACCTAATCGCCTCTATTTATTTTTGCTTGAAAAACTTGACATTAATCCCGATACAACATTGGAAGAACTAGGTAGGAAGAACCAAAATAGGCTGCTGAATACTTTGCTGAATGACGAGTATGCCGTGGAAGGAAAAACAACCTTTAAAGAGGAGTTTGTTACCTGTGGCGGAGTTAGTTTAAACAATCTATCAATGGATACTATGGAAAGCAAAGTTTGCCCCGGTATGTATTTTGCCGGAGAGGTTTTAGATATAGATGGTGTAACTGGCGGTTTTAATTTTCAAGCAGCTTGGACAACCGGTTTCATTGCCGGTAAACTTGGTTCAGATAAATAAAAATAGAGTAGGGGATATTATCCGATCAATTCACTTAGCTCAAGCCAGCGTATTTGTTTAGCATCTATAAGTTTAGCTATATCTCCAAACTCAGTCGTAATGCGTAATAGCTCATCGTGGTTTGTGGTCGCATTGTTCAATTGTTCCAGTAATGCAGCTTTCTTTTTTTCAAGCACGTCTATCTCTTTTTCCAGACTTTCAAATTCAAACTTCTCTTTGTAGCTTATTTTCTGTTTGGGGGGATTGGCTACTTTCGCTGCTTCCGGTACCGGAGCAGATGCTTTTTTATTCTCTTCCTGTACTTCTATTTTCTTCAATTCTTTTTCTTCTTCACGGTAATCGGTGTACGAACCTGCATACATTTTTACTTCTCCATCACCCGTCAGTATAAATAACTGGTCAGCCAGTCTATCCATAAAGTAACGATCGTGGGAGACTATTATCAGGCAACCCTGGAAGTCGAGTAGGAACTGCTCAAGCGTGCTAAGTGTTATTAGGTCAAGATCGTTCGTAGGTTCATCAAGAATCAGGAAGTTTGGGTTCTTCATTAATACAGTCAGAAGATATAAACGCTTCTTTTCTCCGCCGCTCAGTTTTGATACGTAGGTGTACTGCATTTCGGCCGAGAACTGGAACAATAATAAAAGTTGAGATGCTGAAAGTTTGCTTCCATCACCCATAGGAATAAAATCACCTACTTCTTTTATTACTTCTATAACTCTTTTATCGTTCTTCATCTCTATTCCCTTCTGAGAATAGTAACCAAATACAATAGTTTCACCAACATTAACCTTTCCTGAATCCGGTTGCTCGGCTCCTGTTAAAATATTCAGGAATGTAGTTTTGCCTACACCATTCTTTCCAGCCACACCAATGCGTTCGCCTTTCTTGAATGTATAGTCAAAGCCTTTTAAATAACCTTCCTCACCATGGGTCTTCGATACCTTCTTTAATTCTAATATCTTTCCACCAACGCGGCTCATTTTAACACTAAGCTGAAGTTCGCTTTGTTTCTTTCTTCCGGCAAGTGAATCATTTAATTTATGAAAAGCATCTACCCTCGATTTTGATTTTGTGCCTCTCGCTCTTGGCATTTTACGCACCCATTCCAGTTCTCGCCTGAAGAGGTTGTTAGCTCTTTCCAGTTCTTTTGTTTCATTAAGTTCACGTTCTGCTTTCTTCTCGATAAAGTATTCGTAATTGCCTTTATACCTGTATAAGTTACCATTTTCTAATTCAAGAATGTCAGTACATACATTATCCAAAAAATATCTGTCGTGAGTAACGACAAGTAACGATACATCGTTACGTGTAAAATAGCTTTCCAGCCATTCTATCATGTCAAGGTCTAAATGGTTGGTGGGTTCATCCATTATTAAAAGCTCGGGCTCTTCAATAAGCACGCGTGCCAATGCAAGGCGTTTTTTTTCTCCGCCCGAAAGTGATGTTACCTTTTGTTCTAGATGATGTATCTTAAGTGAGGTAAGGATCTGTTTTACCTTGTTTTCATAGTTCCAGGCATCATTGGCTTCTATCTGCTCCATTGCAATTTCCAGTAGTTTCTGATTTTCAGGAGAAGCGTTCTCTTCATGTTTTTCCAGCGCTATTTCGTAATTACTGATAGCCTTCTGCATGGCATTGCCAGAGTGGAAGAGTGCCTGGTAAACAGTATCGCCAGGCCTGAAAGAAGGTTCCTGGTCTAAAAATGAAACAGCTATATCATTCCTGAAGGTAACAATACCTGCATCGGCAATATCGTCTTTACTTAATATTCTTAAAAGGGTCGATTTTCCTGCTCCATTCCTGGCTACAAGGGCTACACGTTGGCCATGTTCAATTCCAAAACTTATTTTTGAAAATAACTGCTTATCTCCATAAGCTTTTGAAAGATTCTCTACCGATAATAAATTCATAGGATACAAAGGTAGCCAGAATAGTGCAGACGAGGACTTTTTAGTTGTGATTCACAACCAACTTGGTGGAAAACTGCTGAAGAGAGTTTGTAACAGTAATGACATACATGCCATTTGCATAAGCTGAAGTATTAATTTCAGTTGTGTTTGTACCTTTTACAGTGACTAAGTTTTTAGTTGTAAGCAATTGGCCTGTAAGGTCATAGATATTGATTGATGCGTTACTTGTAAGAATGGAATTAAAAGTAATTAAGGCGGAATTGCCTGCCGGGTTAGGCGCAATTAATACAGATTTCATTGTCGGGTCAATCGTCATTGGAGCATAATCTGAATAAGCAAAATTACCATCAACGTCGGTTTGTTTAAGTCGGTAATAGGATGTGCCATTATAAGGCGTTTCATCAACAGTATTGTAGTTTAATAGTTGAGTACTGTTACCTGCGCCTGCAACAGTGGTAACCGTTTCCCACTTTTGTGCATCTTTCGTCTTTTCCAGTGTGAATAGTTTATTGTTTACTTCTGTTCCGGTTGACCAACTCAAATTGACCGATTGTGTTTGAGGATTATAAATTGCATCGAAGGATAATAATTTAACTGGTAAGACAACAGAGCAAGCAGCGTCAGAATATTTAGTTACTTGAATATTATCAATCCCAAAATGAGGATCATCTTCTGGATCATTTGGATCCCACCACCGCAGCATTATATATCCTCCGGCGGGTATACTAGCCGCAACACAAGAGTTAAAGTGGTGAAAAACAGTACCAGGTAATACACCAGTTTGATTTGTACAACACGTCCCATCAATATCAGCCCCAACATAATCAAGTGCAGGTACATGCGTATAAGTAGTTAGGTTAAGAGCAGGAACACCCACAGCAGAGGTAGTGACGAGGTAATCGAAATAATTATGATTAGGCTGTCCACCATCTTCAGCCGTAGAAAGTTGATACCAGTCGAACTGAATATTTAGACTATTAATAGCGACTGCGTTAGGGTTTTTTAAACATACTCCTAACGCTATGCCAACCTGAACATCAGGATGGCTTCCATGGCTTGTTGTGCCGGCATCACCGTCGCAGTTACAGGTGTCAGTGCTTGCTCCACCAGCAGTTGTATTTGAAGGGCGTGTGCCAAGTAATAAGCCTGTGCCCACATTAATGGTATACATATAAAACCCACCGGTATTGGTTAGGTTTGATGCCGAAACATTTAAAGTTCCGTTGAAATAATAAGTTCCACCATTTGCATCAGCAGAGTTCATCCATGTATACCAGCCTGCATATTCGGCATATCCTGAAGGGTTCCATAAAGCGCCACCTGTTGTTGCAGGAACAGCGTATGGAAAACCTGCATCAGCAGTGGTGCCAAAATCCTGGGTGTAAACACCTACGCCATTAAAACTGGCGTAAGTCTGTGCATTCAATAAATTACTAGTTATTACTAATAGAATAAATGCAAAGTATATGGACTGTAACCATCTAACCATCACCCGAATGTATTTCCCCCTTATCGCACTATGAAGTTATACAAAGATAAAGTTTGATATCATTTTTATAACTAAGGGAATATTAAGTAATTGTGATTTTAGATCTTGTATATGCTAGCTAATGAAGCTATTTATTAGTATACGTAAAGCCCTATTCCGTTTTATTTACACGAAATTTATGCTTTTATAAAAAAGTATTATCGAATTAGTTCAAGATAACCTTTCAGGTTATAGGCTTTATTACTGTAGTCGGTAGCTTTTATGAGGTAATAATAAGTACCATCTGATTCATCAACACCCGACATACTTTTCCCGGTCCAGTCAATATTAGGTGAGTTGGTTTCAAATACCTTTTGTCCCCAACGGTTAAATATTTCTATAGTATATGTTTGCATACCACCGGCTGTAATATGGAAAACATCATTTTGCCCGTCCCCATTAGGTGTAAATACGTTAGGTACAACAATACCACCCACAACAGTAATAGTATCACTGGCGGAATCAATACATCCAAATTGATTTGATGCAACCAAATAAATAATATAAGTGCCCGGTATGTTATACTGATAATACGGGAACGAATCTACAGATGAGGCTCCTCCGCCTAAATTCCAATAATACGATGTTGCACCCGAACTGGTATTAACAAAACTTACAAACTGCCCTCCCCATATATTCTCGGGTGTAGCCGTAAATTTTGCCGTCGGTACTGGCGCTACAAATACCTGCATTGAATCTTTTTGGCTGTAATTGCAACCATCGGTTACATTACATACATAATAGGTTGAATTATTTGGAGAAACAATAAATGGCCCGGGGCTATTTGAAAGATTATTATTCCAAACATAGCTATACCCAGGTTTACCGCCACTCACACTAATATTCACTGTACCAGTTTTTCCCAGACAAAGAGAATCAGGTTTCATATTGATTGTCAATGGTGGGTATAGGTAAAGTGTTTGTTTATCGCTATCACTGCAGGTTCCGTTACTGCCAATAACTGTATAAATGATAGGGCTTGTTTGTATTGTGGCAGTTATAGTTGCTCCTGTTGTGTTGTTTAACCCTGTAGAAGGTTTCCATGTATATGTAGTACCTCCACTGGCAGTCATAGTAACAGGTATACCTTTACATAAAGTATCATTATTTGGTAATAATCCAATTGATATGTTCGGACTTGAATTGACTGTGATTGGTAAATAAGTAGTGTCCGGACAACCTGCACTACTTGTCCCAATTAAGGTATATGTTGTAGATGAGGCCGGACTTGCACCAGTATTTGCACAAGTTGGGCAGGTTAACCCAGTAGAAGGATTCCATGAATAAGTATTGGCACCTGTTGCATTAAGAGTTGCTGAATTACCTGAGCATATAGACGAATCTTTTGTTGATGCCGTAACTGAAGGTGTTTGGTTTACTGTTAATGGAACATTGGCTGAATCTATGCAGCCTAAAGCATCAATTCCTATAACCGTATATGTAGTAGCTGAAGTTGGATTAGCATTTACAACTGATCCTGTAGATGCACTTAGGCTTGAAGATGGACTCCATGTATACGATACTCCGCCAAGGGCATCAAGTGATGTTGTACCACCGCTGCATATTGTAGGTGTTGCTGCTGCTGCTGTAATAGAGGGCTTATCGACCTGTATGCTTATGGTATCAGTAGAACTACATCCCAGGGGATTTGTTCCGGTAACAGTATAAGTAGTTGTAACGCCAGGATTGGCAATTGGGTTAGGGCAGGTAGGGCAATTTAAGCTGCTTGCAGGACTCCATGAATATCCGGTAGCACCTGTAGCGGTAATTGTAGTACCACCCGTACCAAAGCAAACCATATTTGAGCCGGCTGAAAGTGATAAGGTAGGGGTAGGGTTAACAGTAATTATTATTGTTGTGTCCGCATTGCATCCACTGCCAGAAGTACCTACAACACTATATGTAGTAGTTACAGTTGGTGTTGCAATTACAGATGCACCACTGGTAGCACTTAGTCCCGAGGCAGGATTCCATGCATAAGTAATTGCCCCTCCCGCAGTAATTACAGTTGAGTCTCCAAAACAAAGAGTAGATGACACAGCATTTGCAGTAACAACTAAATTACCGACATGAATAATAACTGTATCAGTATAAGAACATCCCGTCGAGGTACCCGTAACGGTATATGTTGTGGAAGTGGCCGGTTTGGCCATAATACTGTCAACTGATAAAGAATCAAGGCCGGTATTAGGATTCCAATTATAAATGTCAGCGCCGCTTGCCACAAGTAAAACAGAATCACCGGGACATATACCAGCATTTTTAGGAGTAATTGAAAGTGTAGGGGTAGGGTTTACAAATATTGTAACCTGTGCAGTATCATTACACCCTAATGTACTTGTACCTATAACAGTATAAATAGTATTTGAGGGCGGCGTTGCATTTACAGCTGATCCTGTTGAAGCACTTAAACTTGATGAAGGGCTCCATAAGTAAGCTATAGCGCCTGATGCTTTAATACTATCAGAGGTGGTAGAGCATATAATGGGAGGTACCGATGTAGTTAGTATTAATGTAGGGGTAGGATTTATTGATATTTTAACGCTGTCTTTGCTACTGCACCCACTTCCATCGGTACCTGTTACAACATAGGTTATTGCAACTGTTGGTGTTGCTGTAATAGGAGAGCCGGCGGTTATACTTAATCCCGAAGAAGGGCTCCATGTATAAGTTGCACCTCCAAATGCCGTAAGAGTTGTCGGCCCTCCAGCACATACCGCTGCTGCAGAAGCATTTGCTGTAATTGTAGGAGTAGGGTTAACCGTTATAGTAATACTGTCTTTGGCATTACATCCACCAGAGCTTCCAACAACAGTATATGTTGAAGTAGAACTTGTTTTAGCGTATGTACTCGGACATGTTGGGCAACTTAATCCGGATGAAGGAGACCATATAAAGGTTGATGCTCCATTTGCATTCAATAAAACGGAATCACCATTACAAATTGTGCTTACCGATGGTGTAACGGTTACCGATAATGTAGCAGCAACTGTTATAGTTACACTATCTTTATTGGTGCATCCGCTGCCCGAAGTACCTGTTACATAGTATTTTGTTGTAACTGTTGGGGTCGCAGTAGGGTTGGGGCAATTCGTACAACTTAAACCAGCTGAAGGTGTCCATGAATAAGATGATGCACCACTTGCGAGTAAATTAACCGAACCTGCTGAACAAATTGCAGGTGAAGATGGTGTAACAGATAAAGTAGGGTTAGGAGCAACAGTCACGACAATTTTAGCTGTATCGTCACATCCGCCGCTCATATTACCGATAACTGTATAGGTTGTGGTAACAGTAGGTGTAGCAATTACACTTCCACCAGTAGTAACATTTAAACTGCTACTAGGACTCCATGTATAACTTACACCTCCATTAGCTGTAAGGGTTACAGGGCTTGCAGTACAAGTTGTTGAGGCAGCAGATACTGTTAGGGGATTAGTGTTAGGTTTAAAGCTTCCCGCTTTTAGGAATACCCCTGAATCATAATATCCGTTAGAAATATCTGCTACCCCAAGTTTAATGTGGTATTTTTTACCGCATTGTACAGCTGCTTTTGCAGTAAGAACTGTAGTGAAACCATTATAGCCTACAGTTGTAACCGCAGTACTCGAAGGGCAGCCGGTAGTACATGTTCCGGGACAACCTGCAGCTGAAGATGGATAGTTACAAACCCAATAAGCAGAATTAGTAGTACAGTTTACATTTTTAATATAAACAGCGTTATTTGTGCCAGGTATCAGAGCTAGATTTTCGGCATTATTTGTGTAGGGTCCGCTAACTCCACCTGGCCCGTTGATTCCAGGTCCGCTTAAAAAGAAACCAAAATCATCAACAAAACTACTGGATACCCAACATGGTTCTTCATTTGAGCCAAATACATATTGAAATGAAACAGAATCAGAAATAGCAACAAAGTCAAATTGCAATACAGCACAGGAATATGTATTGCCAGTTGTGGTTCCTATTAAATTAGCCAGATCAGCATCTTGGTATGTACCACTACCTGGCCAACCGCCCTGGTTAGATGAATTAACATATCCATATGTTGTCCACGTGTTATTGCTTTTATCATTAGTTTTTTTGTTTGGTCCGTTAGCGAGCGTAATCGTACCATTAGTAATCACAATGCCACTATCCATGCCAATGTTCGATGTTTTCCCATAAAAGAAACCGAATGAGGTATCTATTCCCTGGTAAGTAATATTAGTGGCGGTTAATCCACTACCTAATAGTAAATGATTAACCAGGTAGGTCATTGACCCATAATTTCCGGCCCTGGAAGTTGTTAGTTGGGCATTGCCGGAGATATTGAAAGAACATAACAGAACAAACAGTGAAATAGTTTTTATAAAATGTAATTGTAGTTTTTTCATTTTCATTCCGGAAGGATATGAGTTTAATTACATGTTTTTAAAAAAATGCGAATTTCTCGTGCAAAGAGAAGAAACATAACTTGTCTGAGTATTAAGCATACATTAAATAAATGAGGTTAATCGGTTTTATGTTGAAAACCAATTGGTTAAATTCCCTAATAGGGAACCGGCAGGTATTTGACATGATTGAATATAATTCGCAGGGACGATTGATATTCTTTATATATTAAATTTCAAAAATACAGAAATTAGCTTATTAAACAAATCATGGTTTTTGAACAAAAGGCAATTAGCTGCATTAGTAGAATCATATTTATACTGAACCGATGTAGGTGTTGATAGAGAAAGCAACTGGTTGGGAGGCAATTTTTACATGTTAATAATATAATTTGAGATTAAGAAAAATTATGCTAGATTTGTAGTACTTATTCTCCCAAAAACTGCCTAACAAATTTGTTTTGATGCTAATATATTTACCTAAAAAACATTTAAGTTATTTAATGCTTTTGTTTGTAATTGGCTTTTTTGCCATTACAAAGTGTCAATCTGTTCAAAATATAACTCAAAAAAAGAGTAACCCGCCATCAGTTCTAGCGGCATGTACACCCG